>Ga0247760_1001056_pt1 | contig 27568 bp, 27 predicted proteins | sample UWRJL171409R4_FD_179936 | JGI IMG/M metagenome (GOLD analysis project Ga0247760, IMG submission 179936) | Plant litter microbial communities from Arlington Agricultural Research Station in Wisconsin, United States - UWRJ-L171-409R-4 | ecosystem: Environmental > Terrestrial > Plant litter >... | reverse complement strand
CCCTTTCCAGCATCAGCGGCAGCAGCGCCTTGGTGATACGGTACACGCCGATAAAATTGGTGTCGATGGTCTGTACGTATTCATCTGTGTCCTGCTCCAACAGTGGCGTCTCCGGACCCATGACGCCTGCGTTGTTCACGAGAATGTCGAGCTTCCTTACCCCCGCGGATCTGCGTAGCATTGACGGAGTCCTGTTTGGTCACATTGACGGTGGTGTGTACTATGACTGGCGGAGCCTAGCCCGGGGCAGCTGCAGCGGCGAGAGCGGTAGTTTTAGTTGACGCGGCGCTGGTACGGGACCTAATGATTATAGGCGAAGCGCTAGCTTGTGCGTCGCGAGGGATGCGTTAGCTGAATACTCCCTGGCATGAGTTGCGACGTACATGATATGGCAGCCGCGCGTCCGATGGCTTTGTTTGCACCTGTGATGAAGACGGCTTTACCGACGAGAGTGATGACTTTGGCTGGGTTGATGACCGGGTAGGTGTCGCTGTGGTAAGTCTTCGTCCACGTAAATGCTAAAGAGTTATTAGTGCGGGTGAGAAAAGGGAACTCGAGGGCAACATACCTCTCATAGGAATTGCATCTTCGGCCATTGTATTATCGTGGCTGCAGCGAGCTCGGTTTCGATCTTGGCGTGGCGTTGTGTAACGGTGCAGGAGGCGAATCAAGTGCAAGAAGCCCGGGTAACACAACAGACTCGACGCAAGAAAACAGGAACAGGCAATAAGCTATCTAAACGGGCTCTGGGATAGATAAGTCAATCCTCCCCTTACTTGAATAACGCTCAACTTCCCCTCTTTTGTGCCCGGTGGCGCTTTTTAGGTATCTTCGCAGGCCGGCATGTGCCGAATTGTGTCTGTATGCATAGTATTGAAGATGTTGCATGCATAGGGGCATCTATCTGCTGCACTGGTCATCCTTCCAGAGACGCATCGAGGAGTGGAACTCTCCTTGCTGTTAGCATGCAGTAAGTAACATCCCGTTTTGGGAGAAGGGCGGTGCTGACAGGCCAACCAAAGCGCACCCTTTGAGACGGGGCAGGTACTTTACAGGGCACCTTGACTGCTTGGCCGTCATGAGAGCTAGCAAGCACCAGTCATAGCGAGTCGGTTGTCAGACGAGGCCCGTTGCGAGTCTATCACATACTTACTCATTGACCATGAGGACGCAGGTCAGTGCATCTCGGCCAATGGTCCGAGGTTCAGCGGTGTAGCGGCTGCCGATGCGTCGGGGTCTGCGATGCGGGTCGACAGGAGAGCGACCGCTTCTCGCACCTGGTGAAGTGTATCCGTCATTTGAGACCCAGCTCTGGCTGTGCTACGCCATCCGTCTTCTCGCGCCGGCTTTCCTTTCTGGGCATCCCTTTAACACCAACATTGCACCGCTGCCTCCATAGCTGAGAACTATCACGCTGTCACCGTACCTGCGCGTTCACCTGAGCTTTATCTCGCTTCTTCGTGGGCGCCATATGCTGCCTTACTCCAGCTCGGCAACTACCGCTTAGGTGTCTATGCGCCGCATACAAATCAAACAAATCAAATCCGGCCCTTGGTTGATAAGAAGTTGTTTGTTCGCCAAAATATTCGCATACCCTGAACATGGGGAAAATCTACTCCGGTCTTCAGCCTGAAACTTGGCTCACATTCAGGCCCCAAGCGCCCCGCAATCAGTATGCCTGATCAGAGGGCGAGATCAACGACATTTCCTCCTACACTTTCTGGCAATTTTCCATCGACCGACCCAGCTGTAACAACAACAGCCATGGGCTCAATCTCGATCAATCGCGCTCCTCGCGTTGCGTCCCCGAGAGTATCCGGGGTGCTTCACGGAGGATGACGTCCGTCGGCATCTTGGGCAGGAAGCGGATGCAGCTCCAAGCAAGGTGCACCTTCTGAAACTTGAAGAAAATCATCTGGTAAAGATTGCTACACCAGAGAACCACTTCCTCCCGGACTGTGTGTGCGCCCCTCTACACTCTGCGTGTACTCAACCAGATCAAGGCTCGCCGCAATCAGAGCCGGCCTTTGTCGACGTCACTTTAGACTAGATTCGACATTCCGCTCAGTAGGGTTGCTGGTTCTGCTCTGTCGTCTACGGCGGCATCACTGCCGCCCCGCCTTGGGACCCCGAGAGACCAGAAGAAATACCCGTGCTGCCATGGTTTCGCATGCCGTCGGAGAAGATGAAATTCGACAGACCCGGCTTCGCTATCAAGGCCCTCGGGGACGGCAACCACACCCAGGAGCCAAGGTTGGTGTTTTATGTCGACAGTTCAGCCACCTCCTCGCCTTGCGAGATCTTCCTCGTTAGAACAGAGCCTGTCCGTACCGACCCGCACCGATAGCTCGCCTTTGCATCTCAACGTCTCCAGAGCTGTCTCAAGGACCACTCATGTACTCCCCCAACCCCTCCAGCCATGCCGGCGCGGCTTCTTCATGTCCGGGTTGAACAGGGACAGTATGTCATACTCGTACGGGACCCTTATGCTCTCGGCGGACGCGTCCCCCGACAGCCAAACTGGGATGTTCCGTGCGTCGAACATGTCTTCAGCGCCATGGCAAGCATTGGCGTCTCTCCCACTCCTGCCCTCAGAAACAGGGGAGAAGTCCCTTTGGAAGGATCATGGGGTCAGAACATACCACGACAGGCTTCATGGCATCGCAATACCAGCTTTGGCGTACCAACCGGATAACCTTTTTCATCAGCACCCTCTGGCAACACGGGCGTGGTGCTTTCAAGAGAGGCGCCTGGCTCGACGCATCGTCCATCTGAACGTGGACGAGATGTCGTGGGACTGTGATGGCGGTGTGGTCGAATGCCAATGCGGCTACTTTGGCCCGGGTAGTCTTGAGTTTGGCAGTTATGCCTGGCATAGGGGTCCCGCTGAAAGCGAATGTTCGACAACGGATAAGCATAACTTGTGGATGAACACAGTGTACGAGTACAGCGTACGAGTACAGCGAGCGGGAGTTGTCAGTCTGGTCCGATCGGTTGACTGCCCTGTCGGGGCTGGCAAAACAGTTTATGGTGCTCTCCAGGGAGCCGGACCCAAAGCCTGACAAAGAGCTCAAACGGCCCTTTAAGGACATCGATCTTGGCACCTACCTGGCTGGACTTTGGTCAGCTTCTTTGTTGTTCGGTCTCTGCTGGCGTGCTGCCTCCTCGCCCGGAAAACGCCTATCGACCGTATCTTCCCGGTATGTCGCACCTTCATGGTCATGGGCCAGTGTATCTGGAAACGTGAACTGGGAAAACTGGGCCACCCCGAACAAGTTTCCGCCCCTCGCACAAATCATCAACGCTCAGTGCACCCACGCTGGTCTAGATGAGATGGGGAGTGTTTGTGGAGGCGAAATCCGCCTGAAGGGAAAGATTATTCCCGCAAGGCTGTTCTACGGCGATGTGGCGATTCCTAGGACGGAGGGTTTGAGATATGCATTTATGCATCTGGAGGCCCGGGATCCGTCCACCGGCCAGTACGGATTCCCAAGCATGTACCGCCTCGACTATGTCCCCGAGCAGGTCTTCGAGACAACTGAAGTTTTGGGCGGGGGCAGACATGATATGGGGGGATGGTAGCAGTCGCGAAGGGGTTAATGGCCTTACCCCTTTACAGGACGGGGACTATCATGGTGTGCAGATCGATGCTTCCTTTATCATGGTTGTCAGGCCTATTTTTGGCGAGGGCCCTAATGTGTACGAACGGGTGGGATCAGTGCAGATGAACTGGGATGGAGCTGATCTGCGGACTGTGAAGTTGGTCTATAATTCAGAGAGTTGGATGTAATGACGGGCGGCGGATGCGCCTTACGAGAGCGCAACAGGGATGAGCATATGTCTCAAGATGTCTTATCTAGGGGGGTTATGTAGACGATGGATGCCCTCATCACCTGAAGCCACGAGCTTCATTCCGTAGCTATCCACACGTTCACGCTCCTATTTTCTGTCGATTTGACATGTGTTTCCTCCAAAGATTTGCCCATCACTTGCAAGTCGTGACTGTTTCGATCTATTCCGGTCGGCCATCTCCACAACAAATCAGCATGTGATCTTTACCATAGATTCCGATAGGACACATCTGGCATACCCAGAACCTCAATGCACTCCGACCTTAGAGCAGCGGCTAGACTATGCCGTCTCGGATCTGCAAAACAGAACAGCCCCTCCCCCTACCTCGAAAATGAAAAAAAAAAAAGAACCTGCCTGAAACACAGGCAGATACAGCAAAAGATTGCGTCAGCCGCGAATCGAACGCGGGGCCCATCGATGGCAACGATGGATTTTACCACTAAACCACTGACGCTAAATATTGGGATAACCAGGAATCGAACCTGGGTCCTCTCGGTATGACGTCGCTGTTGGAACAGGTCCACAACGAGAAGTACTGACCACTATACTATTATCCCATGTTTTTGTTGGAGTGTGCTGTGGAGTTGGGCGTTATGAGGAGGGTGGTTGGGCTCGTTGGGTGGGAACTGGGAATTGGGGCTCCACACTTGGATGGGGTGTTTGGGTGGTGTTGGCCCACTTGGGTGGGTGGGACTGTGGGGCGGGATGGGGCGGGATAGGGGCGCTGTTCAGGGGGCGTCTGTTATCAAGTTTTGTGGGAGATAAACACATGCAACGCGCGTGGTCGGATGTGCAAATCGGGTGTGCAAAGTTGAGAGGTTGCGGTGGCTGCGAGGACGGATTTCAGGCAGTGTGGGGATGCTGTGAGGGACTTTCTGCGATACTGAAAGACAGACACTTTTTTCTACCTTGTGTTCGACATCATGTTTCGGAGACTTTCCGCCGCGTTTGCACAAGTCGATTCAGGTCTCGCTGCAACAGGCTTGCTGTTAAACTTTTGGCATTTATTATTACTGCATTGCTAAGAGGTTCTGAATTCTTGAAATGTGTATTCAAACCAGCCAGATCTGTTTTGATGTATATAGGTATTCCCTCTGCGGCCCGTGACGCCATGCTGTCGATTTCCCGCCAATGACGCCGACGCTGTATCCAAACCCGTCCAACAAATACCTCGAGACCAACTACCATGCCTCACTACGCACCCTTTCGCTCGTTCAAGCGCACCCACAGCTCGGGCTTGTCCCACAAAAGGCGGAATCTGGCCTTGCCCACCCAGTCAAGATTCTTGTCTACCGCTTCCACGTCAAATTTGAAATGGAGTTTCGCTAGAATCAACCGCGCCATGGTCAGGCCCACACTGCATGTGCTGTCAGCTGGGGTAATTGGAAGGGTGAAGTAGAGGGGGAACTCACGACTTTCCGATACATGCACGCGGGCCGAGACCAAACGGCTGGCTGGCGTCGAGCTTATCGACGCCGTCGCGGTCGATCCATCTCTCGGGGCGAAATTTGGCTGGGTCTTGGAAATTTCTCGATGACATTGATGCAGCAAATGGGTTGGTTGACACCCATGTCTAGAAGTAAAACGGGTCAGCAAACGCAATCAGAGGGATAAATGTCGGGTGTGAACTGACGCCAGCAGGCAGGTGATAACCCTCGACATTATCCCCGCCATGCGGAACGATACGGCTAGGCGGCCACGGAACAGGCGTCAAGATACGCATGGCTTCGCTGATGACAGCGTTGAGGTACGGCAGATCAGAGATGTTGGCGGGCGAAATTTCGTCGTAGCTGGCGAAGCGAGCGCGGATTTCCTCACGTAGCTTGCGTAACACCTCTGGCTCGCGCGTCACAAAGTGAGTTGCAGTTGCGAGAGTCACGGCTGTGGTCTCGGTACCGGCGATGATCACGTCTGATAGCTGGGCGGCCATAAAGGGTGCGGTGAATGTGGTACTTTCCTTGACTTGGGCTTCGAGGATCATCCCGAGGATGTCGGGGCGATCAACGGGGCTGTCTTGTCGTCTGGAGAGGGGTTAGTCGAATGGAGTCGAATGGTGGTGTCAGAATGCGGAAAATGGGGGATTGTACTTCTTCACCATCTCGATGCAGATGGCCTCGTGCTTCCGTAGCTGCTTGATTAGGCCGCCCATAGGCGGGGGCTTTACGGCCACGGCGATCTTCTTCAACCAGGGAAAGCGCTGGATAGCCACGCCGTGGCCCATGGCCTCAGCACCGTTCTTAAAGAAAACGGCCCAGGGGTGCGTCTTTCCGGACTCGATCGAGTGCATCTCCTCGCCCAGCGCGAGACTGGCAGAGATATCAAATGTGGCCAAGCCGAAGTACAAGCTGAGGTCGGCTGGCTTCTGGGCGGCATCCAGCTTGGCGAGCTCGGAGATGAGGGCGTCAACGGTCTGGTTGATGAGAGGCCACTGCAGGCGTAAGTTGCGGTCCGAGAAGGCCGGAGCCAGCATCTTGCGCATGCGCGAGTGCTCGGCGGGATCCTGCTCGTTGACGATGGAGCGGGTCTGGTGGGTGAAGGCGGCTGCATCGTAGGCGAGACTCTTGCGGAAGACGAGGTGATCCTTTCGGTAGGCGTAGATATCACGCCATGACCTCGCCGTGGAGAATGAGAGCTCGTTGGGCGCGGTGCGCACGATGTCGCCGTACTTTTCGTGGAGCGAGTTGACCCATTTTGGGTGGTCGCCAACCAACATGTGGTAGGAAAACGGGATCTGCCGCGGTCAATTAGCGGTTCGCTGCGACGTGCCTTTGTGACCGACGCCAACTCACGTGAGATATGGCGCAGAGAATCGGGCCTGGGAAATGCTCTAGGCCATGTTTCTGGCGCTCAGTGGTGATATACTTGTTGATCACATAACCAAGTCCCGCCTGTCAAACCATCGCATTAGCACACAGTGTTGCGCAAGCTGGGCACGCGCGGGCAGCTGCAGGGGCAAACAAGGGCATTGTTAACGAACCAACACGGCGGCAACCAAGTAGACCGACATTGCGCGTGCCGTATCGCAGTATCTAGCGGTGACTAGCCTGACATGAATGAGGCGCGATGACGAAGTGGCTGCTCGAGAGGGGATGAAAAGAGGAGGTGAGGTGAGATGACCCGACGTTGAGATTCTCCGACCCGGAACATCGGATCGGAACGTGGCAGGGGTCCAGTGGTGGTCGCGCAACTCCGCGGCTGCGGCTGGAAGGAAGCCACAACGGAGGTCCGCCGCTGGATGGCGCTAAGCGATCGCCAAGAGCCTGCAAATAGGTAGCCTGGAAGTCCCGTTTTGTCTTCGTGACAGTGACTGGGCACAGGCTGCCTATTTGCTCGCGCACCACAATGCAACCCGACAATAGAATCTAGCGATAACCAGGTAGTACAATTTTATTTCCAATTGCCACTATTTGCTACATAACTCAGCTTACGGCAAGTTTCAGAAAAGAAACAGTTTTTCATATGTCCGAATTCTTGACCCCATCAAACGCCGTGGCACGCACAATTGCATGGCGGTGTTATCACCGTATTTTCCCCTAGTTGTTTCAATTCAAGCACTACCTTGATTTCATAGAAATAGATGTAGGAACGTACCTATAATCGAAGGCATTGGCTGGTAGCTGAATATCATAATCTTTGGTCTCGGTAGACTCGGGGTCGGCGGGACGTCTGTGAGGGCCTTGGACGGAAAGGTTTTGCCCCATCTATGGCAGCACTCTACTTGCGGGCGGCAAGGGCAACAACCTTGATGCCCAATGTCTGATACCGAGATAACATCACTGTTTGAAGTCCGATCCTGAGATGACATGTTGACTCTGGGACTGAGTATAACTGGTGGGACGGCTAGGGTGGACAACTTGACACGCACGGAGAGATGAGGCTTGTAAAGGGGTCGCGGGGAAGAAATGGGGAGAATCAAGGCGGATGACCGGGCTCTGGCAGCTCTTTAAGTAATCTACCAGTACGCAAGTTGAGTTTGCCATTGGGGGCTAGAGTGCGACAAAGCGAGATGTATTGACAGTGATGGAAGGCGCAAAAGCGCCCGGTTGCCTCCTTGCATCTGCAAGGCTTCGGAATCGGCCAGATTGACCGACTGCCGGACTTGACAGGGACGGTGCAGCCAAACGGCGGAAAGAGCACGTCTGTACATAAATTAGTGCGCGGTCCATCATGAAACAGCCGATGCCACGGCTGCAAAAAGTTGCCTTCATGCAGGCGTCATTGAAGCGAGGTGGTGATCGAATCAAAACCATTAACAAAATAAAGAGGGTGTGCTGATTGCGCAGAAGATGCCCAACTCCCCTACCAATAGGGAGGGGCTGGTGCTGCCAGTGGCTGAGCAAGTGGTACAATGGAGGGAAGCAGCGATAACGTGGCAAGCTCATGGGCCAGGAGCGCAGTTTCCGAGTAAAAACTCCGGATCCTCCCTTTTGGGACCGAGCATATCGATCCGCGCAATGCAGCACCAGCCCGGTTGTAACGCAGGCGATGTTGAAATCAGCCAGCTCACTCAGCACGACTTGGAAGAGAAGCCATGGAAGTATGTTGGGTATAAAGCTCTTGCCCGCTATGTCTCCTCGGCCGACGACTTCTTTGTGCTGCGGCGATTTGACCGGCTCCACAGCCGCATCCTCCTGCGACTGCAGGACCAGCTTGCGAAACTTGAGGACGATTTAGATCTCATTGACGCCGAGTTCAGCCAAAAAGAGGCCCAAGATGTGGACAACGGCTGCTTCAGAAACGACCAGACCAAGAGGAAGGACCTACTCGACTTGATAACGGCCAAGATGGAGCGATACGACCAGCTTGTTGTCAACTACTTGACACTAAAAGCAAGAGAACCAGCGCCTAAGATGAACACAAACAACATCAAACAATGGCTAGAGAATCACCGGCAACCCATACACCCGGACGAGATTGGCTTTCTACACGCTGACGACTTGATAACTGCCGCCAGGATCTCAAAGTCTGCTCTCCGACGCTCCTTCGAGCAGCACGTCCTGGCGCCAACAACGGGTCTGTTCGGACTCTTCGCCCTGAAACCATCTCCCGACGCACTCCCAGGGGAAGCCGAGACAACGGTGCTCGGAAAGGACGAGCATGTAGACGCAGTTGCTGCCCTGGCCATCTTCTTCGCGGCTGCCGTGATGCTGATCGCTCCGCTGTGGACACTTGTTGTGGTGGATGGCATGTTCAAGAAGCTCGGGATAATCACCGTCTTCCTGTTTCTCTTCTTGGGTATTCTGACCTGGGGCACACTGTCGCGACCTTTTGAGATTCTCGCGGCTACAGCTGGGTAAAAAGCCCGATAGGAACCGTGGAAATGAACACTAGTTTGGCTGACAGAACTGCAGGTACTCGGCTGTGCTTGTTGTGTTTCTTCAATTCAGCGCAGGGCCGTCAAACTCCAGCCTAGTTGCATAGAAAATTCAGTAGGGCATCCTGAAAGAAAGGGACTGTATCTAGGAAGGAGCACAAGTGAATGCCACGGTAAGCTTCACCCCAGTCAAGTTTCCCGGCGCACAATCACCTCTCTCCGCCCAACTAATACGTCGCTCGCTTCTTTCATTCACCTTCTTCACATCATCCAGAGAATACTGGCATTTCCTCCACTCCCTTCTTACGCCCTGTATCTTGAGACTCGGAGCATTTGGTAGACCAGAACTCGGCATTTTTTCACAATGGGACCAATCAACACACTCAGCTAACGAGTATTTGCAGAGCATGGATGACCTACGGGCAGCAACCAAGGCCCTACAAGCAGCCGCCGAGAACCGAGTAAAAGAGGAGGCTGGCGTCCGGAATGACAATGAGTCCGCTTGAGCCGACCGCAAGCTTCCCGACGGTCCCGAGATCACGCCTATCTCCAGGATTTTGGCTGCCTTAAGATATTTACTGTGGCCGGAAATGACCAGAACGAAGCTGAGGGTGGTAACTGTTGAGCCTGCTTTGCCCTGAGACATGGATTTGGAGGAAATGAGGGTTAGGGCTGAAGACCAGACGGGGCGAGTTTGTGCTTGAAGGATTCGGCTCGCGATGCTACCTTCCTAATACTTAAGCCACTTATATCCTAGGTAGTTCAATGAAGCGTCCTCACCGGAGTCCGGACCACTAGCATTTCCGGGTTCAGTAACCAAGATTCTGTGGTGTGCTGGCAGTGGCAGGGCCTACCGAGAAATGAGAAGTTGGCGACTTGAGAAAGAGGATCTGCCAAGGGAAAATACCTAGGTACATGATCCTCTATCCACTGCCCAGGATACGGATAGTATCCACTCTCCCACCCAGAAAAGGGACGGAGCTCCATCCTGTTCCTGAACGAGCGTTCGCTAGCGCTGCTGTCAGTGCATGGCAGGGCTAATTGCCTGGGATCTGAAAAGCTTGACTCGGCGCACACCAATATTTGCTTGTTTGCCAGATGAAGATCCTTGGGCGAAGTGGAACTAAGGCCTCAGCGCAACAAAAAGGGGCGGAGAGCGCGCATCGGCGCGCATCGGCGCGCCTACGGTCCGGCCGCCTGTTCTCCTCTCTTTTCCACATTTTCGTCTCTTCAGGCGGCCACTATTTGCCCAGTCACTCTTTCAAGACAAATCTCTGTCTAGTCACTCTTTAGGTTGAAGCATGCGTTTTACCGCTTCTGTTGTCACCGCTCTCGCGGCGGTGGCGTCGGCCAGCCGCTGCAAGCCGAGGAGCTCGGCTTCCGCCGCATCGAGCGCGGCGTCCAGCATCTCCGCCCCGATGTCATCGGCGTCCTCGGCATTGCCGAGCTCTTTGATTGCCTCAGTGTCGGTCTCCGTGAGCTTGTCGGCGCCTTCCTCCGCGGCATCTTCGGTGTTGCCGAGCGCTTCGATCGCTTCGTCCCTGGAGCCTTCGAGCTCGGCTCCTTCCTCCGTTTCCTCGGCACTCCCGAGCTCTTCCGTCGCACCCAGCGCCGTGTCGAGTATCATCGTGTCATCGGAGTCCTCCGCCAACCCGGCCTCGTCGAGTGCCCCCCTCTCGAGCATCGCGGCCAGCACTGCAGCGCCCGTCCCGTCCTCATCGGCCGTCTCTTCGAGTGCCCCAATCTCGAGTGCCGCCTCCAGCACTATTAGCTCCGTCGTTGCAAGCTCATCCGTTGCCTCATCATCCGTCGTCAGCTCGGCTTCATCTTCCGCCCCAGAGCCCGTACAAACCCTTTTCACCGGCTTCTGCATCAAGGCCGTAACGCCCGGCAAGGCCAACACCGGCTTTCACCTGACAAATGGAATCAACGGCCAGAATCTGTTGATGCGCGGACCCACCGAGCCCGAGGCCGTCGTCTTGTTCAACGTCGACTCCACCACCGGCTTCCTAACACTCAACAACACAATAAACACGGGCTACTACGTCAGATATTTCTCAGGCGTCATCCGCACCATCGCGGCCATCCCCGTACCCTCCACGACTGTTGCCCAGTTGTTTTGCTTCAATCCTGACGGTGTCTATGAGAATGGCTCGGTGCTCAAGTGCAACGCCGCCCCGCTTCTAGCCACTGGCGGCGTCACGAACCTGGACACGTTCTACAACAACGGGGCATCTCTATCGGGGTTGAGCATCAGATCGGGTGTCACCCCTGCGACCAGCCCCGCTTACTTTCTTGACGTGGGTATGTTCTGGGGTAACGACTGCGCCCTCGCTCAGTAAGATATCCAGGCAGGACATAGGGAGAAGACGCCATGGTACATTGTAGTCAGAATATTCAAGACTTATGAAGAATGATCCCTCCAGTGATCTCACTCTCGGTATATCCATATCACCAAACTGGCCGTGCTTGTCCCCACAGCGACGCCTTGACAGATTCTCAATGGCTGTTAATGTTTGCTTCCGGTGGTGGCATCTGTGCATCTATGGCTTTACGACAGGCGTTGCATGGACCGAGCGTCGTGGGGGTAGCTAAGAAATGACTGCTGGTTCAGTGTGAAACGCGATCCTCCAGTTTTGAGTCCCAAGGTACGTGCCGTATGGTCATTGCGATCGTATTAGATACCCGATGTTGTGGTAGAAATGGAGTTCTGCGGGCCCACCCCTACGTGATAACCTGGTATTTGGTAACCACCCAGCCGAATAAGACTTATGACTCGCCTTGCTGTAAGAAGGCATCACCCACATGGGAGGTTCGTGAAAATAGACCTTTTCTTCCCGAAAACCTTTACAGTGAAAATATCGAACAAGGTCTCGGCAAGACAACACAACACAAAACAAAACAAAACAAAGCGCAAGGACTGTTCCCACTTGCATTTAGAAATCGACCAGCCCCCGAAACTCCTGGAACTCTGGAAAATCCTGTAAGAAGGTATGAAACCAATTGCCGTCTTTCCAATCTGGCTCTTCGGAACTTGCCATGGGCCGTAGATAGAGACTGCTGGACTCACCATTCATAGCGTGAGAAACTGCACTTGCAGTCTCGTTGTGAAATGACGTGCTCGGTACAGAAGCGCTTGATGCATCGTCTCCTATTTCTGGACTCCAGTCTGCCATGAGATTAGGCAGAAACCCCCCATCAGTAACGTCATGGATAGCCTGGGGGCTGAAGCGTTCTATGGGGTCCTGCGAGACCTCTGCCGGTGTGAAACCTCCTAGACCCATTGTTTCCTTCTCTTTTCCTTTCGAATTTCCTATTGTGATAGGTGCTCCAGGATGGAAGGCGGGAGTATTCGCCAGCGCGTTTGGCTCTTCGGAGCATTCCACCCGAAACAAACTTTCGTCCTGATCTTCCCACACCCTGCTGTTGCGAAGAAGATCCACAACGACGTGGTGGGCGTTTCGGGTTGCGTATTTTATAGCGCGGATGAACTGTATCCGATGTGAACCGGTGGTTTCCACTCCGCGACTGAGAAGCAACTGGACCATATCAAGCCTCCCGTGCTCGGCCGCACCTTCCAGGGCTGCTCTTCCTCGGGGTGCCGGTGCATCCTCGTTGCAGCTGGCGCCTCTGTCTAGCAATTTTCTGGCGATGCCCAAGAATCCTTGCATCGCAGCGAGTTGTAGGGCCGTTGCCCCTGCGTCACCCGTCGCGGGGGCATGGATATCGGCTCCATGAGATAGAAGTATGTCGACCACTTCCGGGCTTCCGGCGCCGACAGCAGCTTGTAGTGCAGTTCTAGGTCTATAGTCGTGAAGGGAGCCCTGGAAGTAGACGCTATTCCTGACAGGATCATCCGGTCCGGAAAGCTCGCCATTAACATCAACCCCCATCCGTAGAAAAAGCTGAACGATGTTGACATCGCAACCTTGAATAGCTGCATAGAATGCAGATCGGAGATTGTTCTGATTTTGGGTCATGTCCGGACTGTTGACGAGTAGCATCTCCAGCCCTTCGAGGTAGCCGATTCGTGCTGCAGCTGAGAGAGAATCTTCGTCTATCCGATATCCTTCGCTCAGCATCAACGAGAGGGTGCCCGCATCACGACCGACAATCGCAGCCTCCAGCGGGGATATCAGAGTCGTATAGACATCGGCATCGTGCGAGCTTCTCCACCAACCGCACTCTTCTCCCCAGTTTTCAATCGGTGATCGGTCGAGCTCCTCGCAGGCACTGTTTAGTATTGACTGCGGGCTGGTCAGTGTCATTCTGCTGGGGAAAATGCACATCGGAGGCTTTATCCCATGGCTTGTGAGAACATTGACAATGGTAAGATTGCCGAAGAACGCCGCGATCGCCAAAGCTGTTCCTTCCAGCTCAGATAGCTCCTGACCAAAATCTGACTGATAAAGCAAGCGACGCTCCAACAGAGTCTCAATCATGGAGAGATCATCTGTCATCATTGCCATGTGAGTCGCAGCGCATAGCGCAGAGGGCTCGTAAAGATTTGGTCTCAACGTTAAGATGACTTGCGCTATCTCAACCTGATTGGTGACAATTGCGGCCTCAAGCGCCGACTCTTGATCGTCTGGTTGATCGGTGAGAGGTATCCCCGCGTATAGTAGGTGCTCAACGAGAGAGGGCAGCCTCTGCCGGATGGAGATCATCAACTCCGAGCCTAAGGTGTCCGCTCCGCACTCAAGTAGCATCAATGCGATCCGGGGTTGCCGGCCATAAAGTGCCGCTTCCAGAGCTGTCCTGCCGAGATACATTCTGTCTGTAATACACCAGGAATGGGGGACTTGACAGTTATCTGAGAGGTTCAGATGATTGATGTCAGCGCCATAGGATATAAGAAGATTGACCAGTTCCATATTGCCATTGTACGCCGCGCACTGCAGTGGAAATGGAATGTCGTATCGCTCGGGTTGCGGCGTCGCTCCTTTGTCGAGAAGAAGGTTGCAAATATCAGTTCTCTCAACGAAGACCGCTTCCCAGAGTGCGGACTTCTTGACCCTGTCGAGAGCGTTAACATCGCTGCCAATCTCGAGGAAGAAGTGGACGAGATCATCGAGGCGGTTGCGGATGGCATAAATCAGCGCTTCGGGTCGGAGATTCTGAGTCAAGAGCATACTGTCGCGATAGAAATCGAGTAGGAGCCTGGCTGAACTGACGTCTCCACGTCTGGTGAAGGTCTGGGTGGCTTGGATCCATTGTTCGCTGGTAACATCTTGGCTATGGTGTCGGAGGATTTCATCCAAAAACTCTGAAGTCAACCCAGGGCTTGAGGATGGCCTGAACGTCGCAAACTCGAGAAGGGAAACTTTGGCCATCGCCTCCACCCAGCTTGCACCATGGGCAACAAGAAAATCCGCCAAATCTCTGTCCCTTGCATACACTGCCATCTGAAGCGGTAGAGCGGTCCCACGGGGGGTGCATGAGCTCTGAAGAGATTCATCTGTCGGGATTGGTCGTGATGACAGATACTTCAGTGCTATCGGCTTGTTCGGATCCACCCCGACTTTGAGAAGCTCCCGAACTGCAGGCATATCCGATACCCGGAGAGCTGCGGCCCATAGTTGGTCTCTGAGAGCCAGAGCAGAAGATTGCTGCGAGGCTATCATCTCTTTGAGGGACGACTGGAGCACACTCTTCTGTCTCAGCAATGACAGCGTGAAGTAATCTAAGCGCTGAGACCAATAAACTACTCCCGGGGTGTTGTTGGACAGCAAAAATAAGAGAAGCTCGAGCACCTCCTTTGAGTTTCCTCTATTCTGGTCGAGAGATTTTGACTGTCGAACATGCTCACTGGCGTCCCTTTCAGGCATGAGCTCCTGTAGTGCCGTTGCCGCCCGGGACATGCCACCCCAGAGCCCGCCTGCGGCTTCGGTTGTATCATCGGATGAGCAGCGAATCTCTTGGAATATCGGACTGTCCAGCTCGACTTGAGAGAATGATTCCAATACTGGGGGCACAAAATGAGCATCAATCACAAGATAGTGAAGAGGGCTGTCTCACAGTATTCAAAAGCCTCCTTGAAGGATATCCAAGGCATATGCCTCGGCCAGGACTGGGCTAGGGATACCGATTGAGGTGTTTGTACCGAGACTTGCAGGTCTTCTAGTGCAGTTGGCGGTGAATTTGCTGTTGAGCAGGTCAGTATTCAAGAGAAAAAGAACGGCTAGGGGGCTTTTGAAGTGCCAAGGAGACGCCATCAGGAAGGTGACGTGGTGAAGCGACCTACAATCTCTCACGGGACCCGACGTATACCGCGCAAGCGCCTTCTTTACTTTCTTCTCTGGCAGTGGTACCCCACAGCACACGACTTGGCTTTCAAGTTTGCCGTCTCGTTTCCTTTTTCGGATCGCGTCCGCAACGAACTCCCAAGCTTGCGGGGACAGGTTCTTGCGGAATCGCCATTGCTTGAGCTTGAACTCCAGCTGTGATGCGCTGTTCATCTCAAGTGGTCAGCTAGAGCCTTCACATTCCATCGCATGCAATACGGGACTGTGGGGTAGGGCGCGCGGCAGGTCGTACGTGACGCGGAGTTTGTGGGTGGTTTTGATAGCTGCCACAACCTCTACAAGTGACTTGTTCTCGACAAGATACAGCTGCAAAATATCCGGCTTTAGCGCTTCCCAGTCGCAGGGAGATTGTTGGTCCATGACGAGGGGGATAACCAATACGGGTTGCGTTGTTGTGGGGATCAACCTCTATCGAGTGTCCTCATGAGCAAGATACAGTGGAGAGAAGCAGAGGAGGGCAAGGATTGAGAATCGGGGGAGAATTTTGGGGATTGGGGGTGGGGGATTTCATCACAGAGCCTGACCGGCCATGATTGGGTGGTCTCACCCGGAAGGTGCTGGTGAACTGGTCGTGTCCAAAATCCGAATGCATTTGCACACCATACCTGCATGCAAAGCCTGTCACCTGACCATTGGGAGCCTGGAATACCCCTGATAACCGCTTGCCAAAATCTGAGTGCATGGGGACCATTTGATAGGACGAACCCAATATCGGGGCTGCCGCGCATCAACTCGCGAGCACATGATTTGGCACGCCCCGGGGGGCTCGGTGTGCTTGACGTCTGTCGTTTGCTCTTTCCAAAACCCGAATCATGACGCACTGGCCTGGGACCCCGGATTGCACAGGGTTGCTTGCCCAGGGCTCCAGAATGCTCATGGTCCAAAATCTGAGTGCATGAAGGCCGACGCCCGAAGAGAATACCTGTGAGGTGTTCAGCGTAAGTATGTATTTATACTGATGCCTCCCTCTCTTGTCCGGCTCATGTCTGCTGAGGCTGTTCCTCGTTCGTTGCGACTGCAGTTTGCAACCACGTTTTCCTCGTCCCACACCAAGTCGATTCCCCAAAATGTCGGACTACGTACGTCAGCCAAGCAAGTCCAAGAAAAAGGATTGCCACCCCCAATCACCGTCTCGTGGTTGGCAGACAGTCGACCGCCCATGGGCCACGCAATCCTATCACCCCCTGCCCCGAACATGCACGCCAGAGCCGCTGTCACCGATGGAGATATGGCTCCTTCAGGATAGGATCGAGGACCCGTTTCACAACATTGCGAAAGTTCAAGCCCCAGGCTACGCCTACCAAAAATCGGCGAATAGGGCTACAGCCAGCACGCAGAGCGTGGCGGGGGCAACGTCTGGTGAAACATCGACACATGGCCAAGACAGGATGAATCAATGAGATCTCGTTGAGGCAACTGTGAGTGTTGATCAAGGGTGTGATCCTGGTGCTTTGGGTGCGTGGTGTTACCCCGCAGGAAGCGGTGATAGGGCATACGCCGGGGCATATGATTGTGTTGGATGTGAAAGATGATGAGGTGTTTCGTGGTTGGTAGAGTGTTAGGAATCTGTTGATTACCGAAGACTTGAGAGTCTTTGCCAGAGAACTTGAGTTGCTAGTCTTCGTTTGTGTCTGCGCAGTAACTGGTCTCCTCCGTTTCTCCAAGCTGCTCAGACAAGAGAGAATAAAGAATCTCTGCTTCCACACACAGTGACCTTGTCGGCCCATGGGAGTCAAGAAATCCCGTGGCCCCAACAGGTAGGTACTCATCCTCCGATATCGTAACAGCTCCAACTATGGAAACCATGGGATACCCGAAATTACGCGGTCCCAAATGATGTGAGCCCTCCCATCGGAGAAGCAGCATCCTGTCGGTTCCTGGGATGCGGCAAATAATATCCGAAGCCTTTAAGTTTCCTCTCGCGATCCCCAAGGAGCATCCGATCGTTTCCCAAGTTGGTGGGAAAAGCTGGTACAGGTGACTTTCACCCCTGGGGCATTGCGGGAACTCCCCGTTAGGCTCAGGACACGCGGATTCAAGCGTCCCGACATCTCCAGTATCCTGCATTCGACATACGGCACGGGAGCCGATACCAGCCAGGCCGAATACTCTAAGACAGGGCAATTCTGGGGTTTCCGCGTCCAGCAACTGCCGAATAAGCCGCTCGTTTGACTCTATGTCGCTGCCGTTATTTGCCCTCTGCCGCATGGAAAAGGTCCATTCGTCTGCTTCGTTGAGACTTTCGATGAGCCGGCGGGGAGTTGGTCCAACGTGTGCAATCATTCCCACGAGATTGAGATCAAGCCAGAGCTCTATCTTGGATGTGATGCCGGGAGGAGGCGACACTTCGTTTGGGCCGCCAAGGGCGTTCATCATCAGCATTGCAATCTGAGGAAGGTCGTCCTGGACCTGACCTTTCTCTGAAAGGAAATTCAACGTGTCTGACCACACCTCAAAAAGTGACTTTTCGTAGTCCACGGGGAAACCGTAGCAATCGTCTGCCAGGCCAGCCAAGCCGTAGACCTTGTCGCGTGGGTTTGAACATAGGGCCTCGTGATGAGTTTCGAGTAAGGACCGCAAGCTATGTGAGCCTCGGTATTTTCCCCGCAGTTGCCTGTCTAAGCGGAGCGGACCCTCGTCCTTGACTGAATCGGTATCTGTGGTCGGCTCCGGTGATAGCGAGTCGAAACTCTTGATGAAGCTGTCCCAATCAACCACCTTATCCCCAGTGCGTTTGGTGAAATATTGAGACGTCCGCCAAACGAGCAGAGGTTGGTGAGCATATAGCACCAAAATCTGTGCCGCTTTCCCAATTTCCTGAATTACCCACAGGCGCTTCCAGTATCCGTCAGAATAGAGAAGTTGGGCCCGGTCTCTTTTAAAATACTTATCGTCGTAGGGGCTTCGTATCTGAGCCCAGTCACTAGGAGAAAGTTAGAGCGTTCATCTCAGTAAGGCCATTGTAACGGTAGCGTACGACTAAATTCTACGGTCAGTCTAGGTACACGTATACATCGACCACAGGACCAGGGAGTCAGTTCTTACAACAGATTTTAGCCCAAGCCACACCAGAACCGTTTTCGCGCGGAAATAGATATGAGGCATGATGCGAATTTGTCTATTCTTTTCTTGAAGATCGTCCTGATTGATGCAGATGGCATCGATCCAGAACAGACCGTCCGTTCTGCACCGGCGGAGGAAGTGAAGGCCATCGAATAGGTTCTTTGCGACGGCAAAACTTTTGCCATTGATGAAGATTGGGTGTTTCGCGGAGTCGTCTCCCCACATGTATGAAAGGGCTTCGTAACGGGGCCGTTCGCTGAATTTGACGGGGACGAGCTGGCATCTTATGGGGGCCTCGTTGTGTGCGGGCTCGATCCGGACAAGCCGGGTGCAGTCCTGGGCCGCATCCAGGGGCTCGTATACAAGCGGCAATGGCCCGTCTGGGCTGGACATGCTGGAAGGGAGCGGGTTTCAGTCTTTGGAAGTTCAATGACAAGTAGAGGACAGGGTGCGGGGTTTTGACGTTGCCTAAGAGCTACGGGTTGGGTTGGATTGGCCAAGTCGAAAGGGACAGGCCAATCATGTCTGAATGCACCTTCTCAGGCAACACAGCGGAGTGCACAGCGGGCAGCCAATGCGCACCGCTCTCACTTTGGCTGCCTTCAACAAGGGTTAGGGTTATAGCGATCCCGTCTTCTGGGGCCAAAATTGCAGTGATCGATCGCCGAACCCGGGTGATTGGATGGATGGACAAATCCAAAGGCTGGGCCACACCGGGCGCCGGCCCACGGCAACCAGGTGGTCCGGTGCCACTGGCCTTAGGCAAGATGACTGCGGTTTCCAAGTTCCGTGAAAGGCTTTATAGAAACTCGTCCTCAGGCATAACTACCCGCAAGACATAGAACTTACCTATTTTACAGTGTGTTGGAATGTAGATCGGTCGTCCAGGCGCAAAAGCAAGCTCTTCATTTGTCCTCTTCTAATTCACAAAAGCTCTGGCCGAACGAAAGGGGCTTTAAACTAATGGAACCCGTTCTGTGAAGGTAGACCATGTATATTGGTGTTGTGGACCGCGGCATCTGACGTTCTCACGAACCTTGAAGCATTTCCCAACGACGTACAATACAATTTCAGCATGAGCGATGAAAAAGAGCCATTAACAGTTAGAAACTCTCTGATAGAGAGGCCAAACAGCATCCCTGAGTTGTGGTATTCAAGACATGCATAAACCAAAACCATAGAACCAAAAACGTCCAAATACGCAAACAGAGCTCGTAGAATATCATCAAGATCACCACGCTATAACCCCTGGGCCCAGTGCCAATGACTCAATTGCAGACCCGCATTAACAGTTGGGTTCCCATACCCTTCTTCCCACACCTGGTAGTCCATTTGCTCGCCTACCGTTCCGTCTCCTATGGCGCCGGCGTCAAGGAACATGCTCTCGTCAAAGATAAATGATGAAAAATCCCCTTCGCTCGATCCTGGAGCAGGAGGCTCGCCTGAATTACCGTCGTTCGTCAAAATCTCGCCATTTCCTTCGTGGGGAAGTCCCACATTATTCAAGGGCGAAGGCATACCAAATTCGGTGTTTATGTCGGGCTGGGCGGCTGAAGGTTCGGCGACTGGTGGAGACACCGTCGATGACTGCACGCCGATGGGTGAAAACGCGAGATTGCTAGCCGTGGCTGAAAAGGCCGACGGAGTAGCAGTTGGCTCCCCAGGCAAGAAAGCGGACCGAAGATGGGCAAGCAGCTCGTATCGCGCATTCATATGGCTATTCCACCCCCGCTCAGCCATATCGCGAAGGAGTTCAAGTCCGACGTTCATAGCGCGGGTAACGGACGGGCGGGTAGGAAAGGCGGCACATGCCATAACCAGAACGATGGCAGCGGAGAAAACGTGCTCGCCGTCCATGTAACCGTAAGTGGCGACAAGGTCCCGGCGGCGTGCCTCGGCCATCATGCGAATCGTCTCCTCGGCGGCTGAGATGCACCGCTCGATGATGTGGATGGTCGTGGGACTGAGTCCGTCCTTCCAGTCTGTAGTCTCCTTGGTCTCGGGGTCGGCACGGATAACCTGAAGTCGTTGACGGACAACGTGAAAAAGGAGCGGCCGGGCTGTCATGTTGATGCACTGGTAGTAGTGGCTAAAGGTGCTGACGCTCTCTCTTGTGGTATGAAGCTTGTCGGGGTCAAACCGGAGCTCACCAGGGAGGTTTCGGTCCCACTTTGAGAGATCGGAGTTGATACTTTGTACCGACTTCATCAGCTCCCTCACTGACCGGGGCTTCGCCGATCTACGATAGATGGATTTGGTGACCTCCCCTAAGATTCGGGAAAGTTCGGTGTAGTGTCGCAGTACCACGGCTGGGCAGTACTCGGTCTCTCCGGGGAGTCTCGAGGGCAAGTTGACGCCAATATCCTCGTCCTGAATGGTGATCGGGTTGCCGGATTTGACAGACAAGATCCTGTCAAGGCTGTAAATGCTCCACCAGACACGTCGGCGATGCTCTCGAGCCTCTTCGTCAAGACCTAGGACGGTGGGACTCTCTGTCGGGCTCACCTCCTGGTGCAGCCCCAGCGAGATGGCCATCCGCAAAGCCATCCCAGTGTAGAGAAATGCTGCATCGTGCCTATTCATATTCTGCATGAAGTATCCGATCAGGGCAAGTGTCTCGACACACAAGATTGAACCCTCCTCGTGAGCATCCGGGAGAAGTTGTAGCGCCTGGGTAAAATACTCAAAGCCGGGAGGCCCTTGGTAATCGATCCACTGGTTGACCGAATACAGCTTTCCAAAGGCAAGAGTGACAAGAACCTTGGCATATGCAAGGCTCGCATCCTTATCGGAGACATCAGGTTGTCCACGATGGGCGGCGATCAGCTCACGGTCAAAGTTTGCGGGATCCGTGAACGCAAAGATGGTCCCCAAATACGTGTACTGAGCGGCAAACAAGCGGCGCGCCACGTCCAGGGGAGGGAGTCGAACTTGGTTTCGGATTAACAGTCGTCTGGACGGAAGCGCGCCAGGGTCGTAAATGTCCGGACTGAGATCGAGACCGTCGTCGCCTGGGACGTCGGAAAGGTCTCTGACATTGCGGATAAAGTGTTCGGAAGACCCTGGCCCCTTGAACTTTGCGGATGGATTGTCGATGCTGAACTGGGTGAACGGCTCGAGGAGATCTTGCTCATCAAAGTCCTCCTCGCTGTTTTCGGCGACTGGCTGAGCCTGTGTTGGAGATGGGCTTGAGATAGCCGGGATGCTTCCGAGCAGTTCTAGTCCGTTGTAAGCCAACTGCCAACCAACTTCGGTGTCGCACATGAAATCCTACCTTCATATGCCTTGACTCTGGCTTGCAGTCTACGAAGGGATCTGTTGACTAGTTAGCTTCGCGAGACTTGGGGGCCATCCCAACTGTCCGAACTCAAGACATACGATTCGTTGACTGTTACCCTCCTCCCTTGCTCATATACGCACTCGAGGGCGCTTTCTCGGCATCTTATGCATGCTGGTCTATCCTTTGAGCAAAACGAGCGCCGGTTGCGGCAGCGAAGACACCTTGTTGCATTGTCAGCGATTACTCAGATTGGCGGGCTCGGGTTGAGGAACTTACGCAACCCTCCTGGGCGACGGATGTTCAGCTGAAACCGGTGAAGACGTTGTCGTAGTCGCCATAGGATGGGTCGGATGGGTCTAGATCTTGGTGGCAAGGGCTTCCTGTTCCTCTCGTGGCGAAATGTGGACACAATGTGGATGTGTAAGGGACACGGGGTTCCACAGCTGCTGATAAGCACGGCGGAGACGAGCACCTTTCAGCCTCAGATCGTTCCCGGCGTTGTTGAGCCTCTACTGCCCTCGGGGTTGAGCACTGCCGCTGCGCTGGATGCGGTTGTGACTGCGCCGACCTGCACTAGGTGGGGTTCATGCGAAGCGGGGTGAGCGAGCGCCCAGCGCCGAAGGGGGGTATTGTGCCGTCGCGCTTCGACTCCGACCTTGAGCGCTAGCCATCAATGCAGCCCAGGCAGCAAGTGAGCGAACAAGAGTGGAAGCTGCAGACAAACGGTTGCGTGGGACCGTACTGCAGTACCAGCGAACTGGTTCGCTGCATCGGCAAACGACCCCGATCGCACAACAGGTCCTCACCCCGCCGCGTTTCGGTGAGCGGGCCGCATTTAGGTTGACTACCCTTTTTCTAGGCTTCGGATGCTCTATCATATCCCCAAAGTCTGATAACGACCATCCGATAGCTCGATGGTGTTAGTCAAAGCTGCTTGAAAGATGCGCGTCTTATCTTTTGCGATGCTCTGACCCACACTCCTTGCCCATTTTAATGACTGGAGTCCTTCACGACAGTGATTCTGTGCAGCTCCTGGGACAACTAGTTTCTCGCATGCTGCTGCATAATGACGGCAGATCGACAAAGAGATCAGCAGCCTAACCACCTTATTAGGACTTTTACCATCATGCTGGGAGGCGCCATATCATCATCGAAAGGTAGCTTCTCGCCCGCATTTGGGACGCGGCTGCCGTCATAGGATGCCATAGGCTCTGTATCAGTTCGCGCTCGCAGTTGCCGAATGTGGGACCGAAGATCAGAAGCAGTTTGGCGATAGGCGGTCGTTGGATTTACGCTACCTCATGATAAGTTCAGCGGCCACGTTACCCTAGTATCCGACTCCTCAGTTTTCCATCATCGAAACCCCTCAATATTGGCTGATGCTGCTTTTTGATCCTATCGCATACAAAATATTGATTCGTTTCATCTTTCAGCTAGCTAGCGGAGATCGCCAGCGGAGGGCCATCCGAAGGATTTTGTTGACACCGAAAGACCCCAAATTGACGAAGCAATGTTCCCAAAGTGGCGGCGGGGTGCCGCCAACGGCAGCAAGGGCCACGAAAAGCTACCAGATAGCCCGGCTGCTGAGAACGGAATCGGCGTCGACACCGATGTGGATGGCTCATCGGCCCTAGAGATCGAGACCATCGACCCTCGCGCCGAGCACAAGCTCCTACTCAAGCTGGATGGGGTCTTTGTGCCCATCATCATGCTGGTGTATCTCTCCTGCTTCCTCGATCGCACGAACATCGGAAATGTCAAGGTAGCTGGGATGCCTGAGGATATCAAAGCCACTGCAGCTGAATTTTCGACCGCGATCTCCATCTTTTACGCCACTTATGTCGCATTCGAAACGCCGTGGTCGATACTCCTCAAGAAACTCACACCACGCTTGCTTCTGACAGCTTTGTGCGTCGTATGGTCTGTGACGACCATCCTCTCTGGCTTCATCACTTCAGTTGGGGGGCTGTACGCTGCCCGGTTGGTCCTGGGTGCTTGCGAAGGAGGGTTATTCCCTGGTCTGAATCTGTATCTGACAATGGTGTACAAGCGCGAGGAGCAAGCCAGGAGAGTGTCATACTTGTTTGTATGCACCGCCATCTCAGGTGCGGTCGGTGGCTTACTCGCGTATGGCCTTCTGAAGATGGATGGTATTGCGGGCCAGGCGGGATGGCGATGGCTCTTCTGGATCGAAGGCCTGGCGAGCATAGCGATTGCGCCCTTGATCTGGTTCGGTTTGCCCAATGACCCGACCAATGCTTATTTCCTCAACGACGAGGAGAAACGGATGATGCGCATTCGGGAGAAACAGAGGGCTCAATACATGGGCAGCGAAGACTTCTGTTGGGATGAGATGTGGATTGAGTTGAGAGACTTCAAGCTGTGGATTAGGTGAGTTACCCGCTGACGATATCCAGAAGCTTGACTGACATGATGCAGTTCGGCCATTCAGTTTTGTCAGGATATTCTTCTCTACGGATTCAGCACCTTCCTGCCATCCATCATCACAACGATGGGTTACGACAGTCTCCAGGCACAGTACCTGACGATTCCCGTGTACATCATGGGCGGGCTGTCCTTTCTTATGCTTGCCTTTTTCTCAGATCGAATGTGCGTGAGAGGCCCCTTTGTCGCCTTCGCCAACGTCTTTGGTATTGCCGGATATATCTTGATACTATGCCCTACGAGCAACGGCGTCAAGTTCTTTGGGACATTCCTATGCGCTGTCGCGGTATACAACGGCCCAGGACTGAATCTCACCTGGCTCAATGTCAATGTCGCACCTCATTACAGGAGAGCGATGGCAATTGGCGTGCAGCAGTCCATCGCAAATACGGCCGGGATTGTCGCTGGCCAGATATACCGGGACCGTCCTTACGTTCTCGGAAACGCATTCTCGGTTGGCGCCTTGAGTCTTGCACAGGTACTCATTGTCTGGAAATGGCTGTATCTGCGTCGTATGAATGCGGTAAAGAGCAAGATCGCGAGTGGTGAGGTGGAAGATACCCGCAAGGTGAAGAGTGGGGACCGAGAGTTGGACTTTAAATATCATCTGTGATTACCTGGTTATAGAGCACTGGGCGCATTGCGAATGTTACCTCACCTTCAAATATCTGCGGACGCGTTTCCGTGTAGCGTTGTGTCCATAGTTGGAAGAGCCGCTTTTCTGGACAGTGCAACCTCGGTATCTACGTATCGCGTTAGGTTGTCAACCTACCGTGCCGCTGGAAAATATCGAGGAACGCATTCTTGGCGTTGATTGTGTAACCATAGGCTAGGTACCTGGATCTCATCACCTGTCGAATCAACACCACCAACTCAGGCAGGTCGAATGGAATCATATGAGCACGACGGATTTTGAAACTTGCTAGCAGGTTCTCACGAAGGCAAGATTGGATCTAGAGGCGTTTACGAATACCTCGCAATTATATCGTCTCCTTCCCCCAGAAACGAAGGCATTCCAGGGTTGAGCCGATGGTTGTCAGGAAGCGACGCGTCAGCGGCAGTGGCGGGCTCCGCGCAGGGCAGCGCGGATTGAATACGAGCGCCAGAGCACGGACAGATTTCACATCCCCCTTTTCTTTTGCAAGCGCCTGTTATAAGAACGAAACCCGCCGTCGCAACCTGTGACGCTCAAATTCACAACCTCGATATTGCTGCAACCAACCACCAACACACCCACTCGCATACCTCGCCCCTTCGCAATCATGAAGTCTAACGCCACACTCGCCCTTCTCACCCTCGTGGGTGTCACAGTTGCTCAAGCCCAGCCCATTACAGCCCAAGTTCCCTTCCGGCGCACAACAACCTCACTGTCGCACATGTTCACCCGCCCCAGCCCCGAGTTCACACAGCACCCCAACAGCTGCTACATGTTCCGCGGCGACACCTCGTACCCAACCGGGGGTGTTTCCCTGGTCGACGACTGCCAACACCTCCTCGACGACCTCACCGCTGCGGGGCCCCGCCTCTGGCCAGTGAACGACAACACCCGCCAGAAGGAGATTGCCGTCTATAAATCGTGTGCGTTCTCGGTGCATAACCCAAGCAAGGATAATATCATTGTGGGGGATGATGATATTCGGACTATTTTGGATTTCTACACGCATTCGTTCTCGAAGCTCGGGTTTACGCAGGGGATGGGGACGCTGTCGTGCGATACGCCGGTGATGGAAGCAAGGGAGCTGAAGTGGAAGATTGACTTGCCTGGGAAGGGGGCTTTGCTTGGGGACTTGCAGTCGCAGGACTAGCCGAATAGGATTTTCTTTTTCTCGGGGGGGTTTGTGGATTTGGCTTTGGCTTTGAATGCCTGAAGAGAACACCTATTTATAATGACTGAGATATATATGCCTGTGATAGTGGAGGCGTGAAATCTATTTCTATAAGATCTTGGTACTGTAAGGCGAATTTGAGCACCAAAAATGTCCGTATAATCATCGAACTATGGGCATGGCAAGAAATCTAAGCACTGCAATCAAGTTTATCACAGGGCTTATAGCTTCGGGGCAAATGTAGCCCAATCCTTGTACGCATTTTCCTACAATATTAGGAAGGGGCTCTAACTACCACCACAAGCGGAAGATGACTCCATCTTGGCGTGGGTCATGAACCACATAAAGCCGGACCGAGCGATCAAGAAAAGAGACATCAGATTCAAAATTCAGGCGCTGTCAGTGACAGAGACAGAAGACGGCAAAAGGACTCAGTTGATGTGGGAGAAGCTCCACCGCCCGAACAGTCTGGGAAAACGACTGGAGCGAAAGATCCGTGGCCAGGATCTACTCAGTCAGGCAACGCCACAAACACAGCCGCAGAGACCACAATCAGTAAAAATACGTCGCTATTGCGACCACAGGTGCCGTGTTATCTACACTGGTCACGGGAAAACAGCTCACCACAGCGTGATCGTGGAGCTTTTGGCCGCTGTGGCGCATCTCACTAGGCCCTATTGGGATGCTATGGCGAACGCAGAGCTGCATGCAGGTTGTCAGCCCATCAAGACCACACCACATCCAAATATCGATTTTGGACGAGTTAGCCGTGTATAGTTTGGCCTCAAAACAGGAAACGATGATAAATACGTGGATACAACCCCACTTTCCTAGTGAATTCATTGCCTATCTATCAATGCAACATATCCCACAGCCACACAGCGTTTGTTCACACGGGGCACCATGGGCAATACAAATCCTGCCCCAAGGGGCGTGAGAATGAAGGGCAAGTACACGACCATCTTCCTCAGTATCGCAGCCCTCACTCTTCCCCTGACCCTGATCCTGGCCATCTTCCTTGGCCTCATCTTCGCATTTCGTGTGCAACACAGCAATTCGGCAAGCGACGCCTTACGTTCTCCCGCCACCACCGACACGCCCGGATACATCTTTGTCGATCTCAATCCGACATATCTCATGAGAGTCGGGTCCTTCATCAGCTTAGTCGCCAGCAAGTTGGTCGTGTTCGCCGTTACCTTGGCCATGTTCCCTCTTGCAGCCGCTCTCCTCGACTCTTCTCAGCCCGGCGGGGAGCCATCGAAACTGCTTACCCCCTACCAGCTGTTGCTGACCCTTCAACTGAGTTCCAACGGCAGTATTCTGTCTATTTGGGACTGGATCCACTACCGACGGAAGCATGCCGCCTCTGTAACACCAATCTCACGTCCGGTTTCCAACATTGCAAAGACAGCCGCGGCCGCTACTTTCCTCGGGTAGGTACCTTACTTCCCCTCCACTCACCCTAACCATCACCAACCCGCTT
>Ga0247760_1001055_pt1 | contig 27584 bp, 20 predicted proteins | sample UWRJL171409R4_FD_179936 | JGI IMG/M metagenome (GOLD analysis project Ga0247760, IMG submission 179936) | Plant litter microbial communities from Arlington Agricultural Research Station in Wisconsin, United States - UWRJ-L171-409R-4 | ecosystem: Environmental > Terrestrial > Plant litter >... | reverse complement strand
TCCACGCCCAGGCCGGAACAGTAATCGTAGCCCGAAGTTCCGACCTGCTTGGTCCAGAGCGTAGCGCCGCTCGGGTCGAACTTGCGCACGAAGGCGTCGGCGGTGCCGGTGACTGAGCCTCCCAGCCCGCCGTTGCTGGTTCCGGCGAGATAGAGGTTCCCGCTGCCGTCCACTCGCGCGGCGCCCACCTCGTCGGACTCTGCCGTACCGAACTGCCGTGTCCAGAGCGCGACACCGCTGGAGTTGAACTTGCGCACGAAGCCGTCCCGATGCCCCGCGTCCGAGGTCAAGCCGTAGGTGTAACCGGCGACATAGCTGTTGCCGCTGCCGTCGACCGCGACGGCCATGGCTTCGTCTTCGCTCGGTCCGCCAAACTGCTGAGTCCACGAGACCGTGCCGCTCGCGTCGAACTTGCGTACGAAGGCCTCGCCCGAAGCTTGGCCATTGGGGTAAGTGGTTCCGGCGACGTAGCTGTTGCCGCTGCCGTCGACTGCTACGGCAGCGGGTGTCTCCGCCGCATCGCCGAACGGTCGCGCCCACAGCGTGGTGCCGCTGGCGTCGAGCTTGCGCACGAAGCCGCCGTTCGAACTCCCGCCAAAGGTGCGGCCGGTCACGTACACATTGCCGCTGCCGTCGACCGCGATGCCGTTGCCCTGCTCGTCGGTCGATGTCCCAAACTGCTGAGTCCAAACGATGGCGCCCTTGGCGTCGAACTTGCGCACGAACGCGTCCGAAGCGCCCGCATGCGAACCAGCCAGCGCGCCGTACGTCGTTCCGGCCACGTAGACGTTGCCGCTGCCGTCGACGGCGACGGCGAAAGCTCCGTCGCCGGCAGCAGTACCGAATTTGTAATAGGGTTCAGCGCACACGGTATCGCTGACGAGAGTTCCGGCAGTTGCGACTCCGCCCTGAGGCCAAGTGCTCGAAGCCGGCGGGCACTCCTTCCAAGGCGAGCACTGGGTCGCGTTGCTGGACGAGCTGAAGCTGCCGGGATCGCAGCTCGAGCACTCTCGATTCGTGCTCGCGCTGCCGGCTTTCGAGGTGTACTTGCCGGGCGCGCAACTCGCCCAGGCAGAGCAGCACGTGGCGGGGTTGGCGTCGTGATCCCAAAAGCCACTGGCGCAACTCATCTCCGGCGTCAGCCCGCCAATGCAGTAGGCGCCCGGGCTACAGGCAATACATTGCGCCGGCGTGCTGCCGTTGGCAGGTGCGATTTGCACGGTGCCCGGTTGGCAGGCGCCGGGGAAGAGACAGGCGCCTTCAGGAAAGCACTGATTTGCCTGCGGGGCTTGCGCGCTGGGGCACGCGCTACACTTCTGGTTGGCGGTGGCAGTGCCGGCTTGGGTCAGGTACGTATTGGGTCCGCAGTCAGTCCAGGGGCTGCACGCTTTCGCGTTTTGCGTGGCTGAAAAGGTGCCTGTGCCGCACAGAGCGCACACGCGGTCGGCGGTGTCGGTCCCTTCTTGAGCGATGTATTGGCCGGGGGGGCAGCGCGCCCACGCTTTGCACGGATTGTTTGGGTCGCCGTCGTGATCGAACGCGCCGTCCGGGCAGAGCTTGGGTACCGTGCCGCCTGCGCCAGCGCTTGGGCCCACTCCTCCGTTGCTGTTCGTTCCGCCAGCCGTCATTTCGCCGCCGCCCGAATTGCCGGTGCTGCCTGCAGTGCCCGCTGCCTGACTGCCTGAGACGCCGCTGAGGGTGCCGCCGGCCGCGGCGTTGCCGGCAGTTCCGCCCCCGCTCACTCCGCTCTCTCCCGATACGCCGCTACGCCCCGAGTCGCCTGCGCTGCCAGACGCAGCCGAATTACCGGCTTGCTCCGCACATTGGCTCAGGCCATCGCACGCGTGTTGCTCGAGATGAGATGAGCAGCCGAAGAGCGCGAATCCACCGAGCAATAAATAACGGAATGTAGGCTCCAGCGGGCGCTGGCGGCTATGGAAAGAATGCATGTGTTCCCTCGATTCCCCCCGCAGCGCGCGGGTTCGACAATCAGTATGTGCCACTCTGCGGAGAAAGTCGCGCGGCACCGCAAACGAGTTCGCGTCAGGCTTTCAGTCAGATTGAGAGTTTCTGCTACCGCGCGTCGTCTCGCGCCCGCGGACGCTGCTGGCTGCTAGAAGTGGTCGTCGCTGGTCCTATTTGCAGCAGCTGACCGCTCGGAACTGAATCGATGTCAACGGACCGGAGCAGCGGATAGCTCGAAGCTGTATCGATTGTGACGGGACCGGAGCAGCTCGCTGTTCAGAACCCTCTCGATGTCAACGGAAGGGAGCAGCCGCGCTTGTGTCCAGGGTGAGCGGAGGGGAGCCGCTGACCGCTTGCAACTGGAGACGATAGCGAAGCCCGATTTCTTGCGTGAATCGAGCGCGTGATTGACTCAAAAGCCTAGCGCCGCTAGTTGATGCAATTCTAGATTAGGGAGTTAAGGGACGATGCGTCAGCGTAATGTGCGGTGGGGTCTGTGTGTGTCGGCGTTGCTCGGCTTGCCTGCAGCGTGTGGTGGTGGATCGGACTCGGGTACACCGAATGCCGGTGGCAGTGGTGGGTCGCATGCAGGCGCTGGCGCCGTTGCGGGAGCGCCGCATGCGGGGCAGCCCTCGAATGCCGGCGCTGCGGGTGAAGCGCACCAGGCGGGAGCTGGTGGAGCGGCAGCGGGCAGCGTCGGTGCCGGAGCTGGCGGAGCCGCAGCGGGCAGCGTCGGTGCCGGAGCTGGCGGAGCTGCCGCGGGCAGCGTCGGTGCGGGTGCCGGTGGAGCCGCAGCAGGCAGCGCCGGAGCGGGAGCTGGCGGAGCTGCCGCGGGCAGCGCCGGAGCAGGAGCTGGCGGAGCTGCAGCAGGCAGCGCTGGCGCGAATACCGGCGGCGGTGGCACGAGCAGCGCTGGCGCGAATACCGGCGGCGGTGGCACGAGCAGCGCTGGCGCAAACACCGGCGGCGGTGGCACGAGCAGCGCTGGCGCGAACACCGGCGGCGGTGGCACGAGCAGCGCTGGCGCGAACACTGGCGGCGGCGGTCAGGGCGGAAGCGCGGCGGGCAACGGCGGCGCGGGTGGCGCAGCGCAAATTGGCTGCGGTTCGCCGACCATCCTGGACGACATGGAAGACGGAAATGGCGCGATCTGCCCACACCCGCAACGAGCGGGCGGCTGGTTCGTCGCTACCTCGGCTGGCGTCAGCACGACCCCTGCGGCCGGTGCGATGTTCCCAGCCTACTCGCTGGTCAACGATCCACTTGGCACCAGCCAATACGGGATGCGGCTCGCCGGGAGTGGCTTCTCGAGCGTGACGCTCTGGGCAGCGTTGGGCGTGTCCGTCTCGGCCAACGCGATCTACGACGCCTCCGGTTACACCTCCGTCCGCTTTTGGGCGAAGAGTCACACGGGTCCGTTGGTCGTGCGCTTCAATCTGTCGACCACGGAGACGCGCAGCGTGACCAACGGCGGCACATGCACCGGCACGTGCGATGACAGCTTCGGCACGTTCATCTTGCTCGACAGCACCTGGCAGCAATACGTGGTGACTCTCGCGCTCACGACCCAAGCAGGTTGGGGCACGGCAGCCACCCGAAATATGGCGCATCTGTGGACGGCGGAATTCAACTACACGCAGAAGCCCTATCTACAGAACGTGACCAACCCGTCCGCGTTCGAGTTCATCGTCGACGACTTGCAGTTCAACTAGGGGCTGCTCCTCACCATCGGCGGCGCGTTGCGGCCGTGCGTGCTCGCGGCCCTTCGGGCCGCTGCGCGCGCCGGGAACCCTCAACGCCGGACGCGGCGCCTCGAAGACGAGTCGCCGCGCGCGGCGGAGGGTCCAACGGCCGCGCGCGGCGGCGCTCTTGGCGGCAGTGCCGAGCGTAGTCTACGGAGGCGCGTCTCAGCCCACGACTTCGATGTTGAAGATACACAGCAGCGCGGCAGGGAAGCCGTAAGCGAGGAACGTACGCCCGGACACCCTGATCGTCTGCACGAATGGCGCGGGCGGGCTGAACGCGGTTTGGATGCTGATGTTTCCCCCGCCGTCATCGGTCAGGATGAAGTCTGACGGGAGCTGTTCCGAGAGAGTGATCGGGTATTGCACCCCTGGGATCGGTGCCGGCAAGGCTGCCGTACTCCAGGCGTTGCCCGCGATACCCAGCCGGATCTTGGCCTGATTGCTGCCGTTGAACTCGTACGCGATGACCGTGAATTCGGAGCCCTTGGAGGACAGACATAAGACCGGCGTCTGCACGTCCACCAGTGTCGTCGCGATGTACTCATTGCCCAAGGCAAACGTCAGCATCGCGTTGACGTTGATTGTCGAAAGGATCTGCGATTTCACTGGGGTCATGAATTCTCCTGTGTTTGCAAATTCGATGTTTTCTCGAAGTCGTCGAAGAACGGCGAGCGCGTTCGAGGGTTGAGATTTGGTAATTAATTGAAGCAGAGTTCGAGTCTGGCGTAGGGCGGACGCGACCGGTTTGACCGCCCGCGACCGTGTCGGCAGCTAGTCCTCGGCTGATCGGAGCCGTTCGCCGGCTTACTCGGCACTTCCCCTGACTTAGGATTAAGAGAAAAACTTAACCGAAAGCTCTCGCCCAAGTCAAACAATGGAGTTCCGCGATTTCGAATTAGGTAGGTGGGAGTCCGCCTTCCGCGCTCCGAGAGCGGGCCCAGGGAGACGCCAGGTTGAACGCCGTTTTTGCCTGACGGTTTTCGCCACGGCGGCGCGGCTCCGCGAGTTGCTGAACTCTTTCAGCTATTCAATTGCGCGTTTGCGCGTTCCGCGGCGCGCCGAGCGGCCTACGTGAGCGAGCGAGTGCTCACTTCGCGCTGGGGTAACCGCGCTCTGGCGTCATTTGCAGTACCCAACGCTCGATTCGTTTGATGCCTTCGGCGTCGATCTGCGTCGTGCCCTGCCGTGGCATCGCGGCGTCTTCGTTGCGCCGTCGCATGCGCACGAGCACCAGACTGCGCTCGAGATCGAGCGGTCGCAGATCGACATAGGTCCCGCCGCCGGGCGGAGGCGGCAGCATGGACAGCGGCGCATTGGGGCTTGGCGGGCGCTCGAAGCCCGTTACCCACGCTGAAGTCTGCTGCACCGAGCCCAACTCGCCTTGCTCGAGACGCGTGAAGAAACCGCTCTCTTGGGCGAGCGCGCGAGGCGTATCGTTGTGGCAGCTGATGCCGCAGTTTGCGTGCAAATAGCCGAGGGCGGCCTGCTCGACCGCGTCGCCCGGGATGCTGAGCGTCATGGGACTGGGCGCGCCGTTCTGCTTGTCCTGCCAGGTCACCAAATCGCGCGCGACCAGACTCTCGCGCGTCAAGCCGCTGGCACCTTCGCCGAGCATCAGCGCGTCCCAACCCAGCACGTAATCGCGACGACCGGCGTGGCACTCTTTGCATTGCTCGCGTGAGGGCACCGTATGTTGACTACCGAGCAGTTGATCGACTCCGTCGTTCATCTGCACGGCGTTGCTGCCTGCTTGGTCCCACACGTAAGTCGTGTACATCCAGCCGGACTCCACGCGCCGCAGCAGGCGCGTCTCGCCGACTTGTTTGCCGCTCACGCCGGAGATCACGAATTCTTTCCAGAACTGAGTCCCGACCGGATAGCGAAAGTCATTGGCGTCGGTCACATCCACCTTTTGACCCGGTGGTAACCACACGTAGCGACGTTTTTCAGCGCCGTCGGCCCACAAGGCATAGGCCGGTGCATACTCGAGCACGCCGCAAGCGAGCGCCCGGTGCTCCCAGTCCCCATAGAGTCCGGTGCAACGCAGCTCTCCTGGCAGTACAGCGCCTGCCGGTACCGTACAATCGCTGGGCATCACGAACTCGCGACAGCCTGCGCCCGCACTGCCGCTACTACCTGCGGCGCCACTGCTGCCAGCGCCGCTACTCGTGCCGCCGCTGCTCGTGCTGCCACCGCTCGCGCCCCCGCCACTTCCGCTGGCTCCTCCGGACACTGAAGGCACTCCGGCGCCACCCGCCGTGCTGCTGGCACCCGCGTGCGGCTCGCTACCCGCTGGCGCCGGCTCGGCGCCACTGCAGCCGAGCACGAGCAGCGAGAGCAGCGCGCCGCACAGCTTGGCGCGGCCACTATCGAAGCTTTGGCGTCGAGTCGGCGCGGAAAACAGAGGAGGGATCATGATCGAGACGAATAGGTAATCTGAAGCGGGCTCACTGTGGCGGCACGATCGCCGCGAGAGTATTGCCATTGAGCACGAGGTACATCTCGTGCTGGTGATCTTCGACGATGGATGTGACGGCTTGGACATCCGGCACTCCGGCCCCAGGTACGAGGAAGCCGTGAGTGGGCTGATTCGGATCAGCGACGATATCGATCACGGTCACCGGCGAGGTTTTGTCAGCACAATGCCGCAGAGCGCCGAGATTGTCCGCCGACCAATCGCCGAAGAAGTAAACGCCTTGTAGCGCGGGGAACAGCGAGCCGCGGTAGACCGGACCGCCGACGATCGCTCCGTAGTCACAGAAGGGCGACGTCTTGCACTCGACCTTGATGCCGCTGCCACCGCCATGCGTCGTGAAGAAGATCGGCGGCGTCACGGTGCTGCCAGCTCGCAGGGTCTTCCCAGTGCACGTCGCCTGATCGCCCTCCCACGCCGCCCAACCGAAATTGAGCCCTTTTGAGCCGGCTGGAGCGACGTTGATGTCCTCGTGCGTGTCGTGGCCCACTTCGCCGATGTACAGATCGCCCGTGGTCAAATCCCAGCTGAAGCGGAAGGGATTGCGCAGACCGTAGTGAAACACTCGCGGGTCGCCGTCCTGGACGAAGGGATTGTCGGCCGCGCCGTACGGCGCGGCGCTGCTCGGATCGAAGCGCAGGATCTTGCCGTAGGGCTTGCTGATGTCCTGCGGGAAGCCCACGAAGCCCTGGTTGTCGTTGCAGCTCCCGCCGCCGTCGCCCATGCCGACGTACAGCTTGCCGTCGGGCCCGAACTGCGCGTGGTACGCATTGTGAATGTTGGCGAACAAGCTATTGGGAGTGACGCCCTCTAGATTCAAGAACTCACGCACGACCGCTGGGTCCGCCCGGTACGGGTCGGCTGCGGATCGCTTGTGCTCGAGCACCAGATCGCGGTTGGCGCGCGTGCCGGTGGTGGGCGTGAGCACGACGTAAAACAGCCCGCTCGTGGCGTAGTCCGGCGGAAATGCGATGGAGTGGAGCCCGCGCTCGTCGTACATCGCGTCGAGCTGCATCTCGCTCGATACGTCGTAGAAGGGCGTGGGTTTGAGCGCGCCATCGACGAAAACCCTGATTTTTCCGCCTTGCTCGATCAGGTACCAGGCATCGGAGCCTGGCGCTTGCACGGCCTGGGACAGTGTCTTGAGCTCCGAACTCGAAACGATCGTCTTTAGTCCGAGCCCAGCGACAGCTGGAGCGGCGCTGGCGTCGCACGCCTGGGGACTCGAACCAGCGCTGCCGGCGCTGTTCGAGCTGCCCGCCGCAGCGCTTGCCCCGGCGCTACCACCGCTGCCGCCGGCCGCTCCACCACTACCGCCGTTGGTTGCTCCCGTGCCCGCGCTGCTCGCTCCGCCGCTCGTTGGTGAGCCGCTCGCGGCGCTCGCTCCTGCCGCTCCGCCCGTCGATGTTACGTTGCCGGCCCCGGCGGACCCGCCACTGAGCGCGTCACTACTCGAGCAGGCGCAGGAAAGGGCCCAAACGGTGAACGCAAGGGAGGGAACCGCACTGCGAAGGACGCGCCGCAACATGCGCGCTGGTATACCTCTTTCTCGAGCTGCCAGGCGGCGAACCCACTAGGTCGACGTGACGAACTCGGCGGCGGAGCGTCAGGCAATCACCGCCAAGCTTTCGCCAACATCAGAAAATTATCTGGCTGAAGCTAGGTATCGCTCGCTTGAGCGGCGCGCTCCGGCGCTCGCTCGTCGCGCGAGCTGCTTGACTTGCGCGGCCGGTCTCGAACATATTAAGCGAGTGATTCGCATTATCAACGTGGGACGACCTGGACTGTTGCGCGATTGGCAGCTCCGCGCGGGGCAAGCCGCGCGCGGAGCGTTACTTCGAGCGGCCGCCGTCTGCATGCTCTCGGCAGGCGCTATTGCTTGTGGATCCGAGCCGGGCTCGGACGGCGCGGTGGGCGCTGAGGGCGGGCCGCTCTATCTGATCATGGCGCGCACCTTTTCGTCGGAAATCACCACCGGGATTTTGACGCCGACGAGTTCGCTCGAGTCCGAGCTGGATTACTCGCGCGCGCTCGAGCTCCCCAGCGGCGGTGTGCTGTATAGCGAGCCAGGCATCGGCACTTTCATGATCGGCTCTGCCGAGGAGCCGACGATCACGCGCTATCGCATCGACGAAAGCGATCGCTTCATCGTCGATTCGGAAGGGCTATCGTTCGCGAGCTACGGAGTGCAATACCTGTACGTCGACAGCGTGCTCTTCGTGAATCCTCACAAGGCTTATTACATCGACTTGGACCAACTTCAGGCCATTGCCTTCGACCCCAGCGAAATGCAGATCACGGGCAGCATTTCGCTGGCCGGCGCCGCGCGCGAGGGCTTCTTTACTAGCTTCGGGGAGGCAGTCCGTCGAGACGACGCGATCTACTTTCCGACGCAGTGGTACACCGAGCCCGATTGGGACCGAGTGCCCAAGGGCTCGATGCTCGTGCGCCTCGATCCGAACACCGATCAGGTGACCTTCACCGAGGACGCTCGTTGCGCCAGCATGCTCCTTTCCATGACGACGGACTCGGGGGACACCTACTGGTTCTCGGACGGCTACAACACGCTGGCCAGGCGTGGCTACGGCCCCGAACACGGCGCGCCCGATTGCGCGCTGCGCCTGCGCGCCGGTGAAAAGACCTTCGATCCCGACTGGCAGCTCGACGTCGGCTCACGCACCGGCGGCGCGCCGGCGATCCCGGTGCTGAAGGCGGGCGGCTCGAAGATCTGGCTGCGCGTGCTGGACGAATCCAAGGTCGATCTACCCATACCGACGGAGTACTCCGCTCTCGACACGGCGCCAGCGTGGCAGTGGCACCTGCTCGACGTCGAAAGTGACGCGCCCGCCCAGCGCAATGACGATCAGCCGCCATCGTCGGTCGGCGCCTTCGGCATTTACGTGGATGGCCGAGCCTTCACCACGGTAGAGAACAGCGACTACAGCGAGAGCACGCTGATCGAGCTGACGCCCGACGGCTTCGTGAAGCACTCCACTGTGCGTGGCGTCGTCGACAGCATTGCCAGGGTGCGCTGATGCCTCAGGCTGGAATGAAGCGGGTACCACGAGTCTCGTCCAAGGCCCCGAGCGGGGGCAGCGGGACGAGCAAGAGAGCAAACATGACCGGTTCCACGTCCAAGGTTTTGCTGATCCTATCGGCGATGCTCGCGCTCTCTGGCTGCTCCAGCGAAAGCGCGGCGCCTGCGCCGAGCGACGACGTGAGCGGGACCAATCCTGCGATCCTGATCACCGGGCAAGCGTCCAACCTCGAGACCTACCTCACGTACCTCCGGGCAAACGACGCGCTGCTGTCGCCGATTTCGCTAACAATGAAAATGAAAGTCATATTCATTTTCATTGAAGAGTTGGAGCGACTCGTTCTAAGATCGAGCGCGGAGACGCTTCGCTAGAGGAGACTCGTGCACATGATTCTGAGCTTGAAAACTCTGGCTCGACGCTTCGCGTTGGTCGCCGGGGCCGTCAGCACGCTGCTGGCTTGCAGTAGCACGGATGGCAGCAACCAATCGCGCGGCTCGCGTTACGTGCTGGGCTCGGTGGTCATCGACGCCGACGGCAATCGCACGACGTACGTGCAAACCATCCCGTCGCTCGACGGTACCTTCAGCAACGAGGTGGCGATCGAGCTGCCGGGCAACGGCGTAGTGATGGCCGGAGGCAAGGATTTCTTCGTTGGCTTGGCCGAAGATCCGACTTGGGTGCGCTACTCGGTGGATGACTCGGGCAAGATCAGTGAGACAGGTCGCATGTCGCTGGCTAGTCTTGGTGCCCCTCAGATCGACTACGGCAATGCCTACGTGGACGAACAGACCGCGGTGTCCGTGTTCTCTTCACCGGCGGTGGCGGTGATTTGGAACCCGAGCACGATGGAGGTCACTCGTGAAATCAGCCTGAGCCAGCTGGAGCGCCCCGACTATGAGCTCGAGGTTTGGACCACGATTGCCCACGAAGGCCTGATCTACATTCCTGGACGCTGGGCGAACTGGGAGGCTGGTCGCGTATTTCCCGGTGTTTCACTGACAATCTTGGATCCGAAGGCGATGAAGGTGCTCGGCACGGCGACCGATGACCGCTGCGCGAGTGGTGGCCGCGTCGTCTTCGATCGAGCCGGCTACGGCTACGTGATGGGTGACGGTCGGAACTACTCGATCCAAATGTTTGCCAACGCAAACGGCGAACCTGCACCGGAAAATTGCTTGCTTCGCATCGCACCCGGCGCGACCGAGTTCGACCCAGACTATTACTATGCCATCCCTTCGCTCACGGGCGGTCTCGAGTCGATCGACGAGCTGCAGACCGGCAACCAAGGCAGCGGCCTTGCGTTTTCGAAGATGTTCTACCCCGATCAACTGCCAGAGGACGTGAAGCCGGTGGACTTCGACTTCTGGAGCATGCCCGCGCACAAGATGTGGCGCATCGCGCTCGCCGATCCGCCGATTGCGGAGGTGGTGCAGGGGATCCCGTTCTCTAGCATTGGCTTCGGCGGCAGCGCGTTGGATGGCCGCCTATACACGGGTGAAAGCCCGGACGGCGCGGTGAGCGAAGTCTACGAAACCGACGAAGAGACGAACACTGCCGTGCTGCGTTTCACCATGGACGGCTATTTCAACGGATTGTACGAGCTCACGCGCTAACCACGAACGGCTGAAGAGCCGGCGGCCTTGACAACCGAGGCTCCCTCGTGCAAATGAAGGCGCGAATCACTCGCGCATTCATGATGAGGCTCCGCGGTTGTCAAGCGAAACCGTGGATATCGCGCGCGAACCAATCCTGCGAGGTCTTAGTGAACTGCTCAGCTCGGCGCATCGCCGAGGTTTTTTGCCTGACGGGCGCCCTGAGCGGGCTCTCTGCAGGCGGCGCGCCGCTGGCACGCGCTCAGGGCGTCGCTGCCTCTGGCGCGGCTGAGCTTCGGCCCCCTGAGCTATTGGAACGCGCGCAAGCCGAGTATCCGGAAGAGGCACGCAGGGCCGGGCTCGAGGCGCGCGTCGGCCTGCGCCTGATGATCGACGTTCGAGGCCAAGTCGTCGAGGCGAGCGTGAGCGAGGCAGCGGGGCACGGCTTCGACGAGGCCGCCCAGGAGGCCGCGCGTCGCTTTCGCTTTGCGCCGGCGCTTCGCGGCGGTCAGCCGGTGTCTGCGCGCGTGCACTTCGTCTACGAGTTCACACTGCCGAAGGCGCCCGTGGTCTCGGAGCCAGTGCCGAGCGCGCAGCCCACACCGGACCTGCCTGCAGCGGCCGCAGGGCAAGATCTGCCGGCAGCGGTCGCTCCCGAGCCGCCCAGAGCCAACGCAGCCCCAACCGCAGTGGACGTGCAAGTGCGCGGCAAGCTCAGCGAAGGCGAGCGTCTACAGCAGTCCGCAGAGGCGGTCACGGTCGTCGATACCAAGAAGGCCAAGCAACAAACGGCAGACATGGGCGAGGTTTTGGCCCGCACTCAGGGGGTGTCCGTGCGCCGCTATGGCGGCCTCGGCAGCAACGCGCGGATCTCGATGAACGGGCTGTACGACGACCAGATCCGCCTCTTTCTGGACGGCGTTCCGCTCGATCTCGCCGGCTACCCCTTCGGGATCGAGAACGTACCAGTCAACCTGGTCGATCGGATCGAGGTTTATCGGGGGGTCGTCCCGGTGCGTTTCGGCGCTGATGCGCTCGGTGGGGCGATCAATTTGGTCAGCAACCAGAGCTACCAAAACCGCTTGGCTGCGAGCTATCAGGTGGGTTCGTTCGGCACTCATCGTCTAACCGTGGGCGGCCGCTATCGAGACCAAGCTTCGGGCTGGTTCGTCGGCGGCGCCGCCTTCGTCGACCGAGCGCAAAACAACTACCCCGTCGACGTGCAAGTCCCCGACGCGCGCGGCCGACTCAAAGACGCTACGGTGAAGCGCTTCCACGACGCTTACGGTGCCGCGGGTGGCTCGCTCGAAGTTGGCGTGGTCGATCGACCTTGGGCAAAGCGGCTGATCTTGCGTGGCTTTGCGTCTGGCTACGGCAAGGAGCTGCAGAACAACTTGGTCATGACCGTGCCCTACGGCGAAGTGCACTACGGCGAGACCGTGCTGGGCTCGACCGCAGTGTACGAAGTCGATCTGCGGCCCAACCTGAACCTGGAGCTGATCGCCAATTACTCACATCGCTCGGTCGACTTCGTCGACAAGTCGACCTGGGTCTACGACTGGTACGGTCGTCGCGTCCGTGAACGGCGCCTGCCGGGCGAGCTCAGCGCGGATGCCACCGATCAAACCGAGTGGCAAAATAGTGGTTTTGGCCGCGCGATGGCTGCCTTTCGCGTCACTCCGCAGCACATCGTGCGCGCCTCGCTCTCGCCTGTCTACACGACCCGCACTGGGGACGAACGCCTGCAGGCGGATCCAAACGCACGCGATCCGCTGACGGCCAAGCGAAACCTGTTCACGTTCGTGACCGGCGTCGAGTACGAAGCCAATTTCTTCGGCGAGCGCCTGTCGAACATCGTATTCGTGAAAGACTACTACTACTCCGTGGCGGCCGAAGATCCGTTGCCGGGCGGTGTATTCAAGGCACGCGACAGCACGAGTCACACGCAGGGTGTCGGCGACTCGGTTCGCTATCGCTTCAACGCCTGGTCTTACGTCAAAGCCTCGTACGAATACGCGACGCGCTTGCCCCGCCCCGACGAAGTGTTCGGCAACGGAGCGCTGATTCACGCAAATCTCGGCCTCGAGCCCGAAGTCAGCCACAACGCCAACGTCGGACCACGGTTCGAGCTGCGTCGCAGCGCGATCGGCGACCTCACCGTCGACGTCAACGCCTTCTTCCGTGACAGCGACAAGCTGATCGTCCTGCTCGGAAACGATCGCTTCTACAATTACCAGAACGTGTACCGCGCACGCGGGTTTGGCCTGGAAAACGCGGTCAGCTGGACGTCGGTCGGCCGCCACCTGGGTCTGGACGGCACGCTCACCTGGCAAGACGTGCGCAACGCCTCGGATGACGGCACGTTCAAGGGCTTCAAAGGCGATCGCATCCCCAATCGGCCCTACCTATTCGCGAGCTGGGCCGCCCATCTGCGCTTCGTGAAGTTGCCCGGGCCCGATGACACCGTCGAGCCCTTCTACAGCGGTCGCTACGTACACGGGTTCTACCGCGGCTGGGAGAGCCAGGGGTTACCCATGTTCAAACAGGTCGTCGACTCGCAGATCACTCACAACCTGGGTGTGTCATGGACCGTGAGCCGCGCAGCGGCGCGCGTCACTTCGACGTTCGAGGTCGACAACCTGACCGACGCCAAGGTGTACGACAACTTCGGGTTGCAGCGGCCGGGCCGCGGCTTCTACGTGAAACTAAGTGGAGAGATTTAAACCATGAAATCACTGGCAAGCGACGGTCTTTCAAAGGTGCTGAGGGTGCGTCGTCATGATTGAATCACTCACTCGTTTGATGGTGAGCTCGGGCGCCGCTTGGGTGCTCTGGCTGCTGTTCGCGCTGAGCTTCGTGTCGGTTTCGATCGCGATCGACCGCGCTCTGGCGTTTCGGCGTACTCACGGTGATGTCGCGCGGCTGGTGCCGGCGCTACGCCGCCTGCTGCGCGCGGACGACCGCGAGGGCGCGGCCAAGCTGCTCGGTGACTCGAACAGCGTGGAAGGGCGAGTGGTGTGCGCTGGGTTGGCCGAGGCGGATCTGGGCGCGGCCGCGGCCGAGGAGGCGATGGCCGCCGCCATGGGGCTCGAACGCAAGCGCCTGGAGCGGCGGCTGTTGTTCCTCGGGACGGTCGGAAACAATGCGCCGTTCGTCGGTCTGCTGGGTACGGTGATCGGCGTGGTCGGCGCTTTCGATGCGCTGGGCAAACCGCAGGCGCTGAGCGGCGCAGCCGCGGCCGCGAGCAGTCTCGCGCCCGAGCGCGTGATGGGCACCATCGCCGAAGCGTTGGTTGCAACCGCCGTGGGGCTAGTGGTGGCGATCCCGGCGGTGGCGGTGTTCAATTACTTCCAAGGCCGCGTGACTGGCGCCTTGGCGGACGCCGAGACGCTCGGGCACGTGCTGCTCGCGCACTTGCGCGCCGTGGGAGAACCGAGCCCCGAGCGCTTGCTCAGCGAGCCCCAGCCGAGTTCGGAGCGGGGTGAGCTCGAGCGCGAAATCGCCGAAACGGCGGCGGGTTAGCCCATGGCCGGCTTCGCCCAGAACAAGCCGAGCGCGCCGATTACCGGCATCAACGTGACGCCGCTGGTCGACATCACGCTGGTCTTGCTGATCATCTTCATGGTGACGGCCAAGCTCGTGATGTCACGCGCGTTGCCCATGGATCTGCCCAAGGCTGCCACGGGCGGAGAGGTGCAGCAGATCTTCAGCCTAGCCTTGCGCGCCGACGGCACGACGCACGTCGACGGCGTGCCCGCGCGCAGTGACGAGGTCGTCCTGTCGCGTGCGCGCGAAGCCTTGGCGCGCCACGCGGAGTTGCGCGCGGTGGTGCAAGCCGATGGCAGCGTCCCGCACAGCCGCGTCATGCATGAGCTCGACGTGCTGCGCCAAGCCGGCTTGAGCCGAATCGCGTTTGGAGTGCTACCCGGGGCGCCGGTCGAGGCCAAGAGCGGCCAATGACCCGCTCGGCGTCACCGCTCGACGTTTCTCCTCCGCGAGCGGGCGGCTCTGTGGTCGTCGCTGGCGCAGGGGCGACGATCGTACACGTCGCGTTGGTTGCGATAGCGGTGTCCGTCGGAGCGCACTTCGCTCGTCAGGGAGTGAAGGCCGCGACCGTGACGCAACTCGTCGATGTCGAGCTCCCGCGCGAGGTCACTCGGCCGCCGGACGCGCCCGCGCAAACGCCCGTCAGCAAGCCGATTCAGCGCAGCGTCACGCCGCCGCAGGCGGCACCGCCGCCTGCCGCCGCGCAGGCCGGCCGAGTGCTGACCGCTGCGGATGAAGCGGTCGATTTCGGCGACCACATCGTCGAAGGCAAAGGTCCGGGCTACGGCGGCGGGGTCACCGAGGCCAACGGGACCTCGGCCCAAGCAGAGCGTGATGTCGGTGCGCGCGCAGCCGGTGCTCCGCTGGTTACTGCCGCCCCGCCAGCGGTGGATCGTTCTCGAGCTGCGCAGCTCGCTGGTGGCTCGACCTGGGATTGTCCATTTCCGGACGAAGCCGACGACGCGGGCGTCGACCATGCGGTGGTCAGCTTACGCATCGAGGTGGCTGCGGATGGACACGTGCTCAGCGCGAGCGCAGCGCGCGATCCCGGGCACGGCTTTGCTCGCGAGGCGCGCCGCTGTGCGCTTTCCAAGCGCTGGTCCGCCGGTCTCGATCGCGCGGGCCAGCCAATCAACTCGACGACGGTCGTGAACGTTCGGTTCGACCGCTAACGTTCGAACGACTGTGCTGGCTGACGAATGATGGTGCGAACGCGCTGCGTCTGTGTTGCGCTCGGACTTCGGAGCTTGCTGCTTTGCACAGCGGTCGCGCGAGCCGAGGCAGAAGCCGTGCCTGCCGATCGGGCGACGCAGATCGAAGTCGTGTCTGTCTCCGGCAACACGCGCACCCGCCGCGACACGCTGCTCGAGCTCCTGCCGCGCCAACCCCCCGCGCGGTTTTCCGACGCGGAACTGGCTGAATTCGAGCGGCGCGTCGCCAACCTCGCGATCTTCGATCGCGTCGTGGTCGAACGCAGCGGTGCGACTCTGAAAGTCGCCGTGCGCGAAAAGTGGACCTTGATCCCCAATTTCGAGTTTGCGACCAGTCGTACGCTGGCCGACTCGTACGCGCTGGCAGGCGTCACCGAATACAACGCCTTCGGCACCGGCAATCAACTGGCGCTCCAAGCGTATCGCGAGCAGCGCGGCTGGGGCGCGATGATCGCTTTCACGGAACACCCGTACCGACGCGAGCGTTGGGCGCTGGACGTCGCCGGCTCGGCGGCCACGGCTCGCGTCCGTTTCGACGATGGCAGCAGCTGGCTCAGCACTCAGTTGGGCGCGCTGGCGGGCTTTACGTCGCCGCCGTGGTTGAGCGACCACCTGAGCTACCGAGCGGGGGGCTACTACTCTCGCGAGCTGATCAGCGACTCCGTTGGCAACGAATTGCCACCCAGCAGCCACGCGCTGGGCACCGCGCTCGCCTTCACCTGGGACGACTACCGCTGGGCGGATTTCACTCCGCGCGGCGTGCGTGCGGATCTGAACCTGAGCGTCGGCGCCTTCCTCGGGACGCAGCTGCCGCAAGCCAGACACCTCGCTCAGTTCGAATTGATCTGGGCGCAGCCGCTCGGGCGCCGCGCGGTGCTCACGGCCCGCGCCGTGGGCGCCGTGTCGACTCGCGGCAATGCCGGCTTCAGCCAGCTTTTGGGCAGCCTTATGGGGGTTCGTGGCTTGGAAGATGGCCTATTTAGAAACTGGCTGCAGACGTTCGGCAACTTCGAGCTCCGCCAAGCGCTGCCGCTGGCCGAGCGCTGGGCACTCCAGGGAGTCCTATTCAGCGATCTCGCGGCCTTCGAGCAAATCGATGCCAGCGGCGCCCGCGGTCGCCCGGGCTCTGCCTGCAGCGTCGGCGTCGGCGCACGCGTGATTCCGACCTGGTTGGCGAACGTCGTGCTCCGCCTCGATCTCGCGCGCTTGCTCAGCCCGAGCCAGACCTGGTTCCTGCAGTTCGGTTTGAACCAATACTTCTAGACGCGCTGCGCGCTGGCGTCAGACCGTGTGTGGCCTTCTGGCGCAAGAACTAGCAAGAACTAAGAAAGCGGTAGACATCGGACCAAGTGGCATTGGCCTTGCAGTGCCAACGGGAAATGGCCAGCACAGCTAACCCGGAAAGCTTACATCGATTGCTCGCTGCTTCTCACGGCGATCGCCTCAGCCCGAGCGTCGAAGCAGCCGAGTGGGAACGCTCGCTGCGACGGGAGTTCGACGTCCGGCGCATCGAGCATCAATTCGTGGAGTCTGAGCGGGCAGAAATTGCCTCGGTCGTGGCAAACGTGCCGCGCGATCCAAAGGCCTTCGTCGCCTGGTTCGAGTCGCTCGAGCTAGTGGGTCCAGGGCAACATGACCCGCTGTTTCCGTGGCTCGCGGACAGCGCTACGTACGAGCAGATGTGCTGGTTCCTCAGTCAGGAAATGGCAGGCGAAGCGGGCTTCGACGACCTCGTGGCGCTGACGCAAGTGAAGCTGCCTGCCCGTCCGAAACTCGAGATGGCGCGCAACTACTGGGACGAAATGGGTCAGGGCACCGCGGGCGGGATGCATGGTCCCATGCTCGGGCGGCTCGCTGGTGCTCTTCACTTGCACGACCACGGCGACACGGTGTGGGAAGCGCTCGCGCTCGGTAACTTGATGGTTGCCCTCGCTACGGAACGTCACTACGCCTATCAATCCGTGGGCGCCCTCGGCGTCATCGAGCTCACCGCTCCCGGCAGAGCAAAGCTGGTCAACGCCGGCTTGAAACGGCTAGGCATTCGAGGCGCGGCGCGCCAATACTTTGCGCTACACGCAACCTTGGACATTCGACATTCCGCCGCATGGAATGAGGAAGTACTCGCGCCGCTCGTGGCGGAAACGCCGGAGGCGGCCCCGTGCATCGCCGAGGGCGCGCTGCTTAGATTGCGCGCTGGCGCTCGTTGCTTCGAGCGCTACAGGCGTGAGCTCTGGAGCGTGCAAGAGCAGTCCCTGAGTTCACGTCGCTCGGCGTAGGCTCAGTTCGGAGTGCGCTCGATCGAAAGCTCATTGTTGCCCCGGCTCTCTGGCCAGTAAATGGCAATCCGGGGTATTGCAAAAATGCGCCAGTATTTTCCCTGACAATATTGGGGGCCGACACGGACATACATCGGGTCCAAATTGGAAGAAAGCGATCCATTCACTTCCAACGAGGATCCACGATGTTGCTCCACCAATTCGTAGCTGCCCATCGACGAGAAATTCTTGATGCTTGTAGTGAGGCCGCCCGGGGGGAAAACGGCGCCGAGCAAATGGCTCGCTACGCCGCACTTTTCTTCGACGAGATGCTGCGCTTTCTCGAGTCGAAGAACGCCGAGGTCCCAGCCGAACCGCGATCCCACCGGGAATACACGAGTGAGCCGTTCAGATTCGAACTAGGAGCGCTGATCGGCGCGAGCGAGCAGATGCGCCGCACGCGGCGGGCAATCGACCAGCTTGCGCGTCGCTCCCGGGCTGCCGTTCTGCTGGTCGGCGAGTTCGGAACCGGCAAGCAGCACTGCGCTCGTGCGCTACATGCCGCCACATTCCCAGAGGGGGAGTTCTTCGAGCTGAGTGTCGAGCGCACGGAAGAGTTGGAGCTCCGAATCAACTCGCTTCGTCGCGTGGCCAGCGCCGATGCGATCGCAGGTTTGACCGTGTACGTACCCGAGCTGAGCGAGCTGCCGGCGCCGCTGCAGCTCAAGCTATCGAAATGGCTGTCCGAGCAAGGGTTGCACTTCCGGCTCGTCGTCGCTTCCAGTCGAGCGTTGGCTCAGGCCGCTCGAGAGGGGCGGGTGCGCGCGGAGCTGGCGTTCCGCTTCCCGAATCAGCTCGAGCTGCCGCCGCTGCGTGACCGCTTGGAGGATCTTCCGGAACTGGCGCAGCACTTCGCGGAGCTCGCGGCGTCACGTCGGGGCTCGTGGCCAACGCGGCTCGGACAGAGCGCGTTGGAGCGTATGCGCGACTATGCTTGGCCAGGAAATCTGGTGGAGCTCTCGAACGTGATCGAACAATTGAGCCAAAATTATGGCCCCGCATTGGTCGAGGCCGATGACTTGCCGCAACTCGACGAGCGTCCGTCGGGTGTCAACTTTCACCTGCCCGTCAACGGAATCGACTTTGCGGAACTGGAACGTGAGCTGCTCACCCAAGCACTGGTGATGGCTGGCAACAACCAGACGCGCGCGGCGAGCCTGCTCGGCTTGAGCCGAGATCAGCTAAGGTACCGGCTGGTGAAGTTCGACATCTCCGCCAATTCGGCCTAAAGCACGTCGCTGAACTGCGGAAGAGCCCCAGCGCGTCAGTTCGCCACGCCGCACAGGGCCTAGTTCAGGGCGTCGACAGTTGAAACAACTCCACGTCGTCCTGCGGATCGCGCTGCTTTTTCAGCGCTTGTGGGTAGGTCGTGACGAACACTTCCAGTGTTGGCCACACCGTCGCGGTGATCAAGTGACCTCCGAAAGCGCGCCCGCTCTCGCGGCCCAACGTGGCATGCGCGTGGACCGTCGGCTGACCATCGGCGCCCACACCGATGTCACCGAGCAGCGATAACACTTCGAGCTGATCGTCGTGACGCATGGCCTTGTACTTTTGCTTCTCGAAGTCGAACCAGCCGACCTCTGCAGCGCGAACTGCGCCGATGGCCGTAAAGCTTGCGGCTGTGACTTGCTCCGCGCGCGCAAAGTCGTTGAGCGCAGTCATGACTTCGTCGCCGCGTGCCAACACGAGCGCGTATTCCTTCGAGCCGTCAGCGCGCGTGGCGACCAGGCGGTGCTGCGCGCCGGGCGCCGCGCCACTCGGCTTCAGCTCGGTCCGCGACAGATAACGCACCACTGGTTCGTGACGGTGAGCGCAGGCGGTCGCGGAAATGAGCAACGAGAAGACGAGCTGACCTGTGCGTATTTTCATGGTTCGTTCGATTTTCTGAGCGCGCCGCCCCTGGGGTTGTCGGCCACAATTCCTGCACGATTCGTTCCAGTCATTCGCAGCACACCGTGGCAAAATGACTGCGTGGGGAATGCTCAGCCGCGATTGGCGATCAGCCATTTCGCGTGCATCATTGGGCTGAGTGCAGAACACGAGCCAAGTGTCGGGCGCGCTGCGCGAGATGGCCGCGCTGCTCGAATTTTCGAAGGCGCCGAAGTTCAAGGTCAAAGCCTATCAACGAGCCGTCGAGGTCGTGGAAACCGTGGCTGACTTGGCTCCGTTGGTCGAACAAGGCCGGCTGGAAGAGCTCGAGGGGATTGGGCAGTCGCTCTCTCGTCAGATCGAAGAGCTCTGGAACACGGGCGGCTCACGAGTTCTGAATCGCTTGCGCAGCGAGCAGCCGGAGGGTACGAGCGAGCTGATCCAAGTCGAGGGCATGACTCCCAAGCGCCTGCGAGCGCTGGTGGACGCGCTCGCCGTTCGCTCGGTCGCTGAGCTGCGTGCCGCCTGCGCGGATGAGCGCGTGCGCAAAGTCGCCGGTTTCGGCAAGAAGACCGAGCAACGCTTGCTGCAGGCGTGCGATCGTTGGCTGAATCGAGGAGAGGACAGCCCACTACCGACGTTACTCTCGAAGGCGCTGGAGCGCGCAGCGGTTTTGGAGCGAGAGCTGGTCAGCGCCAGCCAGCGCGTGCAGCTCGTGGGTGAGTTGCGCCGCGGCCAGGAGACCGTGCGCGAGCTCGAGTGGGTCGTGTTGGGCGATGCCAGCGAGCCCCTTCGCCGGCTTGCCACGCTGAGGCAAGTGCTGCGCGTCGAGCCCGAGCGTGCGCGAGCTCACTTGAGTGAAGCGCTGAAGTTGCAGCTTCGTCCGGCCAACGCGGCCGCCTGGGGCAACATGGTCGTGCTCGCCACGGGCAACGACGCGCACGTCGCCGCGTTGCGCGCACGGGCAGTGGAGCGCGGCTTCGAGATCCTGGGTTGGGAGGGCGCGTCCGCGAGCCACGCGCGAGCGTTCGCGAGCGAACACGAGCTGTACGCAGCGCTCGGCCTAGCGTATGTCCCGCCCGAGCTCCGTCGGGGTCAGGATGAGCTGTCGCTCGCATCGCAGGCGGACTTCGAGCAACTGATCAGCGCGTCGGACATCCAAGGCATGGTGCATTGCCACACCAGCTACTCCGATGGAAAAAATAGCATCGCCGAAATGGCCGCAGCGGCGCAGGCGCTCGGCATGCAGTACCTGACCATCACCGACCACTCGCCGAGCGCGCACTACGCCAACGGCGTATCGCTCGAGCGCTTGAAACAGCAGTGGGACGAGATCGCCGCGGCCCAGGAAAACACGCCTATTCGCATCCTACGCGGCACCGAATCCGACATCCTGACCGACGGCAGTTTGGATTACCCTGACTCGATCCTGGAAGGATTCGAGGTCGTGATCGCCAGCATTCACGCGCGGCATCGCATGGATCGAGCGGCGATGACGACCCGGCTGATCCGAGCCATGTCGCTGCCGATCTTCAAGATCTGGGGTCATGGTTTGGGTCGCATTTTGAACCACCGGGATGCCATCGACTGCGACGTCCCCGCGGTGCTCGACGCTCTGGCGGGCGCGCGCGGTGCGATCGAACTCAACGCGGACCCACACCGCTTGGATCTGCCACCCGAGTGGATCCCAGCCGCGCGTGAGCGTAAAATCCCGTTCGTGATCTCGGTGGATGCGCACTCCACACGCGGTCTAGGCGTGCTGCGCTACGGCGCCACGATGGCACGCCGCGGTGGCCTCACTCGCTCCGAAGTACTGAACGCTGAATCCGCCGAGCGCTTTGCGGCGCTGGTGCGCCCTACCCAAGCAGGTTGACCGTGAGCGACGATTCCGAAACCGAGCAGCTGTCGATCGCCGGCCACACCGTGGACATCACACACCCCGGAAAGCTCTACTTTTCGAAGCAAGTTCGGCTGACCAAGCTGGATATCGTGCGCTACTACCTGAGCGTGGCAGATGGCGCATTGCTCGGGATCCGCGAGCGTCCGCTCGTGCTGAAACGCTTCGTGAATGGCGCTGAGGCGCCGCCATTTTATCAAAAGCGAGCGCCGGAAAAGCGGCCGGGTTGGCTCACCGCCACGACGCTCGCGTTTCCTTCGGGTCGCACCGCAGAAGAGTTGGTCGTGAACGACGCGGCAGCGCTGGCCTGGATCGTAAACCTCGGCTGCATCGAGTTGCACCCGCACGCGGTGCGCCGCTCGGATCTGGAGCACCCAGATGAGCTGCGTGTCGATCTCGACCCAGGCCCAGGTGTGTCGTGGCAAGACGTGCGGCGCGTCGCGCTGGAAGTGCGGGAGGTGCTCGGCGAACACGGCTTGACCGGCTACCCGAAGACTAGCGGCTCACGCGGTATACACGTGAACGTGCGCATCGAGGCGCGCTGGTCATTCACGGAAGTACGGCGTGCAGCGCTGGCGCTCGCGCGCGAGGTAGAGCGGCGATTGCCCCAGCAGGCGAGCTCGAAGTGGTGGAAAGAGGAGCGTCACGGCGTGTTCCTCGACTACAACCAAAACGCCAAGGATCGCACCACGGCATCCGCTTTCTCGGTTCGGCCGTTGCCGGACGCGCGGGTCTCCACGCCGCTCTCCTGGACCGAGGTCCCTGACTGTGATCCGGCTGATTTTACGGTGTTTACGGTGCCGCGGCGCTTCGCCGAGCAGGGCGATCCCCACGCCGCCATGGATCACGAGCCAGGCTCGCTCGAGGGGCTGCTCGAACTCGCCGCACGCGACGAAGCCGCCGGGCTAGGGGACGCACCCTGGCCGCCACACTTTCGAAAAATGACCGGCGAAGCGGCGCGCGTCGCCCCATCCCGCGCAAAAGCAGCGAGCACTAAGGAGCCCCGCGCGAGAGCAGCGAGCGCCAAGCAGCCGGGCGCGGAAGCGGTCGCCAAGGAGCCTCGCGCGAAAGCGGCGAGCACTAAGGAGCCCCGCGCGAAAGCGGCCCGCGCAAAAGCGCCGTTGATCGTGGTGGCAAACTCTCCCGATCGCGACGCCGCGCTAGGCGGCCTCGAACGCTGGAAGCTCGCACACCCGGATCTGGCCGCCTTACTCGCGGTCGACGACGTGCTCGTCGATTCCATGCGCGGACGCTCGTCCAACTGGACCCGCATCCGCATCAACTTGCGTCATGTGCCGGCCGCGCTGCGCCCCGAACAGGGCACGCCCGAGCCCGACGAAGACCCGACCCGCGGCGCTGGGCAGAAGCCCCGGCGCGCGCAAAAATAGCGCTACTTGCGAAATATCTCGGATAGCTCCTGCGGCGCGACCACTTCCAATTGCGCATAAGTGCAGTCCTTCGGCGGCTTGTCCGTGCGAAAGCGGCGAAATTGAGCGGTGTGTCGGAAGCGCCCGCTTTGCATGTGGTCGTAGGCGACCTCGAGTACCAGCTCAGGGCGCAGTGGCTGCCACGACAAGTCCTTGCCCTGACTCCAACGGCTCTTGCCGCCCGGCATGCGCTGCCCGTTCTCGCCGCCTTCGCTGTTCTCATTTTCGGCCCAACTGCGCCAGGGATGATCGAGCAGCGCGTCTTTCCGATACGGCGTGAGAAATTCCGCCAGTTCGCGGCGCTTGGCCACGCTGAAGCTGGCGCAGACGCCGACGTGCTGCAGCGCTCCCTGATCATCGTATAGACCGAGAAGCAGAGAGCCAACGGCCTCCTGGTCGCCGGTCTTGTGCCAGCGAAAGCCAGCCACGACGCAGTCGCAATCGCGGTCATGCTTGACCTTGAACATGACCCGCTTGTTTGGCTCATAGGCGCCGTCTTCGGCCTTGGCCATCACGCCATCCAAGCCCGCGCCCTCGAAGCGCTGGAACCAATCGGCCGCCTGCGCCCGGTCAGTCGTGTTGGGCGTGATGAATAGCGGCGGGTTGGCCCCTCTCAGCACGGCTTCCAAGCGCGCTCGTCGGGCTCGAAACGGTTCACTTCGCAGATCATTGGCCCCCTCGCACAGCAGATCGAAGAATACCACGGACGCAGGGAGCTCCTTCGAGAGCAATTTCACACGCGAAGCTGCGGGGTGGACGCGTAACTGCAGCGCATCGAAGTCCAGCTCGTTGCCTCGCGCCACGACGATTTCGCCATCCAATACGCATTTTTCCGGCAAGGCGGCCAGCAGCGGGGCAATCAATTCCGGAAAGTAGCGGTTGAGTGACTTCTGATCGCGACTCTGAAGCAGCAGCTCATCGCCAGCCCGAAAGATCAACGTGCGAAAGCCGTCCCACTTCGGCTCGAAGATCCAGGCGTCGCCCGACGGCAAGTCACCGACCCTCTTGGCCAACATCGGAAGCAACGGAGGAGGTACCGCTAGCTGCATTCGATCACCATACTGCCGGACTGCAACGACGATGCCAGCGACGGACGGCTGCCGCGTGAGTATTTGCCAGCGCCCGGCGAGAGTTGGCGCGGCGATTGCTCAGTCTAGCGCTCGATGAACTCTCAGCCCAATAGCGAAGCGTTCGACGCAGGCAATCAAGTCTTTCACGAGGCTTACGGCGGCGCTCGCGACGGCGTTCGGCACCAGGTCCCGATCTTGGTCGTGTTGCCCACCGAACTGGCGCTTCATCGCCAGAACCAGCGCCGCGCCGTGTCCTATTCGCGCCCTTCGTTTGCGCGGGCCAAGTCGGCGGCTCACATTGCCGTCGCACTCTTTGCGCTCACGGCCGCTGAGTCGAGCGCAGAGCGCCGCGGCCCGGGCGTTGCTCGATTGCTCGAGCACATCACCGCCGCACTCGAAGCGAGGCAGCCGAACTCCGAGCCCGTCGATCACGAAATCAAAGCGCTTTTAGAGCGTTGCCTCCAGTTTGCCCAAGCCGCCAAAGAGCAGGCTGCTTCGGAATCGGTCCGGGCAGCGTTTGCCAGCGACGCCGGTCCGCGAATTTTGCACATTACCGAGCTGGCCACTCGTGAGCAAATCGCTGGCCTTCACGAGGCGGTGGAGACGACCTTCAGAGAGCTCACGCCGGACGAGCAGGTCGAGCTGCAGGTCGTGGTGGTCGGCGATCACCAGGCGCGAGCGCGCAGCCTCGGCATGCAATACTTCAAGCGCCGATTCCAAGAGCGGCCAGGGGCGGACGAGCGCGTGACTTACGGTGAAAACATCGAGGATGAGGAAGAAGCCATCTCATTGGTCGCCACGCGTCGACTCGACAAGAAGATCGCGCAAGCCTTCTTCGGCGACGAGAATCGCCTGCAGCGGGATGTGCTCGGCGACGCTGCCAAGCATTGCTTAGATGAAATGGACTTCCCTGAGCAATTGAAAGAGTGAGCCCGGGGCGCGGTCGTCAAGGGTCTCAGGGAGACAACTTGCCGCGCCCCAGCGCTGAATCGACGCTACACCTTCGGAGGATCCATGGCGCGCTCGAAGTGACGGTGGCGAGCGAGCGCTTTCACGAAGTCAGGTAAGGCCTTGGCCGCGTTGGGGTGCCCCACCAGCACTCCGGGATCTTCCTTGCCTGAAGGCAGCGTCGCCGGGACGTCGGCCTTTGCCAGCAAATCCGCGCCTGCGCCGAGCGCCAAAATCGGCTTGCAATGGCGGTATTGATCCTTGATGAACTCTGCGGCCTGGCCCACCTTGCCGAGCGCCGCGACCGCCGCTTTGCCACCGGGGATGATCAGCGCATCGAACAGCACGGAGGGTGTAGTTTCGAGCGTGACCTCGACCTCCAGCGTGTCGCCGCCTTCGCTGGCGATGCTGCCCAAGCGTACGCCGACGTAGCGGGGCACTACGCCCTCTTGCGTCAAGCCCGCGTGGAGCGCTTTTGCTGCCGCTCCGTCCACGCCGTCTGCCACCAAGATGGCGACGCGGCGACCTTGCAGGCCGCCGTTGCCTGGCTGGGAGAAAATCGACAGCGCAGGGGAGACTTTGATCTCCGGGTTGACCGGCGTCTTGAGCGCCTTGGGTAGAGGCTTGGGCAGCGCCATGCCAAGCTCGTTGGCCAAGGCTTTGGCGAGGCCGGTATCGACGTTCGCGAGCATGGCGAGTACGCGCTCGCGGATGGCCGGGGTTTGGACCTTCGTGAGCTCGAAGCGAAAGCCCCGCTGAATATGGGCTTTTTCGATTGGGCTCTGGCTATTGAAAAAGAGCGTCGCTTGCGTGTAGTGATCGGCGAAGCGCTCGCCGCTGCCTCGCACTTTGTCCTCTTGAATCGGTTCTCGGAACGAGGTGAAGCCCGCCGAGCCTGCTTGGAAGGGACAGCCGCCGCCGAGTGAGTTGGGTTCGTAAGCGACGCGGCCACGGTTGATCGCTTGGCGATGCATGCCGTCGCGCTGGTTGTTGTGGGCTTGAGCCACCGGCGCGTTGATCGGGATCTCGTGGAAGTTTGGGCCGCCGAGGCGCGAGATCTGCGTGTCTTGATAGGAATGGATGCGGCCGGCGAGCAGCGGGTCGTTGCTGAAATCCAGACCCGGCACGATGTGCGCCGCGCAGAACGCGACCTGCTCCGTCTCGGCGAAGAAGTTGTCTGGGTTGCGATTGAGCACCATCTTGCCGACCGGAGTCAGCGGGACGAGCTCTTCGGGCACCAGCTTGGTCGCGTCCAAGACGTCGAAGCTGAAGGCCTCGGCTTGCTTCTCCGAGAACATCTGGAAGCTCAGCTCGTACTCCGGAAATGCGCCTGATTCGATGGCTTCCCACAGATCGCGGCGATGAAAATCCGGATCTGCCCCGGACAGCTTCACGCACTCGTCCCAATCGAGGGAGTGTGTGCCGGCGACGGGGCGCCAATGAAACTTGACGAACGTGGACTTGCCCTGCTCGTTCACGAGTCGGAACGTGTGCACGCCGAAGCCCTGCATCATGCGGTAGCTGCGTGGCAGCGTGCGATCGGACATCGCCCACATCAGCATGTGCGTGGACTCGGGCATCAGCGACACGAAATCCCAGAATGTATCGTGCGCCGTAGCAGCTTGGGGCATGCCAAAGTGCGGCTCGGGCTTCGCTGCGTGAACCAAGTCGGGGAACTTCATGGCGTCTTGGATGAAGAACACCGGAATGTTGTTGCCCACGAGGTCCCAATTGCCTTCGTCGGTGTAGAACTTGACCGCGAAGCCTCGCACGTCGCGCGGCGTATCGGCCGAGCCGCGCTCACCGATCACCGTGGAAAAGCGCGTGAATACGGGCGTGCGCTTGCCGGCCTCGGCGAACAAAGAGGCGCGCGTGACGTTGGCCATCGACTTGTAGCATTCGAAGTAACCGTGCGCGGCCGACCCGCGCGCGTGGACGATGCGCTCCGGGATGCGCTCGTGGTCGAAGTGCGTGATTTTCTCGCGCAGGATGAAATCTTCGAGCAACGCGGGGCCGCGTAGGCCGGCCTTCAACGAGTGCTGATTGTCCGCGATCGGTACGCCCAAGTTCGTGGTCAGGGTGCGCTCGGCTGAATCGACGCGCACTCGATCGAGCGGCAAATTGCCGGGATTGTGCCCGAGTTTCGGCTTGCCATCGCCCACCTTGGGCGAGGCCAGGCTCTCGGTCAGGGTGCTACCGGTCGCTCGCGGGTCGGGCGCGGGGACCGTGCCTCCCGGGAGCGGCTTGGTGCTGGCCTTGCCGTATTCGCTGGGCTTGTTGGCGTTGAACGGCATGCCTGCGGCGAGCGCCTGCGTTCCGTCCATCTTGGCGGTCAGTTCATCGCCCGGCGAGCGGCGATCCTTGCGCGCCGGTCCGCCGGCTGTGGACTTGGCGCTGGTCGTATAACCCGCAGGGTCAGCGCCTTTGCGCTCGGTCTTTTTGTCAGAACCAGCACCGGCAAACGTCTTCTTGGTGGGCATCGAGG
>Ga0247760_1001054_pt1 | contig 27599 bp, 19 predicted proteins | sample UWRJL171409R4_FD_179936 | JGI IMG/M metagenome (GOLD analysis project Ga0247760, IMG submission 179936) | Plant litter microbial communities from Arlington Agricultural Research Station in Wisconsin, United States - UWRJ-L171-409R-4 | ecosystem: Environmental > Terrestrial > Plant litter >... | reverse complement strand
AACGTATCATTTGATTATGTAAGCTAATAATTAAAAATTATTAAATTATTACTCTAATTCACCCAGTTAGGTTAAAAAAAACCTTTAGTTTTTCACAGATAGAAATAGAAATAGTATAGTTGTAAATAGCGTAATATTAATTAAAGAGGTTCCCAGTTCGAATTGCATTTATGAAAGTGGAAAAAAAACTGTAAATTGTAAATTGTAAAATAAATCCTGTAAACCTTGTAGAATAAAGCCTATAAACTCTGTAGAATAAAGCCTGTAAACTCTGTAAAAGAAAGCCTGTAAACTATATAAAATAAAGTCTTTAAATCTTAAAAAATAAAGCTTTAAAAAGTAAGATTTATTTTTAATTATGTTTTTATCTCTTTAAATAGATATGTTGGCCTCCGGACAGGTTTCTGTCGCTTTGTTCGCTGCACTTATTTAAATAAGCTTAATACCCCACGCCAAAATTGCTAGGAGCGAAAGTGAGGAATGGAGCGCCCCGTAGCGTAGCGAAGGGCTGTCGCGGAATGACGAACGAAGCGACGCCAGCAATTTTAGTAAGGTATAGAGTATATAAAGTGTATAAAGTGCTCCTAATAATATATAAGTATTAAATTAAAATCGACAGATATTAAGAGCCTTAATAACTATAATAGTGTTTAAGGATAGATAATGTAATATAAATACTAAGGTAAGTCTTTTAAAAGCCCTTTTAATATTATTATAACAATAGTAGTATTATATAATGTGAATTATAATCTATTTTGTAACTTAAGTTTAAAATACTAATTGATTATACTTTTAACTTAATCCTTATAATTAGAAAACTTAATGCTAAATATTACCTTTATTAAGCTTATATCGATTAAGAGATCTATAATCCTAACGTTACTACCTATAAGGAATATCTTTCTTTTAATAGCTTTTAAGTAACACTTCCTAATAATTTCTTATACTTTATTCTACCTTAATAATTAGTTAAGAATATAGCTTTAGTTTTTAAATACAGAAAGGTTAAGAGACTTAACGTATACTTAAACGATATCCTTTACATAAACAGTTATCTTTACGTAAGGACTAAACCTCTTACTTAAGAGAAGTGTAAGTATAATTAAGTTTATACCTTACATTACTTAGTAATGTAATGTAATATTATTATTACACCTTAATATAAAGCTAAGGTATAAGTAGATTATATTAAAAGCAGGCTGTTTTTATACTATCTAAGCCTTAGTATAGTGGAGCGTAGTAACCTTAAATGCGGTATAAGCAGTGAAGGTGCATTTATAAGGCCTTAAGATAAAGGGAATGCAGTTATAAGTACTGATAAGCTTTAAAGGGCTGCGTTTAATTAACCCCTTTATCTTATTTTAAAGGATAAAGGCTATAATGGAGCTGGTAATAATAACTTATCACACTGTGTTAGCTATGTTAGCTGCCTTAAGAAGGTTAATAGTTTCTTGTACGGCTGGCTTAATAAAGAACTCCTCGTATAGATACCTTAGTATAGTATTACCTGTTACTAACGGAGAGGAAAGATAGATAATATATATTACCCCCTTAATAATACGGTTATACGTTCTTAGTACACTGATATTAGGGATAAAGGTAAAGGTAAAGTAGGACTTGAAGTTTAATATCTAAATTTGCGGTTTTAAGAAGATTGTAACGATCTTTACTTGTAACTAAACTGCTATTTAAATATAGTACCTGTATTAAAGGAGGTAGAAAAAGATGCAAGAGTTAATTTAACCTGTCGTACTTATAAGGAGGATAAGATTATATAAGAATTCTATCCTTTAATATAAGTAGTATTATTATTACACTTTATATATACATATTACTTAATATAATATAGTGACGATAATACAGCTAGGTAAGTTTAGGCTGTTAATAGATTTCAGAATATTAAGTAAAGAGTGTAAAATTATTATAAATTACAGAACTTAAAGTGTGAAGTCTTTTATTAAAAGTGATTTAATTAATTATATTAAATATTTTAATTAGCATCTCTTATATATAGTAAGTTATAATTAGTTATACATGTATTGGAATTAGGAGACCTGTTATTAAATGTAGTAGATTTAGCGGATAAGCTTAAATTTAGGCCCTTTAAATAGTAAGTAAGATTTAAAACCAGATCCTTATTAACTTACTGCCCTTAAAAGCATATAAATATAAGAGTAAATTTCACCTTTATTATTATCTTTACATTTTAAAAATTAACTTAATATACGAAGAAAAAAAATACATTTCTACCTAACTGCTTATAAGCTTTACAATGCACAACTCTTTACTTTGTATGTTAACTTTTGATAAGTAGATCTTCTTTAGTAAGATTCCTTACTTTAAAAATAAAGAGGAATATAACTTTTATAAGAAGCTTATCCCTAAGCTTTAAAATTGTATGTTGAAATGCAAAAGGAGTCAAGGCATTAGAAAGCAGTGTTTTTAAGGTGATTAATTATTTCTATCTTCGAGAGTGGAAGCCGTATTATTATAGCCGTGAGGGTGGCCAGTGCACGGAGTGCATTGGCCACACTCGCTTCTGCGAAGCGAGGTTGGCAGTGGAGTCCGGCGTTCTTGGCTGTGCAGATCCACGGATGCAGCCGCGGAGCGGCTGCGTGGATCTAGCCACACTGTTCTAACCACACTGGCCGGGTTAGGGTTGTAAAAACCTAACACATATCGATCGTTATTTAAAAACTAGGTTCTGGGAAAGATAACTATATAACGTGAATTATAAATGAGAAAGGTAACGAAAACGCTTTACCTATAGAGGTAATAATATCTATTTTTACAAACTTTAAATTGGAAGGTGTAGCTTTAAAACTTTTTCTAACCTCTTAATAGAGAATTCGATACGTGCTAATAGAATAGTTACTTAAGTTTATAGTAAATATCTTTAAGAAAAACTCCTTTTTACCTGGAAGAATTTTCTAAGTATATAAGTCTTTTATATAAGGTTTAAGGTAGACTTTTATAAGCTTTATTTTAATACTTAACCTTTAGTTTAATTAATATTAATAACGTATTAGGAGTTAGTAATTATATATTATTTATATAAATATATTCTAAAAGCTTCTTACGATATTTATCCCTTCTTTACCGTCTTTTAACGTTACTTTTTCACGTTAGTTTTATCTATTAATTAAAGTTACCTTATATGTAAAGAGCACTGATTAGTAAGCATTAGTTTATATTTAAACTAGTAGTGTAAAGTTTAAGTTTCAGGTTATAGTTACAAATTTAGATTCGCCTGTCCTGGGTTAAGAAATCAGCCTTATAGTTAAAGTAAGGGCTGTAATCTAAACTCTACCTTAAAGCGACTAGGTAAATTACTCTTACTACTTAAGTGTATACTACTTACTTAACTTATATAGCTTACCTTTTATCTGTTTACTATAGTTAGCTGTTTTCTAGCTTACCGCTTACTTAAAGTATACAGTTTACTGTTTCTTAACTTACCGCTTACGTAAACTCTTTCCATTTTCTAACTTACTGTTTAAAGTCTCTCTACTGGTCTAATCTACTTATTATAAGCTAGGAAATTAGCCTGCAGGTATTATAATCTAAGCTCTGCGTGTGACGACCCTGCAGGCCGTCACTTGGGCCGGGGTGGCCCGACGAATCCCCCGCAGAAGGAACAGTGCAGAAAGGCAGTACGCACGGTACTGCGCACTGGGCCAGGGGTGCAAAGACCCGAAGCCCCTACGACCAATCGTTGAGTGATCACTCTGATCTCGCTAAGAGCACGGTGATTACAGTGATCAGAGGCATTCTGATCACTATGATCACTCCTCGTGTTAAGTGAGCACAGTGATTAAGGTACGAAGTACCTCTTAGCTAGTTAGTATAGATAGCTATGGTTGTGCCCATAATTACCGTGAGGGACTTTGGTTCCTCACGCTAGTATTCAATTATTCATTTGTGTCCTACTGTTCAGACTTACCTCTGTGCATTATAGTGATAACGACCTACAGTGACATTGAACCCCCCGTCTAGGAGTGCTAGCTTAATAAGCCGTCTTCGGAACGCCCCTTACTTGTTGGCGTCCTGCTATACGTTCTGTCTTAACCCGCGCCAGTCCTCTCGAGGCCTGTGTCGGGTGCAGGTCGTAATACGGCGTTACGGGTAATCTATTTTACAAAGCCGTTTGTTAAATGCTTTTTCGTTATCTCACTTACCGTTTACTTAAAATGTAAGGTCTACATTTCTAACTTACTGCTTATTTAAAATATAAGATTTTACTATTTCTGTCTTACTACTTACTTAAACTATTTAGCTTATTAGTTTTTTAACTTACTGTTTACTTAAACTGTTTAGCTTACTATTTCTTAAGCTTATTACTTTTAAGTATTTTATACTTCTTACCTTAATTACATAACCCTGTAACACCTCTTAACACAGCAGATTACTAATACGTTAATTAAAGAACTTAACCTTATAATAAGTAGCTAAGAATAATCAGTATACACTATATTATCGCTTATATACAGTTTGAGAATAACAGTACTAATATAAAACTATTACAGATTATTAAAATCTTATTTAGCTGTAAAACTCTAGATTCTAACTATATAGCTAGCTAAGAGATTATTAACTTGGGCTGCAAGAGCTAAGAGGTCGAATACCAAGACTTAATATTAAGTATAATTGCCCTAACTGCAAAACGCTAGTATAAGGGCTAGTAAAGGGAGGTTAAGAAGTTAACAAAATAGGTAATAAAGATTAAAGAGACTATATACAGGTTCAGTTACCTTAATACGTTATATAGTGTAGAAGACCTAATAATTATATATAGGGAATAGGGTTAGGTAAAGAAAGCTAAGGAGTTAAAAGTATATTATAAGATTAAGCTTAAGGTTAATTATCTAAACGTACTTAAGATTAAGGTTTACTGGTAATTAGCTGATAAACTGTCTATCGCTAAAGGGAGTAGCTAAATTAGGCTTGTTTCCTTTATACGATTTAATTAATTTTAAGTTAAACTTGTAATAAGGAGTATAAAGCGACAATAAGTAATAATGTTTTCCCTAGACGGTAATAATAATTAAGTAATAGCTAATTTGTCAAATTTGAAGATTAACCCTTTTATAAATAATATAGTGTTTTTCAGGATTGTCGTTTTTATAACATATTTTATTATACGAAATCTTTATCATTATACATATTAATTATAATTTATAAGCTTCGTAATTAAATTAATGTAGATTTTTATCAGCTGCTTTATTTATACGAACTGGATTATTTAACATCCACTTACTATTAATTAAGAACTTATATATACTGTTAAATTTGTTAAACCTTTAATATAGGGTAATAAGTTCTTAAGTAATAAGTTCTTAAATAAAAGTTATTTATCTAAAGCTTAATAGGCTTATAGCTAGAATTATAAACTTATAACTATTATTATAAGTACACGTAAGCTATAACTGTAAATTTGTAAGAAGTGGTTACAGCTATATAAACCGATACGTAATAGCTTATTATAAGCTATAATAATAAAGGCTTTCTAACAGGAGTTAGAAAGTTATATAAGTAGACTTAAGTAATTACAACCTTATTAATTCACATTATATCTAATATACTATATTTTTAATAAGTATATATAACTAAGCAAGACACCGTTAGGTAAAGTAAAAGTAACGCTTAAACTTATAAATGTAAGAAAGTTACCTTTACTAAACCCGTTAAATTTAGTAACTATTTTATAATCTGTAATTATAAGGATAAATTAAATATTAAGCTACTTATAAACTCTCTATATCATTCTCCTAAACCTAGCTTTATTAGCTGTAATTATTAACTCTTTACTTAAAACTTTATACTTACTTATAGTTTAATAAGAAGAACTTATTAAATAAAGGTTAATTAGAATTATAGATTTATAATATAAGTTACGTAATAGCTTATTACCGTCTTTATTAAGTCTTATCCTTTAAGATAAAGTTAATCTCTCTATATAAAACGTCTCTTTTATATTAAAGTTAGTAAATATTAAGTAAATTAACTAAGCATTTGTACTGTTTATCTAGTTATATAAACTGCGGCTAATATATCTTCTAAGGAGGATTTTAACTAGTTTTCTAAAAGGTATAATTACTGTATTTAGTTTAAAGAGGTATCCTACTAGTATTTCTCTATAAAAAGGAAGGAAGAAGTAAAGATAAGTAAATAAAGAAGATAAATTTAAGATAGATAGTTGCTTTATATATTCCTAAATATTAACATTTATAAATCTTTATAAGTTCCTTTAACTTTATATTTAAATGATAAAAGGTCTTTAATAACTTATAAGACTTAAATAAGTATATTAAAAAGCTTCGTATTAATAACTACGTAATTATACTATGTTATATATTATAATTAAAGTAACTTTACAGGTATAAGTAATAAAGCTGTTTTATATATACTTATAATAATAGTTTTAAGATACTACTTATTAAACTAAAGCATTTAGCCTTAGTAATAATGTTAAAAAATCCCTATAATTAGAAGTCCAGCTTAGTAAAATCTTAACTATTAAAATATTACTTTATTACTATAATGTTAAAGTAGGTAATAATAAAGTACGTGCGTTTATAAAAGATTAAACACTTCTTTTACTTTATTTAAAGCTTAACTGGATCTAATTATCAGTATCGTAACGTAATTTAAATACTAAACTAATCTTAAAGAGAGTAAATTTTATAACCCTCCTTATTTAAGATAAGGAAATTTCCTAAGTAGAAATAGCCCCCCTTTAAATTACATACTTATAATACATTATCTTTATTATTAAGCGTTTTAAAAAGAATCCTATTAGCTGCTTACGTTATAACGCCTGTTAGTTAAATTATACCACTTAATGTAAAGTTAAGTATAGTTAAAAGATAGTTAAGAGATATATATTTAAAGTTTAAATTACTTAAATTAACTTATAAAAAAGTTAATTAACTTAATTATATTACCTTAAGGCTTTAACTAGTTATATTAGTTAAAATGTATTAACAGAATAAGTTAACTCTGCTAGAAATGGTAATACAGATTTAATATTAATTATAAGCTTAAGAATCATTATATTAAACGATAAGATAACTTTACTAACTGTTATCTTAATGTAAAAGTATATTGAAAAAATAAACGTACTTAATATAATAAGTTATAAAGGTCATTAAAGTATAATATTATAAATCTAAGCCTAATATAATATAAACTTAAACATTTTTAAAAGTTAATTATCTAACGGTAATGCTTAAGTGGAATAAGTAAACGGTTCTTACGTAGTAAGGGAGACTGACTGTTATATGTAATTGACCGGTCCTAAAACTTAGCCTATCCCTGCAAATGTAGTCATAGTAACTATAGCCGGGACAAGTTTCTAAACCCACTTCGGCTTAGGCGACCCTCAGTGCAGCTCACCCCTAGCTTAAGATTTGCGACTAATACGGACTTGGACAGAAAAAATTGTCAGGTAAGATTATATAGGTAGTCCACCCCGTTCCCTATTATAGCTTTGCTATCTGTCAGAGGCTCTTGCAGAAGGACTTGCTTCTGCAAGATTCAGTTTATTAAATACTGTGACTTATGGAACTCAACAGTCTTAATAATATTATTTCCCTTTGTGAAAAGCTACCTTATAATGCTGTTACAGAAGCTTATGCCTATAATTACTACTATTAGTTCCGTAGTGAAGAGTATAATTGAAGAAGCTACTAATGTGATAGGGACTGGACCGGACCGACCCATCAGGGTTAGGGTTATATTAGATAAGCTCTCCGCTATCATCCGGGTCTGGTTGATTTCCGAGAAATAAAATGAGGGTCCGGGTGTTGAATTCGACGTGGTCACCAGAAACGCGGTAATTGGAAGCCGTTCAAAGTGTTGTATTGGAGAAGCTCGCAGAGCAACCGTGAGCACGTAAAGCGCGGACAAGCCGCGCCACCGCTGCTTACCTAAACAGTCGGTTGAATTTGACACCAGGGACTCCTGTGCTACGCCGCGGCAAGCAGGACTTCCTGTTAGAGCAGCGTAACTTTTCAATTCGGGAGTAGCTAATGCACTAAGAACAAGACATGACTACCCTAGAGTACCATCTGATAAGGGGTGATACTGGGCAATTCCATTCCGGCAAGGTTCCCCCCATTTACTGCAATGCGGGTGTCGGTGTGGGGTAGAATCATTCCGTCTTACGAACATGGCTGTCTGTGGACCATTTGTATGCACCGTGACCAGAACATCCAGAGCAATATTGAGCATTTTAAGGGAGTCTACCATTAGATGATATTACACGAGCTTGGGGAGATCAGGCTGGCATACTGACCTATCACAACGCGATTCCCAGGTCCACCACAATCGGGTCGGGCAAGCACTTAGGGAAACAGACAAGCATATAAAGCACAAATTTCAAGGCCATTTACGTAGTCACCAATGTGCTGTCCATTTGCTCAACAACCTGTTTCATTCCACCAACCTGACCATATATGCCAAGAGCTTCCTCATCACTCATAGTATGCGCCGCTTCCTCACCGCTATAGTGGGAGGGCTTTTGCTCTCGTTCGTCCCAGTGATTTCTGGGCAAAACACGACGGACCAAGACTTCAATAAGCGGCGAACTCTATCGGTCGGGATTGTAAGCGCTAATCTGCACAAGGGCCCTCATGGTCTCGACCATTCTGACTTGAATAGGTCATCTATCCCGGCTGGGAGCCTCTGGATGTCTTTGGCCCTTTGCAGCTCCTATTCTCGGTAAGAGGTTTCTTCTTTTTTTGCGTGAGGAAAGGAGAAAGACAGGGACAAGAGAGAGTCAGAGAGACAGCCATGTGCCGATGTTGTTCCCTACAAGGATTTCTGAGACATGTATACATAGGTATCCTCCGGTTACAAGATGACGATGTCTATCATAGCTAAGGAAGCAGGTCCCGTCTCCGCTGGCTACCCACCTCATGTCATGGTTCCGGGCCAACCACCAACGGATTTTGGCTATATGCTACAGCCCAAGCTCGTCGCTACCCATAGCTTTCGCGATGCACCGGCCCTCGACGTAGTGCTGGTGCCGGGCGGTTACGGTCCCTTGACGCTCGAGCAAAACAACGACACCGCCATTGAGGCGTTTCTGCGGAACCGCTTTGATTCTCTCGATTACCTCCTTAGCGTGTGTACGGGAAGTGCGATCCTCGCATCCTCCGGCCTCCTCAATGGTCGCCGAGCAACAACAAATAAGCGCCTCTGGGGATGGGTGACGACCCACGGCCAGAATGTGGCATGGATTCCAAGCGCCCGATGGACGCAGGACGGCAAGATTTGGACTAGTTCCGGTGTGGCAGCTGGTACGGAGCCCCCCAGTCCGCCCCCGTCCACAAAATGTGCAAGCTGTGGAAAAGGCTAACGGTTGGGCAAGGTATCGATATGATGTATGCCTTTTTGAAGCACTTGTATGGCGAGGGTGACCCCGTCGTTGTTGCGACAATGAATGGCATCGAGTACGCCCCACATACCGATCCAAACTGGGATCCCTTTTCCATTATCCATAATGTATGTCCTCGTTCTCTCCGCGATGAACAGCAGCATCCAAGCTAATGGACTAGGTACCTGGACACGTGAATGGCAGCTTAGAGAGCTGCGTCAAGCCGGTCGATAGCTATTTGTAGAACGGTAGTAATGGAGGCCCATAGGCCGAGCTTCCCAGTTTGATGCAGACAGGATTACTCGGCTTGGTGGAATTAGGTAAACGCTGTTCCCGACGATTACCACCAACTCACTACCGAATCAAATGCGAGTGCACTCTATCGGATCCGAAGAAGTCTGTGATTGGCACCCTGTTGCCCTTTCCCAAGGAGAAATTCAGAATTTAGACCAGCAGTTCCCACGGCGCCCGACTCAGAAAGCTGGGAATCAGAGTCGGACGACTCGCTAGGCCCTTACGAAACCAAGCAGTTGCAACTTCGTTTACCTGCCGCAGCCCAGCCAATCCTACCACGCCCCACGCCCGTCGATGTCTCGCACCCAGGCGACAAGCTATACGAATATATTCGGCGCTGAAGCTAAAGCCAAAACGCTTCGTGGTCCGCCCAGGCGACCGGAGTGGAAGAAGAAAGGAAGTTGGGGAACGAGGGGAAAAGAATATCATCTGCGCCTTGTCGATGCCTCTGGAACAGCGTCCTCATTTCCGATGCGGGCACCCGCCTTTCCGAGGTGAGAGAAAAGACGTCGGAACCGCTATGTGGCTTCCACTCCAAGGCTGGCTCAGGGCCAGGTGGGAGCGTCCTCGGCTTGGCAGCGTATGTCGTAGCTGGGGTCGCGGCACTCGACGCTGAAGCTGTCGAGGCAGGCTTGGCCGTCGTGGGGATCTTGCTGCTGCTGCCACTCGGACAGGTAGGGTTCTATATCGGCTTACAAAATCTTGACGTGTTCGCACAGACGAACGGCGCCATGGCGGCCTAAGCACGGATGGGCATTATAGTTGCTGCCGCTGCTGTAGTTATCGCAGTGGAGGCGGAGAGGAGACGTTAATACGACTGGGCACTCGTAAGGGCATTAAAGCCAGCCAGTGTCTGGGTTGTTAGGAGCACCGGGCCGGAGCATACGGCATTTATCGCACATTCCATCTTTTTGGATTCGGTGCTAAAGTTCTTCCCTTAGGTCTTTCGGAAAGCGGTCCACCATCTCGAAATGACCTTCCAAATTTCCGGGTCATCGATAATCCGCCGAAACCTCCTTGCTACACGCTAGAGACAGAGCATGGTAAGCTCATCATCTCCTAGGCAGCGAAGAACCTAAAGCACAAGCTCATCGGGCAATCGGTTGATGGGCCTGTGGTTCACGTTGTGCACATGGGCCGCTACTAAGGGGTCCATCCCAGCGCTCTCCCGTTCTTATAGGCTGAGGGGCATTTGCTGAGAGTAACAGTGGTGGTGTTCATATTCCTTTTTAACCTGTTAGCCGCATCCGCTTCGTTAATCTCATCGCCGCTGTCAGCTTTGTCTGTTTCGGCTTCTCGGCGTCCATATGGATAGGCCTTTTTTATCCACGCTATAAGGGTAGCCATTTTTACGGATGGGGATGCGCTGAAATAGTAACGGTTAACCTGGGAACGTCCGCACTGGCAGAGTGCAGAGTCTAAGCAGACTGACTGGCCGGTAGTAATACTCTAGTGGTAAAAGCTAAAAAGACTTGCTGACGTAAATGTATTACGCTATTATAAACTCTAACGTCGTGACTTCTCGTGCTACCTTATTTCTTTAACTATCGAGTTACGTCTAAAAGCTGGGTCGCACAACGGTCTCGATAAACTTAATTTAGCTAAGGCAAGAAGAGAAAATAGGAAACTACCGGCGAAAAAGTAACTAGATATATGTATATGAAAAGCGAGCGGTGTGTTCTCACATTTCTTAGAAAGGGGCATTTATCTCAATATCTCCCTAGCGACTCGATATTATAGACGGTTACAAGTGTTAAGTGTTATAAACCTTGATCCGCCTATTGAGTTATCTAGCATAAGCTAGTACAGACAGTACCGTGTCGACTTTACGGCGGCAGTACCCGCTAGTAGTAGTAGCGAGAAATGTAAGTCTGTATACCTCTTTACTTGTCTTACATCCTCCAGCCGCTTAATGTTAGCTATTTCAGCCCCCTCGCAATAGCATACGGCAAGCAGATCGAAGGGATAGTGCAGGTAAGTATTACTTACATTACTAAAGAGGACTTCTTTCCTACATTTTACACAGCTTTCTAAGCCGCTTTACCACTTAAAAACATCTAAGGAAATGTTTAAGGTACTAGACTTATTCTATTAGATCCCGAGAAGTTGATCTTCTAGCTCGATATCTGGCTGAAGATACTAACCCCCTCTAAATCGCGGCCTCGGAGTGCCTATATTTAAGTTTCTAAGGCCCCGAATAACTTTACTGAAGCCTCCTTACAGTCTACCCTTATTAATAATCGGATTACCTGGTATTAAAATAACTTTCTAATTAAGATTGTAAGGGCAGTTAATATCCTTACAAAAGGTACGTCGAAGATCATATACAAGATAGCGTTGATGTAAGCGGAGATCCGGGACGTATGGGCAGCAAAAGAAGCACTAAGTAAGTGCTAGAGAGCGAAAAAAATAACGGCTGCGTTAAGGAGGATCGCTTTCTGTACAGGATATATAGGATTTACAGGGTCAGAATACAGGGTTAAAGAGGTTGAAGTGCAGATTATGAAGGAAACGCAAGCGGGTAGTTGTCGGAAGCTAAGGTTCGAGACGCGCGCACGGCATTATGGCACTTTCGTATGTGGACCACGTTATAGTAAATACAGTATTTGCAATATCCTAACGTTATCTTTATATATGGGACTAGTTCTAGGCCGCCTTGGCTAGAGTTAAAGCAATTCGCAGGCTGTAGTGCAGTCTGCCGAAAATGGTGGGTAGGGTGAGTAAAAGTGAGCTAGCCTAAGCGAATCCTAATCAGGGACTGAGCCGAGCCTGAGCCAAGGTGAGCAACGTCACGTCGGCGAGGTGCGAAGAAGGAAATTTTGTGTGCCCAGATTCGTCGCATAAAACAACGATTACAGTGGGCTTTAACTATTTGGACTGTTTAGAAATATATTACGGGAGCGATAAGCTTATCAGTATCACTACTAAGGAGTCAGGTGTCTCCCGTAGTAAGTTATTTATCAATGATAAATATAAAGCCATCGCTGGCACTCCTAGCTTAGACAGATCTAGAGGCTACCATCAACCAGTATCTGGAGCAGACTAACAATTTCGCGTCCAGGCAAGAACTCGAGCAGCTTAGGGAAGCGAGCGCCGAGGCCCTGGGTATCATGCGACAATACTTGTCCACCTAGGAAGAGCATCCCCAAATCGAAAGTATAGTTGTCGAGTTTTAGGAATTGGTCGAGGATTTCCCGTACATCCGCATTCCAGGGGAAGATTGACTTGATGCTATCAGCGAGGAAGTGAACTGTGTTATCGTGCACCGGGTTCACGAATTCGCGAAGGAGACCCGGCTTCGGGCAGATGTTAAATAACGCCTAGAAGAGAGGATTCTTGAGATAAAACACCGCACCTACCTCTGGGTGTGCCTCGTATTTGACTTTTTGAGATCCGGCTTTAAAAAGACAAAGAAGGGCGTCGAGGACAGCATCGCAAATCTCCCGGAAAATGCCAATCAGGCCTACGAAAGGATCCTCAGCAAATCTCACAACGACCCAATGGTTTAAAAAGCGTTAAGTATTATCCTGGTCGCAAACCGGCCGCTTACTTTGGCGGAAATAAATATCGCCATCAACGTTGACACCTTGACCCACAAGGCCTCGGACATCGACTTGGAGGATGAGGAAGATTTCCGAGCGCGTCTCAGGCATCTTTGTGGGCTATTCGTCTCGGTCTATCACGGAAAAGTCTATTTCCTCCACCAGACCGCCCGAGAATCTCTCCTCGCCCGCATCGAACCACTGTCGGGAAGTCCACCAACGTCGAGTTCACTCTTTCACGGTCAGCAGCGCTCATTAAGTTGTAGCTGAGGTGTGCGTGATCTACCTTGACTTGTTCAATTCAAGCGAGGATCCGCCCGCTGGGCGAAATGAGGAATTCTTAGACTACTCGGCAAAAAATTAGGGTCGTCATTTCCGCGACGCTACAGTCGACGGTCCTAGCAGCCTCATTGATCCCGTCTTCAGGATCTATGACAAGCAGCTAGAAGCGTTTCCTGTTTGGTACCCGATTTATCAGCGATACTCCCGTGAACCTCCAAAATTGCAGCCCGTCTGATCCAGACCCACTCCACCTCGCGGCGTATTTTGGCCATGTAGCAATTGCCGGGCTTTTGCTAAGAAGAGGGGCTGATCTCGAAGCAAAAGACTCCGAGTCCGGGCGGACGCCACTCAGCTGGGCTATTGACTGAACTCCTCTTGTTGAACATTTTCTCAATAAAGGAGCCGACATCGAAACAAAGGATTCGACGTGCTGCCGAACTCCACTTTCTTATGCTGCTCTTTATGGGCAAGATGATAGTGTTAGACTTCTCCTCGATAGGGGCGCCGACATGACGGCAAAGGATTCAAAGTACGCCGCAACACCACTTGCCTGGGCCGCTGAGAAAGGCCATGAGGAAAGTCTCAGGCTTCTGCTTAATAGAGGAGCTGACATTGAAGCCAAGGATATGTTTAGCCGAACACCACTCAGCTATGTCGCTGGAAAGGGCTATAGGAGCATTATTGCACTCCTGCTAAAAAAGGTGCCGCGCTTGAGACGAAGCATTTACGGGGCCAAACACCACTTTGGTGGGCTTATCGAATGGATCAGATGGCTACGGTAGAAATGTTGCCCGATGAGGGAGCCGGTCTGTAGGAAAGAGACTCATTGGGCAAAAGACCACTTCTTATGGCTGCTGAAAACGCCTGTGGGGATATTATCAAGGTTTTGCTTGATAGAGGGGCTGATATCGAAGCGAAGGATATGTTCGGCCGAACACCACTTATTATGGCTACCGAAATGGGCCATACGCGTATAGTCGAGGTTCTACCCGGAAAGGGGGCTGATTTTGAATGGAAGAATTCATGCGGCCAAACAGCACTTAGCTAGGCCGCTAAAACGGGTGATGAGGATATTGCTGTGCTTCTGCTCTTTGAAGGAGTTGAACGTGAGACGAAGGATTTACAGGGTCAAGCCCCACTCGATTAGGCTACTAAAAGGGTCACACAGCTGTTGTTGAACTTTTGCGGGATACATATATCACCGAATACTCGCAGTGGTAGTGGTAGCGAGATTGGGATGCTGACTCGTGGTGGGAGGAGGCGCGGATTTTGGATACTAGAACTAGAGGGTGAGCAAGTGGTGGAGTAGTCTGCAGGCGGGCTGCTTGTGGTTGACCAGGTTGACGTTCAACATGACCCTGTGGCGCTTGCATCCCCAAGAGAGTGCCACTTAACTGAAGTTGACGGTGGGAGATGTGGCATGGATGTCGGTCCGTCGAAATTTAATACTAGACAAGGGATTGAATACTATAAGGAAGATTCGAACATACAAATCAACTGTCCAGAACTTTTGGGACTGATTGTCACCTACTATGTACTTACTTATTGTTGTTTGTCGCCCATGGACCATTCTTTGTTCATTGAGCAACACGAACTGACCACGATGGACATAACGCTCGGGATTATTGACAACCGCACACTCTCCTCGCGTTCCGCTGGACTTTGACCTCCATTCGTATCTTTGCCCCCCTCCCCTGGCTCAAACTTTCTGGTCCGTCCAAACCTCGATATTGGAGATTTGAAGAGAAGTTGCCCAGTTCCCTCTCCACACATTCGGCTCGTATACATAGCCATCACCACTATCACCAACACTATTACCACTCTTGGCAACCTCAATTTGATGGGTGATATCAACAGCTCGTAACCCATCCTTCAGCTCCAGCACCACACCGCCATCACCACCAAGCTGTCCAAACAGCACTGTATCTCTGTCAGTCACCGTCCAACCCGGCTTGCCAACCACGCCTCGAAAGACGTCTTGGACCGGAGCGAGCTGGAAGATGACACACCGCTCCTGACCCACAAACGATGGGATAACATTTGTCTGGATACTGGCCCCATCTTGCTTGGGCTTGTAGCTAAAAACGCCAAAAACGTACGCCCTCCCATCATTTTCCTCTTCCTTGGGTGATTGCGCCGAAAACACCAGCATGGCCTCCTCGGGAATGGCTTCTATCGCTCCGATGAGCTCGGAGGATGTCTTTGGGAGGTTATACGTATCAGTGGCCGAATAGTGCAACGTCCGGCGGAACGAGGCAAAGTCGATGGATCCGCCGAGGAAAGTGGCCAGCTGGCTCAGGAGCGGCATGGTAAGTGGTGTGCCGCTGGGAAGCGGGCTGGGTGCGTCGAAGAAGTACGAGATGCCGGGCCCGCGCTTGTCGAGGAATATGGTGGAGATGATATGGTATAGCGGGTCGAGCAGGTATGGCGCGATGTTTTTCAAGGCGTGGTCGAACATTGGCCAGGTGATGACGGAGGGCGTTGCATCTTTTCCATCTAGGTTGAGGTTTTGGTGAGGGCGATAGAAAGCAGCGCAGACGGATCGCGCGGCGGTATTAAATTGGGATAAATCCAGGTTGCCGTTGTCGTCGCGGTAGTCGGCTGGCTGTGTGAATTGCAAGGCTATGAGAACCTTGGTGAGAGCCACGAAACGGTCGACGGGGATGCCGAGGGCGTAGAGCTCATCGAGGTCATGCTCTGCCGCGAGTTGCTTTGCCACGGAGCGGAAGTCATCGCGGTGGACCGGGGAGTAGCGAGGGTCGTACGTGATTTGCGTGCCGTAGAGCACGTCCAGGAGGTCGTGGTAGATCTCGTCGCCGTCGTCGTCGTGGTTGAGGGCGCAGTATTCCCGGCGGGACTCGTATTCCACCTCGAAGGCGTTGTACAGCGCCAGCCGACGGGCGCTTTCCGCGTCGTAGTGCGGCTTCAAGGTGGGGTCTAGCCGTGAGGCTAGACTTTGGAAGATCAGTCGGCGGTGGTCGGCTTTGCTCCGCTGCCGTGAGATGTTGCCTTCTTCCACGAGGTATCCGTAGTTGTCTGGGATGATCCACGCCAAGGCCCGGGCGAGCTGTGCGGGAGAGAGGCCGTCGCTGGGTGAGACGGTGGCGGTTGAGGAGGGGAATGGCAGCGTGCTGAGATATGCTAGACTCGAAAACAGGATCTGGCCGGCGGCGGCGCCGTCCTGAGACCGCGGGAAATCCGCTTTGGTCTGAAGAAGGGAGATAAACGCGGCCTCGGTCAAACGAGTTTCTGATGCCGTTGGTTCACAGTCGAACGCAAACGAGCAGCTGCCCTTCAATGCCTTGTCCACCCGTTCCCAGACAGCCTCCTTGCTCAGCGCACCTTGCGCAACCCAGTCGCCGATTCGCTTGGCGGACCAACTGTTCTCCATGCTGGGGCTGGGCTTTCAGTTGCGCGGATTGCCAGTGGGGAAGTGTGTTGGGTGCGAGCTGCTGATATTGAAACGGCGCAGTGGAGATGAGAAAGTGGAGAAAGATTGCGGATAAATGCTGATGGCCGAGTGAGACTCTGTGGGCACGGGCAGTCCAATAGTTACGAAGCCCCCAAACTATATAGTTCTGTCCTACGTTGAGTAGCCTGAAAGGTGTATGACTCACGCGGTGAGACATGGGGCAAAGGGTATTCTTGGACAAATCCCCTTAGTTTTTAAGTCCCCCAATTACTCAAGCGGGTTCACTGTGCTGAATCAAATTGGCTGGCGGTCAGGACGGATTAGCCAACTTCAATACGGGAAACACTAGTTTTTTAGGCATGTCAGGTAGGGTAGGTACCCAAGGTGCACCCAGCTCACCATGCTCGGACAGGTTTTCTACTTGATTGAGAAGTATGTCCCAGAGCTTGCATACTTCGGAGGGCCATACATAGAGTGTGTAATAGAAGGCGAAATATGCGGCTGTCGGGATGGACGGAATGGACCCACGGGTGATACCTTACATGATTTTTAGTCACAGCCCGGGCCTAAACCGGGCAGAGGCACAGTTACAGTGCTCTTATATAGGCTATAATCCTAATCTCACTAGATAATCAATTATCGGGCGTCTTTTTGCGCGACTTCTCCAATACGGACTCAAAGGAGTATAGCACCCATGCGCGCACCTGCAGTGAGAAAGAATTCCTGGTAGTCCTTAAGGTAGTCATTAGGGCAAGGCGTTTTAGTGTTTCGCTCAGCACCTTTGCTGCCACCGTGATACCGCTGCAGGTGAGGTAAGCTCATTTCGTAGGAGATAGGTCAGCCTGCGGCGTAGTTGCTGCAACATGCGTCCCGGTCAGCATGCCGCTGAACTGAAGAGATGTCCATAGTAAGCTGGGCAGAGGTCATTGAAAGGGCTATTCTAGATGTCAGCTGGTATTCGTTCGCGCGACAGAATGAGATATAAGATGGCAGGCATTTTCTCCTGTTTGTCTATGTCAATCGTTAACTCTCTACCGCCCGAGTCTACACCTCGTATCACCAGTCCCATTACTATCTTACCTAACTTCTGAAGTCTTTTAACTCAACATGAAATTCTCACACATCCTCTCTGCCTTTCTGGCCACGCTCGTCGTCGCAAGTCCCATCGATGATCGCCACGCGCAAGTGGCCAACCAGCTCCTAGAGGTAGCCCAACGCGACGTCTACGAGTTATCCCCACGTGCTGTCCCCAACGAAGACACAGCCGAGTACACGGCCGCTATCAAGGCACACACGCCTCTCGTGAACGGGGAGTACTACTGGTTCTGGCTCCAATGGCCCCGCGGCGCCATCGGCGACGGCGATGGCGAGTCGGCCGCCGAGATCAAGGCGCTGCGCGACGCGCTCGGCTTCGACCACATCGGCGTTGTGGTGGGCCAGATCAAGGAGGCGACCAAGGGCAAAGGAAAGAACGAAGTGCTCACGCGCGACTTTGTGGCCGAGCTGCACCACATGATTGAGGTGGATGGCACCACAAACACCGGCATCATCCAGCGCAGATACGAGTGGAAGAAGGACAGCGGCAAGGTCCTCGTCTGGGGAGGCGGGACCTCCGGCTCCAAGGCTACTGCGGCCAAGAAATTTGCAAAGGCTTGGACCGACACCCCAGCTCAGAAGACCTACAACGTCAAGACGAACAACTGCGACACCTTTGCTAAGGCTGTTAAGGGTAAACTCTGAGGGCATTTCGACAGGCGAGCTGCCATTTGTGACCGTATTATGTTTGAAGAATGATAGTGATAGTGTTGTTGGTAGTGCTCTTGGATAGTCAGATTTATAGATGACGAATTTACCTGAGCTGCCTGGCCCGATGCCAGTTCATAAAACTTAAACTTAATTTCTAATAAATAAATAAAAAACCCTACGGTAAAGGTAATACTGACTTGGAGTGAGCCCCTGAAAGGCCGTTACTAGCCGTAGGTTGGCTGCAGAGGTTGTAGAGTTTAGCTTCATAAGGGCTACATTTAGTAGATAGCTAGTGCGCACGCACTGGGTAAATTTCTATCGCGCGCGCTGCGTGCGTGCACTTCTTACTTTTAATAAATTATTCCACCTTATGGTTCGATCCCTAACAATAGCCTTCGGCTACTATTTTCGATGATATACTTATTACAACCTACACCTGGCACAGACCTAAAGGACTAGTCAGGTTAAGACAAAGCGTATAACAAGACACTAAAGACAAGCGGAGCGTTCTAAAGATAGCTTATTAAGCTAGCACTCCTAAACAGGAGTACAACATCACTGTAAGTCGCTATTGCTATAACGCATGAAGGTAAATCTAAATAATAAGATATACATAAATGTTAATTTCTAGTTACTAAGTGCCCTGTAGGCTCCCTGTAACCACTAGTCGAATCTTCTAGAACCCAGAGGGTTCTAGAGGATTCTAACCCACTCCAAGGCTCCCTAGGGCTCCTGGAGTACCCCGAACCTTCTGTAATTCAGAGGGGTAGAACCCCCTTGAATCCAGTGGAGCTACTGCTCCATAGAATCAACTAGAACAACACAGTGGCCACGTCAGCTACTACGTCAGCAGAACTATAAAGAATGGTTCCGAACAATACTATTCCATTATTATATTAGTTAGTCTTACCTTATAGAAAGCTCTAGAATCCTTCTAGAGCCTCCCACAGCCTATAACAGGCCCTCTCCTCTCTTGTATCCAATTCTAGTTAAGTAAGCAACTCTACTCTCTTCTAGTCATTGCATAAGGTACTGCCTTCTAGATCCTCTTATTATACAGTGTTAAGATTCACTGTAGCAACCTTTCTTACAGTGGCACTGCCCTGTAATACAGGCCTTTATTTGCTTCCTACAGCGCTTACAGCGCCGTAGTTAGCTTAGACCAGTACTGCACTTCTTCCTCTAAGACACAGCTCTGTACTACAGGCCTGTGGGTTTTTGAAGTTTAACAACTAACAAACTTTTCTTTAAGCTAACTACTAATACAGGCGCTATAAAAAGCGCTGACTATATATAGACCGGAACGGTAGCAGATTATAGTATTAAAGATATTTCCTGGAACGTGATCGCAAAGAGTATTCCACTATAAGTCAGGGCTATCACAGCTAATAAAAAATGGGTACCTAACCCAGACCTCTTTATAGTTGAAGTTATAGAAGAGAGTAAAGAACTAGCAGTTCTATAATATGAAGGTTAAAATAAAGATGTGAAATAAGAGAGATTATGCGCTTACTAAAAGGTAGCCACCATTTAACCACGTTAAAAGAGCAGTTTTACTGGTTTAAACATATCTATAAGTTTTATTATCAAACTCCTCAGCTTTAATCAAATCGGGGCATATGCTCTAGAGCTGAGCGAAGGTGATGTTGCCATTGATTAAGACCATCGTTAAAGGCAATCGCGATCAGACTGTTGCAGGTTGAAAATTACCGATTAACGAAGGAAGACTTGGATGAGAACGAGGATGTGACGCACGGAGCCGTTCTGGGTGAATAGTCTTGATTGTCGAAGATAGAAAGCTTGCAGGTGGAATGGAGGCCTAACTACAAGCGAGGACTATTTAAGGAGGCTAGCTATGAACACAGGGCACCATGTGGCCCATGCGCGCACACACCTATTGCCAGATGGTACGGCATGCCAGGTGTCGTCACAGAGGACAACAAAACGGGAGAGTGGGAGTTCTTACTTGGCGAGGGAAGAGGGGCCATTGTGGGGGTAAACTTGCCTTTTGGAGGAAACGCTCTCGACACTTTGGCTAGGAAAAGTGACGGGAACCAGGCGAGTCTGAAATTCCGCATCATGTCGCGCGGTTCAAGCAACCACAACCACCCTTCACCCTTCCCGAGAGGGTGCTCTGTGAGATCACGACGGAGCAGTCGCGTGAACTGCTGCCCGTAGGCGTCCAATAGCTGCCTGGCACTATCGCCGCCCAAGACTCAAAAGTGAGGATATACGAATGGGACGAGGGAAACAAAATCGCTACGCAACAAGCACCTCTTGCCCCGACCTTCCGTTCCGAATACCCCGCCGTGATGGGTTTAGGAGTCCAGAATCTACTGGTCGAACTCACTATGTCGCCGAGGTGGCTTGGGCCGCGCGATCGCGAGGCGCGCGCCGACGGCCGAGAATTCGATACGACGGGGCCTAGTGGGATCAGGTGGTATATAGAGATAGCGCGGGAATCATGGGCGGTTTCCGGTGCGAGGTCCGGAACAACGTAATTGGGGTGACACAGCGGCCTGGGAGATATCAACTCCTAGGCACAATCACATTTGAGTCTTAAAATGCTGTCACGTTTCATACAAGGTTTGGAGTTCCTACATCTCTAACACCTCCAGGCCTCGTTACGCCATGGATCACAGAAATTGTATAGTCCATTGCTCGTGCCAATTTCCTTGTGGGCGAGATGGGGATAAGGCAGTATGAAATCTTGACCGCGCCGCTTGGGAAATAGCGGGAGGGCATATCGAGCCTGTTGAAGAACGCGGGGGTGAATTGGGCCTGGTAAAAGTAGAGGCCCTGAGTGCCCGATGGCCGAGCAAGAAGATAGACCTAGAACTGGTTGGTCACAATCCGGACGATCGGTTGTGCTATCCACGTACCTTGATGCGTGTAGTAGCCTCTGGGGTAACCTCTTCGTCTTGCGACGCGGCTGGGACCGGAGAATCCCTCGTTACTGCTTGTGCAAGCACAACCAAGACAGCTGTGATATATGGGTCTTCAACCTCCTTGATTGGATTCAGTCGGCGCTGTATCTTCTGTCGAAGGCGAGCGAGGGGTAGATTAGGTGTGTTGTCGCCAGAGACTTTGATGGACGTATTGCTACGTGTGAGAAATATGTATTAAATGACCTGATTGGAGTTCTTCCGCTTTCCTCCCTCCTTCGGCTAAAATAACTAACCACCCCCATTAGTAGGGCCACGACTCGCCCATCATCCGGCCGAGTATAGACCGACGTCGGGGGACTCGGAGTCGCAGCTCTCGTTCAAGTCTTTGGTCTCCAAGGTATCGGCGGAGCCAACACATCTTTGCCCTGCCTGCCCGCGTACGTCCCCTCCCCTCCCCGTGCCGGCCTCAATTCGCACTATTCTTAACCTCAATAGCGACCCCAGGGTTGAGAGGCCCCTCCTCATGCCACCACACCAGCTCTGCTGCTAACTGGATGGGAGGAGGGGACCGGGGTTGGGGTCGGCGGCCGCTGTTCTTATCCTCAGAGGCGGGAACTGATAGCCCTTAGGATCCGGGCGTGGCCGCATCCCACCAGCCTTCCTCGCTCTCGGCTGCGTTCAGTTGGTCTCTCCCAGAGTTGTAATACCTACGTATACTAAACCTGCAATTGCCAGTTAACTCGGCTAGTTGTGGCTTGAGTCTTGTCCTATGTCGGGTCGGCTGTATCTGTTTGTTAAAGGTAGTAGACTCGTCAGGTCGCAGTATGCCGGGATGACCCGTCGTTCTCGCGCCCCTTGAGATGAAAGCCTGCGCTGTGAAGAGATGGTGTTGGTAGTCAGTCCATGGATAGAGGAGGAAGGGGGGATGCACTCAAATATTATGATAAATCTCGAGCATCGCCTCGTGTTTGGCAAGGTAGTGTGGGGGTAGTCGTTTCCGTAAAAATGGTGTAGGCAGATGGAGAGCGATTATTGTGCAGGTCTTTGGCTCGCTCTCGTCTCGCCCTTCTCTTCTGCTCGTCCGAACTCTTCTTGACCTCGAGGGCGACGGGACCGAACTTGAACGTATGCTCTCGTGCGTCGGTCACGCACACGGGCGCGCTCTGCACTGGTTGGATCTGTATGGCGACAGCGGCGATTGCGTTGATGTCGTCGTTGTTGCTGTCGTCGCCTTCGGAAAGCAGACCTGTTGGATCGGCTACCAGTAAGGCTTAGATAAAATATGAAGATGTTGGGGTTTCAAACCGCTGGCCCTGGGTCGTAATTTCGGCCCGGCAGCTAAACGGGTCTTGCGCGCCGCGCGGTTACTTCTTCACTTTAATTGGTCACAGCCCGGCGGCTTTTGCTCCCCGTTCTCTACACGTTTCAAGTCTTGATTTCTCTGATTTCTCTCTCTAACCATGAAAGTGCTGCAAACCTTGCACCCGCGTCGGATTCCCATTGATCATCTCGATACCCTTGAAAACTTTGACGCTGTTGCGCATCCTCTGGAAAGCATTTTGCATCGATGCGCTATCTCGGCAGGATTATAAGAGCGATAAAGACAGTCAAGTTACGCCCTCCCCACACGAGTCCCGCACGCAACTAGCCATTATGATACCTAAGCCGAAACGACTGTACATTGCTTCCGTCGCTATATGCGTCATGCTGTATATTTTTTGGAGCTGTGGACTTGTATTTCCTTAGATCCGCAAGCAATAGGCACCAGGTACAGCGTATCTAAATAGTCAAGACTACCTAAACAGCTGACACAGGACTTAGATACATACAGATAGCGAATAGTAAAGCAACACTACCCGTTAACGTCATTTCGGCCTTTACCGACGGGAAAGCCAAAACACCTCCCGGCCGTCCAGGCAAACTTCCCGGCCGAGACATCAGAGGCAAGAGAGACCTAGCTACAACGTTAAGCTGCCATCAAAAATACCTTTCTCCACTGCTAAAGGACATACAAGGAGCACGCGTAGTTACATAATAAGGTAACGCCTATCAGCACAATACTAAAAGACAGTTTCGGGGGCTAAGGCGCAACACTAGTAGACTTCCTCGACACCTTATGGATTATAGACCTCTAAGATAAGTTTAACATAGCTGTTAATGCCGTTTACAACAATATTTCCTTCGAAACCACAACCACCAACCCCATCAGCGTGTTTAAAACGTCGATCCGTTTTCTCAGTAACCTCCTTTCAGCCTATAACCTTAGCGGTGACGACCGCCTTTTATCTAAGGCACGCAATGTTAGAGATATACTGTATAAGGCGTTCGATACACCATCTCGGCTACCTATTCCTAAATGGGATTTTCATACCGCAGAGCGGGGAGATAAGCAGTCTAACCCTACAGGATTACTTCTAGCCAAGCTAGGCTCTCATGCCATGGAGTTTACTCGGTTTAGTCTGCTAACTAAAGACCTAAAGTATTATAAGACTATAGCTTATATCACAGACCTTCTCAGTAAGACGCAGATGAAGACCAAAGTGCCTGGCCTTTAGCCGACCAAAGTCGGAAACACGGTGGACACGATCGATTCAAGACATAAATACACCCTCGGCGCCGAGGCGGATAGTACCTTTAAGTATACAGCCAAGATGATTGCGCTTCTCGGAGGACAGTAGCTAGAATACAAAACTATATATTCCCACAGTATAGACGCTGCAGTAAGATACCTCTTCTACCGACCACTTACGCCCGGAAATAATAATATCTTAATATCAGGGACAGTTTATGCTAACGGCCACAGTAAGCCAAAGCTCGAAACCTTAGCCTAGCATTTGTCCTGCTTTATAAGCGGTATGCTTACACTCAGCAGCCGGCTCACAGCCAACACTACGCACGTTAAGCTGGCTAAGAAACTGACGCACGGTTACATTACCCTTTACGAAATATCTCCAAGCGGAATTATGCCTGAGGCCTGCCACATTACAGCTTGTCCAGACCCGACCTCGTGCGACTAAAACACCTACCAGGGCGTGTGGCAGGCATACCACCTGCCCCCAGGCTTCACCAAGATCCACGTAAGGTACTACATCTTACGACCCGAGGTGGTCGAGAGTATCTTTATGCTCTACCGTGTGACTGCAGACGTATCCTTTATAGATCAGGCGTGGGATATATAGACGGCCATTAACAAGGCGACTCGGACGGAGCGGGCAAACAGCGCTATCTTAGATATCGACCCGGGGCCTGGGGAGACGCCGCCTATGAGCGACTCTATAGAGAGTTTTTAGATAAGCGAGACGCTTAAGTACTTTTATCTTCTCTACTCAGAACCCGACTTGATTAACTTGAATGAATGGGTACTGAATACCGAGGCGTATCCGTTTCGACGGATACTCCTGTGAAGGACAGGAGGATAAGGAAGGATGGTAAAATTGTTAGATGCATAACAGGAAACAGAAAAACTGATGGACAATGTATAATAATATCAGAGTTGTCTTTGTTCCAAGAAAAAGAGAAAAGAGAACCCTATACCCTGCATTGTTTTGACGGCTTTGTTCTTAGCTCAGCTGCATTGGCAAGTAGCGTATTCCTCCCGCGGCATCGTGGACCGCGACGAGCGGCTTAGTAGCCTGGCTCGCGGGTCATTGTTGCACATCACTGGTTGACCCTTGTCGACTTTAATATCCCACGCCGCTAAGACCGCCGCTCCAGCCTGGTGGGGACCGTGCTTTGAAAGCTGGATCGGAGACAAATTGCACCTCTGAGCTCTTCTCCGTCAATTAGGCACCACATCGGCTATAGAAACAAGCGTATGGTTGACCACAAACCCCCCCTTCCACATGCGTGCTCCTCGAGTCTCAACAATTTGACCGCACTCGGGTTTCCTATTTCGGAATCCCGGTTTCACCGCCACGGTGAGATGGTCACAACTGTGCCAATCGATTGAATAACTCCACTATAAAATCAAGAACGGGGAGTTTGAGCCTCACCCCACAAAATCATCCCGCGAACTGGTAGTCCCTGACCCACAGCACACCTGTGCTCTCACATCTCGGCTCACCCCCACGTCTCCCACGGCCACAACTGTGCGCTTGCATCACCACACACCATCAGCCCAACTGTGCTTCACCCAACATATGCAATCCGCCCTGATGTGCAGCCTATATAATAGGCATCCGATGGGCGAGCTCGGACGTGGTCGTCGATCCTCACTTTTAGGGAAATAGCGCACCGCTGTGTCCTCACTGAGCACATGCGATGAGGTAATTTTTGAGCCTCAAGATCTACGTCGGTTCTGTATCGACAGGTGTGTTGGCCCGCCTCGCCACTCAAGTATTTAACGCAGCATGAATCGACTGTTTTCTGGGAAATGTCTCCTGATTTGAATATGTGATTACGTGTATACTGTCGCAAGCAGCAGTGACAAAATGTCTCAAAGATCAAGTGCCCCGTCGTGCGTCCTCAGTGACGATGGAAGGTGTGTGTTCACCCATTTGGTGGCAGGGTGGCAGAAACTGACTGATATGCCTATAGGCCAGCTTCAACAGGTCTCCAACTCGCATCCTATCTCAGCGCTGGGGCTACTACTGACACCCCAGCTCCAACAGTTGCGGGCGTCTCGAGGTTGACTACGGATTGGGAGGCCCGGTATCAGAGTTTGGAGAGGCAAGTCAACATCTGGGCAAAGCTAGTCGACCCAATAGGCAGTTGATTGGATGATGCTCTGGAAACTTTCTTGTATTGACATTGTGCTGAAGATGTGGGGGTTTGGCTATCTGCTATTTGGTGACAAGAAATTTGGACTGGGTGGCGTTGAATCTTGCTACTGGGACTTGGGAACGGAATGGATGGGACGGATCTGGCGGCAAGGCTTTGGGTGGTTGGATACCCTGGACGGAAATAGTACACCCCAACATGTTAACTTTGGGAAATTGGCAATTTGCTTTCCTCTGAGTTATTCTGAAATGTCCCACTTTGAAACCCTCAAGTTAGGCCAACCTGCAGCAGGCCGGCCTCGTGGCTTGGCCCAGTGGCACTGCCCCGGCCCCCACCCGGAAGCACACCGGGGAGTCCCGCTGTAGGCCAAGATCCTTCCCGCCTCCCGCGCGGGGGCCACCTCCGGTCGCCATTGTTTGCTCTGCATTCAGCACCTCGAATAGTCACCCGCCACACCGCAGCTTAAACGCCTCCGAAGTCACCACGCCAGCAACCGTCACGCCACCCCCAATTTCATGCGATCTGTGGTTGCCGCCCTTCGCCGTTTTCGGACTGAAACAAATGCAAAGATGGAGTAGCGTCCCGCCGGCGGCAACGGATTTTGAAATTCGTCGTGACAGCAGCAGAGCCACGAGTTTGACCAAGGTAGGTTGAGTTCAACTCGTGTTTGACGGTTTTTCTGTACAAGCTGTCATAATCATACGTGATCACTCGCGCCACCTCAGGGCTGTTTTCTGTCTCGGACTCTGCCCGCATACCCCAGCCTCTTTAACCTTTCCGTACACACGACAAGTCTACTAGGACCCCTCTCGGGCGCCATGTAGCACGCAATCACCTCATCGGGCTGCAACCGCCTGAGATGCCACCCAACCAAATGCGCAGGCGTCATCTCCGGGCTATCAGCGAACCCCATGGTGACCTCGGCACCAAAATCCTCCTCATTCTCATCACTCTCTCAGTGCCAGGGTGGTGCTGCGGAGAATCCCTAGCCAGACCATGGGCTACTGTCCACTACTCAGCTACTTTGGGCCTGTTTTGCGGTCATCGGGCTTGAACCGCCGGGGTAGACCTGGCACATCATTCACTGTGAAAGGAGAATGGAATTTCTCAGACGGACAAAAGCTAGGAAACTACAACCCTCCAAGACCTCTATACGATTTGGACTTACTGCCCGGGCACCTCACCAATTGTCCGATGGATGTGTGAAATATAATAACAGAGAATTGATCAGGTAAACCTTTATATAAACCAATCATAATATGGTACAAAAGAAATACAAACATCCTTGACATCCCCCTCCATCTCACCTCCCTCCGCAAGCAGGATTACTCAAACTC
>Ga0247760_1001052_pt1 | contig 27612 bp, 11 predicted proteins | sample UWRJL171409R4_FD_179936 | JGI IMG/M metagenome (GOLD analysis project Ga0247760, IMG submission 179936) | Plant litter microbial communities from Arlington Agricultural Research Station in Wisconsin, United States - UWRJ-L171-409R-4 | ecosystem: Environmental > Terrestrial > Plant litter >... | reverse complement strand
CCGGATGTTATTATCACCTGAGCCTGATGCGAGGAGTTTCGAGTCGTGTGAGAAAGCCACTGACCAAACGCCACGGGTATGGCCTTCAAGGGTCTGCCGGAGCTGCCACGTCGCCGTATCCCAAATCCGGATGGTCTTATCACCTGCACCTGAGCCTGATGCGAGGAGTTTCGAGTCGTGTGAGAAAGCCACTGACCAAACGTAATCGGTATGGCCTTCAAGGGTCTGCCGGAGCTGCCACGTCACCACATCATCTCTTTTACCGGTATTATTTATTGGGGCAGGCTGTACGGCAGCCACGTTTCCTCTGGAAGTGGGCGAATGGCTATCTTTATCCTCGGCACTAGTGTCGATATCCTGTCCTAAGTGAGCAGATCCTGCTGCGGCGGTGATACCCGTCCAGGTCGGGTACCTGGAGATGGTTGACGTTCGTTCGATGGCGGATGAGACTGGTAGGGCGCGTGGATCTGTCGGTATAGGATTTGCCAGATCCGTAGGATTCGACGCCATGGTGGTCAAGCCCCTCTCTTCGTCAATCGAAGTATCTCTAGACGATTCGCTCGAAGACCTGAGTGGTGCACTTTTTAGCACCGCTCTGCTTAGTAGAGGTGCCACAAGACTTACTCGATATGTACGTCCGGGACCTCAAGCGCATGTGCACTCGGTCTGGAAGGCTGGATCCAGTCATGGCCAAGGGCTGCGGCTGATTCGAGCCGCAAAGCTGCTTGCGGCCTTAGCAAGGCACGGATAAAGGCCGCACCATCGGTGCTGATTTTGCCGTCGTCTATGTCGCTGAGATCTGGGCGGTTGCAGTATTGGAAGATCTTGCCAATTGTTGGGAACAGGTCGGCACCCATGAGTAGACGGTAGCTCATGACACCGAGAGCCCACATGTCCGCGGCTGGATAACTAATTTCGACACTGCTTTCCCCTTCTAACCGTTCAGGTGCCATGTACAATAGGGTGCCGATAGTTGTGCTAGCACCGGAGGTAGCTAGACCTAGGGGCTTACTGATGCCGAAATCTGTGAGTTTGACCCACCAGATTTCAGGGTCACCACCGTCCGTTGGATGTTCCTGAATCAAGACGTTCTTTATTGGAGATTAGAAGCTGCCCAAAGTGAAGAATGATGGAACTGCTGCCTCATGCTAACGTACCTGTGGTTTTATGTCGCGATGAGCATAGCCTGCTTTGTGCATAAGCTGAAGAGCCTTCGTAACCTGCCTGATGATCTCGCGGCATTCAATTTCCTTTAACGGCGCCTTCTTTCGGAGATACATTTCCAAATCCCCTTTCGCCAGGTACTCCATTGCGATGCACAAGGTATTACCTGACAGGTACCATCCTAGCAGCCTCACAAAGTATCTCGAATACTGGTAGTATACATTAGCGCGGGACCTATGATCCATTGCTCTCCGAAAGCGGCACAAACCCTGTCATGAGAGAACCTGGCCACGATCCGCAACTCGCGGAGGTAATGCCGTCTTCTGCTGGTTTCTTGGAGTGGGATCATTTTCACCACCCGTTGCGTATAGCGCCGAATGCCGTCGGTGCATGTCTGCAAATATACAGTGCCCTGCCCGCCAGAACCGATAGGTCGTCTCTCGCTTTTCCAACGCTCGGGAACACTGTTGCCGTCATCGTAAACGTGGACTACAACACGATTCTTCGGGAACTGTGATTCGAGTCGATAGTCTAGCACCTCGGGTGGCAGCTCGTCTTCCATTGTCGTCGCGGCTGTTGATGACGGGCGGAGATTCTCGTCGCAATCGTGTGGATGATGAGGGGAAAAACCCATGGTTTAGGCATCCATAGGGCATTTTGGCTCAGCTGAACCCTGAGATAGCTCACCCGCTGATTGGAGAGCGGGCTCGTGGGGCAGGGTGCACATGTCTGATGGGCGGGCGAATCGGCATTTCAATGAGGCTTCCGCCGCAGGTGGGCGTCTGCCCGCAGAGCAAATGCGGATAGTGCCATCAGTCGGAGAAACGGAGAAATTCATGCCCGAAAAGCGGGGCTTTTCGTCGCACTATCCGTTGGGCACCTAGAAAACTCCTGATGAATTGAACACAGTTGTGAACACCTCTCACTCTTGGAAGAGAATCATAGCCACTTGGGACATCATGGCCGAACTGGTGTTTGGGATCGCTAGCATTCCAGGTGTGATCGATGTTTGCATCAAGTGAGTTTTCCGCCAAAAAAAAAAAAAAAAAAGTCAAACGGATTGAAGAGACTAACTAAGGAGGTGTCAGGGCGGGCAGGGCTTTGATCCAAGCCTGGGATACGTACAGGGAAGCCAACGCTACCCTGGATGGAATGATCGTCCGCATTCAGGTGTGTGTGGCGCGGATTCTTAGCCAGCTCGAGATTGCCAAGCAGCTAGACAGCACCCTCACCACAGAGCATAAGAATCTCCAAAAGAGGGTCCTTGACATCCTCCTCGTCAAATTGGAGACTACCACGCAGCGGTTCGCAAGATTCGACAAGTCGTTAAAGCTGGGACCATTAAAGAAGCTGAGGATTGCTTTCCTGAAGGATGCGTTTGAAGAGACGATCGCAGAACTGGAAAGCTGGCAGAAACTCTATGAGCCTTCTTGGTTCTGTTGGATTAAGCTCGCTTCTCCCGCTATTGAAAATGCGCTTAACAGCGCCATGCAAACCGGCCCCCCGACTTCGTCCAACTTAAACCGAGCAGCTCGGGATTTCCGCAGATCCTTTAACGAGGCTGGCCCGGGATCCCAAAGCGTCTTTATTTCCAAAGAAGCTCTGGATGGTTATACCGAGACGACCATCCCATTCCATTCTGCGGCCATAGCTGTTGCCCCGAACGGCTCTCAGCGGCTCATTGTCGACGTAGTGGCCAGCAGGGCAAGCCGTGCCAAAGATGTGCGCGAATTTGCCCGCCGGCTTAGGCAGTCTGACCCATTCATCTCGGGACTCCTGAGCTGCAAGGGTGTAGTGCGACATGCCGACAAGGCTGGTTTCTCTTTTCTCTTCCGCGTTCCTGAGGGATACACTGTCGTCCGCAGCCTCCGGCAACTGCTTCTGTCGGGCCAGCCTCACCACTCGCTCACGGACCGGTTCGAAATGGCAAAGCAGCTCGCTAATGCCGTCTACTATGTTCATCTGTACGGCTTTGTACACAAGAACATCAGGCCCGAGACGATCCTGAACCTCGGAAAGGCGGATGAGGGAGAAGGTGTTCCGAGCACATGCTGTTTGGTCGGCTTCAACGTAATCCGGAATGCGGACGGACAGACGTACCCGGTGATAGACCAGCGTTGGGAGACGAACTTGTACAAGCATCCGCTGCGGCAAGGACCAAATACCGACTACTTCGTTATGCAGCACGATATTTACAGCCTCGGGGTATGCCTGTTAGAGATTGGTATGTGGGAGACATTTGTTACGTACGGCAAGCCCGAAGGCGGCGAAGCGCAACGGTCCAAGGCATTGTGCCTCGCCGAGGATGAGCCCGAGTTGTCTAGTGCCTCTGCGCTGAAAGACCACCTCGTTGCTCTCAGCCGTAGCAGCAAGTTGACGGCCAAGATGGGTACCAAATACAGCAAGGTGGTGGAGATGTGTCTGACCTGTCTAGATGAGGAAAACGTGTATTTCGGTGACCAGGAAGAATTTGAGGACGATGATGGAGTGTCGGTCGGTTTGAGGTACATTGAGAAGGTGCTTGGCGCTATCAATGGTATTTCTCTTTAGATCATGTATCTGTCAATGGGCCTGACCTATCGTCTTGCGAATATGGCCATGTCGGCAAGCCGCCTCTCCGCATCGCTGTATTGACCCTGCACTCCTGGTGTCGGAGTCGCGGTGAAGTGCTCCTTGAGGGACTTGAGATCCCCATGCAATTTGCGTTGGATATCCAGGGGCACGTGGTAAACTGTGAAACCCTCCCCCTCAGGACGAATATCGCTCACTGCCAAGATAACCGAGCTCCATGGCGCAGCCTAGGAACCCGCAACAGTGCCTTCAGCACCTCGCTGCCCACTAAGAACTTCCCCTCGAACCCCTTTGCAGAACGCACCCACCCACCCCTGCTATCCGCACCATGGATTCAGCTTGGGAAAAACCGATGAAAATATGCCGGCCACGCCAGCCCTCTCGAAAACTACCTATCAAAGCAAATACATGGCGGAGACGCAGCGCTCCGCGGATAACCCGCTCTCCTTCGCAAACAAACTTTCCCACCTGCCTTCCATGGCGTCCCGCTAGCCATTCAAGCTCAAGCATCGCCATCGAGGCGTCTTGCCTGCATGCATGCGGTCAATGAGAGTCGCTATGTGTCGGCTGCTGTGTCAGATGGCGGAAGGGGCTTCTCGGGTGTGGTGGCAGGCGGCAAGCTGGTCAGGTCTATGGGCGACGACGGGCGCCCAGTTTGAACGTAGATGGTGCTGGATTCCCGGCAGTAACGGGGGATCGAGGTAGCACTTTGCGGGCGGGTAGCCGGGGGTTCTGACGTCTTGCTGCCCACGGTTGCACTCGGCGGTGGAATGTTGCTGGTCGGTTGCCTGGTTTGAGCCCCATTGCTGGTCTCCGCGCTCAGCTTAGGAGCGGCAGCCTTCCGCGTCTGTTTTTCGCTTCGAGGAATATTTGCAGCGCTATTCCCGTGAAGGTGGTTGGTCTCACCGACGCTGCAGGCCTCATCGTTGCCATCCACCAGATCCTGCGGCAGCTGCTTCTCGATCGAGCTCCAAGCTTTGACACCGTCTCATTGCTTATCTTCGCCTTGGCTTCATCGCAATCGAAAACCCGGATGCCGAACTCCCTGATCGTGTTCCAATACACGGCCGTCTGCTCGCCGTGCGCCCCCGAGCCGACGTGGTTGGTGGCTGCCCACAGCGCAAAATCCACATTGCCACCCCCAAAGTTCATGCTGTGCTCGTGGTAGTGGAAGATGTAGAAGTCCGGCTGGATCAAGCGCTTTTCTTCCGGGGCAAGCCCGAAGTTGAAGATTCGGCGGGCGCTGAACTCGATGATTTGGTACATTTGAGTTGGGTCGCGGTGGTTGGCGCACACCTGGTCGAAGAGGACTTCTCGGATGGAGTCTCCTGCTTGGCCGGCCGCCGTTGTTGCTTGGTCGGCCACCAGCACTGCATAGATGGCCGATAGCAGGGCGTCGATGTGGCCATCGGTACGGCTTGCTCGGCCACTGGAACAGCTTTGTCGGCTACTGGAATCGCTCGGTCGGGCGCTGGTAGACTGGTTCCGAGATCTCGACTGGCCCTTGCGCGCTTGCGGGGTCGATTCGCGATGTCGTCTCGTCATTGTAGTTTTGAGTCAGTGCGCTATCGTTGACGCAATTTAGTCGCGTGCGAATCTGCTTCTTCATGTCCAATGCTCGTTCTCTCTGTATTTGGATGTGGCCGGCGGATCTCTTTCTGCACTTTTCAATAAGCCCCTGATATCTTAGTCGCCCCATAGTTGGCCATTATCAAAGGATTTGGTGGTGTGCGCTTGAATCAAAGATGATGAAAATGTATATCAGCATATTATCATCGCTAATGAGGGCATCAGCGGGCTCATCGCGGGTTCCATCCCAGGAACCGTGCAGAGCGACGTGCCGGTTTCCACGAGGACTGGCACCAATGGCAATGAGCGAAATGAAATGAAATGGCCCGAGTTACACTCCTCTTCCCACCTCCTCCTACTCTCATTTCCTAATACCTTGGGAGCCCTGCTTGTTAGCCGTTTACCAGCTGGTGCCCCACAAGTACTAACGACAGACTTCCCAATTAACAAGTCAACTCGGCGACCGGAAAATTACCACAGCCACCATTACAGGATATTTTCACGCCCTGAGGTCCTTGTACCTACTGACAGATAAACCTGGGCCATACTCGCAGGGGCCGGCATGAACATGGTCCTCAGGTTTGCTGGCGCACCTGCTTCGCGTTTGTTTGCTTACTTCCTTTCGATGGCTGGATATACACCTAGCCGTGGAGAAAGAAAGGCAGACGAGGATGTTTCTCAACCTGGCTGCCTGGGTATCTCAATCCGTGATAAGTGACAAGTCTCTGTTTTTAAACATCAATGATTGCCCGCCTTTGACCGCCAGTCAGTGGGCGAGCACTAGCCGCTTAGTGACTAATACAGCGACCCAGATGGAGTGGACGATACGGTTTTGGGATTTGATAGGCACCGTTAAGTAGCGGGCAGCAGCCTCCCTTCATTGCCTTCCCCACTCGGGTTACGGTTTGACATCATGTTGCCCGGCAACTACCGGCAACTACGGGCAATGACATCACCCAACAGGCGCTAAGCATGCAACAATGATTTAGGGGTATTAGACACACCCCTAATCTGACATATGTGCATAGACATTCAACACAACGGTAGCCACAAGCAAACGCTTTACGGTGACATTTGATTGTCTAGTCATAACTAGGCATTTACCGGAGACGGTTAACACGTTATCAAAGACTATTTACGCCATGCCTATTTCTATCCTATGTTTCCTCCTGGAGCCGTTCTTCATTTTTCTAACGGCACACTAACCACTAACCGCCGGCCCCTATCCCCATCATTCTCTGCCTCAGCATTGATGACAATAGCCGTCGACCCCGATTAGACTTTGCATGTCTTGGGAAGCTTTGTGTGGTTTTCTCCTCCGGTTCTCACCAATAGGTTAGGATAGGAGGGCCACGTCTAACAAGAATAAAAACGAAGCAATCCGCTCGGGAGTGTCTCAGCTTAAGAGTGAGATTTGTCCACTTTCGTGAATGAGGAAGACGGGAAGGGAGACCTAATGGGGGACATAAACTAGGTTTTTATGTGACTTTAGGGGGTAGGGGTGGGGGGTCCCAGTTTTCGGCCACCTGCGTCCCAAAAACATGCACCTCGCGAAAAGTTGCCATTCGAACCGCAGAGTACTGCCTACTCGTCTAAGCCATGTTTGGCGATCTCCCTGATCATTTCCTGATCAATTCCTGAGCATGTCCTGAGTAGCGCCTGAGCAAGGTGGCTAGGGGTGGTGTGGGTGACTGGGGGTTGGTGAGGCAACTTTAGGGTAAAACAACACCACATGCGGCACCATGATGGGCTGAAACTTGCATAAATGCCTCTCTGTCCTCACTGCCTCTCGACCGTCCCCCATGCCAATTGGGTAATGGAAATGCGCCAGGATGCATCGTGCGCTAATGTTCAGAGCCTCTCAAACGCTTCATGGGCTGAGTCAAATGTATGCATGCCACATCGGCCTCCGCTAAGAAGTGAGGAAGTGCAGTTGGGACTCGAGAGTATGTCATGTCTCCGGGAAGGCTGTCCCACGGCCACAGCGACTGTTACACAACTTGATTCAACTGGCCATAATGTAACGCAGGTAGACATCGCGCGACAGAAGGGGAAACACCTTAGGCTCTATTCAGCAGAAAGACCCCCCAACTCTCACCCGGCGTCACGAAAGCCGCAACAGATGCTAGGGTTGCTATCTGGGAACTTGAACCGCAGCAGGGCCTCTTCATCGTGGGTTGGTTTTCAAGATCAAGGGACCTATGGAACCTAGGCCTGACATGGGGCCAGAATGCGTCATTTTCACGCCCTTCGACAGTCCAACGGTCCAGAGTCTCGTCCCCTTTTGGGAGGATTTGCATCGGCTGGACGCAGCAGCGAGAAAGGTGTGGTTGATTTCGGCAGGTCGCAGTAATCTTGTAGACCATCCACTCTTCGTAGGGGTTCCGGTCCGTTGCCGCGGTGGGGTGACGGTCTAGCCTGAAGCAGTTTAGCGCCCACCCACCCCGAAACATTGCATGGGCAGCCGCTCCCGAAGTCCCTGTGCCCACTTCCAGTTCCTGTCGCGAGCGACTTGAGGCTTTGCTCTTGAACCCTAACACGTCACACATCACGTGTGCCTGACAAACGGAGAGATTTAAACTTCTCTGGTGTAGGCGTTGCAGAAGGTAAGACAGTTCTCTGGCTAGCTGGGTGCCGAAATAACTAAACGTGCCGGTGCAGCCGGTACGAAACTTGGGGAGAATCCCTATCCTGCGGCAGGGTCAAGCTTTTAGAGCTGGCAATAGATTCACCATGCTGAGATGGTACGAAATACGTTGTCCCTGCTCTTATTCTGCGCTGACATTGAGCTTCAATCAAGTACCAGCACAAGCTGACAACGCGCCCGATCTTGACGCAGGGCATTACCACAGCCGTTCTCTTTGCCGTTGGGGATGTCATAGCTCAGCAATATGTTGAGAAGAAAGAACCCCCGAATCACGAGTTTGCCAGGACTGCGCGAATGGCATTTTATGGTACAGGTAAGTAGCTAGCTCCTTGTATCTAGTGATTCCTTGTCTTATTACCTAACGGCCCTTTTATCTCAACAGCGATCTGGCGTCCTGCCGTCTCGACGTGGTTCACGTTTCTTCAACACAAAGTTGTCTTCCGGAACAAAAATGTCGAGATGTTTGCGCGCGTCGCGGTGGATCAATCTCTCTTCGCTCCCACGAGTCTATTTGTGTTCTTGAGCTCCATGTCAATAATGGAGGGAACAAGTCCATCAGACAAGCTAGAGAAGTCGTACACAACGGCTCTGCTGAGGAATTGGATGGTTTGGCCGTTTGTTCAGCTTATCAACTTCCGGTTTGTGCCGTTGGAACAGCGAGTGATTGTCGTCAACACAATTCTACTCGGCTGGAATTGCTATCTCAGCTACATCAACAATCTTGGAGCCAGCTCTTCTGGTCTATCTGTGTGATGCTGCTTGAGCGGGGTACTCTCTTTACGGCGATGAAGATACTCGGGACACTGAGGGGCAAGCATAGCGCCCAGGGTTACTGCTAGTAGAATCGAATAGGAAGTTGAACACCTATTAAAATAGATATCTCACTTCAGCGTCCATTTCCTGTATAAATAGCTTGCAAGATGAAAAGTGCGGGGTTTTACCACCGTGTTCGATGACCGCATGCAAGATTGGCTGGTTCGGCAAGTTCTGGCCGATCCACTCCACAAGGTTAGCAGCTCAATACACCTTCCAACTTTTTCCAGCCGTGCTGGTCCAACTTTGGAAGTGCCGGCGCGAATCGTCACAATACGTTACCAAGACTTCTCCTCGGCGCAAAAGGGCTGAGATACCGACAATATGGCCATAGCTCAACGATCGTACGCAGCAGTGCGTGGCGCACACCCGTGACTTAGCCCTTGCAGTACGATATTCTCACCGGGGCTACGGGCTCAGTGGTAAGCTCGAAACCCTGGGTCTCTTCAGTCACCGGCACCGAACAAGAATGGCCGGAGCCATTGTGTCAAACCATGGCCTGAAGACCAGCAACTGTGCCAGCACGAGCATACGTCTTGCTAAACGCAATGGAAAATTTGAACCTGCCAGAATTTAGGCTACCCGATTTAGTCACCTATATACGTAAAATCCTGCACTTCATCCTGGAGTTAATTATACAGCGTTTTAATCACTCTAGTTTCCTAGCTAAATAAAGAAGACTAAACAGTCGAGCAACTATCCAGACTCTAGTAATCCTTCAGATGGCACATTAGCACCCATTTTGAACGCTGCCAAAGAAAACTGCTCCTTAAGAAAAGGATTTTAATATTATAGTATAAGCAGAGAATTCTCTACAGAAGTCTAAAGCAAACATGCCTCGGCCTTGCTCTCTCGCTCCTTTGACGGAGTGAATCCCTCGAAGGCGACTTTAAGTGCTGTGGCCTTAGTGTTAATATAGCTTCTAAGCTGATCTATTATATACTAGTACATAATACTAATATACTTTAAGCTAAGACATTATGTACTGGTATATTTTATAGTAGTATATTATGTACTAGTATATTCTAAGCGAATATTCCATATACTAGTATATTTTAAGTATTTATATACTGTACATTATGTTAAATCATGTATTAGCATATTTAATAACATCTTAGTTTTAGAACTAGGATACTATGTACTAATTACAGATTAAACTATAATGTTATCTACTGTCCCACTACATATTCCAGTATGCCCATAACTTCCAGCTTGCTAGAATTTAAGCTTATCTATAAATATTGTTGGTTTCTAGCCCCAGTGGGTCCACTGGGTCGGCGCACTGCGCCGAACGCTCTGGAACTCCCTGGAATTAGGGGGTTTCACCCCCTGAATTCCACCAGTGAGTCATACAAGTACTTACGTGGCCTACGGCCACTATTCTAATCCTGTATAGTAGATAGAAGGCTTTGGAAGCCGACTATAGCCTACAAAAGGCTCTCTCCTCTCCTGTATCTAGCTTTTTAAAGTAAGCAATTAACATTACTTATTTAGTTATATATAGAGGCACTGCCTCTGTACCTTAGGCCTTCTTTTGCTTCCTACAGCGCTTCTAGCGCTGTAGTTGGCTTAGAACAGTACTGCTTTACTTCCTTTAAGTAACAGGCCTATACTACAGGCCTGTGGAACCTTACTATACAACAGTAATAATAAGACTTTTAAGTAAGAAGGTTAATAAAAGGTATCTGTAAGTATAAGTACCCTTTAAAAGACTTCTTAAAGTACTTATAAGAGTATAGTAAAGAATATTATATATACTTAAATTATAATAAAACTAGTTATTAGTAAAGACAGCTATTAAAAGGTGTAAATAGTACGCTTAAATTAAGAGCAAAGCTTTAATACTAAGAGAAACCGTATATTCACAATCTGGATAAACTGAAGGAATACGTTTAATAAGTTTATAAATCCTAACTCGGGAGATATATAAACTAAGCTAAAACTCTCACGCAGGCTTAACAGGCGTATGCCTTCCCTAGAATGAAAAAGCTAGTTATGGAAGTAATTAATAATTATAATATCTATTACTGAAAGTAAAACTAACGTTATAAACCTTATAAGCTTCTCAAACTACTCCCTATACTATAAGCATTATAAAGCTCTATCTTACTGTAACGACCCTGCAGGCCGTCACTTAGGCCGGAGCAGCCCGACAAATCCCCTGCAGAAGGAACAGTGCAGGAAGACAGTACGCACGGTATTACGCACTAGGCTAGGGGTGTAAAGACCTGAAGCCCTACGACTAATGAGGAGGTGCTTGCAATATGCCGAGTGCTTGCACTACGAGCAGGAGAAGTCTCGCAAGCGGAGCGTTTGCGCGGTGCAGATTGCTTGCTTTACAAGCACTTGCAACACCACAAGCAAGGTACGGAGGTACCTCTTAGTTAGCTAGTATAGATAGCTATAGTTATAACTCCAACTACTGTAAGGGACTTTAGTTCCTTACACTAGTATTTTATATTCATTTATGTCTTACTGTTTAGACTTACCTTTGTGTATTATAGTGACAGCGACCTACAGTGATATTGAACTCCCTGTCTAGGAGTGTTAGTTTAATAAGCCGTCTTCGGAACGCCCCTTACCTGTTAGTGTCCTGCTATACGTTCTGTCTTAACCTGCGTTAGTCCTCTTAAGGCCTGTGCTGGGTGTAGGTTGTAATACTTACTTAACTTTATCACTAAGATACTTAAGTTTAAAAACTTTATTATAAGAGTTACTTATAATTAAATCTTAATAGTAATTAATAGATTAATAAAGTAAGCTTACTTTCTACTAACCTTAAAGGATATAATAGTAAAGTAATTTACTTATATCTTTAAAAAGGAGATAATTGCGTAATACTTTTAATTAGATAATATTGTTATAAATCGAAATAAACTAATTATGTTAAGGTTTTAGTAAGGACTAATGTAAAGAATAAGTATAAAAAGTAAGCTTTTAATAGCTTTCTACTTATAGATAGATAACTAAATAAAATAAGTTAATTAAATACTTATAACGTATCTTTAAGCTTACGTTAACTTTAAATAAGATAATTAGCTTAAGCTGTTACTAACAGTATAGATAGCTTATAATATAATGTTAATTAAGTTAATAAGTTATTAAATTAAAGTGTCTCTGAGCCTGTATTACAGTGTTGTAAAGGCTGTAAGCCTCTGTAGTATAAAGGGCTTACAGGGCACTTAGGGGAAGAAAGTGCATGTATAGGTAGCTAGAGGCTTACTGTAAGGGGTTATAGAGCTGAAGGCTTTATAAATATAACAGTAGTACTAAGGGAAGTAGATTGATTTATATTTACTTAACTAAAACTAGATATAAAAGAGGAGAGGGTATTACGACCTGCACCCGACACAGGCCTCGAGAGGACTGGCACGGGTTAAGACAGAACGTATGGCAGGACGCTAATAGGTAAGGGGTATTCTAAAGACGGTTTATTAAGCTAGCACTCTTAGACGGGGGTTTAATGTCACTATAGGTTACTGTCACTATAATACACAGAGGTGAGTCTGAACAGTAGGACATAAATGAACAATTAAATACTAGCGTAAGGAACTAAAGTCCCTTATAACGATTATAAGCATAATTATAACTATCTATACTAACCAGCCAGAGGTACCTTATACCTTACTCAGTAGTTTATTACTTAATAAGGGATTAAGTAACCTGCTGCTAAGCACCTCCTACTTAAGGGTCTTACAGATGCTTAGTAAGTAAGCACCTTTACCAAGACTAAGCAACTACTAGTTAGTTGTAAGGGCTTTAGGTCTTTACACCCCTAGCCTAGTACGCAGTACTGTATATACTATCTTCCCACATTATTCCTTATATAGGGGATCTGTCAGGCCGCTCCAGCCTAAGTAACGGCTTACAGGGTTATTACACGATTCCCCCTTTTTAACATTCTTTTTCCATAAAGAATCCTAGTAAAAGCGTTCTTTCTTTCTCAACACAACTATACCTGCTAACCGTATGTAAAAGCGTACTTTAAAAAACAGCACCTCTCGTTACTGTAACCTTACAGATTTCATTTCAACCTTTAAATCGCAAATGTTACCTTATAATCATTATTCTTTAAAATCGCTTTCCTATCTCGTTACTACATAATCGGACAGTTACTTTAAATACTTACTAACAGGGGCTTCGTCTTCGTATAACGTGTTCAGTTATAATAACGCTTTCCTTTAACGGCTTCTTTCTAAGAAGTACTACCTTAACGCTAAATACGATACTGTTACGCGGAACTTAAAGTTAAAAACTTAAAAGCTCTGTAAAGCTGTTACTTAACTTAAACGGATCGAAGTTTAATATTACAGGATAGAAGAGTAAGCTTTTTCTACGTTTAGCTAAGAGGTAGAGATTCTTCACTTTTAGGAGTAGGAGGAGGCCTGTTTAGCTGCTCCTCCTAAAGCTAGTAAGTCTTTTAACTAGGGAGGTTTTTTAACGGGAACACTTGCTAGTTCTTTCCACAGGGGGTTATTATAACTGATAACCTCTTCTTAACCTAGTTTATAACTCCTTTTTCCAGTACGTAAATAGCAGCCCCTTTTTCTTTTTACTAACTTCTCTACCTAACAGTACTTATTCTTATATAGTGTTTATTAAGAGCTCTGAAAGCCCTGCCTCTTTACTAGGTTTAAGGTCCTTATAACCTTAGTTAAGACTTTAATAAATATCCTTCTGTACTTATTAAAGAGTTTCTTACTACTTCTTAAGCTTTAAGTCCTATAGTGGTCTTACTCTTTAGTATAGTAGTTTAGATATTAGACCTTATCTTGTTTTTAGTTTTTATTACTAGCTTTAATTAGTTTAGATTCTTTTAGTAGAATTCCGTAACTAGGTCTAGGTATTTGAGGTTTTTAACTGGCTCTTATAAGTTGCTTTCAAGGCTGTAATCTAACCACTTAACAAGATATTCAAATATATTCTTTCCCTTTTGTAAATCCACAACTTCCTTAACGTTATACTTATCCTTATCGGTATTAATCTTGACCTTCTTCTCTAAAGGAACTCCCTTTAATATAAGTTCTAGAAGTAAAATGTGAAAAACCTTAGTTTACACTTTCACATTAGCAGGTAGGTCTAATTTGTAATTAAAGGTAACAACCTTTTTTTTAATTTAGAACAGTCTGTGCTTTTTAAAGTTAAGTTTCTTATTAAGCCGTTTTAAATGTAAGTTTCGTGAAAAAAGGTAAACGTAGTCCCCCTCTTAAAGAGTTAAGTCCTCGACTCGTTTACCATTATAATAAAGTCCTTCTTTAAATATTAGCTATTTAGTCTGGTATTTATTAGTAAACTTCTTTATTCGTTCGTATATAAACTTAAGTTCAGCTTATAGGTAATCATATAGTTCTTACATCCAGTCTGCACAGATTACAGCTTAGGAAGTGCCAGTAAGCAAGCCTTAATAGAGCTTAAGCTCTTTACTGTAATTAGTAAAGAACAGTAACATACTTATTAACTCAACTAACGTTATATTATAAGCTATCTATACTATTAGTAACAGCTTAAACTAATTATTTTATTTAAAGTTAATGTAAGCTTAAAGATACATTATAAGTATTTAGTTAATTTGTTCTATTTAGCTATCTGTCTGTAAGTAGAAAACTATTAAAAGCTTACTCTTTACACCTATTCTCTACATTAATCCTTACTAAAACTTTAATATAATCAGTTTATCTTAATCTATAACAATATTATCTAGTTAAAAGTGTTATAAAACTACCTTTTTCTTAAAAACATAAGTAAGTTACTCCGCTATTATATCCTTTAAGGTTAGCAGAAAGTAAGCCCACTTTATTAATCTGTTAACTACTATAAGGATCTAATTATAAGTAACTCTTATAATAAGGTCCCTAAACTTTAGGATCTTAGTAACGAAGTTAAATAAGATGGAACTCCATAGCGCCTATAGTATAGGGAGTAGTTTAAGAAGTCTATAAGGCTTATAGTGTTAGTTTTACTTACAGTAACAGATATCACAATTATTAACCACTTCCTTAACTAACTTCTTTATTCCTAGGAAAGTATACGCTTACTAGGCTTATGTAAAGGTCTTAACCTAGCTTATATATCCTTTAAGTCGAGACTTGTAAACCTATTAAATATACTCCTTCCGTTTATCTAAATTATAAATATATAGTTTCTCTTAATATTAAAGCCTTACTCCTAGTTCAGGCGCATTATCTATGCCTTCTAGTAGCTATTCTAGCTAATAACTAGTTTTATCGTAATTTAGATACTTTAAGCACTCCTTCTTACAGTCTTATAAGTGCCTTAAGAAGTCTCTTAAAAGGTACTTATACTTATAGGTTCCTTCCACTAACCTTCTTACTTAAAAGTCCTATTATTACTAATAGATATTATACTTTATCTATAAGTTTATATAAATATTAATAATTTATTCTAACGTTTAGTTATCTAATACTTACAGTGTATACTTTAATATACTGTTCTTAACTTTATTAAATATAGTAATAAAGATTAAGATTAAATTAACGTCCTTATAATCCTGTCTCTAACTAAGAGCATTAGCTTACCTATTATCTTTTCCTTTAATATAGTAGATCTGGAAGTAGAACGGGGCTATTAACTCTACCTATTATACTTACTGTGAACTAAGTTCCTTTATCAGGAAGTACCAAAAGTTATTATAGTCTAAAAAGACCTGGACTGGTTCTTCTATACTACTTAGGTATAGTGCCCACTTAGTAAAGCATTAAATAATCGTTATTAATTCTTTATTGTAAATTAGATATCGTAAGGCTAAGCTATAGATTCCTTTTAATAAGAAGATAACTAAGTAACGTTTCCCATTATCTTAGACTTAGTTAAGTTCTTTACTAATTATAAACTTCAAAAAGTCTATTTTAACCTAAAAGGGCTTTAAGAAATTAGGGAGGGCTAAGACTAACACTGTAATAAAAGCGTACTTAAAGTCTTTAAATACCTTTTACTATCTATCAGTCTATTTAAACAGCCTTCCCTTACCTATAAGTTCGTAAAGTAATCTTATAATTTTTGTAAAGTATTTAATAAAACAGTAATAGAAGTTCACAAAGCTAATAAAGGCTTATAACTCTTTCTAATTCTTCAGAATAAGCTAATCCCTAATTACCTTTATCTTCTCCAGTTATATCTTAAGCTTTTTAAGGGTTACTTTAAACCTTAAATAATTTAATTCTTAAATATAAAAGTAACTCTTTTCCAAGTTTACTGTTAGCTTTACTTTTTCAAAAGCTATTAAAACCTGTCGTATATATTTTCAGTATTCCTTTAAAGTCTTAAAATAAATTAGAACGTTATCTAAATATATAAAGATAAACTTATCGAGGAAGGGGTAGAAGATATTATCAATAAAGCTTTAAAAAGTCGCAAGAGTGTTTGTTAATCTTATTAGCATAACACGGTATTAGTAATACCCGTTATAAGTCCGAAAGACTATCTTATACTTATCTTCTTCCTTTACTTTAACGTAGTTAAATCTTATAGGGAAATCAAGGCTAAAGAACTAATTTACCTTAATAATCCGTTCTTACATTTCCATAATAAGTAACAGTAAGTAGCGATTCTTAATTATATCCTTATTTAACGTTTAGTAATTAATAACTATACGTAACTTACCGTCTCCCTTCCTTAAGATAAACAGTACTAAGTACCTTACTAGAGACTAGAACTCTATAATAAACCTATTCTTTAAGTTCTTATTAATATACTCCCTTAAAGCCTTAGCTTATTAAGGGTTTAAATAGTAAGGCTAGAAACTGTAAAGCTTCGCTCCTGGTTTTAACTTAATTTTATAATCTTATAATCCGTAATCTAGTAATTACAGTATCTTTTTCAAAATAGGGTAAACTTCTTATATTTAGTAAGTACCTTAGATAAGTTAACTTCTTCACTTATCTATAGATCAGCTTCCTACTTTTCTCCACCTTCTAAATCGTTATTTAAGCAATATAATAGACCTTCTAATCCTTTAACCATCTTAATAAACCTGACCTAAACCGTACTTAGTTCTAAGGGTTCAGTGTGCTTCTAAATGCTTCGTGCATCTCTAAGGTAATTCGGTACCTTTTTAACTTTCTTTAAACAGTAATTACAGCTAAGAGACTTACTAAAGGTAAAGTAGCTACTCCTCTAGTTAATTATAAAGTTATACTTTTCTAGCTAAAGTAGACTTAAGATTATATTATAACTTATAACTAATATAACGTTAAAGTCTACTTATTATTTATCCCTATCTACTTTAATTAGAAGTAGTAAGTAATAAGTAACTTCGCTATTATTATACTAATATAAGCCTCCTTCTCTATTTCGAATAGGAATAGCCTTTTTATACTTTTTATTAAGGAGTTTCCTTTAATTAACTAATAAGGGGTGTATTAAGTTAGAAGCACTCTTACTGTTAATCACTACTTTTACCCTAAACAGCCTCCCTCTTTTATCTATTATATTAACACTAACAGAATAATACTTATACTCCTTCAATATTTAAGTTATAATAATTATCTATCCTTAAAGTCTTATATAACTTAACCTTTAAGTACCTCTCCTTCTCTTTAAGGTTTTTACTAACTAACAAACTACTAGTTTCTAACCTTTTTAGAAAGCCTGTAACCTTTTCCTAAATCCTTCTGGAAAAACAGGCAGCTCTAATAGACCTAGCGATTAACCTCTCTTAGGTTTTCACACTTCAGCGTCCAGTTAACTTTAAATAATATAATATTTTTAAAGTCTTTAATAAGATAATAATACACTTTGTAAGCTTAAATTACAACAATATCTTTTTACTCTTAAATCTATTAGTAGTCTTCTTACTTCTATTACTCTTTAGCTTTTCCGTTAAGATGTAATAAGCACGTTATAATTAAGCAGTTATTAAGCACCCCTCTTTACTAATATATAATAGGGGCTTAGTTAATTACAGTAACCTTCCGCTTATTACTGGATTCTCTTATTGGGAAGTAGGTAACTTAGTAATAAGCCAGTTCTAACTCCACTCTAATAATAGTGTAATCTCGTTTCTATACGCTAAGGAAGTGGTTATAAAGGGCCTTAAGTCCATAATATTAGTTAAGAGTATAGTTATTATATATATAGTTAATCTACAGTACATCCCTATAGTTAAGGTAGTTAACGTTAACTGTAAGTACTATAATTATAAAGTATAGAATAAGGGAAGTAGCACTTTATTTCTTCTTTTCTTCCACTTACCTTTAAATCTATTATTTCTCTTAAACTTCTTCTTAAAACTTAAATAACAGCAACCTAACCTATTCTTCTATAAAATGGTCTTCTTTAATAAGTTAATATTTAAGCTAATTAATAAAGTAAACCCTATTATAGAGTTATAACCCGATTTCCACCGCTCTATCCTTAAACGTCACAGTAAGGCCTTCGACTTAGAAGTCCTCTATTTCGTCTACTAACTCTTAATATTTCTCCTCTATCTTTTAAATTCTCCATTAACACACTTACTTTATACCTTCTTAAGAGACCTTTAAAGTACCAGTTTAAGGCATATTATCTTTAATATAAGGTAGTTATCTAAGCTGTCCTTCCTCTAAAGAGGTAAGGGTACTAATCTACTTAACGTACTTAAAGTGTTTAAGAGTTTCGGGAGGCACTATTAAGAAGAACTTCCATTTCTCCAGTTTAATTCTCTTAATTTATTCTCTTTTACCTTCTAAGGCTTACTTTACCGCTTAAGTAGTTTAAAGGGTTAGTTCTTTAACTCCCTTTACCATTTTAATAAGGTTTAAGTTAAGGTCCTCTTTAAATTTCCTTAATTCCTAAGCTTATAAAGTAAGGTTTTTAAAGCTTATAATAACTAACTAAAACATTTCTTCCTAAAGTCGGTCTTCTGTAACCTATACCTCTAACGGTTCTAAGTTTCCACCTTAAAGTCAGTTTATAGTAACTTACACTTCCGTAACTAACTCTTCTAAAACACCCTTAAGGACTAGGTATACTACGTCCTAAAGTTCTTCTTCCTTCTCTTCCTTATCTCTTAACTTACACTTATCTATCTAAGTGTAGTCTTCTTCGTTACTTACTATCTTAATATAAACATCTCTTAAATTAAACCTAATATACTTTCCTCCTTCTAGGACAGGTTTCTAACTAACTTACTTTAATAACAGGCATTACTATACTATATATCCTTTCTTATTACAGTTAAAGTACTAAACCTGTAACAGGTCTTTAAGTTACTTCTACTGCTATTATCGTTAAAGCTTATCGTAATTAAGTCGATTCTGCTAATTTACTATACTAATATCCATTAGTCCAGGGTAGTAGCTTATAGCAGTTAACTAGTTCCCCTTCTTAGGCTTACTTAGCTAATAAAGGGTCCGTTCCTTCCAGAAGTTCTTTTAATAATGATAATTATAATACCGATTATCAGCCTTAATAGCTATCTTAACTAGTTCTTAAAAATGGTCTGGCTGATCCTCTCAGTAAAGGTCTCTAGTAACGTACTCCTTCAGGCCACTCCAGAACAGCATTACCAGGGCCTCTTAACCAAACTTAATTTTCGCTACTTCCAGTTTAAAGCAGGTAAAGAACTCAAAGACTGAAAACGTCTGTCTTAAGGCCATAAAGCGCTGCTCAGCCCATCTCAAGGCATCCAGTTCTCTAAACTCAGTCTAGAGTTAGTCGATAAAAACGTTAAAGTTGTCGAAAAAAGCCTAAGTCTTAAGGGCCTCCTTTTAAGCCCTATCTATAAAGAGGTCATTAATTATTTTCGCGTAAGGTTTATACTAATTAGTAGCTACTCCGTCTAGCAGGGCTTTAACGAACCTAACCTTTCCTTCTTCTTCAAAGAACTACTCGTTATAATAAGTAATATAGCTCTAAAGCTAAGCTATCTAAGACTCTAATTACATAAAGTCTCCTTTAAAGCGCGACAGCAAGGGGAGCTTCACTCGTTTCTTCTGCAAGCCCCTAAGGTCGTTATTCTCTAACTTAACAGCGTTAAGTCAGGCTTAAAGTTTCTCAATAAGACTAATATAGCTTTTAATGTCTCTGGGAAAAGCTTCGTTAAGTTCCTTAACCAGTCCCTACTAGTTAAGGTTTAAGTCTTTAAGGTATACAGCTAACTTATCAATAGTAAAGGGCTAGGCTTACACCTCCCTAACTTCCTTACCTTTTCTAAAGGTCGACATATTAGTAGGGGAGAAGTAGTATCTGGGAATTTAACAAACAGCGTTTAGAACTAGACGTTAATATCGTATTACAACCTACACCTGACACAGGCCTTAAGAGGACTAGCACAGGTTAAGACAGAACGTATAATAGGACGCTAACAGGTAAGGGGCGTTCCGAAGACAGTTTATTAAGCTAACACTCCTAAACGGGGGTTTAATGTCACTATAGGTCGCTGTTACTATAATATATAAAGGTGAGTCTAAATAGTAAGATATAAATAAATAATTAAATATTAGCGTAAGGAACCAAAGTCCCTTATAACGATTATAAGCACAATCATAACTATCTATACTAACCAGCTAGAGGTACCTCGTACCTTGCTCAGTGGTTTATTACTTAGTGAGGGACTGAGCAACCTGCTGCTAAGCACTTCCTGCTCAGGGGTCTCACAGATACTCAGTAAATAAGCACCTTTGCCAAGACTGAGCAACTGCTGGTTGGTTGTAGGGGCTTCGGGTCTTTGCACCCCTGGCCCAGTGCGCAGTACCGTGCATACTGTCTTCCCGCACTGTTCCTTGTGCGGGGGATCCGTCGGGCCGCTCCAGCCCAAGTGACGGCCTGCAGGGTCGTCACAGAGGGCCTATAATAGGCTGTGGGAGGCTCTGGAAGAATTCCAGAGCTTTCTATTACTAATATAATTCTAAAGGGTTTTATAGGGCTTTGCCTTACTAGAACCTTTTAGGTCTTGGAGCTTTCTAGGCTTCATAGGAGCCCTGTGGGCCCTAGAACCTTTTAGAAGGCTTAGTTCCGCAGTATAAGTATTATAACCTGCACCCGACACAAGCCTTGAGAGGACTAGCGTGGGTTAAGACAGAACGTATAGTAGGACGCTAACAGGTAAGGGGCGTTCTAAAGACGGCTTACTAAGCTAACACTCTTAAATAGGGGGTTTAATGTTACTGTAGGTTGCTGTTATTATAATGTATAGAGGTAAGTCTGAATAGTAAGATATAAATGAATAATTAAATACTAGTGTGAGGAACTAGAGTCCCTTATAGTGGTTATAGACATAACTATAACTATTTATACTAATTAATTAAAAGGTACTTTATACCTTGCTTATAACGTCGTAAGTGCTTATTATGTAAGCACTTTACATCGTGTAAGTGCTTTACTTATAAGGTTTCTCCTACTTGCGATACGAGCATTTAGTATGTTATAAGTAGTACCTTATTAGTTGTAAGGGCTTTGGGTCTTTACACCCCTAGCTTAATGTGCTTAGATGGTGTATACTGTCTTCCTACACTGTTCCTTCTGCAGGGGATTTATTAGGCTGCCCTGGCTTAAGTGATAGCCTGCAGGGTTATCACATAATTCCCCCTCTTTAACGTTCTTTTCTTATAAAGAACTTAAGAGGTAAGTTTCTCCTTTTACCACTTTACTATATAACGGGTGTTTAGCTTTTAGGTCTTAAAATAGGAATAAGGTAAAAGCACTAACTGTTATTTAAACCTTACAGCTTACACTTACGTGTTTAATAGTGAAATGTCCCCTTATTCTTTTTATAAGTCTGTTAACCCTCCGCTTATCTGTTAGGTCTTAAACCAGTTTAACAGTTACGATTACTATTTAGAGAGGTATTGGCCTTTCTAGTATAACGCTTTTAATGTTAGTAAGGTAAAGTTAAAAGTTCTCCTTATTAAAAAGTAAAACTTTAACTTATAAGTTAAGTCTACTGCTTAGCAGCTTTATAAGGCTATTGTTAAGCTTTAAGAGGTATCAGTATACCTAGCACGCTTTTATAAGCAGTAATCTTACCTTAAGGACCGGGCTGTGAAAGCGTTTAGTTATAAAGTGGAGTTATTAGAGTTTTAGGAGAGTAAGGAGGCTAAGCTGGACGCCCCTCCTGAAGATGTGGAGTCTTTTAACTAGGGGAACTTTCTAGCGGGGTCTTTATAGTGAGTGGTTGCTTTATAATTTAGTTTATAACTTCTTTTCTTTTAATAAATAAGAGGTTATAAGTTTAAGTCCTATAACAGTTTTTTTATCTTTTTACTAACTTTTTTTCTTAGTAGTATTTATTCTTATGTAGAGCTTATTAGGAGCTTTAAAAGCTTAATTTCTTTATTAAGTTTAAGGTCCTTATAACCTTAATTAAGGGTCTTAATAAATGTCCTCTTATACTTATTAAGGAGTTTCTTACTATTTCTTAAGCTTTAAGTCTTATAGTAGTCTTACTTTTTAATATAGTAATTTAGATATTAGATCTTATCTTATTTTTAGTTCTTATTATTAACTTTAATCAGTCTGGATTTTTTTAGTAGAACTCTGTAATTAGGTCTAGGTATTTAAGATTTTTAACTAGCTCTTACAAGTTACTTTTAAGGTTATAGTCTAACCACTTAATAAGATATTCGAATATATTCTTTCCTTTCTGTAAGTTTATAACTTCCTTAACGTTATACTTATCTTCGTTAGTATCGATCTCGATCTTCTTTTTTAAAGGAACTCCTTTTAAGGCAGGTTTTAAAAGTGAGATGTGAAAAACCTTAATCCGCACCTTTATACTAGCAGGTAAGTTTAGTTTGTAATTAAAGGTAGCGACCTTTTTCTTAATTTAGAACGGTCTGTACCTTTTAAAATCGAGCTTTTTATTAAGTCATTTCGAATATAAGTTTCGTGAAAAAAGGTAAATGTAGTCCCCCTTTTAAAAAGTCGGTCCTTTAACTTATTCGTTATTGTAATAAAGTCCTCTTTTAAATATTAGTTATTTAGTTTAATATTTATTAGTAAACTTCTTTATTTGTTTGTATGTAAACTTAAGTTTAGCTTACAGGTAGTTGTGTAGCTCTTATATCTGGTTTACGTAGATTGTGGCTTAGGGGGTATTAGTGGGTGGGCTTTAACGGAATTTAAGCTCTTTACTGTAATTAGTGAAGAATAGTAACTGTGACGACCCTGCAGGCCGTCACTTAAGCCGGGGCAGCCCGACAAATCTCCCACAGAAGGAACAGTGCAGAGGGACAGTGCATACTGTCCAGACACACTGGGCCAGGGGTGTAAAGACCCGAAGCCCCTACGACTAATAAGGTGCTGCTCGCAGCATGCCAAGTGCTTGCATCGTAAGCAGGAGAAACCTCACAAGCAAAACGCTCACGCAGTGCAAAATACTCGCATAACAAGCACTTACGGCACTACAAGCAAGGTACAAAGTACCTCCCAATCAGTTAGTATAGATAGCCATAGTTATGCCCACAACTACCATAAGGGACTCTAATTCCTTACATTAATATTTAATTATTTATTTATGTCTTACTGTTCAGACTCACCTCTGTACATTATAGTGACAGCGACTTACAGTGACATTAAACCCCCCGTCTAGGAGTGCTAGCTCAACAAGCCGTCTTTAAAACGCCCCTTACCTATTAACGTCCTACTATACGTTCTATCTTAACCTGCGCTAGTCCTCTCGAGGCCTGTGTCGGGTGCAGGTCGTAATAGTAACACACTTATTAACTTAATTAATGTTATATTATAAGCTATTTATACTATTAGTAACAGTTTAAGTTAATTATCTTATTTAAAGTTAACGTAAGCTTAAAGGTACGTTATAAGTATTTAATTAACTTGCTTTATTTAGCTATCTGTCTGTAAGTAAAAAGCTGTTAAAAGTTTACTTTTTACACTTATCCTTTATATTAATCTTTATTAAAACTTTAATATAATTAGCTTATCTTAATCTGTAATAATATTATCTAACTAAAGGTGTTGTAAAATTACCTTTTTCTTAAAGATATAAGTAAGTTGTTCCGCTGTTATATCCTTTAAAGTTAGCAGAAAGTAAGCTTATTTTATTAATCTGTTAATTATTATAAGGATCTGGTTATAGGTGACCTTTATAATAGGGTCCCTAGACTTTAAAATCCCAGTAATAAAGTTAAGTAAGATAGAACTTTATAACGCCTGTAATACAGGGAGTGGTTTAAGAAGTCTATAAGGCTTATAGTGCCGATTCTACTTTTAATAGCAGATGTTACAGTTATTAACCACTTCCTTAACCAGTTTCTTTATTCTTAAGAAGGTGTACGTTTATTAAGCTTACGTAAGAGTTTTAGCTTAGCTTATATATCTTTTAAGTTAAGATTTATAAATTTACTATACGTACTTCTTTTATTTATTTAAGTTATAAATGTACAGTTTCTCTTAATATTAAAGTCTCGCTTTTAATTTAAGTGTGCTGTTTACATTATCTGGCAGCTGTTTTAACTAATACTTAGTTTCGTTATAGTTTAAATGTTTTAGGTATTCCTTCCTATAATCTTATACGTACTTTAAGAAGTCTCCTAAGGGACACTTATACTTACAGGTGCCTTCCACTAACCTTTTTACTTAAAAGTCCTGTTATTATTAATAAATATTATACTTTATTTATAAGTTTATATAAACGTTAATAGTTTATTTTAACGTTTAATTATTTAACACTTATAATATGTGTTTTAATATGCTGTTCTTAGCTTTATTAAATATAATAATAGGGACTAAGACTGGATTAGTATCCTTATAGTCCTGTCTCTAATTAAAAGTATTAGCTTACCTATTATCTTTTCCTTTAACATAGTAAATCTAAAAGTGGAACAGGGTTATTAACTTTGCTTATTATACCTGCTGTAGACTAAGCTCCTTTATTAAAAAGTACTAAAGGTTATTATAGTTTAAAAAGACCTGAACTGGTTTTTTTATACTACTTAGATATAGTACCTACTTAGTAAAATACTAAATAATTACTATTAGTTCCTTATTATAGATTAGGTATTATAAGGCTAAGCTGTGGATTCCTTTTAATAAAAAGGTAATTAGGTAGCGTTTCTTATTATCCTAGATTTAACTAAATTCTCTACTGATTACGAATTCTAAAGAATCTGTTTTAACTTAAAAAGGCTTTAAGAAATCAGGGAGGGTTAGGACTAGTACTGTGATAAAGGTATACTTAAGGTCCTTAAACGCCTTTTACTATCTATTAATCTACTTAAATAGTTTACCTTTTCTTATAAGCTTATATAATGGTTTTACAATCTTCGTAAAGTACTTAATAAAGTATTAATAAAAGTTTGTAAAATTAATAAAGGCTTATAACTCTTTTTAATTCCTTAAAGTAAGTTAGTCCCTAACTGCCTTTATCTTCTCTAGTTACATTTTAAGCTTTCTAGGGGTTACCCTAAACCTTAAATAGTTCAGTTCCTAAACGTAAAAGTGGCTCTTCTTTAAGTTTACTATTAGCTTTACCTTCTTAAGAGTTATTAAAACCTATCGTATATGCTTTTAATGTTCTTTTAAAGTTTTAAAATAGATTAAAACGTCGTCTAAGTACATAAAGATAAACTTATTAAGGAAGGGGCAGAGAATATTATCGATAAGGCCTTAGAAAGTTATAAGGGCGTTTATTAATCTTATTAATATAACACAGTATTAATAATACCCGTTATAAGTCTAAAAAGCTGTCTTATATTCATCCTCCTCCTTTACTCTAACGTAATTAAACCTTATAGGGAAATCGAGGTTAGAGAACTAATTTACTTTAATAATCTGTTCTTACATTTCTGTAATAAGTGGTAGTAAGTAGTGATTCTTAATTATATCCTTATTTAACATTTAATAATTAATAACTATATATAGTTTGCTGTCTCCTTTTCTTAGGACAAACAGTATTAAATACCTTACTGGGGACTAGGACTTTATAATAAACCTATTCTTTAAGTTCTTATTAACGTACTTCCTTAAGGCCTTAGCCTGTTAAGGGTTTAAGTAGTAAAGCTGGAAGTTATGAAGCTTTACTCCTAGCTTTAACTTAATTTTATAGTCTTATAGTCCGTAGTCTAGTAGTTACAGTATCTTTTTTCGAAATAAGGTAAACTTCTTATATTTTACTAGTACTTTAGATAAGTTAACTTCTTCACTTATCTATAGATTAGCTTTTAGCTTCTTTCCACTTTCTAAATTATTATTCAAGTAATGCGGTAGACCTTTTAGTCTTTTAACTATTTTAGTAAACTTAACCTAAACTGTATTTAGTTTTAAGGGTTTAGTGTGCTTTTAAGTGTTTCGTGTATCTTTAAAGTGGTTTAGTGCCTTCTTAGCTTTCCTTAAACAGTAATTATAATTAAGGGACTTGCTAAAGGCGAGGTAACTACTCCTTTAGTTAATTATAAGGTTATACTTTTCTAACTAAGGTAGATTTAGGATTATATTATATCCTGTAATTAATATAACGTTAAAGTCCATTTATTATTCGTCCCTATCTACTTTAATTAGGAGTAGTAAATAATAAGTAACTTTACTATTATTATACTAGTATAGGCCTTCTTTACTATTTTATATAAGAATAGCCTCTTCATACTCTTAGTTAGGGAGTTTCCTTTAGTTAACTAGTAAGGGATGTATTAGGTTAGAAGCACTTTTATTATTAATTACTACTTTTACCTTAAACAGCCTTCCTCTTCTGTCTGTTAAATTAATACTGACAGAATAATGCTTATACTTTTTTAATATCTAAGTTATAATAATCATTTATCCTTAAGGTCTTATTTAACTTAACCTTTAAGTGCCTCTCCTTTTCCTTAAGGTTTTTGGTAATTAGCAAACTACTAGTTTCCAGCCCTTTTAGAGGGCCTATAGCCTTTTCTTAATTTCTTTTAGAAAAACAGGCAGTTTTAATAAACTTAATAGTTAACTTTTCTTAGGTTTTTACGCTTTAACGTCCAGTTAACTTTAAACGGTTTAATGTTTTTAAAATCCTTAATAAGTTAATAATACGCTCTGTAAGATTAGATTATAATAATGTCCTTTTACTCTTAGATCTATTAGTAGTCTTCTCGCTTTTACTATTCTCTAGTTTTTCTATTAAGGTGTAATAAGCACGTTATAACTGGGCAGTTATTAAGTACCCCTCCTTATTAACACGTGGTAGGGGCCTAGTTAATTATAATGACCTTTTACTTATTGTTAGATTCTCTTATTAAGGAGTAGGAGACTTAGTAGTGGGCTAGTTCTAACTTTATCCTAATAACAGTGTAATCCTGTCTTTATACGCTAGGGAAGTGGTTATAAAGGGCTTTAAGTCTGTTATACTAGTTAAAAGTGTAGTTATTATTGTTGCACAGTAGGGTTCTACAGGCCTGTAGTACAGGCCTGTTGCTCAGAGGAAGTAGAGCGGTACTGTTCCAAACCGACTACAGCGCTGGAAGCGCTGTAGGAAGCAAAAGAAGGCCTGAGGTACAGAGGCAGTGCCTCTGTATATGACTGAATGAGTGGTGTGAATTGCTTGCTTTAGCAGGCCTGTAGTACAGTACCTGCAGAGCTATATAATATTATAGCTACAAAGAGGAATGCAAAGCACTGCGTTGGTGTACAGTGTTGCTATACAACAGCAGAGCTTAGTAAGGTGCTGAGGGAAGCGAAGCACAGGCCTGTAGTACAGTGCCTGATAAAGCAGTTACAGTGGACTCTGCACTGTAAAACAACTGGGTTGCAGAGCTTGGTAAGATGCAACTTACTGAGCTGTTATGACTGCCGAGGAGGGGAATTGCTTGCTTAGTAGAAGGCTAGATACAGGAGAGGAGAGGGCCTTTTGTAGGCTGTAGTCGGCTTCCAGAGCCTTCTATCTACTATACAGGATTGGAATAGTGGCCGTAGGCCACGTAAGTGCT
>Ga0247760_1001051_pt1 | contig 27631 bp, 17 predicted proteins | sample UWRJL171409R4_FD_179936 | JGI IMG/M metagenome (GOLD analysis project Ga0247760, IMG submission 179936) | Plant litter microbial communities from Arlington Agricultural Research Station in Wisconsin, United States - UWRJ-L171-409R-4 | ecosystem: Environmental > Terrestrial > Plant litter >... | reverse complement strand
TAGATCTCGCCCATGAGCTGGATTTGGTGGGGCTTTTCGTCGTCGTGGGCCTGGTTGATGCACAGGGCGTCGATCCAGAAGGTGGTCGGGGGGGAGCCAACCGGGGGGCGGAGGTACTGTAGGGCGGTGTGGAGGTTGCGGGTGATGGGGTGGGCGGGCTCGTTGTTGAAAGCGATGGAGAGGCGGTCCGAGGCGTCGCCCCAGACGTAGGAGAGCGCCGTGTAGGAGGGCTTGTCGGAGAGGTGGACGATGTAGCTGGTGCAGACGAGGGGGTCGCCGCGGGAGCCGGGGAGGATGTCGAGGAGGCGGATTTGGTCTTTGGTCAGGTCGATGTCTTGGCCCTCGTAGGGGGAGGAGGGGGTGCGTTCGAGTTTGTCAACCTCCTCTATCTCCTCCATGCTCAAGTTGGTGATTACATCGGCGAGTGATTCGGCCATTTTGGGGCTTCGACGTTGATGATGCCTAGGATGATAGCGATTATGGTTTTTGGGATATTACTAGAGTGGCAACACGAACAACAGTGCCGTGGAACACGGGTTCCAGTTGGGCGCTAATTTCCCCGCTTCCTCGCCGACGAACTATTCCGGTCTCGGGCATGAAGCGAATACCACCCCAAACCCTATCACGAGAAAGAAAACAACATATTGTCAGGTAGTCGTGAAATTAATATTAGGAACTAACAGCCAAGGAGTCCCAAAAAATAACACGAAACTAACCTCCTAAGCGTGATGTCGCTTGCACTTGACCGGCACCTCCGCACTCAACATCCCAAATATCAGCAACCACTCAGACAACCCCTTTTCACTGACTCCACAGCAACTTACTCCACCTCTGGCACATCCACAACCGGGACAACCGGGACTTCCGGCTCCTTCACCTCCGGCACCTCAACCGTATACATCTCCCAACTAGTCCACCCCATCTTCACCAGCATCCCCGGCACCATACACGCAAATGTCCCCTTGGCCTGGACCCTCCCCTCCGTTCCCTCTCCCGCCTGGCCCCCGCCCCACTGCTCCACAGCATGCTCAATCGCAACCTCCACCAGCACGGGGTCAATCACATTCTCCTCCGCAGCCAGGCTCCCTCCGACGGTGAAAACCCCTCTGAAGCCGCATGTGCCGTGGTGCAGGTCGAACGAGTAGTTGTTTTCGGGGGAGGGTGTGAATGCGGGGATTGTGCCGGAGGTGGCGAGGGCGAGGCAGTCTGAGACTAAGGGGGAGAGGGGGGTTGTGGTGGATTCGATGGAGTTGGCCCAGCACATTGGGGAGGGGGGGAGGAGGGGGGAGGCGGTTGTGGTTGTGGCGGCGAGGAGGGGGGCGAGGGCGAGAATGGAGGACTTCATTTTGAGGTTGTAGTTGGTGGGGCTGGTTGATTGAGGTGGTGGGTGATTTCGTGGGTTGGGTGAGTCAAACGAGTGACAAAAGTTGGTGATGGTGATGTTGTCGGGAAACTGCAAGTGCCAAGCGGGATGCTTTATGCTTATAAGAAAAAAATAAATGCAGCAGATGGCAAGGTCATTTAGCGACCCCAAAATATGCCTAGGAGGATTCCGCTAGAGATCCGCCGCTATCAACCGTGACTCAACCCGGTTGGTCGGTTGACTTTCCTTTCTGGGCGGCGCAGCCTTGCGGATATTTCGCTTTTTGGCTGCGCCGTGGATTGTGGGAAATTGCTGCGACGTCAACGATGGGGAGGCAGCGCGGTTGGTCCGAGCCAGGGGCGTATATTGAGGACCACAGGCAGGCAGCAGAGCCAACAGTCCACTTACAATCCAACCCCCCCACCCCCCCGGTCCCTATGTCGCAGCATATTTCCGCTCGGGCGGTCAGCATTATGTGAGGACGTCGCGGCGTACCCGCAAGTAAAATCCCATTGGACGATTGCAGGTTGTTTTCGGGACGACCCGAATTGATGCATCGGCATTACCTGCCTGGCAACGGAAAAGGGGCGTGAAAGGGGGCTCAGGAGAATATATGGTCTTAATCCATTGTTTGGACTTCGGTCGGCATGCGCGATACGAGCCGGTAAAAGTCAAATCACGATACAGATTCTCATTGACAGACAGGGCGAATGCTTGCCTGTCTGCAAACATTGTTTCTTGTCTGACTGCCTTCTCAGGGCTGTGCTTGTTTTGATGCAGCGGGAAAAGGCGTGCATGCAGGAGGGAGTTGCTATCTCGCCTGACACTGCCTTCAAGGTTTCAATCCTGGGAAAGTATTCTGTACCGGTATCATTTCCAGCCCCGCAAACTAGGTGTATTCTATTTCCTACTTCACCCCTGGACGGAAAGCCGATGCGATGTTGATCTTGCACTTGGTCTTGACTTTGCCGTCGTAGATGGCAAAACCTACTCACGTCAATAAGTGCATTGTACACCGAAAAGAAACCAGGGTCCGGCTCACATTGCAAGTCGCGGTCGACAACCTTGATGACCATTGTGAATTCAACCCGATAATGCCGCTTCCCTAACCACTTCCCATTCTCGTCCACCCCCCCTTCGATGGGCTGAATAAGGCCGTCAAGGCGCAGGAAGTCAAAGTCGACGATGATTTCGGCTATCTTCTCCGCGCCGGCGTTCTTGGGGTGGCTTCGCTGGTAGTGCGACTCGGTCGACGTATCCGAGGCGTATAACACCTCCTCGCATACCAAGGGGGTGGGCGGGGAGCAGTCGAAGGTGTGAACGGAGGAGAACGGCTCGCATGCCCAGACGGGTGGGACTTCTTGGCCCTTTGGGTTCAAACGTCAGCGTCAAGTACATTGCATAGCAAGAGTGTAAGGGGACGGAAGGAAAGTGTAATCTGTGTTACCAATTTCAGCAACCAGTCAATGGTATTGACCACGTTGAACTTCCCGTCGTGCCGATCCCGAGTCTTTTTGGCTTCCCTGTGCTCGGGAAACAAGTCGTATTGCTCGGTTCGCAGAATCCCGTAGCTGGTCCTGGCGTACCGCCGCGGGCCACGCTCCTTGTTGAATGCCCGGAGAACCGCGCCGCGGGCGACTGCGGTAGCCCTTGAGACAGTCAGCATTGCACGTTGATCGGTTTGGAGGCATCGAGTTCAACATACGTATTGTTCGGATGCAGGAGATGTGGAACAGGGTAATAGTCCCTCTCACGACAAAATGCGTTGAGACGATCTCTGAGGTATCTCCGTAACGAGACAGACCCAGCAAAGCCTCCGATCATGATGACTTTCTAGTTCACGTCAGCGACAATGGCCTGAGGGTTGGAAGGGAAAGGGATGCACACCTCCACGTTGATGCCTTTCTCTAGGGCTTCGGTGATTTGCTGTTCCATGATCGTGCCGATGCCCTCTAAGCGCTCAAGGAAGATGGCCTGGAGTTTGTTGCTAGACATTGACTTCAATTAGCGGCGTGATAGAAGACAGCAGAGAGTTGAAGCTCACACGGGGATCTGAAGACTGCCTCTACGAAACCCCTTCTTTAGATTCGCACGAAGACCCGGCACATCAAAGTGTTTGACACCTCTCGCCATATAACAGTCAAAGCTGCGTTTGATCTTGTACTCGAAGTCATTGATTATGATCTTTTCGATGCAGCCCTTGATTGTGCTATCGTCGGTTTCAAGGTACGTTTCGCTGCTGAGGAGAGATTCCAACATTTCGCGGAAGGCTTGGTTGATGTAGCTCGAGCCATGGAGGCCGCCTACTTCGGGTTATTCTCTTATTTTCATTGGGCGTCTCGAAGAATCTTACCGCCAGGCTGAACTACCTCCCGGGTCAACCGCAGTGGAGTTGCGGTGCTCACGGTGTAAGTATTGGCATCAACCGTGCCACCACCTGGGATGCCAGAGAGTCAGCAAACATTTACGCTTCTGAACATCAAGTTCGGGTGTGTGTTGAAGGGCAGGGACGTACCGGCGTCTAACAAGACGAATGTGTCACCTGGCTGTTCTTATTGTTAGTAATAATTACTTGTCAACGTGCGCGACGGGGAGCTGCACCGATATTTCCCGCTCGCTGGTCAAGACAAAAGCCGCGGCTGCTTCTGGCTCGGATACAATGAACAGGTTGTCAATGTGACCATGATTTGTATCAACGCCGGGAAACCCGGCTAGTTCCATGGCCTTGGCCAGCGCCCCCTGCATGTCTCGACACGCCTTTTGTGTCCATATGGCTGGCACGCACATCACCATCTCGGTTTTGTAGCTGTCATCGAAGCCGGCGCTCTCGATCTCTGATCTGGCGTGTCGTAGTAGCGAGTGCAGGAAATCGACAATGACATCCAGGGGCTTTTGGATAACCTTTTTGTTCTTCAACTGAGTGAGCGCCCTTCCCAAGTCGGCGCGTATGGCTTCTGTCCTCGGGCTGCCATCGAGGAGCAGCTTGAAGCGGGACAGGGCCTTGCTGCTTGGGCCAGCATGGGTCGACGACCGTCCCCATGCCTCGTGGGCGGCATATCCCCAGCGGAAGGTGTTCTCTTCGTCGATGGACATTTGATCGGCGTCTTGTCCGCCGGGATGACCAAAGACGGCAAGGCGAGAGCCAAGGTCAGCTGTCTGCTCACTCTCAAAGGGTAGACTCTCGTCAAATTCGTACTCGGCATCTTCACCGACTGTGTCGTCGGCCTCCCTTCTGTTTTCGCGAAAGTGCCGATCGAGCGGGTATATGACCTCCGTGGGCACCTCGCCTCTCATCTGGTCGTCGAGATTGCCAAAGGTGGCGTCGTCGGGGTAGTTCTGGACGGTGCGGATTCGCGAGGGGTCCAGGTACGCCGTATCCTCGCCCTCTGCGAGTGCCACGTATGCGACAGCCGAGTAGGTGGTGCCAAAGTCCACGGCAACGATCAAACGCTTCCGATCGGCGAGAAGTGGGTCCTCGGACGGGTCCCGGAGGAGATGGTCGGGAACGCTTTCTGGCGCGGCGCTCAAGTGCTCCACGGGATTCGGTCGATCGCGGAGGGCGATATCATCGCGCCCCAGCGTCGCCGTCGACGCTCTAGAAAAGTTCATCCTTCGAGTCGCGTTTCTCTCCAGTCGCAGTCGTTGTCGCTTCACTGGGCGCGTGGGGCTCGAGGTCGTGGCTGCCTCGGGGACTTTCTGGTTTTCTTGCCGCGACCACCCCTGTCGCCCTCCCGGCCTCTCGGTACCGACAGGGTGGTTACGACCTCCGCCTGACCGCCACACTGTCAAATCAGGGAGGTGCAGCCCAAGAGATAGGCCAGAGCGCAGGGATTCTGCGGCGCATCTGCTGCGCAGCAACCCAGCCCAACCAATCGTCGCGGTTGTCAAGATACGCGCCGCATTTTCTGAGGCACCATGAGTCGCTCACCGAGCCCCTGCTTCACATTGTTCATGCCTGTCTGGTTGCGCTTGCCCCGCGTTATCCGCGTCTGCCATGGTTCCCTGATCCCCCGACAAAAGAAACCGTCATGCTCGCCTGCCTGCCCTGAACAATGGCCATCACCAGTGACGGGTAAAATGGCAAGGAAATCGAAGCGGAACCGGAAACCCCAGCTTCCAAGGCTGTATCTCAGGAGAGGCGACAGGATCAAGGTCGTGGCATGCTTGGACTACGCTCTTGAGCACGATCTCGACCTCACCAGCGTCGCAGTCAACAACCTGGACCTCCTGAAGGGCCGTGAGCGCAAAGTCGCCGAACGAGCCATCCATGGCGCCCTGAGGGAGGAGTACCGAAACTATGGGCGATCAGAAGGGGACATTTCCTTTCAGACATTTCTCACCGAGGGGTCTACATTTTTGCGGTACGATAGAGGCGATCCCGAGACCTTGCGGGATGAGAGAAGGCGTGTAATCGAGTCGGGGGGACAGTACCCGCCGAGAGAGACGCTTCGGACCACGACCACCCGATCTCGCGCCCTTGCGCCGCATCCACCTGCCGGTTCCGACACCTCGGGTCTCTCTCTCCACAGTACACCCGAGTTTGAGGGATTCAACGGCTCTATGGCCTGGAACGATGATCGCTCCGGGGAGAACCGCCCCTCCCCGGCCGCTGCAGTACCCAGACAGCTGCTTCGGTCCGCCGCAGTTTCGCCCGCATCAATGGGAGAAGAGAGTTTTCCACAAAGTACGCGGGCAGAAGAGGTCCCCGAAACTGTTTCGCCTCAGACTCCCATTCACGCGACACACGAAGTCCACGTAGATGCCCTGGAGAAGGAGCTGGCGAGAAGGGCCGAGGAGTTGAAAGCCGCATCGAGAACTATCGTGCAACAGCAGGACCATATCTTCACGCTTTCTAATCGCCTGACCGCCGCAGAGAAGGAGTGCAAGGAGATCGAACGAAGCATCAAAAAGGCGGCTGAGCTCAAGGACAACGTTACCGTACAAGCAAATCTTCGATATGAGAACTCCGTTTTGAGAGACCAGAATATCAAGATGATTAGTCAGCGGGAGGTTATCTCCAAAGCGGCAAGAGACTCGCTAGTACCCACCAACCAGAGTGTGCGGGAAGAGTTTGACTTGATTCTCGCCGGCCTGAAAGACGGGTGCTCGTCAGTCAGCATCACTATGCCTCGAGTCGCCCGCGCCTTCGATGCAGATGACCTCAACGAAACACCTGTCCTGGCTTGGTCACGGCGTCTGACAGGCTTGACCTTTCGTGAGTTCGTTGCCGGCGCCATCGACGACAACATCTCAGACATCCACATCATTTCCGCCCTTACCGCCACAGCAACAGCCGACCTGGTATTCGAGTCCAGCTTCCCCGACTTCCTCCCCCGCGAGTCTCCGATGCTGGATCAATACCGGCAACACATACTCACCAGAGGTACCCCTCCTTACCCCCAGGCTCCCTCGCACTCAAACAGCAACAGAATCTAACCCTTCCTCCCCATAGCTGGCCCAAAGGTGCTCTCAGAGCTAGACCTCCTCGCATGCCACTCAATCCTCTCAACCCCAAACGACCAAGACAACAGCAACAGCTACTTCCACTCCAAAATTCTCGTCAAAACCGCCAGCGACCTCTCCCTTTCACTCGCCAACGCCCTACAGGGCGTCCTCTCCCCCAGCGACGACACTATGCTCGGCGCCGACCTAGAACCAGACCCCTTCTGTCCACAAACGCCAGCAACCCCAACTCAAGAGGACAGGAACCAAACCGAACCTCGAAGCCTTGTCGCAATGGCATTCGAGGAGCATATCCTCCGCGCGCTTAAACTCAAGGCAAACCTTCTGCTGGCACGGAGCAAATACAAGCTGGTATTTCCCCATCCCGGGCACAGATTCGATGCGACTACCATGGTGAGGGATGGGGAGTCGCAGCGCACTGGAAGCCGATTTGCTCAGCTTAATGGAAAGAGAAATGGGGAGCAGGAGTTGGAGGGGAGGCTGAAAGTGAAGTTGTGTTTATTCCCGGGCTTGTATGTCAGGCGGGAGGAGGTGCTATCGGGGAAGGAGTATGGGGTGGGTGTGAATGTGAGGAATTGCTTGGTGGAGTGTGATAATTTTGTCAAGGGGGGTGGGGAGGAGGGGGGGGGAATGGAGGGGTTTAGCTTGGTGGTTAGGGCTGTGGTGTTGGTTTGATGAGTGGAATCTCGGGTACCGAAGCTCATGGCGTGCACAGGTTTGTACTTGGGTTGGCCCCCGTGGCGGTTTGTGCCCGGCCCGTATTGGGCGCAGAGGCTGAGCTGGGCGTGAGCTAGGGGAAGCTAGTTTTGGTCCGTCGCTACCACCTTATAATTACTAATCGGACCCCAGACAACCCGAACAAAAAGACATGCTTCCCTACGATATAGTAGTTAAATTACAGGGCGCTATGAAGGTTTGATCTAAGCTTACCTCTTAAATACCCGTTGTCGCGGTGTGACCTTCTGTCCAACCCTCTCAGGGGCACAGAATGGCGCAGTGGGACAAATGTCTGGCGCCCTGGATAAAGGGATTCCTTGGCGAGTGTCCGCTGGGCAACCCGGCAAGTTAGCATTCTGCTGACTGTACCACAGCATGAAGCGATGGCTGTTCAGCTGTGCGGCGCTGGCCTTGGCGACTGCGCATCACACCTAATTAGTAGTGGTACCCGCAGGCCACCACGCCATAGACCCCACGAGTGAGATTCTACCACACACCGAGGTTAAACTCGGAAATTCGTATCTCATGCTCCCAGCACTTCTCGTGGGTAGTTCAGCACTGGGGTGAGAAGCGGCGGCTATAAAGTCGAGGAGTGGAACAGCACCCTTGAGCTATTTGAGGTCGCTCCCCATCAAAAACACAAGGCATCCAAGTGCACCCGAACAATCACCACCCAAAATGATCTCCCTCCTCGCCCTCAAGGCTGTAATCGCTGCTCTGACAGTAGTCACCCCCGTGGCAGCAAATACCCCAATTCAATGGAACGACTTTTGGGCTGGTATGTCGCTCCCCACAGACACTAAACCTCAGCCTTGAACTAAAAAAAAAGACCTAAACTAACATCTTCGCATCAGATGGCGGCAAGCGGGCCGCAATGGCCGCGGTACCAATGTACCATTTCGGCGCCCCTCGCGGAAAGACTCCCTGTTATCCCGAAGACGCTGAGTACAACGGCGTCCAAGTCGACGGCAACGACCCCGGCCCGGGCGACTACTGCACCAATCTCGGCAAGGGGTGTCGCTCGCCCGGCCCTCTGACCAGCCGCAACGCCCAGGGTGCGCCGTTTCCCGTGTACTACACCATCAAGGAGTGCTCTGGTCGGGTCAGGGTTGCATATAGCATCTATTTCAGACATGTTAGTGTCCACCTTTCTTCAAGCACCGTTCACCACTAGGTCTAACTGGGTTGCCATACAGGACTCGGGGCATAAGAGCGACTGGGAGAACGTCATCGTGGAGTGGAACGGCGATGGCAAGGGCGGGTGGATCCGCGAGAGTGTCCGTCTGGGCCAGCACTCGAACTTCCAGTACCTCAAGTGGAACGACATCCAAAACACCGTCAACGGGTACGTGCAACACCACCAACTGAGACAAGAATGCATTTCCGGCTAACAGAAATGGAAGTGACTGGGACAAGCTCGACCAGGACGCCCGGGACAGAGACCACCCCAAGGTCTATGTTGGCGCCTTCTACCACGCGACCTTCCACACCCGAAAGACTTCGCTGGATACGTGCGCCAACACTGGCGACGAGTTCCGCTCCAATGACTGGCAGCTTTTGCCTTGGGGCGATTTGGTGAAGAGTGGTGATGTGATTAAAAGTGGGTTCATGTTCCTCCCATGTGCCTCCTTGAAGAGGACAGGTTCTTGTTCCAAGCTGGTTGATGACTGACATATCTTGGGAATTCTGCAGATGAGTGGTCGTGGGGCAAGGCAGATACGAATCCTGCTACGTTGAGAAATTCTATCTGTGATAAGAAGTGATGCAATAAGAGGAATGGGCGATGCCTTGAAAGGATTTCACCGTTTAATAGTTGCTGGATATAGGATTTCAGACGGTTGGTAATGATGGTCAGATATAACACGAAGTGAGAATGGTAGTGCGACTTTAAACATGGATATAGAGTGTGATAGGACCTCGTATTGTAGCAATGCAGAGCGTCTGTGACATGAGCAAGCGCAGACGCAGAGGAAGTGAATTTTCGGCATGTATTGTACTATGTAGCACGAAGGGGGGTACCGCTACTGCTGTTTTCTTTATTGGAACTTCGCTATTTGAATGCCAAAGTACATAGACGGAAATGCGGCTTCCAAACGTATCGCTTTTACTGATCTGTATGTCCTTGGCGTGGAAATCATGCAGAAGCAGCCAGCATAGCATTCAGGAGACAAGAGTGTACCATATATCACCAATCTGTTCCTTGGCCTCCGGGGACTCGCCCCCCGATAACCCCCTAACAACACGATCCCGCACCGTTTTCACGTAGAGTATAATCAGAATGCTTCAGCGAAATCCTTCAACCGTCATATCTAGTTTTCGGATAGATCGAAACACGGCCGCGTTATCATTCGTGACATCCTCGGTGGCATTGTCTCCCACGTCAGCATCGGTAGCTTCACCGTTGAACATGCAGAGGACTTCTTGGATATGGCTGCGCAGTACAAGGATTGTGTTGTCATATTTACCTTCCGGATACTTGCCACAGAATCTGGTGACTTCATGTAGTGTGTCGAGCATGTGGAGACGTCGCCTCCCCCTGTAATGATGTTAGTTGAGTCCAATGTTGCGCCAGAGAACTTCTCATTGATACCATCGAGCTGCTTGCAGATGTCTGAGAGATAGCTACTCTAGGATACCGAGCCGTTGATTATTTGGCTGAGGTCTTCCAGCACAGTGGTGAGAGCAGACTCGTTCGAATCCCAGTAAAAGACAGTAGGGTTGGGAAGCATGTGAAACATAGTCCCCGGGATCTGCATGATGCTGCCGACCATACCGGGGATCCCAAACGGCACTGGAGCTCATTAGCTGCTGTCTATATTAAATGTTGGTAACTTAGTATCCTCACTTGGGAACATGGCACCATGTCGTATGTTGGTGCCCGGCGTTCGAAAGTTGTCAGATGCGCGGCACTCTGGATTCTGTGGAATTGTAGGGGTTGCAACTGCGTGATTGTATTGCTTGTGTTGACTCTGTTCCTCTGGCTCTGGCTGGAAGCCAGAGTCTTCTTTATAGACTATTCTGCAGGATTCAGGCTTCGTCACTCCGGTGGCTGAGGCTCACTGGCGTACTGGCAGTGCCAGGTATCCAGTCAGCTCTGCTGACTAGATGCCCAGGGCCTCTGAACCCCCTTCTTTCTGACAAAAGTAGTTAGTTATCGTATTATTACAACTGAAGCCCACTAATGTTTAAGCAATTTCAGTTATGCTTCCTAATTGCAGCATACTAAACCTATAGGCCTTATCGGTATAATGCTTTTCATATTCAGCGCGAAATATAATTAAAGTAAAGTTAAAACATAATTCCTAAACTGTGACGACCCTGCAGGCCGTCACTTGGGCCGGGGCAGCCCGACGAGTTCCCCGCAGAAGGAACAGTGTAGAAAGACAGTACGTACGGTACTGCGCACTGGGCCAGGGGTGCAAAGACCCGAAGCCCCTACGACTAATGAGGTGCTGCTCGCGACATGCCGAGTGCTCGCACAGCGAGCAGGAGGGACCTCACGAGCAAGGTACAAAGTACCTCCTGGCTAGTTAGTATAGATAGCTATAGTTGTGCCCATAACCACCGTGAGGGACTCTGGTTCCTCACGCTAGTATTCAATGGTTCATTTATGTCCTACTGTTCAGACTTACCTCTGTGCATTATAGTAACAACGACCTACAGTGACATTGAACCCCCCTGTTTAAGAGTGCTAGCTCGATAAGCCGTCTTCGGAACGCCCCCTACCTGTTGGCGTCCTGCCATACGTTCTGTCTTAACCCGCGCCAGTCCTCTCGAGGCCTTGTGACGGCCCTGCAAGCCGTCACTTGGGCCGGGGCGGCCCGACGAATCCCCCGCAGAGGGACAGTGCAGAAGGACAGTGCATACTGTCCAGGCGCACTGGGCCAGGGGTGCAAAGACCCGAAGCCCCTACGACCAATGAGGCGCTGCTCGCAGCATACTAAGTGCTCGCATCGTGAGCAGGGGGGACCTCACAAGCAGAACGCTTACGCAGTGCAAAGTGCTTGCATAACAAGCACTTACAACACTACAAGCAAGGTACAAAGTACCTCCCAGTTAATTAGTATAAATAGCTATAGTTATACCCACAACCACTATAAGGGACTCTAATTCCTCACACTAGTATTTAATTATTTATTTATATCCTACTATTCAGACTTCCCTCTATGCATTATAATAATAATAACCTACATTAATATTAAACCCCTTATTTAAAAGTGTTAGCTTAATAAGCTGTCTTTAGAACACCCCTTACCTGTTAGCGTCCTGCTATACGTTCTATCTTAACTCGCGCCAGTCCTTTTAAAGCCTGTATCGGGTATAAGTTATAATATAATACTAATGTTAAGTTCTGAACGCTGTTTATTAAATTCCTAAACACTACCTCCCTCCCACTAACATATTAACCTCTGGAAAAGGTAAGGAGATTAAGGAAGTGTAAGTTTAGCCTTAACTCCCTACCATTAACAAGTTAGCTACACGCCTTGAAAACTTAAACCTTAACTAGTAAGGACTGGTTAAGGAACTTAATAAAGCCTTCCCCAGAGATATTAAAAGCCGCATTAGTTTTATTAAGAAACTCCAGGTATAACTTAACGCTATTAAACTGGAGAATAATAACCTTAGGGGCTTATAGAAAAAACGAGTGAAGCTCCCTCTACCCTTGCGCTTTAAAGGAGACTTTACGTAATTGAAGTCCTGGATAGCCCAGCTCTAAAGTTATATCACTTATTACGATAAGCAGTTCTTTAAAAAAGAAGGAAAGGTTAGGTTCACTAGAGCCCTATTAGATAAAGTAACCACTTACTAGTATAAACCCTATGTAAAGATAATTAATAACCTCTTTATAGATAAAGTATAAAAGGAAGCCCTTAAGACTTAGGCTCTTTTCGACGACTTTGACGTTTTTATCAACTAACTCCAGACTAAATTTAAAGAACTAAACACCCCTAGGTGGGCTAAATAACGCCTTATAACTTTAAGGCAGACGTCCTTAATCCTTAAGTTCTCTACACGCTTTAAATTAGAAGCAGTAAAGACTAAGCTTAGCCAGAAGGCCTTAGTAATACTGTTCTAAAGCGGTCTGAAGGAACACGTCATTAGAGACCTTTACTAAGAAGACTAACCAGATTATCTTTAAAAGTTAGTTAAAATGGCTATTAAGGTTAATAACCGGTATTATAATCACTATTATTAAAAGAACTTCTAGAAAGAGTAAACCCCCTAGTTAAGCAAACCTAAGAAAGGGAACCAGTCAACCATAACAGGTTACCACCCCAAGCCGATGGATATTAGTATAGTAAACTACTAAAATCGACCTAACTGTAATAAGCCCTAATAGCAGTAACAGCAGAAGCAGTTTAAGGACTTATCCCAGGTCCAGTGCTTTAACTGTAATAAAAAAGGCCACATGGTATAATAATACCCGTTACTAAAATAAGTTGGTTAGAAACCCGTTCTAAAAGGAGGAAAGCATGTTAGGTTTAACTTTAGAGACGTCTACGTTAGGATGGTAGGTAATAAAAAAGATTGCATTTAGATAAATAAGTGTAACTTAAGAGATGAGGAAGGAGAAGAAGAACCTTAGGATATAGTATACCCAGTCCTTAAGGGTGTCTTAGAAGAGTTAGCTATAGAGGTGCAGGTTATAAAAAACCGACTTTAAGGTGGAAACTCGGAACCACTAAAGGTACAGGTTATAAAAGACCAACTTTAAGAAGAAATGTTCCAGTTAGCAGTTACAGGCCTTAAAAACCTCACCCTGTAAGCCTAGGAATTAAGGAAGTCTAGGAAGGACCCTAACTTAGAAATTACTAGAATAGTAAAAGGAGTTGAAGAACTAGCCCTCCAGGCCACCTAAACAGTAAAATAAACCTTAGAAGGTGAAAAAGAATAAGTTAAGAGAATTAAACTGGAGAAACGGAAGTTCTTCTTAACAGTACCCCCTAAAACTCTTAAACACTTTAAGCACGCTAAGTAGATCAGCACCCTTACCTCCCTGGAAAAAGGATAGCTTAAATAACTGCCCTGTATTAAAGCTAGTGTGCCTTAGACCGGTACCTTAAGGGTCCCCTAAGAAGGAACGAAGAAAGTACACTAATAGAGGGTTTAAAAGTTAAAGGAGAAATATTAAAAGTTAGTAAATAAAGTGGAGGACCTATAAGTTAAGGGTTTTATTATAACGTTTAAAGATAAAGTAGTGGAAATTAGGTTATAACTTTATAATAGGGTTTACTTTACTAACCAGTTTAAATATCGACTTATTAAGGAAGACTACTTTGTGGAAGAATAAGCTGGGTTATTACTACCTAAGTTTTAAGAAAAGGTTTAGGAGAAATAACGTATATAAAGGTAAGTGGAAGAAGAGAAGGAACAAGGCGCTATTTCCCCCATTCCGTACTCTATAACCATAGCACCTATAGTTAATATTAACCACCCCAGTTACAGGGATATACTGTAGATTAACTACGTGTACGATAATTACACTTTTAACCAATATTATAGACCTAAGGCTTTTTATAACCACTTTTTAAGCGTATAAAGACAGGATTACGTTATTATAAGGGTAAAGTTAAAACTGGTTTATTATTAAGTTTCCTATTCCCTAGTGAAAGAATCTAGTAATAAGTGGAAAGTTATTATAATTAATTAAGCCCCTACTATATGTTAGTAAGGAGGGGTACTTAATAACTACCTAGTTGTAACGTATTTATTACATCTTAATAGAAAAGCTAAAGAATGGCAGAAATAAAAAGACTATTAGTGGATCTAAAAGTAAAAAGATATTACTGTAATCTAATCTCGTAAAGTGTATTATTAACTTATTAAGGACTTCAGGAACATTATACTGTTTAAAGTTAATTAGACGCTAAGGTGTGAGAACTTAAAAAAGGTTAATTACTAGGTCTATTAAAGCTGCCTGTTTTTCTAGAAGGAATTAGGAAAAGGTTACAGGCCCTTTAAAAGGGCTAGAAACCAGTAATTTATTAGTTAATAAAAACCTTAAAAAAAAGGAGAGATATTTAAAGGTTAGGCTGGATAAGACTTTAAGGATAAAGGATTATTATAACTTAAATGTTAAAAAAGTATAAGCACTATTTTATTAATGTCGATATAACAGATGGAAAAGGGAGGCCATTTAAAGTAAAAGCAGTAATTAATAACGGGAGTGCTTTTAACCTAGTATACCCTTCACTAGTTAACTAAAGGAAACTCCCTAACTAAAAGTATAAAAAGGCTATTCCCATTTAGAATAAAGAAAGAGGCCTATATTAATATAATAATAACAAAGTTACCTATTACTTACCACTCTTAATTAAAGTGGATAGGGATAAATAATAAGTAGATTTTAACGTTACACCAGTTATAAGTTATAACATAATACTAAGTCTACTTTAATTAAAGAAGTATAACCCTGTAATTAATTAAAGGAGTGGCTACCTTACCTTTAATAAGTCCTCTAACTGTAATCACTGTTTAGAGAAAGCTAAAAAGGCTTTAAACCGTTCTAAAAATACATAAAACACTTAAAAGCACACTAAACCCTTAAAATTAAATACGGTTTAAGTTAGGTTTACTAAAACAGTTAAAGGACCAGAAGGTCTACCACATTACTTAAATAACGATTTAAAAGGTGGAAAGAAGTAAAAAGCTAATTTACAAATAAGTGAAGAAGTTAACTTATTTAAAATACCTGCTAAATACAGGAAGTTTACCTTATTTTAAAAAAAGATACTATAATTATTAGATTACAAACTGTGGGATTACAAAATTAAATTAAAGCCGGGAGCGAAACTCCACAGCTTCTAACCTTACCACTTAAACCCCTAGCAGGCTAAGGCCCTACGGGAGTATATTAATAAGAATTTAAAAAACGGGTTTATTATAAAGTCCCAGTCCCTAATAAGGTACCTAATGTTATTTATCCTAAAAAAGGGAGATAGTAAACTACATATAGTTATTAATTACTAAACGTTAAATAAGGATATAATTAAGAACCGTTACCTATTACTACTTATTACGGAAATGTAAGAATGGATTATTAAAGTAAACTAGTTCTCCAGCCTTAATTTCCCTATAGGGTTTAACTACGTTAAAGTGAAGGAAAAGGATAAGTATAAGACGGCTTTTTAAACCCGTAATAAGTATTATCAGTATTATGTTATATTAATAGGATTAATAAACACCCCTATAACCTTTTAAGGCCTTATTAACAGTGTTCTCCACCCCTTCCTTAATAAGTTTATCTTTATATATTTAAACGATATTCTAATATATTCTGAAACTTTAAAGGAATATTAAAAGCATATACGACAGGTTTTAACAGCCCTTAAAAAAGTAAAGCTGACAGTAAACTTAGAAAAAAGCCACTTCCACGTTTAAAAACTGAATTATTTAGGGTTTAGGGTAACCCCTGGGAAGCTTAAAATGTAACTGGAGAAGATAAAGGCAGTTAAAGATTAACTTACTTTAAAAAATTAAAAAGAGTTATAAGCCTTTATCGGCTTTATAAACTTTTATTAATGCTTTATTAGGTACTTTATAAAGATTGTAAAACTATTATATAAGCTTATAGGAGAGGGTAAACCGTTTAAGTAAATTAATAAATAATAAAAGGCGTTTAAGGACCTTAAGCACGCCTTTATTATAATACTAGTCCTGGCCCTCCCCGATTTCTTAAAGCCTTTTTAAGTTAAAACAGACTCCTTAGAATTCATAATTAGTGGAGAACTTAGCTAAGTCCAGGATAATAAGAAACACCACCTAGTTACCTTCTTATTAAAAGGAATCCATAGCCCAGCCTTACAATATCTAATATATAATAAGGAACTAATAGTGATTATTTAATACTTTACCAAGTAGGCACTGTATCTAAGCGGTATAAAGGAACTAGTCTAGGTCTTCTTAAATCATAATAACCTCTAATATTTCCTAATAAAGGAACTCAGCTTACAGTAAGTATAATAGGTAGAGTTAATAACCCTATTCCACTTTTAAATTCACCACGTTAAAAGAAAGGATAATAAGTAAGCTGATACTCTCAGTCGGAGACAGGACCACAAGGATGCCAATCCAGTCCTAATCCCCGTTACTATATTTAATAAAGCTAAGAACGGCACATTAAAGCACACATTATAAATGTTAGATAATTAAACGCTAGAATAAACTATTAATATCTGTATAAACTTATAAATAAAGTATAACATTTATTAATAATAATAGGACTTTTAGGTAAAAAGGTTAATAGAAGGCACCTACAAGTATAAGTGCCCCTTAGGAGACTTCTTAAGGCACGTGTAAAACTGTAAGAAGGAGTGCCTAATATACCTAAACTATAATAAAACTGGTTATTAGCTAGAACAGCTGTTAGAAGGCGTAAACAGCACGCCTAAACTAAGAGTAAGGCTCTAGTATTAAAAGAAACTGTATATTTACAACCTAATTAAAAGAAAGGAGTATGTTTAACAGGTTTATAAGTCTTAACTTAAAAGGTATATAGGCCGAGCTAAAACTCTAACACAGGCCTAGTAAACATACACCTTCCCAGGAATAAAGAAACTGGTTAAGGAAGTGGTTAATAACTGTAATATTTACTATAAGAAGCAGAACCGACATTATAAGCCATATGGACTTCTTAAACTACTCCCTATACTACAGGCGCTATAGAACTCCATCTCACTTAACTTTATTACTAAGATCCTAAAGTCTAAGGACCCTGTTATAAGAGTTACTTATAACTAGGTCCTTATAATAGTTAACAGATTAATAAAATAGGCCTACTTTTTACTAACCTTAAAGGACATAATAGTAAAGTAACTCACTTATATTTTTAAGAAAGAGGTAGTTTTATAACACCTTTAACCAGATAACATCGTTATAAATTAAAATAAACTAATTATGTTGAAGTTTTAATAAAGATTAATATAGAGAATAAGTATGAAAAGTAAACTTTTAACAGCATTCCACCTATAGATAGACGGCTAAACGGAGCAAGTTAACTAGATACTTATAACATATCTCCAAGCTTACATTAACTTCAAATAAAATAATTAGCTTAAACTGTTACTAATAACACAGATAGCTTATAACACGACATTAATCAAGTTAACAGGTGTGTCACTGTTCTTCGCTAATTATAATAAGGAGCCTAAGCTCCATTAAGGCCCGCCTACTGGCGCCCTTTAAGCCGCAGTCCACACAGACTAAATATAAGAACTGCATAACCACTTATAAGCCGAACTTAAGTTTACACGTAAACAAATAAAGAAGTTTACTAATAAATATTAAATTAAGTAACTAGTGCTTAAAAAAGGACTTTACTATAATGGTGAATAAGTCAGGGGACTGACTTTTTAAGAGGGGGACTATATCTACCTTTTTTCACAAAACTTACATTTAAAACAGCCTAATAAGAAGCTTAACTTTAAAAGGTACGGACCGTTCCAAATTAAGAAAAAGGTCGCCACCTCCAATTATAAACTAGACCTACCCGCCAGCATAAAGGTGCAGACTAAGGTTTTTTATATCTCACTTTTAAAACCTACCTTAAAAGGAGTTCCTCTGGAAAAGAAGATTGAGATTAACACCAATAAGGATAAGTACGATGTTAAGGAAGTTATAAATTTATAAAAGGGAAAGAATACGTTTAAATATCTCGTTACGTAACTAGATTACAGCCCTAGGAGTAACTCGTAGGAGCCAGCTAAAAACCTTAAGTGCCCAGACCTAATTATAAAGTTCCATTAAAAGAATCTAAACCGACTAAAACTAATAATAAGAATTAGAAAAACAAGATAAGATCTGATATTTAAACTACTATATTAAAAAGTAAAACTATTATAAGACTTAAAGCCTAAAAAGCAGTAGGAAACTCCTTAATAAGTACGGAAGGACATTTATTAAAACCCTTAACCAGGGTTATAAGGACCTTAAACCTAATAAGGAGGTAGGACCTCTAGAGCTCCTGATAAGCTCTATATAAAGAGTAAGTACTGTCAGGAAAAGAAGTCAGTAAAAAGAAAAATAAGTAAAAGTTACTAAGACTCTTATAGGAAGTTAGACCCACGACCTCTTATTAAAGAAGGTAATTACAAATTAAGTTATAAAACAACCACTTGCTATAAAGACCCCGCTAGAAAATTCCCCTAGTTAAAGGACTCTACGTCGTCAGGAGGGGCGTTCAGCCTAACCTCCTCACTTTCCTAAAACTCTAACAGTTCCACTTTATAATTAAACGCTTTCATAACCCGGTCCTTAAGACAAGACCGTTACTTATAAAGACGTGCTAAACGTGCTAACACCTTTTAAAGCTTAACAATAGCCTTATAAAGCTGCTAAACGGCAGATTTAACTTATAAGTCAAGGTTTTACTTTTTAATAAAAAGAGCCTTTAACTTCACTTCACTAACACTAAAAATGTCACATTAGGAAGGCCGATACCTCTCTAAACAGTAATCGTAACTGTCAGACTGGTTTAAAACCTAACAGACAAGCGGAGGGTTAACAGACTTATAAAAAGAATAAGGGGACATTTCGCTATTAAACGCGTGTGTATAAGCTGTAAGGTTTAGATGGTAGTTAATACTTCTACCCTATTCCCATTTTAAGACCTAAGAGCCGGATACTCGTTACATAGTGAAATAGTGAAAGGAGAAACTTACCTTTTAGGTTCTTTATGGGAAAAGAACGTTAAAGAGGGGGAATTATGTAACGGCCCTGCAAACCGTCACTTAAGCCGGGGCGGCCTAACAAATCCCCCATAAAGGGATAGTGCAAAAGGACAGTACATACTGTCCAGGCACACTAGGCCAGGGGTGTAAAGACCCAAAGCCCCTACAACTAATAAGGCGCTGCTTGCAGCATGCTAAATGCTTACATTGCGAGCAGGGGGGACCTTATAAGCAGAACACTCACACGGTGTAAAATACTTACACGACAAGCACTTACGACATTATAAATAAGGTACAAAATACCTCCCAGTTAGTTAGTATAAATAGCCATAGTTATGCCCACAACCACTGTAAGGGACTCTGGTTCCTCACACTAGTATTCAATTATTCATTTATATCTTACTGTTCAGACTTCCCTCTATGTATTATAGTAATAATAACCTACATTAACATTAAACCCCTTATCTAAGAGTGCTAGCTTAACAAGCCGTCTTTAAAACGCCCCCTACCTGTTAGCGTCCTGCCATACGTTCTGTCTTAACCCGCGCCAGTCCTCTCGAGGCCTGTGTCGGGTGCAGGTCGTAATAGGCCTGTGTCGGGTGCAAGTCGTAATATAAACATATTTATAATAAATAACGTAATTCTGCTTAAACTTAATTTAACTAAACTTTATAAATATAAAGGTAATATTAAGTCTTTAGTATACAGCCTTTTAATAGTAAAACCGTTAGCTAAAGTGAAATATTAATATTAATTAATTAAAATTCTTTTAAAAGATACTTATTAAAGCTAGTTAGGTTTAGCTTGGACTCTAGACCGTGTAAATGTACTGTATATTTAGACTTAGCAGAATGGATTAGAGTTATAACTGCTTTATTTGTATTAGGTATTATCTAGCTCTTTAGTAAGTCTTTAGTTACTAAATATAATAATATTTTGAACTTCAGGAACCTACAGGGCTGTAGTACAGCAGCTGTGGCTCAGAGGAAGAAGTGCAGTACTGGTCTAAGCTAGTTACAGTGCCACTGTAAATAAAGGTATCACAGCGAATATTAACGCTGAAAACAAGAGGATTTTAAAGGCAGTGCCTTATATAATGACTGGAATAAAATGAAGTTAATTTCTATTACTTAATAGATTCAGTAAATTGTTACTTACTGTTAATTTTCTAGCCACTAAGTACCCTGTACCGGGTACCCTATAGTGTAGTTACGTACCCTAAAACCACTAGCTGAATCTTCTAAAACCCCCTAAATCCAGTAGGGCTACTGCCCTACAGAATCAACTAAAATGTCACAGTAGCCACGTTAGCCACTACGTTAACAGAACCATGTAAAATGGTTTAGAACAGTACTATTCCATTATTATATTAGTTAGTTCCACTTTACAGAAGGCTCTGGAATTCTTCTAAAGCCTCCTACAGCCCATAACAGGCCCTCTCCTCTCCTGTATCTAATAACTCAGGGCTTTGTTTAAGCCAACCTTATCGTTCTTTTTAGGCTTTATGTGTAATATTACTGTAGCCGTTTATATACATAGCGATGCGTTCTCTAGCGCGTGCTACTGTCAAAAAGGGGCCGCGCCACGCGGTTCTTTAAACCATGCTTCTTTTAATTAATAATCGATCCGACGATTTTCATTACAAAGACCTCCCATTAAAAGCCCAGTGACATTATAGCTCTTCGATCGAAGGAAGATAACCTGATCCACGGTCGCGTTTCCTTTATTGTTCTATGCTAGGCTCCGTTCCATGCTAGACTCCGTTATATACTAGGTTTAGTTCTCTTTGTGGTTTCTTCCCTGTTGCGCTATCGCACTACTTTAATATGTTTCTAATTTTATATTTTATATATTACATTACTGTATTTGTTAGGTTTGGCCTTGTTTTATATTTCGAATACTTATTTGTTGGATTTTGTAAACGTTAATAACTCCTAAACCGTAACCTTAGCACTAAATCCGACTCTAGATTTAGATTTCTAGTTATGTGACTTATGTAAAATCACATTATTTAAATTTTTTATTAAGTTATTTTTTTCGCCCAAGCGGATCTACTTTTAATCAGGAACTGACTAGTTCCTACACAAGTTGATTTTTCTTCTCAATTGCTAACTAATTAAAAGGGAGTTTCCTATACAGAGTTTCTCTAAGCTACTCCTCGTAACAAATTGTCCTCCGGAGAGGATAATGCTTATAGTTTTCTTTCCTTTAATTAATCTTAATAGGTTATATAATTAAATGAAAATAGCGTTTTCAGACCTTATATCTATTAGGGCGGCAATGAGCCTGAGCCCTTGTGGTGACGAAGATAAATCCTATAGATAAGTTTAGAAAAAAAGGAGGTTCTAACTAGAAGCCAGAACTAAACTATATAAGCAATACAACACACTGTTATAATCCAGAATTCTATACTTCTAACACCTAACAGCTTATAAAGTCTATATAACAACCCTGCAGGCCGTCACTTGGGCCGGGGCGGCCTGACAAATCCCCCGCAGAAGGAATAGTGCGGGAGGACGGTGTACACCGTCCAGGCGCACTGGGCCAGGGGTGTAAAGACCCGAAGCCCTTACGACCAGTAAGAAAGTGCTTAATGGTCCATAAGAACTGATAACACCAAGCACCATTCAGTTAACTACTTAGCCGTAACTGCGTGGTGCACCACTAAGCATAACGGACCAAACAAGGTATAAAATACCTCCCGTCTAGTTAGTATAGATAGCTATAGTTATACCCATAACTACCGTAAGGGACTTTAATTCCTCACGTTAGTATTTAATTATTTATTTATATCTTACTATTTAAACTTACCTTTATATATTATAGTGACAGCGACTTACAGTGACATTAAACCCCCTATTTAAGAGTGTTAACTTAATAAGCTGTCTTTAGAACGCCCTTTACCTGTTAACGTCCTGCTATACGTTCTGTTTTAACTTACACCAGTCCTCTTAAAGCCTATATCAGGTGCAGGTTATAATATAATATTAACGTTACAGTTTTAAACGCTGCTTATTAAATTCCCAGATATAACCCCTCTCTTATTATTAACATATTAACCTTAGGAAAAGGTAAAAAGCTTAAAGAAGTGTAAGCTTAGCCTTAACTCCCTATAGTTAATAAGTTAGCCGGATAACTTAAAGAGTTAAACCTTAACTAGTAAGGGCTAGTTAAGGAGCTTAATAAAGCCTTCCCTAGAGACATTAAGAGCCATATTAGTCTTATTAAAAAACTCCAGGCTTAACTTAATGCTGTTAAGCTGGAAAATAATAACCTTAAGGGCTTGTAAAAGAAGTAAGTAAAGCTTTCCTTACCGTTGCGCTTTAAGGGAGACTCTGCACAGCTGGAGTCCTAAATAGCCTAGCTCCAGAGCTATATCACTTATTATAATAAGCAGTTCTTTAAAGAGGAAGGAAAGGTTAGGTTTACTAGAGCCTTATTAGACAGAATAGTTACTTACTAGTATAAACCTTATGTAAAGATAATTAACAACCTTTCTGTAAATAGAGTATAAAAGGAAGCCCCTAAGACTTAGGCCCTTTTTAACGATTTTAACGATTTTATTAACTAACTTTAAACTGAGTTTAAAGAGTTAAATACCCTAAGACGGGTTAAGTAACACCTTATAGCCTTAAGGCAGACGTCCTTAATCTTTAAGTTCTTTACACGCTTTAAGTTAAAAGTTATAAAGATTAAACTTAGTTAAGAAGCTTTAATAATGCTGTTTTAAAGCGGTTTAAAGGAGTACGTTATTAGAGACCTTTATTAAGAAGACTGTCCGGATTATCTTTAAGAGTTAGTTAAGATGGCTATTAAGGCTAATAACTGGTATTATAATCACTATTATTAAAAGAGCTTTTAAAAAGAATAAAATCCCCACTAGCTGATAAAGGGGAATTAGTTAACTGTAATAAGTTACCACTCCAGACTAATGGACATTAATATAATAAACTGTTAGAATCGACCTAACTGTGACAAACCTTAGCGATAATAACAGCAGAAACAGTCTAAAGACTTATTTTAAGTTTAATGTTTTAATTATGGTAAAAAAGGCTATATAGCATAATAGTACCTGTTATTAAAGTAAATTAGTTAGAAACCCGTGTTAAAAGGAGGGAAATATATTAAGTTTAACTTAAGAGACGTTTATATTAGGATAATAGGTAATAAGGAAGATTACATTTAAGTGGATAAGTGTAACTTAAGAGATAAAGAAGAAGAAGAGGAAAAACCTTAAGATATAGTATATCTAATCTTTAAAAGTATCTTAAGAGAGTTAGCTATAAAGGTGTAGGTTATTATAAACCGACTTTAAAGTGGAAACTTAAAACTGTTAAAGGTGTAAGTTATAAAAGATTAACTCTAGGAAGAAATGTTCTAGTTAGCTATTACAGGCCTTAAAAACCTCACCTTATAAGCTTAGGAATTAAGGAAGTCTAAGAAGGACCCTAACTTAGACCTTATTAAAATGGTAGAGGGAGTTGAAAAACTAGCCCTTTAGGCCACCTAGGTAGTGAAACAGGCATTAAAAAGTGAAAAAGAGTAAGTTAAAAGAATTAAGTTGGAAAAACTAAAGTTCTTCTTAACTATACCCCTTAAGACTCTTAAACACTTTAAATATATGGAGTGGATTAGCACCCTTACCTCCTTAAAAGAAGGATAGCTTAGATGGTTACTTTACATTAAAGCTAATATGCTTTAGACTGGTACTTTAAGGGTCCCCTAAGAAGGTATAAAGTAAATATATTAATAGAGAGTCTAAGAGCTGAAAGAAAGATATTAAAAGCTAATAGACGAAATAAAGGACCTATAAGTTAAAGGCTTTACTGTTACGTTTAAGGATTAAATAGTGGAGATTAAGTTATAACTTTATAATAGAGTTCGTTTTACTAATTAACTTAAACATTAACTTATTAAAAAAGACTACTTTATAGAAGAATAAGCTAGGTTATTACTACCTAAGTTCTGGGAAGAAGTTTAGGAGAAATAATAAACCTAAAGGTAAGTGGAGGAAGAGAAGAAATAAGGTACTACTTCCCCTGTCCTGTACTTTATAATTATAACACTTACAGTTAACATTAACCACCTTAATTATAGGGATATACTGTAGATTAACTGTATATATAATAATTACACTTTTAACTAATATAACGGACTTAAGGCCCTTTATAATTACTTCCCTAACCTGTAAAAACGGGATTACGCTATTATAAGAGTAAAGTTAAAACCGGCTTATTACTAAGTCTTTTACTCCTTAATAAGAGAGTCTGGCAGTAAATAGAAGGTTACTGTAATTAACCAGGCTCCCACTATATACTAGCAAGGAGGGGTACTTAATAACTACCTAGTTATAACGTGCTTGTTACACCTTAATGGAAAAACTAAAGAATGGTAAAAGTAAAAGGATTATTAATAAATTTAAAAGTAAAAAGACATTATTATAATCTAATCTTATAAAGTATATTATCGACTTATTAAGAACTTTAGAAATATTAAACCATTTAAAGTTAATTAAACGCTAAGGTGTGAGAACTTAGGAAAGGTTAATTATTAGGTTTATTAAAGTTACTTATTTTTTTAAAAGGAATTAGGAAAAGGTTACAGGCCCTTTAAAAGGGCCGGAAACTAATAGTTTACTAATTAGTAAAAACTTTAAGAAGGAGGAGAGGTATTTAAAGATTAGGCTAAATAAGACCTTAAAGACAGATAGTTATTATAACTTAAATGTTAAAAAAGTATAAGTATTATTCCGTTAATATTAACTTAATAGACAGAAAAGGGAGGCTATTTAAAGTAAGAGTAATAATTAATAGCGGGAGTACTTCTAACCTAATACACCCCTTATTAGTTAATTAAAGGAAACTCCTTAATAAAGAGTATAAAAAGGTTATTCCCATTTAAAACAGAGAAGGAGGCCTGTATTAATATAATAATAGTAAAGTCACTTACTATTTACCACTCTTAATTAAAGTAGATAAAGATGAATAATAAGTGGACTTTAACGTTACATTAGTTACAGGGTATAATATAATCCTAAGTTTACCTTAGCTGGAAAAGTATAACCCTATAATTAATTATAGGAGTGGCCACCTTACCTTTAATAAGTCCCCCAGTTATAATTACTATTTAAAGGAAGTTAAAAAGGTATTAAACTGCTTTAAAGATGTATAAAGCACTTAAAAGCACACTAAACCCTTAAAATTAAATATAATTTAAGTTAGGTTTACTAAGACGGTTAAAGGACTAGAAGGTTTACTGTATTACTTAAATAACGATTTAGAAGGTAAAGAAAAGTAAGAAGCTGATTTATAAATAAGTAAAGAAGTTAACTTATTTAAGGTATTTATAAAATATAGGAAGTTTACTCTGTTTTAAAAAAAGATATTATAATTATTAGATTATAAACTGTAAGATTATAAAATTAAATTAAAACTAGGAATAAAGCTTTATAACTTCCAGCCTTACTATTTAAACCCTTAACAGGTTAAGGTTTTAAGGGAGTATGTTAAGGAGAACCTGAAGAACAGATTTATTATAAAGTCCCAGTCCCTAACAGGTTACTTAATGTTATTTATCTTAAGAAAGGGAGATAGTAAATTATATATAGTTATAGATTATTAAACGTTAAATAAGGATATAATTAAAAACCGCTACTTATTACCACTTATTATAGAGATGTAAGAACAGATTATTAAGGTAAACTAGTTCTTTAATTTTAATTTCCTTATAGGATTTAATTACGTTAAAGTAAAGGAAGAGGATAAGTATAAAACGGCTTTTTAAACTCGTAACAGGTATTACTAATATTATATTATGCTAATAGAATTAATAAATACCCCTATAACTTTCTAAAGCCTTATTAATAATGTTCTTTACCCTTTCTTTAATAAGTTTATCTTTATATATTTAAATAACGTTTTAATTTATTCTAAAACTTTAAAAGAACATTAAAAGCATGTGTGGTAGGTCTTAATAGCTTTTAAGAAAGTAAAGCTAATAGTAAACTTAAAAAAGAGCTACTTCTACATTTAGGAACTAAATTATCTAAGGTTTAAAGTAACCCTTAAAAAGCTTAAAATATAAATGGAGAAAATAAAGGTAGTTAAAGACTAGCTTACTTTAAAGAACTAAACAGAGTTATAAGCCTTTATTAATTTTGCAAACTTTTATTAATACTTTATTAAATACTTTATAAAGATCGTAAAACTATTTTATAAGCTTACAGGGATAGGTAAACCATTTAAGTGGACTAATAGATAGTAAAAGGCGTTTAAAGACCTTAAGCACGCCTTTATTACAGCATTAATCTTAACTCTCTTTAATTTCTTAAAGCCTTTTTAAGTCAAAACGGACTACTTAAAGTTTATAATTAATAGAGAACTTAGCTAAGTTTAAGATGATAGAAAACGTTACTTAGTTACCTTTTTATTAAAAGGAATCTACAGCTTAACCTTACGTTATTTAATTTATAATAAGGAACTAATAACGATTATTTAATACTTTATTAAATAAGTACTATATTTAAGTAGTATGAAAGAACCAGTTTAGGTTTTTTCAGACTATAATAACCTTTAATACTTCTTAATAGAGGAGCTTAACTTACAGTAAGTATAGTAAGTAAAGTTAATAACTCCGTTTTACTTCCAGATTCATTACGTTAAGGGAAAAGATAATAGATAAGCTGATACCTTTAGCTAAAGATAAGACTATAAGGACGTTAATCTAGTTTTAATCCTTATTATTATATTTAACAAAACAGGAAATAACATATTAGAATATACATTATAAATGTCAGATAACTAAATGTTAAAATAAACTATTAACGTTTATATAAACTTAAAATTGCTGGCGTCGCTTCGTTCGTCATTACGCGACGGCCCTTCGCTACGCTACGGGGCGCTCCATTCCTCACTTTCGCTCCTGGCAATTTTAGCGTGGGGTATTAAGCTTATTTTAATAAGTATAGCGAACAAAGCAACAGAAACCTGTCCAGAGGCCAATATATCTGTTAAAAAACGTAAAATAAATATTAAAAAGAATAATAATTAAGGTTAAGAAAAGTAATCTTTATAAATAAATCTTAGTTTTTATTAATCTTATTTTATAAAGTTTATAAGCTTTAATTTTAAGGTTCACATACTTTATTTTATAAGGTTTAAAAGAAATAATAAAAAGAATAATAATTAAAAATAAATCTTACTTTTTAAAGACTTTATTTCATAAGGCTTATAAGCTCATTTTTACAGGGTTTAAAGGCTTTATTCTACAGGGTTTACAGGCTTTATTCTACAGGGTTTACAGTTTTTATTCTACAATTTACAATTTACAGTTTTTTTTTCACTTTCACAAATGCAATTCGAACTGGGAACCTCTTTAATTTATATTACGCTATTTACCACTATACCATTTCTATTTCTAT
>Ga0247760_1001049_pt1 | contig 27693 bp, 25 predicted proteins | sample UWRJL171409R4_FD_179936 | JGI IMG/M metagenome (GOLD analysis project Ga0247760, IMG submission 179936) | Plant litter microbial communities from Arlington Agricultural Research Station in Wisconsin, United States - UWRJ-L171-409R-4 | ecosystem: Environmental > Terrestrial > Plant litter >... | reverse complement strand
CCGCTTTTTCCTTCGAAACAAGTCAAAATATGACACCCGCTTGCCCTGGAGATCCCATATCCTGTCTAGCATATGCAAGTGCAGATATGGGAAGTAGAGAAGGGTGTTCTTATCCTCTTAAAAAAATCGCCCAAGTTTAAATACACAGTTATGCCTATTCTGTGCTTGATGTGTCGTCACCACCGGAGCTTTGCAATGGACCAGTCGGGCCGGAGAACAACGTTGAGTTGGAGCGCCGTAGGCTCCTTCCGAGTCCTGCTCCTGCCCAGGCCAGCGGCGCCCTCGGAAGCCCGAATGCCTCTGCTCGGACTGTCAAGATTTCCGATCCCGTCGGTCGCGAATATAGATAGTTTTTGTTCTGACCTTTGTGTACCCCAGGTGTCCCCGCCGCCGCCGCCCATGCCCCCGTCACCGCTCTCTCTTCTCTGTGCCCTCCGCCGCCCACCCCGACCGTGACGACGACGACGACGGTGTTTGTTTTAGATAAAACAACAACAATGGTGACATTCCCAGCGCTGTAAGCACTCGCAATGTAAGCATTCGCGCTCTGTAAAGGGAACGGAGAGTGGGGATACGGGTCAAGTGTTGACGAGTTCTGAGGCCGGTTTGTTTCAATTCTGATTGCGGAACAGCCCACTTGTAGTTAGGTGCTTTCATTCATAACCAAATAATCCCAGTCTAAGGGAAATTAGGAAACATCAGCAACACAGGTACTGTAGACCGAAGTAGGATATTCAGCTCTTGTGGGTGCATTAGGCAATCGCTAGCGACCTTAAAGTGGCCAGCTGAGCTCGCTGCATAACACGCATAAAGAGCGCTTATTGGTAGACGCTCCACCCACTGAGTCCTGATCTGGTCAACCTGCATGGAGGTTGCGCAGCAATGGGGCCTAGAACATGGATTGTGTCTTGGCATATGATGGGATGTACGCGACCGAGAAGCATAAAGCCGTGCTTGAGTCCTGTCAATTTTTCCCGGCTCTTCTCCGTGTTGCACAGTCGATGAATGTCAACCCTCGCGGGCTACAACTATTACAAGCATATTAGCACTTGGACTTCACGTCTCAACGAAGCATAGCAATGGATCAAAACGGCGTGGATCCAGCCTATGTCGAGGAACTCTTCCTCTGGATCCTCCAAGCACCCGAAAAGTCCGACGGCGATGACAAGCTGCGCGAGAAAAAGTTGCGAGAGCTAGCCACCGCATACGACAAGGATCCGGAAACGGTGCTGAACGCCGTCCATGCCGTCGCCGCCAAGGCCAACCTCTACCCTCCCGAATTTGACTTCATAGTCCCTGACGACGCTGTCCCGACATGGAAAAACTGTATTGGTGAGCAGGCCTGCGTGCCGCTCGAATACAACTACCCCGCGTCGCTGAGCGACCTGGTCAGCATCGTCGGTGATGCTGCTAAGAAACCTGCCCCTGTGCGAGCCGTCGGCTCTGGACACTCATTCTCGGACATTACCAACTCGCAGGACGCCATCCTTGTCGATCCGAGCAAGGGTCTCAAGCAGGTCTTTCCTGTTGATCCCTCCATCCTACATGCCGGCTCCGATCCCGCCAACGCTATCCGAGCGCAGTGTGGCATCACGGTCGCCGCACTCAACCAGGCGCTCGATGCTCGGGGTCTAGGTCTCATCAACATGGGCGCCTACGACGGGCAGACCATTTCCGGTGCCTTGTCAACGGGCACGCACGGCTCTGGTAAAGACTACGGGCCCATGGCGGATTTCCTGCTGTCCATCGTGCTCGTGGCTGAGAACGGCAAGGTGTACCAGATCGAGCCGTCGCCGGAGTCCGCGCCCATCACCGACCCTGCCAAGTTCCCCGGCCATCTCCCCGAGGCGCCCGACATCGCAGTGGAGTTGAAGCAGGATGACGCCTGGTTCCAGGCCGCCAAGGTGGCGATGGGGTGTCTGGGTCTCATCTACAGTTACACCATTCGGGTGCAGCCGGCCTTCAGCCTCTCCGAGATACGCACCATGACAACCTGGGAAGATTTCAAGCCGCTGCTCTCTTCATGGCCACCCCCGATCCTCGACACCGTCGACCATTTCGAGCTGCTAATCAACCCTTACGACGACAGCGGGCGCCACAAATGCGTCAAGGTCGAACGCACACGCATCCCCCTGAGTACACCCAGCGGTGCGCGTCTCACCAAGCTCTGGAAGTGGTTGGAAGAACAAAGCGTGCAGCACTCGCAGGCCTTGGTCGCGATGCTGAACATAGCCCACTCCATGTGGTTCACCCGCAGCACCATCAACACCGCGCTCAGCTTCCTTCCGGACATGGAACCGCCGTACGTGGACATCAGCCACAACGTGTTCACCCTCGGCGTCGAGAACACGGTCAAGGCGTGGGCGCTCGAGCTGCATTTCAACGCGGCCGATGATTGCGTCGGCACCATTGGCAAGGTGCTTGACGCATTCAAGAGCCTCGGCCGCGACAACGGGTGGTTCATTGCCGGCCCGCTGGGCATCCGCTTCGTCAAGTCGTCGGATGCGTTCATCGCGCCGCAGGCTGGGCGGTTTACATGCACGGTCGAGTGTGACATGTTGTATGGGATCGATCACGCTCAGGACCTGCTGGGGGAGATCAAGAAGCGGATTTGTGACACGTCGACTCTCGTGGGGAATGATAGTATTCGCATTCACTGGGGCTTGGACTGGGGTTACACCACGGCGGATAATGTGCGCAAGTGGTATCCGGATCTGGGAAAGTGGCAGGCTGTGTATCGTGAACTGAACACCACGGGCATGTTTGACAATGTGTTTACGAAGCGCCTTCGACTGAGGGAGTAAAGCCCAGATCTTCTTACTCCGCAGTCTGGTCAGATTGCAAATTGACCACCTGTAGCACCTATCTCTATACCTTACCTAGTGATTCCTCTAGACACTTTCTGATCAAGTCTAGATTAGTCAAAGAGCCTAAACAGGGGAGAAGGCACAGCTCTATTTTGTAAAGATTTGCGTGTATTCTCCTCTCGGTTCAGATATAATCTATCCAATCTATGGAATCTAGCCCGAATTCCATCATATCTTCGTCCAAAAGGCTGGAATACAGACCCGCCTACTGCGGCACCCCAGCAGCCCCGACTTCACCCTCTCTGTCCATTTCGTGATGCCTATCAGCTACTGCGGACCTAAAGTCGCCAAATGTCATCTGATCTTGGTTGCTACCAACCTCTAATCCCAACCATTCCATCTCCCCGCCCATACCAATGCCGCGTACATCCCACAGCCCAGTCTCAGTCTCAGTGGTTGGTAAGATGTCGTTCATTCCGTCTCCATCTCTCATGTGCGTTGTAGACAACGCATCCGTGATGAGAGGCTCTAAATGGTCAAGAAGAATATCTTGATTTCCATGGGCCCGTAGCCGCTCCAGACCTTCGATATCCTCGCCCACGATAGTGTAATTGAGGTCCCACAGCCCTTGAGCGAACTCAGCAGCTTCCTCTCCATCTGCCATGTCCACTCTCCATGTTGGCGGCTGTTAGCCTGTCATAATTACCTCCTCCTCTGGGGGGGGGGGGTTAATTCCCTCAAACGTATCCGCCTCGGTGTCCTCGGTGTCTTCATCAGATGCCTGCGGATCGTTCGGATCATTCGGGTCGTCCTGCTCATTTCGCGTCTGCCATACTGAGGTGATATACTCCGCTACGGCGTATGACCTCCTGCGGTCGCGCCTCCCACGGCTCGGCGATATTGGTGCATATAATCGCCCCTCAGACGCGCACCTTCCTGAAGGAGAAAGTGTACCATGTCGAGACGGCCGAATTGTGCGGCACCTTCGAGTGCTGTTACAGTTGTCCCCGCGGCGTTGACATCAGCCCCTGCCGACAGCAGCTTGCGGGCAATTCCAAGGTAACCTCCCATTGCCGCATATTGAAGTGCTGTGGCTCCGTAAGAGAGAGACGCCGAGTCGTTGGCATTAGCCTTCGCCTCAAGGAGAATGTTAACAAGCTGTAGCTGCCCAGTCTCCGCTGCTCTTTATAGAGCCGTTCGCATGTCGTCTGTGGTAAAGGGCCACGCCATCTTATCGTGATTCACATCAACTCGTGCACCGGAGATGATGAGATCAATGACGAGCTCGACATCCTTGACGTGAACTGCAGCAGCCAATGAAAACTCCAAGACAACATAGGGATAAATACCTCCGGTATAGGACTCGCCAGCAGCCGCTGGCTCGTTGAGAGACGCCCCTTTATGACGTACGTCTTGGATCAGTCTTGAATGACCGGATACAATTGCACGCGAAAGAACGAACCCCAGGTGCCGTGATCCCCAGTCCACCACATTGAAGAGACTTTGAAAGATAGAGTAGTCGTCAAGTTCGGCGGCTTCAAGGAGGCATCGTGGCAAGGGACCAAGCCATCGTCTTCGGATGCCGGCTGCAGTTATGCGGGACCCCAAGTTGGTGGAACAGAGCAGAGAAGAGCGTCTAAGAGAGGCCTCACTCGCTCACGATCTCGAACTGCGAGAGAAAGCGTACAGGGACTGAATGGAACTCCACGCCTAGCAAGGTCTCGAACACATGGACTGGTCGATGACGGGCAGTTTGTCAACCGTGGGTGTCTCGGAATAACCGGTGCGGATCAGAGGGTTGAGCCACCAGAAAAGTGTTCGGTTGACCAAGGGCGCTGTCTCTTCGGAGCTGCAAAGGCTCGGATCCGGCAGAACATGGTGGATGGACGTGACGAATACCCCTGTAAGAGCAGAAGAGTAATCCGGGCGAGAAACAGGGTTCTGGCGCGAGCCGCGTCAAAAATGACGGTCGATAGCAGATATAGGTTGAGGATTGCCGACGGGGCGTAGGCGAACGCGTGTTCCTGGAAAGAGAGCACGCACGAGACGACCGAAGCCAGAAGAGCGACGACGGCCCCCGCAACAGACGTGGACGTCTTGGCAGTGCTCTGAACTGCCCATAGCGCCACTAGAGCGGTCTGCACCACGACAAGCGACGAAAGAGAAAGCTTCAAACATTAGTATCGCGAGATTGGGGCGTGTCAGAGAGAGTACCTACCAGTTTACTCGAGCGCAAGCCCTTCCTAGCAACTCGAGGTTTTCTACCCGACAATGTCCGCAGTCGATGTCCGGCCAGGAGGAGGAATACCGTCGCCGGCAGAATGCACAGAATCGTTTCCTCAAACTTCAGCGTGATTTCCAGAACCACGGATGCCGGCCATGATAAGTTTTGGCCGCACTGTTACACAAGTCTCGAACTTCGAATTGACCCGACAGAACGGAACGAAAGAAGGTAGGGAACTGAAGGCGAGAAAGGACCCTTCGTAACCTGCCCATTCGACACGCTCAGTGTGCTGTCGCGACCATACGATGCAGACACCCCACGAAGCAAACGCTTGGTGATACTTGCCGCATTTGGGCGTTGGATACCTGGGAGATTGAGACTTGCAATGAAAACGCAACCTCACACTGTGCTTGACGTAGCGCTCAAAAATAGCCGCTGTATTGCAAAAGTGCAGCTGATACTGCACCAATGAGGCGTTGCTTTAGTTCTTGGTCCTTCCGCATTTGTTGCCGACCATGAAGACGGGGTAGCATTTGATGCGGCGGGTGGACTTCAGGAAATTTGACGTCGACGGGTTCGGTGCAGCGCTCGACGACGTCGACGATAATGACGCGACCTTTGAGCAAAAATGATTTATGTATGGCTTGGACCCGATGGCGTATAAAGTGTAGAAAAGCTTGAGCGTTAAGGGTGTGGTGGATTGGTGACGCGGAGAGAGCGATGGTCGATGCGACTGTTGAGGGGGGTGACATGATTTCCTGCGGTGAGGTGTTGAAGGGTTTGGGTAATGATAGGTGATTTCTGTGTTGATTTCTGTGTTGATTTCATTTTTGTAAGGTAGGGTGTGACAAGCTATAATTATAGGGGTGTGGCCTTCACAGGGCTAAGAATTCATTCTGCCTTCGTGCGAAATCGGGATTCAAGAGCCTTTCTTGTCGCCCGACATTCAATGTCTCTGGAACTCTGCTCAAGTTCAACCTTCTCACGGATGATAACAGTGAACTTAGGTAAGGACTCGGATACATCAGTCGGATGTCTTGATTATATTACCAAGATGAGAATCAGTCATCATCAGAAAGATTCTGAACTTCAAATTTTGCTGTAGCCCGTCTCGGGCACATGTATAAATCTAATCTACAAGGTATCTATCCTCCGAGCTAAAATGAGCGTGTAATATGACAACGAATGTGACTCCCACTCCCTTCGACCGTCCCGTCGCACTAACATTAATGAAAGGCATGGTGCGTTAAAACCAAAACAGAAAACCAAAGAAAGTCTAAATGCAACTTCACCCATTCGCAATGCAGTCTCCTGAACTGCCACCCCCCAATCCCTAACTAGCCACCTCCCACCTGATACCACCAAGACACACCACCACAGCCCCCTTAGCTGCAAAAGATATTCACAAACCGCAACGCCGACCCAACCCCAAACTGCGCCGCATCATGGCACTCCTGCGCAACAACATTGAAAACCGAGTCGGCCGAGCCACAAGTCGGGCTCGAAGAGAAGACAACCCGGCAGTTGGTCGGGTCTGCGAGGGCTAGCTCGTCAAAGTCAAAGGCCGCGAAGGAGACGCCCTGCGGAAGCGGCTGGCAGATCTCGGTCACGGAGAGACGCAGGAAATCATTTTGGAGCCCGCAGTCGGCTAGGCTTTGGTGGAGGAAGAGGTTCAGGGCTGAGGTGCCGAATTGTCGGGCCTCATGGCGGGGTGCGGCGGAGGCGGTGGCGGCGAGGGCGGCGACCAGGATGGAGTTGAGAGTGGGGAACTGCATTTTGAGAGTTGGGAGGGATGGAGGTAGTGGTGGCAAGGTAGTTGGGTGTTTTGGTATTGTTTGTGGGAGAGGCTGGCTGGAAAGTTGTATTTTTGGAGCTCTGAAAATGTCGGTGTTGGGGAGTGTTTGTGATGGTGTGTTTTTGAAGGCGTGTGTTGAAGTGATGCTGTTTAACTTGTGTGATGGAGATAAATAACACAACTAATGTCGACGGCCGTTGCCTTTATATGTGGTTTCTTCATCATTTCTCAATCCAAGTGGTTTTGTCATGACTGACGCCGCCCTGCGGATACAGCACATCTCCGGTTGCTCAGCCTTGTTTCCCACCCATCATAAGAATCCGCTTATCGTGCAGCGGCAATGGCCGATTCCAATAGCAGAGATCTACGTATTGGAGTTATGAATAGCTGCGATGCTGAACAGCAATATTTCCTTTTTCGGATCTTGGGAGCATGCATCTCACTTACATCACAGATGCATTCCAGTGGAGTCTTTAAACGAAGCAGCCAACCACGGGCGCCAAGCCATAGCAAGCTGAGCCCGAGGGCAAATCTCAACACAGCCGCGAGTAAGATCTGAGGCCTGACGCAGCAAACCTGCTCAGGCTCTGGACTTACCAGGGAGAGATGGACGTGAGCTGTGCTGAACCACCGACAGCCGTCAAGGTTTTCAAGTCAGAAAGATGCTGATGGTATCCTCTATTATGTGCAAAAGTAATGTCAGACGTAGGCAGCAAGCAAAAACGGGCAAATCATTGGATATTATTGCTCCGGGCTCAGCGATTTCTACCGCCACTTCGTCGCGAGGAAGACTCGTGGTGACAGCCCTCAGAGTCATTGTGAGGGCTGTGCGAAGGGAACGGAGGACTCCGAAAGCCCCGCAAATTCGAAGGAGCTTCGCTGTTAAGGTCCGGAAACAAAACGAAGCACGCCAAACGCTTTATCAGAGGAGTGACACTGGGGGAGAATAGGGTACGGTGAAGAAAAGGCTAATTGGTCTCCGGAGCTAAAATACCGCTCAGCATCGATTTGACGGGGACCGTCGGGTGTCGTACTTCGTACATGCAAGGCCCATGTCTACCCAGTGCCACCGGGGAGCTTGCTCGACATTATCCTGGCCGGTTCGGACATGACAAATCCGGATCATGCGATCTTCCCACGCGGATCGAGGTGTTCGGATGATGTTGTGAACATCTCATCGCCCATGGGGTGATCGGCCTGCACTAACACCGATCCTATCAACCTTGTAGTCAAGCTGTTAGTAGGAGTGAAATCCCCTAACATTTCACCACACAAACCCGCTGTCTGCGCGTTAGTGTTTTTGGCTGGAGAGATCGGGTGCCGTGGGGGTGTTACACGGCGATGGGGCGGCATTTGCGGGAAATGGCCGGACGAGGACGCATCCGACTTGCGGCAGTTCTACCAAGGGGAGGAATCTGGGATTCTTCTTGATAAGAAGCACCGGATTCCACTGGATCCGACGAGATAGCAGAATTGATGGCGTTGACGAGTGCCAAGCTCCGATTCGCCCAACCAGCCGGGAGTGCCAAGCCGATGCCAAGCTCAAACACCCCTTGTGTCAGAGCAGCACCGGGCCAGTGATTGGCCTTGGGCGAGCCCCTGCAGGTCCAGTGGTCTAGACTCCGTTGGACCTGAGGCCGCGGTCTTCAAACTCGGAAGGAATATGTGGCTGAAAACGACGTCGGTGTACTTACCAGTGCCGACCTGGTCACAGACTTTTGGCGATCCTGAAACAAAACCGTCTGACCTCACTCAGAACCACCAGACTTTCTTCGAGCCTATTCGCACGCATCGCTGCAGCCAGCAGGCGAGATGCACGCCCGTCTCCCGGAGTCTCACATGGCACCTCCGTGGCGACCGCCCGCTGCTGTGAAACCAACGCTGGAGGAAGGCGCAAGTGACTGATGGAATATGAGGCCTTTCGCACGAGTGCCGATCTTTGCCATATAATAACGTCTTGGCCTCTTGGCCTCTTGGCTCTTGGCTTCTTGGCTCCTTGGCTTCTTCTTGGCTTCCGGTAAGCCACACCCGTTTCTCTTGCACGTCATGGCGCACGACGAAGGCCACGATGGGTATGTACAGGCCACCAAGGCTGCGGAGCCGGTCTCCAAGAGCGCCAAGATCCTTCATCGCCGCCAAGAGGAAAATCTGCCAATCTTCGGCGACCTGGTGGAGCATGCCGATGCAACGCACCTGCGGTACCACGAGCGCGAAGACGCACGCAACATCGAGCTGTTCTTCGACCTCTTCTTCGTCGCCATCTTCAGCACCTTCACCAAGAACCACGAGATCAACAGCAACGAGGCCCTGTCATCCTATGCGGTCTACTTCGGCGTCATCTGGGCCTCCTGGCTGCAGGTCTGTCTCTACGATGTGCGGTTCGGCTTCGACAGCATCTTTGAGCGCTCGACGAAAGCCATCCAAATGTGCGCCTTCATCGGCTTCGCTTCGACAACGGCATCCTTGGAAATGGGCCCCACCCCGGAGGTCGGAATCGAGGCGGCATTGAGCGGTTTCCAGTCGCTCAATTTTCTCATGATCATCTCGCGCGCACTCTTCGCCATCCAGTATGCCGTCGCTTACGTGCTCGTTGGCCGCAAACACCCGCCGGCCAAGATTCCCCTCTTGATCACGGCCCTCATGTATACCTCAGCCAGCGCCATCTATGCGCTCTTGTACAAGTTTGTGCTTGTCGACTCGGGAAACGCGTCAGGTTTCTACGGATACTACGCCATCATCGCCTTCGAGCTCTCCGTCACATCCCTCGTTGTCGCCCGCTACGAGTGTGTCAGCTTCAAGGAGACACACCTACACAAACGCCTCATGGTCTTGACGCTCATGATTCTCGGCGAGGGCATCATTGTGTGCGCCTTTAGCTTTGCGAAGATTAGCTCCAAGACTGGCTGGACAGCCAACTCGTTTGGCCAGGCGCTTTGCGTGATTTTGAGCATTGTAGGTCGAAATCTCTCTTCTCCCGACTAACAACAATATGCTAACATTCTGGTCTAGTACTTCATCTACTGCCTCTACTTTGGGAACTCCGCCATTGAAGCCCCTCTCTACTTCCGCCCAGTCAAGCAACAGCTCTACGCTATGCTCCATCTGCCGTTCCACCTCTCTCTGGCACTGACGCTAGAAGGCCTGAGGACCTGGACCGTCATCGCCAACGTGCAATACAACTTCAAGAAGGTCTATGGCTACATTGAAAAGGTCATTGGCGAGACGCCAGACGTCTACCGCCTGGAAGAGTTCAACTCCACCACCGGCGCCGAGATCGTCGACAGCCTCAACTCCACGGCCAAGACGTTCAAGTTTGACAAGTCTGCTTCGTGGGACTACATGCAGACAGCCCTCACCAAGATGAACCTCGCCTGGCAGGACGACCCTGCCACGATCGGAACGCAGAGCAAGAGCGACGTTCTGAAGTTCTACTTTACCGAGTTTGTCTCGCTCTTCCAGAACGAGCAGTTCGTCTCCAACAGCATGGTTGTGCCCAGCGTTCAAATCAAGGCTGCCAAAGGCTCCGGTGTTGCCAAGATGGATGCGTACTTTGCCGTCTTCAAGATGATTTTCATCTACTTCTTTGTTTGCACCGCCCTTGTCATGATTATCCTGGGTGTCTTCAGGAGAATGACATTGGGGGTACGAGACAGATACGACAACATCATGATCACGGTCAGGATGGCAATGGGCCTCTTCTTGGGTCTCTTGGCGCTCATGGCCTTGATGGACGACCGCATCACCAGTTACATCAACAGCGGTGTGCTGTTGCCTACGCTTTTGTTCTTCCTGCTCTTTGGTAAGCAAACCTCACGCATCGTGTTCCCAAAGAACTCTCTAACCCTCTGCCTGTGTAGTTGTGATGTTCGAGAAGGGGTTGACCATTTTCGCCATCAAGCAAGGAAAGAAGTTCGTCAACACTGTCCGCAAGGATGATCCCGAGTATGGAGGAGAAAAGCTAGACATGGATGCGAAGTCAGTGGGCGAGGGAGATGCGTACTGACCCCTAGTTGAAAGGTTAGATCACACTCCTCTGAGGGTGAGGAGGGTCGGCAAAAACGAAAGCGGCCACGCCCGTTTGTGCTTGGGGTCGGGTTCTATGTGGCTTTGCTGTCGTTATCTTTGGACTATAGAGGACAAGATCGTAGGTAACCAACCAACTGCCAGGGGATTAATAGGTTCGCGGCTCCGAGCTTCTTATATTGGATAGACAGACGTTAGTTGATTAGGTAGGTAGGCAGGTTTAAACCTCGGTTCCACTAGTTGCCCAGCCTCAAACCCGCTTCAACACAAAACCCGCGGTCCTCTGCCTCGCCTCATTCGCCGCATCATGCCAGTTCCCCTTGATCTCATCCCCCTTCTCATCCAGCACGCCGTCCCAGAACCAGACCTGGCCATGCCACTGCGAATCATAGCTCTGGATCCACGAGAACCCGCCCTTGGACGACTTCACGTTCGCCACGCCCGTGCCCTCGACAGTAAACGCCGCCCCATCATTCCCCGTCCCCTTAAACTTAGCACCCACCGTGAAAGCCGGGACTTCCAGCGTGAACTCCTTCGTCGACCCGTTGGGATACGACACCGTGCCTTTCCAGCTGCCCGCGAGCGGCGACACCGAGCCGCGCTGTAGCGTCCAGCTGCCGATGCGGTTGCGTCCGTCGGCGGGGGAGTCGTACCACGTGCCGCTGAGGGTGTTTCCGTCGGCGGACAGCGTGCCGCGGTACGTCCAGACTTGGCCGGCCCAGATGGAGGCGTAGGTCTGCGCGAAGGTTACGGTGGGTAGGGGGTCTCCACCGGCGCTGCCGGAGGAGAGGAGCTGGCCGGCGATGATGTTGAAGTCGCCGCGGGACTCGGTGCCGGTGCCGGTGAAGACGGTGTTGTTGGCGGCTTGGGAGATTTTGAAGCCGAAGTCGCGCTTGGTCTTGTCGGGGTAGGCGAAGTGCCCGGACCAGTCGCCGATGAGGGCTGTGAGTGGGGGAATGGTGGTCAGTGGGGGTAGTAGTCAAGGGGGCGACTTGCTTACAGGACATGTTTATCTGGTGGCTGGCTGGGCTTGGGTAGGACGGAGCGTATTTGAGGGGGAAGACAGGTTGAGTGTTCGTTTGGTCTTTTAGAGGCGTTGGAAACCAAGGATCCTCTGCTTGTTTTTGGTCTCCTGTCTCGTCTTATACTTGAAGAGTTATGGTCTTTCCTAATGGTGAGCTTGGGCTGGCCACAAGCATTCGGCTGTCGCGCATAGACAGGTAAATCTATGATTGGTTTCTCCCTACTAATGGATATAGCCGCTGCTGTCATTGCTCTATAGGCCTGGTAGTTGATGACACGAAATTCGAAAATGACCCGCCCAGCAAGGATGAGGGATGAGTGAGTTTCTGCGGAAAGCGCGGCGAGATCAGGTAGGCAGTTTGTTGCCCAACTTTCTTGAGAGAGCGGAAGTTCGGCTCTGGCACCAAATCTGAGATCTGAAGTATACCTAGGCTGGAAGCAGAGCTTCTTGCATCGAAAATGCAAGTAGGTGCAAGCAGTGCAACCCCACTTGTCGATCATATTTAGCCGACACTGGAGCTTGATTGGGCGGCGTGTTGAACTCGCTTTCTCCGAATGGCTGCAACCAGCGTGGCGACATAACCAAGGAAATCGCGCGAGCACCTAATGAAATAAATGCCAGTTCTGTAACTGGCTGAGATTAGGAATAGGGTACAAATTTGACGCGAGACCGGATCTCACGGAAGGCATCAGCCCGGAATTGATCACAGCGACGACCTAGTTCGAGGATGGACTTGCTTGGCTTGCATTAGTTCACAGAAGTAATAACATAAGGCAGGAGCACTGGGGTGCCAATCCGCGCCATTGCTAGGCGCACATGTTCAAGATCAGGCTGCCAGGATGCCGCATCAGACAACTCCAGGATGCCCCGTTGCCCTTGTGTCAATATTTCGGGATTCCCCGAGCCTCTCGACGACGTTGAAGACGGAGGAACTGAACGTCCGGGTTGCGGAACAAACGGTGTTGGGCTGGATCTGTGCCTCAGGCACTACAAACCTCCGCTGGAACCGGCGCCTCCCTGACTGGCCGCGGAGCCATGATGGAAACCCGCCTAAACCTACAAGTATCCAGCCAGCCAGATAGGCAGATCACGTGCAGCTCAACCAAGCAACCCAGGGCAGGCAGGACCTCCAACGCTTCTGGGTTCTTCAACGCATCCCAGCTGCAAAAACCTTTAAACGACACCGCAGCATCCGCATCAAGACAGGATACCAGCACAATCGACAATGCCACTCTCCCCGGTACTAAGCAGGGCTGCTGGCGGTGCTGTTGTGCAACCAACACCTCCAAGGCGCCAACCAATCGCCTTGATCTTCACACCGCGCACAAAAATGCAGAGGCGTTCCCAAAGTTTGGTTCCGCGAACCACCTCGCTGGGTGGCACGGGTGACTTCCCCGGAAATGCATAGGGTGTGGTCGGGGAAGTGGGGGCTTGTTTGAAACCCCTGAACGCACTGACTTTCGATATTGACGTTTCCATGCAAAAATTCGTGGCAGTGTTTCCTGCGCTGCTTTGGGTCCCATTATCGCATGCTATGCGCATGGAATTCTCCTGCTGGGGAGCTTCAGCCCGCTGCGAGGGCTGATATGCCGAAAGCGGGGAAGGAGGGGCAGCGGTCTGGGCTTCGGGATGCTGCCCGGTGCAGGAATCCAAGAAGTTGTGTGTTTTGGTGCCTGGCAGGGTTGTGCTTGTGAGGGGGAAAGGGATGCGAAAACGAGAGGTTTGCACTGCAAATCCTGTGATCCATGGTCTAGACCCGACACTGCCAGCGCCGAGGCTGATTTGGGAGCGATGACGTCGGTCGTCATTTTCCTCCGTGTGCGCAGGGCTCACAAACGATCCAAACACGGTCGACCTCGGCCACATGGCCTCAAATGACGGCCGATTCGGGACAAGAGCGCGGGCGGCGGGCGCTTAGTTTTGTGGATTGGGGAGATCGCGATCTCAGCAGCCGGCCCATAGGAGCCCAGAACCGGCGTCTTGGCACGACCGCCGCTCGCCGTTCCTGCGGATTTAGCGGCTACCAGGATCCCTGCCGTCCCGTTGGTCAGCCCGCTGGAGGTTGCAACCAATGCCGCGCCGCCGAACAGGGGGTCGTCCGTCGCCTCGCTTCTAAATGCGTATGCCATGGCGCGATATCCGGCCTCTGCAGCCTGGGTGAGCATTGTCGGTTCTCAAATGCAGCAGTCTTCGCTATCGTCCCACGCTCCCGGGTTTTCCAACAGCGGCCGATTCCCGGGACCGCTTGTGCCTAAAAGGAAGAAAACCGAGACGCCCTCCTGTCGCTCTCATCACACGCTTTCCCTCTTCTCTCCGTTCTGTTTCACCCCTCGCAGCGCCAGCGGTCGACCAGCCAGTGACATGTTGGCATATACCCGCTACTCGTCGATACGCCACGGTCTTCGCCAACGGTGATGCTAGGATCAAGATGCATCGGGGCCATGAAGTCGCCGTCGCCATGTGGGCCATGACCGGCCTCTCGTTCGCATTGGTTGTGCTACGCCTGTACACGCGCATTCGCATCATCAAGTTCGTCGGCATCGAGGACCACCTGTTTCTGGCCACCGGCGTCTTTCTCCTCATCTTTACCGCCACCATCCAGGTCGCCGTGCACTACGGTCTCGGCCGGAGTTTCTGGAGCCTATCGCTTGACGACTCGTCCAATGCCATCTTTTGGACCTATGTGGCCAACACGTTTGCCATCACCGGCAACGCCATGGCCAAGCTGTCGATGGGCTTCTTCCTGCTCCGCGTCGTGCAGCTCAAGGGCCAGAAGATTGCTTTATGGGTCCTCATTGTCGTTACCTCGGGTACATCGATCGCGCTTGTTATCATGCTCTGGAACCAAACAACGCCAGTCAAGGCCAGCTGGGATCCCCTGAGGACGCCGGGACAATGGAATATACAGATTCAACCGATGAGCGTGGGACTGGGCGGCTGGTCCAGCGCCTGCGATTTCTTCTTCGCCATCTTCCCGTGGATGTTCATCTGGTCTTTGAGGATGCCCCGGCGGGAGAAAATCATGCTTGCTAGCGGCATGAGTCTTGGTGTTATGTAGGTTATCCTATACACGGCTGTGCTGGAATCGCCGGTGCTGACAACAACAGAGCTGGGGCATGCGGTGTAGTCCGTACGGTGGTGCTTTCGCGGTTGGAAATCAACGATTATACATGTAAGTCACCCACCCTACAGTTTCCTATTCACACAATAACTGACCACCCCCAGTAAACTTCGCAACATACTTCGTCTGGGCCGGGGCCGAGATCGCCGTCTCGATGGTGTGCCTCGGCGTCCCCACCCTCCGTCCCCTCTACCTTCGACACTGCGGCATGACAGCCGACTACAGCTCAAAAGCCAACAACACCCACGCCACCGACCCCGAACTCCCACTCTTCACAATGTGCGAGCAAAAGCCCGGGAGCCAAAACCCAACCCACCCTCCACAAGAAAAGCCACCCCAAGTTTTCGCACCCCAACCACCGCCCAATGAGAAGCCAAAGCCACACAACCCGAATCCGAGCCCAGAACCAACCACCTTCCTCCGGGATTCTTCATCCTCACGCACCGCGGTGGATTCTACGCCTAGTCCGGAGCCGTGTCTCCCTAGGCCGGAGAGCGCACACACCCACACCCGACACCGAAGCGATAGCGTTGATGATATACTCGGTCTTTATGACAGTGAGAGGAGTCGAAGTCGGGGACGGGCAGTGACGCCTCATAGTTACGGGAATGACCACCATCCGCCTGCGACGATATGGGTGAGGAGTGAGTTTAGGGTTGATGTCGAACGGCAGGCTGGAGCTTGGCCGTTGGCGAGCTAAGCTCGATGCTTTTCACGGTTTGGGTCTTGGACGGAAGGGTGGGGGCGTTTTGTGCCATTTCTAGGGCAACGTACTACAGGATCGGCGCAAGCCACTTTCGGGGCCATGGGCTCCTCATGATGTTATGAAGCAACTAAAATATACCCCTATTTCTTTTCTATAGGTACCTACCTGGGTTCTTAACACAAGTAACAAATTTCGAACAAAATGACGCTTTCCGTGGCGTTCCTCAACTGTTGAATTCGTGCATGGGAGGGGTAGGCCGAGTACTGGGATTTGTATCTGTCTTGTCGCGATAATATTTCACGTCGTGGGCCGGAACTTGGGGTCACTCTTTTGCTGGCATTCACTCAATGAATCACTCGCTTCCAAATTCTTGGACCTTCATTTCTCATCAGTTTTTATTTCTCACCATATCTTCATATGTCTCTTTCTTTGCTACGCGACCTGCAGACAGACGTCTCGAACGCCCAACATGGGATAATCAGACTCTTCCTTGCCACGGTTCATCTCGCAAGTATCACCACCATCACCGGGTAGCTCTCAAGGTCTGGACCCTTATCTCGGTAGGTACGTTGGCACCCCCGAGGTAGGCGGGCATCACTCACTCATACTCCTCGAGTAACCCATCAAGGTGATACTCAACATATCCAAGATCCTTGAGACAAGACAGCGTCTCATTTAAGATCAGCGACTCAGGATCACTGAGCTCCAGCTCTTTCAACCGGGGGAAATCCCGTCCAGCCAGGGAGAAAAGCTCATCAAGAGCCTCCTGCCGGTCAAGCCGGCGCGACATATTAAAATTCCGTGCCGAGCGGGGCGGGACTATCTTGCCGGTTCCATTGTAGAAGCCAACCACCTTGAGCTCGTCAGTACACTTAAAGCGTGACTAACTGCTCTCAAAAATCTCCTTAACACTGCGGGTGGTTCCGCAGGCATCGATCCAATAAATTGGCAAGGTCTTTGGTGTATGAACGGTCACCTGTGAGAACAGGGGACTATTCTCGTCGACAGCGATGCAGGCCGGGGCTTTAATAAGCGTGGAGACCTGGCCCATGCTGTTGGTGTAGTGTACCATCTTCGGCGAGTGCTCGTGGGTGTGGGAAGGGGGTTGCTCTCGCTGTAAGTTTAGATCCTCGTGAGTTTGCAGAGGTTTCAGATTTCCTTTTTGGGGGCAATCGAGATATGTGGGGCCTTGGTATTTCTGAGTGCTGATGAGCTTGAGAGAGAGAGAGAGTCGATTCCGAACGAGAGGACCTATGCTGCTTTAATATACTCGTTTCGCTCGATTTGATAACACCAACCCCTATGCTAAGGATAATCGCGCTTGTTTCCCACAATTCTGCTGTCTGTAGCTAACAAAGACCCTCCCCTATGGTGAAAGGAACCGTACAGGGATCTTAGACGTTGACTCATTGAGTGGGACGTAGAAGTGATAGATCAATCCCATTGAGGCGCGAAAGAATTTGGACCACTCATAAGCCCTGTGTTGATACCAGGGCTATGGTCCTCAGATGTGGCCATGTATTGCGTTAGATTATGCATGCTCAAGCTCTCTCTTTCTTCTCTGGGTACCCGGAGTAGATTTGGGGCCGAGGTTCTGTAATTCAGGGGCTCTGTTGACATCACAGCGTAAACACAGATTCTCAGGATTAAGGTTGACCCTCCATTCTTTGTTCAAAGCTTGGAGGTTGATTAGTTGCCACTTGCTAGTCATTTGTGGGCTTTGGAACCTTTGATCCCTAGCTTACTTATGCAGAATTATTCGGGATGATTATTTGCCCTAGGTCGAATCTCAAGATTGCGGTTGAAGACTAGACCTCGTACAAGAGCGGTGTGAATGCCTCACCCGGCAGGGACAAAGATCACCGGCGTGACGGTATGACTCTGAACGGCGTGTTAACATGGTACGTATCGAAACCCTCGAAGAAAGTTCTCTAACCTCAGGGTAACGTTGAAACCCAAAGTTTTTCTTAACCGAATAGATACACAAGCACTGAACGACACGCAGCAGAATTCTCACCTCTAGCAAAAGTCACACCAAACCAAGTTAAAGAGTCAAAATGCTTGCTCAAAATACTATCCTAACGACAAAGTCCCTTGGGTATATCCGCTCAATGATAAGAGAGACTCGGGCTCATATGTTCTTCAAACATATCCAATGCTGTCTATCCAAAACGGATTCGAACCCCAGACGCTCAACTTCCCATCAAAATCTGTGCTAGAATCCTGCTAGCGCTGATTAGTAGATATATCTAAAGCCAGCCACTCTGCGATCAACAGTGGCATCTACGACATCGCCGTTCTCGGCGTTTGCCACATCCTCAATCTCGGCCTGCTCGAGCTTCTTGTTCTCCCACTTGTGGACGTAGCGCAGCCCGATGGCCAGGCCACCAACCAACAGGCAGATGACTGCGTTGGTGCTTCCGCCGGGGATGTATTGTGGGGCGGCTGAGGCCGGGTACATGTACGAGCCATAGATACTGGCCGTGTTTCCGACCATGTTGGCAATGGCAAGCGAGGAAGAACGCTTGACGAGGGGGCGGGGGAACGAGTTGGAGATCCATGCGAGGAGGATTTGATCTGTTGGTGGTTAGTTACGGAGCAAGATGAGTCATTGGGAGGGGGTGGTGGCTTACAAGCAGGAACGGCGCCCATGGGCATCAAGAACATGGCGAAGAAACGCGCGCCCAAGACGTTAGTGCCTGTGGCAATGGCGTTACCGACAGCAGCAACCATCATTAGGCCGAAGATATGTAGCGATCGGTCGCCAGTCTTGGCCGACGAGAAGGTCACGGCGACGGACACCAAGAAAGTACCGAACCAAACGGGCACGGTGAGCCACAGGGTGGTGATCTTGTCGTAGCCGAGGGTCTGAACGATGCTGGGGAAGAAGTACTGGAAAGTCTGGGAGAGCAAGCTGAGATGCTGCAACAGAACGAAGAGGTAGAGGCGGTAGTCGGTGAGAGCCAACTTGAGGCCGACCCAGATGGATTGGGGCTCATCCGTCTCGTTAATGTCGCGGAGCAGACGCCATTGGGCAAAGGCACGCTCCTCCTCGCTCAACCAGCGAGTGGTACGCGGGTAGTCGGGCAGGATGAAGGCGGCGACACCAGCGAAGGCGATCGTGACAACGCCCTCGATGATGAAGAGCCAGCGCCAGCCGGCAATGCCCTGGGCACCGTCCATGTTGCCGAGCACAGCAGCGCCGATGATGCCGCCGAACATGTTGGCCAGGGCGTTTCCAGAGTAGAAGAGAGACATTCGGCGCGTCAACTCGGCGCGGGTGTACCAGGAGCTCATGAGGAAGACGGCGCCGGGGAAGAAGGGGGCCTCGACGAAACCGAGGATGAAGCGCACGGCGATGAGATCACCGAACTTGCGGGTTGCGGCGTTGCAAGCCGAGACGGCGCCCCAGAGGGCCATGGCGGTGGTGAGGTAGATGGACGGGCGCACGCGCGTGATGAGGAGGTTGGATGGCAGCTGCATCAGGAGGTAGGCGACGAAGAAGATGGACGTGGCCAGGTTGAAGTCGGACCCGGTCATGCCGAGGTCAGCCTCGAGAGAGCCCTGGCGGGCCTGGGCGAGGTTGGCACGGTCGAGGAAGTTGAGCAGGTACATGAAGATGAGGCAGGGCAGCAGATGCAGGTCCATCTTGCGCACCAGGGTCTTGTTGGCGGCCTCGACGGTGGCCTCATTGCGGCTCTCGAATTTGTCGATCCACGCCCTGAGCTCGGGGTCCGAGTCCTGGACGACGGCTCCGACGGGGGCCGCCACGTCCTTGTGGGATGCGTCTGACTTGTGCTCGAGGCTGGTCTTCTCGGACCGGCGCTCGACGCTCGGGCGGCTGGGAGGTGCTGTCGCGACGGCAACCTTTTCGTCCGACATGGTGGGTGGTTGTGGGGGATACAAACGTGGAGAGAATGGATTCCCTGGGCTGAGTTTGCGTGATTCTGGAGTCTGGAGGCAGAGCTGAGGATAACCCCGACTCGAGCCGGGAGCCCATGGGTTTTATGCATGATGCTGTCGCGTAGATCCACCCGCTGCTAGGCCCATTCCCCCGGATCAAGGGTGGTTGCAAAATGGGACTCCAGGTTTTCCTCTCCACAAACAGCAGGGACGCTATGCAGATTGCCGATCCTTACCCCGAGTCGTGCAGGGTGCGAGCTGGTGCGGGCAGGAACCATCGCCCCGCGCCCCGCCTGCTCTTTCTCTTCTCATCCCACCGGCCGCCTGCTGCCCCGGGTTTTGCGGTCGAGAGCCGCCACGCGGTCAAACTAGGCGATATTCCCGAGGTCAAACCGCCAAAACCGACCGTTTCCCAAGATGTTGCCCCAGGCTGTTTGCTGCTGCCCCGGTTGCGCCGCTCCAAAGGAACGGCCCCACCCCCATAATTCCCCCGAGCTACTGGCCTCTTGGAAATTCTCCGTTGCATGTTCGACCGAAGGTGGAGACCGGATCGGGAGATGCCCTCGGTGAGCGCGAGCGTCGCCAACAGCTGGAGGCACAAGTGCCGTGTTTCCCGACCACCTGCTGGACCCTGGATCTCTTCCTCCCCAGCAGCGATGAACATTTCGGAAGCCGCGCTCTCCCCTTCCTCTCCTCTCCCCCCCTTCTCTCCTACTCGCGACCTCACATCAAATCCTCTTCAATACCGCCGAGAATCTCCCCTTCAAAGCAAGGACACACCCATCTCGCCGCTAGACCCAAGTCATTCACCCGCAGCAACCCGCAGCCCCACAAACAAGTGTCCCAAGGCCACACAATTTTTGGGCGGGAGGATCTCAACTGCCAATCCAAACCTACCGCCACCGCACCATTCGCCGTTAGTCACGCCCGCGCCGGCCGCTTCCGTCCTAGCTCTGCCAACCTTTTTTTTTCTTTCTCCAGCTTTCGCCGCTGTGATGATACCTCAAAAAGGACGAAATAGCATGTGAGTAGGAACCTAATTCTCCATTTTTCACCGCCCTGGAAGACAGTGGTTCTCCGGGCGATGTAAGTACCGAGGCCACAAATAGGTGGCTGATTATGCTCGTCACCCAGGCGCCCAAGCCAAAAAAAAATAAAATAAAAGAAAAAAAACCTCCGGGCCCACGGCACGCCACGGGCACGCCTCCAAGCGCCACCGACGACGGCGAGCTGCAGCACCTGCACGCCTCCAAGCCACCGATGCGCAAATGCGGCTCACATGACACCACTCTTTCGCTCGGAACCAAGGATTTCTTTTTCTGACGTCGTTGTAGCCGACTACCGGCCAGCGCGGGAGTATTGATGTGTCGACGCAATTGAGGAGGCAAAACCAGAGAAAAATCGGATTGTCTGCGAGCGTTTCCTCTTTGAGGTGAGTGCTATCACGAGGCCTTTTAATCTTCAATTGGGTCTCTCGATTGAGGTCGCGAATTCGGAGCTCTTCCGGAGCAGAGCATCGGTCGTCGGCATCGCAACACCGCGTCCCGTTCCCGACGGCCGGATCGCGTACCCTGCAGCGAATGCCTAAACCAAACCCTCACCCACCGGGACAACTCACAAACAGACACCAGCAATAACGAAATTGGAATAACGAGATCAGAACAACAACCCAGCAGGTACAGACATGCAAATCTTTTCATTTCATCCATATCCATCCCCACTCATCTAGGTAGGTATCCTTCGCAGCAGCAGCAGCACACACACAACCAAACGACCCGAGCTCGTCGATCGTAAAAAAAGAATATATACGAAAAAAGAGAAGCAAGCTTCTTTCCACTGGGAACATGACATGACATGACATGATATGAGCAAAATAGCCCTCTCGGATTACACCATGATCATGAATATTCGAGTCAAGTCTTTGACAGACACATCAGGGAACGCTGAGGCTGAGGCTGTATTTGTTCCGTTCCGTTTCTCCAGCTTATCCAATCCCACTCCCACCTCAGACCTCCAGTCGTTGCAACCATTACCTCCATGCCCAACAGCTTTCCAAGATTCGCTTTCTCTGATTTTTGCTCCCCCGTCGCGAGATGAATCGCCCGCTCAAGACCAGTAGTGGAAGCGGGGATGACGGTATCCGAGCTTGTCGGCCTCGGCCTCCGAAAGGCCTTCGAGTCTGTGGTCGCGCTTGCCTTGGGCGCGCAGACGGTTCTCGCGCTGACAGTAGAGGATGCCGAAGATGGCGAGGAAGAAAGTCGCGATCTGGCCGCTGAAGTTGATGGTGTGGCCGGTTGGGTACTTGGGTGCGTCGGTGGCGATGTAGGTCCATCTGTGAGGTGCGGGTTAGAATCTTGGGGAGACGGAAAAAGGGGAGAGGGGGAGAGACATACGTTGCGACGATACCACCGATGGTTCCCAGGCTGACAATGTAGGCGGTCGAGACGGCGCGCACACCAGGGCCGGCCGAGTTGTTGATCGCCCAGGCGAGGAAGCCCGGACCGCCGGGGAAGGCACCGACGGTGATCAGGAAGATGCCACCGTAGCGGGCCTGCTTGTTCTCAACCCAGCGCATGATGGCGAAGCCGATGATGGCAAAGATGGAGAAGATGGCGAGGTAGAGACCGCGTTTTTTGGTCTTGTCACTGACATAGGCGATGATGACGGCCATGGCGCAGGCGCACACGTACGGCGGCACCGAGTACAGCTGGACCTGTGTGGATGTCCACTGGGGGTTTAGGTCGCGCAGGATAGTGGGCATGAACACGGACAGACCCTGGACGGTGATGTTGACGAGGAAGAATCCGAGGGCGCACGTGTAGTTGTGGATGCACAAGACGGCGCGCTTGACGTCGGCCCAGGTGACCTTGTCGTCGGGGTTGGCCTTGCTCTCGCGCAGCAGGCGCTCAGCGGCGATGGCGCGCTGGCGCTCGTTCAGGAACCAGGCCTCGGACGGCTTGGTGGGCATCCAGATGGGCGCCAACAGGCCGATGACGCACGTGATGATACCCTCGAAGAAGAAGATGTTGCGCCACTGGTAGATGCGCATTGACGCGATGCCCCATTCGGGAATCTGGGCGAGGGCCGCCGCGAGGAGACCACCGAAGGCACCGGCGATGGAGGCGGCCGAGACGTAGATACCGATGCGGAAGAGCAGCTCCTCGCGCTTGTAGAAGCAGCTGAGGAAGAAGGCCATGCCCGGCATGGCACCACCCTCGAAGATTCCGAGAACGGCACGCGCGCCCATCAGGCCGCCCAGGTCCCTTACGAAGGCCGTGCAGATGGAGACGAAGCCGAAGCCGACGACCAGCAGCGGGAGGTAGTACTTGGGACCGATCCATTTGAGCAGGATATTGCTGGGCACTTCGACCAGGAGGTAGATGATGTAGAAGATGGACAGGGCCCAGTTGAAGCGCACGCCCGTGTCGAGGTCCAGCTCCTTGCTCAGGCCCTGCACACGCGCGTTTCCGATGTTGATGCGGTCCAGGAAGGTCAGCATGTACAGGATCGTCACCAGCGGGACGATGTGCCAGTCGATCTTATGCCGGATGATCTTCTCCTCCTCCTCGGTCCAGACCAGCTCGGGGAAGCTGCCGTCCGACGACATCCCATCCTTGAGCCCCAGCGGCTGCTCATGCTCGAGCTGTGTGGCTTCAACGGGAAACAAATGTCAGTAAAAAAAAAAACCCCTGCTTCGATTTCCCCCCTTGCTGGGTCGCACCCCCCCAAAAAAACCTACCGATTTGCTTTTCGTTCTCCATCTTGGCTGGCCGCACGCAAAAAACACGGGGATTCTGCTGTTGCGGGACTCGTCGGTCCTGATAAGGGGGGCTCACTCCAGTGAAGAGGTGGGACCGCCGTAGGTAATCAGGGCGAGATGTGGGCCCGGGGATGGAGGATCGGGGGGATGGAGAAAAAAAGGAGGAGAGGAGGGAGAAAAACAGACGGGGGGGAAGGGGCGCGAGATTGGAGAAATAGTAAACCCAGACGACACCGGTGCCCAGGCTATAGATGCCCAAATCTCTCTTTTCCAGCCGGGAGTGGATTTAGGTTGCGTTCATCAATTCCTCCCCCCGTACCCCCCAACCCCGTCTTATAAGGAACGAACGGAAAGAACCACACAGCCAGGGACCTGTCCGCCGGGGGCACAAGCTCTGGGCACCAAGCACCAAGCTCTCCACATGCAATTCTCCCCATTCGCCGCCGTTGCAGTGGTCGGGTTAGTCGGGCTGCAGCAACGCAAAGGCGGGAAGCCAAGCCCCAGTTCTCCAACAACCGTGCTCCCTTGGGGTTGAATGCGACTCACTTTGCTGCTGGCGCCGGTTGAGAATAACCGGCCGACCGGGTGGTATTCCGCCAAAGACGCCCCAGATTGCAGATTGCAGGGGGGCTCTCAGTGCAGCTCCATCTCGCCAGAGCCGACGCTGCGGCGCTGCGCCAATTGGCAGCAGAGGATGCCAAACAGGCGAAAGGATCTCGTCGCAACCAAGCACACAAGCGCACGCATCTTGGTCCGGCCCCCAGTGCGAGCGGTGCGTGCTACCCCTCGACAATCCACACTTGGCGCGCTCCCCACCCACCCCTTCCCTCTTTTTTTTTTTCGGCAAATACGTTCGGGCATCTCGTTTTCGCGGGGAACCACCCCAATTCTTCCCCAAGCACCGGCGAAGCCAAGCCATCAGCGCCAAGCGACGCCAGCGCCAAGGCCTATTAGCCCAGCCAAAGTCCGGGGTGGCCCAGTCAGTGGCGACGATGGATGATGAGATGCGGGGGACACGTTTGGCACCACGCCGCCACACACCGAGCACACACCTCCCGGGATTCCTCTCCATCTGACAGGTTATTTTCCCTCTTGGTAGCTGGCCACTAGTGTCGCTCACGGTTGTCATTCTGAGTCGATTCCCTGATCTTGTGATAGTCCAAGACCTGGAGAAATGAGGGGATTGTGGATTCTGCCTTCAATCTTGGGGTTCCCGCCGCCGCCAACCTGGAGTGCTAAGCGTTAGTAGCCGACCGTCCCTACTTACTGACAGCCAAACCTGGGACCCAGACCAGTCTCGGCCGCTGCCGTTGACTTTGCCGGCGCCAATAGACACACGCAAGGCACTGCTAGTCTTTACCGCATCGAGACGACCACATGGCTCGCGATGCTGCGCTGCCATTTTTCCTTTTCTCGCGATCGACCAGGAGAGCAGCGCTACCAGTGCTAGCAGTAGCGCAGTAGCTCAGGCACACACTGTCCAGAACGCGGGCGCCGGCATTTTTTCCCACAGCGTCCATTCTCGAATTTATAAACGCCCGAGATTAGAGGGGGACCTATTCCAATCAGCTGGGCCCTTCCGTCTTCTTTTCACCCGTCGAGGCTGCTGCACATCATTTATCTTATATCGATCCGCGATCTGTTGGTTGGAAAGAATGGGCCGCCGTGGTGGGCCGGCACCGGCAGCTGAACAGATTGCGCGCCGTCCGAGTCGAGTCGAGTCAGCAGCGGTTTTTTGAGGTGTGTTTTTGCGTGTGTGCTGCACGCGGCGCATGTGCGACGTTGAAAACGGGCCGTTTGGGGCCTGCTGTCCTGTTTCGAGAACCTCGCTCTTGTTCTACGCTGCATTATTCCTGTCGAAACGAAGGCTTTTGTTGGCGAACCAGAGGGTAAAGATGAACGCCTCCCTTCTGCTTCTGCATGGCAATGCGACTGCAGGCTCTGGGCATGCATAGTAGCCTCAGGCTCGAGCGATTCCAGTGGGTTCGTTTCGTTCCGTTTGGCCCCGTTGGTTGGCTGCAGTGGCTTCGCAGGAAGAAGACCCCCGAAGCGGGCACCCTCCACGCTGCGGGAGCGAGGCACAAGAAGGGTTGCAATCAGCCTGTGGGTATTCTACCATATTGAAACCCGGGAATCTCACCACGCCCCCGACCAATTGCTGCACGCTGGCTCCCGGGGCAGCCGCCTTCATCAGACATGCGAATCTGCGGTAATAAGAGATGCGTGACACGTAGAGTAGAATCGTATTGGCGCCCCAGGGCAAACACAATGGGCAATTACTGCTGTATCGCTGGGTGGCGTCGCTCCCGCTCCTTGCATTGACGAGACACGTGCGGAGGATCGAGGGGGGGACAGGGTCCCTGGATCCGTCGGCTTGCCATGTGGTCGGCCTGTCCACCTGTCAGGCAGATCCCTCCCGCGCCGGGGATTTCCCATCCGCACAAGAATGCCCGAACCCCGAAGCCCGCAAGCCTGTTTTTGCAAGAGGCGCGCAAAACTCTCGGCTACTACACGCGGTAAGTATTAAGGGGCAGCCCAGAATCTGGAGAAGCTTCGATGAGCTCGCCTCGTGATATTCGGGATTGGGCTCCTATTCAAAGAAACTGGAGATGTAGCGGGCCTTACAGCTCAAAACGGCTGCAGTGCCCAAGTACAGCGGCTCAGAACAAAAAGGCGTCGCTCTGTTCCGTGCGAACATGCTCTGGAGAAACCGCCACGCAGCGCAAATCAAATAGCAGGGCCTGGTCTCTTGAAGTACGTGCCTTTTTCACACCCTGAAAGCGCTTGTCTTCACCGTGAGAGCCTTGATTGCATTCGAACGCGCCGTCAGGAGATGCAGAAGGCTTCATGGGAATGCGATACCGCCTTTAACATTAACACCATGACCTACATTGACAGTTAGCTAACCTGGAATCTTTCACACTAATTAACTCAGGGTGGCCTTTTGTTTAGTCGGGGTCTTCAAGTTCGTACCTGAAATCCAGAGCAATGGCTACTACTTTGGCTGTTTTCCCACCCATTTTCGAAACTTATCGGCGACACCTTCAGTTGCGATGTCGTGTTTGGCCATGGCTTCAATAATGCGGCCCTCTTCAACACTCCCCGACCATCCGGGGGGCGCCTTTCGGAGTGTTTGCCTTGCTTGTTCAGGATACGCCGCAACCAAGTACGACAAACAACCGTATGCCTCGTTGCTTGCCGCTGCTAAGATGGCATCCATTCTTTGGGTATCACCCCTGACGTCAAAATACCCGAGCTTGACCATATTCGCAATGACATAGAGCCTGTCGTACTTGATCGCGAGCCGAACGGCTGGCCGTAATTTGCGATCTTGAAACTCAAACTGGCTGAAGTGGAGCGTCGTGTGATCGAAATTCATCAGAAACATTGCTGTCCCTGAATTCCCAACGCGGCATGCCGTCATTAGTGGCGATTCCCCTGCGCTGTTTGGCAGATTGAGGTTGACGCCCTTCACCTCCTGGACCATAAATCTGAGCATATCCAGTACCGCAAAGCCCTTATTTTGCATCGCCAAGTGCAAGATTGTGTTTCCGTCTTCGTCTTGGGCATTGACGTTCACCCCCCAATCTATCAATATTTTGATGTGCTTGACCGAGACTCCACCCATTACGGCGTTGTGGAGCGCCGTTCTCCTCCTTCGATCGAGGCGATTGACGTTCACGGCGCTGAACTCGTGAACTATCTCCGGCCGGCCGCGCCATCCATACGCGGCAGCCGCAAGGCGGGGGGTCCATCCGGTATGATCCATTGTGACGCTTTCATCAGCGCCTAGCTCCACCAGAACCGTGAATGAAAAGATTTGGTGCGAATCGATTGCTTGAGTGAGAGCTGTTTGCCCAAATTGGTCCTCACGATTCACGTCGACCCCAAAGTTGTTTACCAGGAGACGAATCAGATCGAGATATTCGTGCTCTACCGCATAGTAAAAAGCTGTCCGCCCGTTGTGGTCCACCCAGTGAACATCAACATCTTGACCTCGTTCACGAAGGAGGCACATAGCACCTCTCTCGTTTGAGGTGAATCTTAGCAACCAGATCAAGAGGCTCATCCCGTCCACGCGGTCTTTGATGGTCATATAGTCGCAGGTCTGCAGTTCAGATCGCAATAGATCCCACTGATGACTGTTACACATCAAGACGAAGCGATGAAACACGCCCACGTAGAAAACAGGACCTGGGGCCTCGACCTGCAGCAACACCACGGGCCCGGCCTGACGGATCACTTCGCCGTCTTCCACATCCACGTGGAGCGCATGGGCGTCCATCCCCACCAAACGGTCGCCCAACCTTGCATCACGGTCCTGCACGTC
>Ga0247760_1001048_pt1 | contig 27709 bp, 20 predicted proteins | sample UWRJL171409R4_FD_179936 | JGI IMG/M metagenome (GOLD analysis project Ga0247760, IMG submission 179936) | Plant litter microbial communities from Arlington Agricultural Research Station in Wisconsin, United States - UWRJ-L171-409R-4 | ecosystem: Environmental > Terrestrial > Plant litter >... | reverse complement strand
CTCTCGAATCCCTCGTCGATCCAACCAATCTGCCAGAGCCGGTACACTGCCGTGTAAATCAGACCAACCGCCGCCGCATTGACCCCCCGGAGCGCGCTCCGCACCCACCGCCAACCACGGATGGCACTCCAGATACCCATGGTGCCGTGGACAGTAACGAGGCCGGGGACGAAGATGCCAATATAGCCAAGCAGGGCACCGAGAGCCGCATGGTACCCGCCGCCGGAGGCGGTGAGGGCTCCTAGGTCTACCTTTCAGTTAGCTCCGATTTTGATTTTATTGTTTTTCTGCTTCTCTTGTGGCAGTTCTCCCGCCTCCTCTCTTGAGAAAGGACAGCAAACAAGGCGAGCAAAAAAGGGATAAAGGGGGCCGGGAGGCACGGGAATGCTTACAAACTGCAAAATTAAAATTCGGTCCCGGAAACCCCTGAATCAGCGCTAGACCGATCAAAAAGTCCCGCGGCGACACCCACCCTTCGGCAACGACATATTCACGCAAGAGGGGGATGACGACGGGACCGCCCCCGAAAATGATGGTGCCGGCAAGATACTATTATTGGTCAGCTTTCCCTCTGTTCCTGGCAAGAGAAATAAGGGGAAGGGGAGGGGGAAGGGGAAAGAGCGGCAGAGTAAATACCATGTTAGCAAACAGCCGATACAACAACGGAGGGCTAGGCAAGACGCCGCGGAGAACGAGAACAACGATGAAAGTGGCGAGGAACAGAAGGATGAGTCCAAGTCCCGCGGGCCAGGAGAGGGCAGTGAGACGGTGCGATTCGGGGACGTTGCGGACATCGGATTCATCATCAGCATGGTCTGCCTCATCGCCGTTTTCGTTCCCGGGTCCAGCAGTGATTGTTCCGTTGGCGACATGGCGTTGACGGGTATCAGATGTGGACGAGTCCGGCTTGGTGTCCGACTCAGCTTCCGTGTTTTGGCCCGGTTGCTGTTGCTGCCGCTGCTGCTGTTCTGCAAGCTCGACACCCACCTCGGCAGCGGGCTTGTGACTGTGGCCGGTTATTTTGGTCCGGAGATTCTTGGGGATGCGGGCTATGGCCTTGACGGGCGGATGGAGCCATCGGAAGTCATGGATGACCGAGATGATGCCAGCGATGAGCATCAGCAGCGGGAAATACCACAGGGCGTTGTACAGCAGCCCAGCAGCCGCGCCGAGGAAGACCAGAAGACGGGTGAGCTTGTCGGTGATGGCTTTTTGGGCGAGCTGCACCGCGGCGAGGGCGATGATGCCGACCGTGGCCGCGTTGAGACCCGAGAGAAGGGCATATACGGGCCGCGGAAGCGACTCGCCAATGTTGGACACGCCAATGGCGAGACCGAACATGCCTAACGCCCCAGGCAGACTCCAGATGAGAAAGCCCAGTACGGCGGCGAGGAAGCCGTCGTGGATCAGGTTGATGCAGTACAGCATCTTGGTGCTGCCGGGACCCGAAAAGGCTTGGCACACGCTGAACAGCTCCTGGTACACTTGCTCGTCAATCCACGACAGCTTGGCCACAAACTTGTCGTGGAAGATCTTGAAGTGTACCGGCGGCCCGCCAAACGACGTGAAGCCCAGGTGCCATGTGTGGCGGACCGTGTTGTAGAACTTGGCGGAGATGCCGTCCCAGTTCACGGCCCAGTTGGCCTGTTTAACGCCCATTCTTTTTTCCTGCTGTCAATTTACCAATTATTGTTTTCTATTTAAGATCCTCTTGTGTGTGGTTGGTGTGGTTACGATAAGAAACATGGCGACAGAGATGGGACGAGAGCCTCATATTTATATTCACAGGTCTCAATGCATGTCGCCATTCTCGATCAACTACGCAAGCACGTGTGCGGGGTGCTGTCATTTCCGCTTCCTCATTGGCTACCGCATTCTCTTGAACAAACTCATTTCGACGTGCCAAGATAGCCAGCCTTCAGAGCATAGATATCTGGGGAGGACTTTGACCAGGGCACCGTGGTTTTCCTAGTTGAGGCCCTCCATTCGCGATGCAACAAACGATGGAGCGTGTCGCGTTGGACGGTTTTAACTGGTGTTGTGTGCCGTGTCAGCGTGTGGCGAGTGAGAAATTGGGATGGCTAGCACACTGGAGGGCTCTCAGGGGTTTGCCCCACTCGGCAATTACCAGATCGACCCAGCTGCGGGCAGCTGGCCGAAGTCGCTCAGCACGCCTCGGCCACCGCGACACGTCTCATGAGTCGCGACAGAGGCAATCTCGAATTGGCCCTGGAGCATCAAGATCCACAGAATCTCCCCCTGTTCAGTCCACGAATGTTCGACAATGCGGTCATGACAGCGGCAAGACAACCACTTGCAGTTTTCTCGATACTTGGCAACCAACATGACGGCGGGACTCTTATCGTTCCTCGGGAGCGTCTACGACCTCAACACGCTCGACACGCGGTTAACTACGTCGTCGTCTACGCCGTACACGCCTAGGTCGGCACCGTTAGCGACGGGCCGAAAAGAAAAACGGGAAGATGGCAAAACGGGGGAAATAGAAACATCACCATCAAGATGGGGATCCCTTGAGTTCTACCTTTACTATTTGGTGTTTCTGGCCGTGGTGCCCTACATGTTCTGGGTTCCCTACACAGTGTCGCGGCGTATGTTTGCTCTGTTCTCTTTTTGCAGAGGTCCGGTCTAACACACTGCTGCTGTAGCGTCCGACCCGCGATACTCAAAATATGAGCGTCATCTCTCCGAGGGCTGGATCCCGGGTCGCAAAATTGTACGGTGCCTCTTTTCTGTGTATCTTGCTGGTTCTAAAGTTAGTCGTCTAGGATATCTCGGATCCGCAGTATTCGCTACTTCGAGAAAACTTCAAGGCCATGGCCGGCCTACTACTGATGCACCCGCTGGTTCGCCGAGGTTGGAATTTCCTATGGGAGAAGGCGAGGGGTCCTACTCCGGCGAGCAGGTCAGGCACAAGATTGGCCTCAGAAGCGGCCGAGGAGCGTATGCAAATGCGCGTATCCTTTGACTTCTTGTTCGCGCTCATCTTCCTCTTCGCCCTTCATGGCTTCTCGTCTCTCAAGGTTCTCCTCATCCTTGGCATCAACCACAAGATTGCTACGAGGCTGCCTCGGAGGCTTGTTCCTGCTGTGACCTGGATTTTCAACATTTGTATGTTGTTGTCCAACGAGATATTTGAAGGTTACAAGTTCCACAACATTGCCTTGTTCTTTACAGGTCCGATCCCCAGCATCCAGAATATGGCAGATGGCCCGCCCACTCTCGTCCAGGTGGGTGAGTGGCTGGATCGTTACGGCGGGCTAATGTCACGCTGGGAGGTTCTGTTCAACATCACCGTCCTCCGCCTGATTAGTTTCAATATGGATTATTATTGGAGTCTGGATCAGCGAAGCGGTAGCCCTATTGAGGTAGGCGTTTCTTCTCATTCTCTCAGGCACACATCTGACGCCCCCAAGAAGAAGCAGCTAGACCCAGCAAACCTTTCTGAGCGTGACCGGGTCGGTATCCCCGCAGCGACATCCGACTTTTCTTTCCGCAACTACGTCGCCTACGCCATCTACGCCCCGCTGTACCTGACCGGGCCCATCCTCACTTTCAATGACTATATGTCGCAACAGCGGTACCGCGCCACCAGCATCGAGACTCCCAGGACTGTGCGATATGGTTTTCGCTTCGTCCTGGTTGTTCTCGCCATGGAGCTGGTGCTGCACTTTGACTACGTCGGTGCCATTTCCAAGGCTGACCCTGACTGGAGCTCCTATACGCCTGCGCAGCTGAGCTTGCTATCATTCTTCAACCTCCATATCATCTGGCTCAAACTGCTGTTGCCGTGGCGTTTCTTCCGTCTGTGGGCCCTAGTAGACGGCATTGACCCCCCTGAGAACATGGTCCGCTGCGTCAGCAACAACTTCAGTACCTTGTCATTCTGGCGGTCCTGGCACCGCTCCTACAACCGCTTCTTGCTGCGTTATATTTATATTCCCATGGGCGGTGCCAACTTTCGGACTGTGAGAGGCGCCCTCAAGTCGGTCGCCACCTACCTCATGGTGTTTACCTTTGTGGCGCTGTGGCACGACATTAAGATGCGCCTCCTCATCTGGGGCTGGCTCGTCGTACTGTTCTTCCTGCCCGAGATCGCTGCGCGCAACCTCTTCCCCAAGCGCAAGTGGGAGAACAACCCCACTGCTTACCGTATGTTGTGTTGCGTCGGCGCTGTATTCAATATTCTGATGATGATCTCGGCAAACTTGGTCGGCTTCGCAGTTGGCGCAGACGGGCTTAGGAGCATCCTGCTGGGAATTTTCCGCGACTATGCTGGCTTAATCTTCTTGGTCTCGGCGTGTGGTGCGCTGTTTGTGGGTGTCCAGGTCATGTTTGAAATTCGTGAAGAGGAGAAGAGGAAGGGTGTCAATCTCAAGTTTTAGCGTGCTGCGCAGACTGCGCGTGCGAGTGTACAACGTACAGGTGGTTTCAATGATAAAGGAGTGTGTTTTTTATGGTACTGGTGCTTTTTACTCGATCTGCAAGACGCGCTCCGTCTCGTGTGGGATCCCCCACTTGGCTTAGCAGATGTTTGGAGGTAGGGCGCCGGTCGCGTCCATCTTCCAGGGTCCAGGATTGGATCGGACTACGTGATACCTATCATAACCACAACTGTCATCTCTTGCTTGTTTGTATTCCCACGGGATGGGGAGAAAATCACATCATATAGTCGTACATGCCCGTCGATGCACCCAAGATACCTTTGGTTCCACATGACCACTGAACATTTACTCGCCAGCCCGGCCCGCTTCCGCTGTAAACATTTCTCATCCCATCTCCCTTCTTCCCCCTCTTGAGGAACGGAGACCACTTTCCCCACACGTTACTTTCACCAGAGGACTCTGGACTCCCACCTAGTAAGTGTAGCGTACATAGCAATGTATCTAGCCCTGTCGGCCTGACGTAGTAGAAGCCCCAAACTAGATTCCTGGTCCTGGTGGTGCATATTTCTCGATTTCATGAAGCGGCTTCCCCATCCGGTCCTCCGTACCCCATGGCGAAGAATCTGCGATGCACAAAGCGAGAGTACAAGTGCCCCCAACAATAGAACCTGCATTGTCATTTTTGGACACCCTTTTTACAGTCATGGAATCGAAGAACTCCTGTATGCCACTCAGGATATTCAAAGTTTTCCACCACACGCCGTCATGCACTTGAACTTTCAATCTCTAGCCCACAGAGCTCACATAACAGGGTATCAAATTAATTAGTTAGCTCTAACAATGATTCCTAGGATGTCGCGTCACATATTTCGGTTTTGAACGGTTGAAACCGAACGAGATATTCCCCACGTGCCACAACGCCCAGAACCCGAACTGGCCCGGCACAATAAAGAGAATTCAGGTCTACGACCTCGCCTCCTTCGACTCGTTGACAGCTGCCTCCAAGGCACCCTCCCCAGCCCGGTGCGCTTGATTGGCAAACTTGCCTGTCTTCTTCAGCTTCGTCTCCGTGACCCACTTGCGCAGCCAGACTAGGCCCCAAACTATCCCAAAGACGACAATTGCGCCCACTGCGATTCCCACAATATACGCAGCCAACTTGCTTTTTTGTTTCGCCGGATCGAGAAACGAATACGGATACCAGCCACGCGTGGCATGTGTGATGTATGCCAGTGCTAGGTACAAACCCAGCACCACGAGCAACCACACCATGTGGACGAGGGGCATGGGGTCGGTTCGGGGCACGATAATTTCGAAGAGGCTGTGGACGCTGTTGAGGAGGTGCTGCGAAACATTGCTCCATCCGTCGAAGGCGACGGGGAACCATGGGCTTGTATACAACAGTCCCCAGTAGACGACTGTGACGATGAATGGAAATACCACCACCGTTGTGTAAAACGCTGAGTGTACCGCCTGCAACGGACGTGGGAAGCGATCCAGAAGTGGAATGCCGCTACGCGCGTATGTGAACGTGTGCAGCGCCGCGAACAGGAAGTAGAAGGCGAGGCCCCAATACGTCAAGACTGTGAAGTAGCTGAACTTATCCTCCGCCGCGACGCAGCCGTTTGGCGAATGGGTGCAGTTCCAACCAAGGATGAAGATGGACGTGACAAACGCGTATAGGGACTAGGTTGGGCGGGTCCGAACCGGTTACGAGTCAGCTAGCCTATCTATTTGCGAACGGGACCAAGGCCAGGGAGAGTTTCGGTCCAGTTGATCGATTGCGTCAACGCCAGCTCTGCTCAAGGCCACTTACAAATAGGGCGCGGACGAAGAAGAGAGCCCACGGCGATATCAGCCATGATGTTTCGAACCGATGCGTGGGATCCCACTGATCGGTGCCAAAGGAGAATACTCCTCCGGCCATTTTAGTCGTTGACCCTGCAAGGCGGTCGCAATCGAGAAAGTTTGAATGGAGAGCGATAGGTATAGAAAGAGCAAGCAAGAAAACAAAGGAAAGGAAAGCCACCAGTAAAGAGCGTCGGTGATGGTGAGAAAAAGATCTTTTGTCGTCTCTGCTGCGGGTGGTTCCAACACAACGGTGCCGAGATCACGGAAAAACGGTGCCGAGATCACGGAAAGACCGTCAGCACGAAGAGGCTGAGCTTGGCGACTTTCAATTAGGAAGGTGCACCGCTTACGGGGCTAGCCTGACCACTCTCAGTCACTGAACAGCTGGACAGCGGAGAGGGTGGGTTTTACAGGAAGCTTCAAGCCATCGAGTGCTGCTGTCGGCGTGCCATCGGCCGCTCTCAGCACCGGGTTCGCTGTGCGGAATCCCCTAGTAGCAAACCAATTTCCTGTTGTATTTACGAAAGACGCAGCAACCCACCTACCGCCGAAATGACTTGCTTCGGAGTCGCCCGCCGTTGCAATTGCTGGAGGTGACAGATACTGCATCGTGATATTGCGTAGTTTACGCTAACCGCAGCCATTGGATGACGCACCTGCAGTCACTTGCGAACTCGCAACTAACACGCATCGTCACCGCCAGATCAGCAGACACTTGGGCGGGGTGTAAATTGACGGGTTGACCGTTTGATTTTCAACGCCGCAGATTTCCATCCAGCGGAGTCTCAAGGGCGCAGAGATGCCGAAGCTCCACATTATATCTTCGTCAGAAGAAGTTGCGTCGCAATCTAGTGTAGTGCTGAAGGGAAAAGGGGCCGATGGCTATCGTGGAAGGAAAAAAAACTTGAGTCCAATTCCGAGGCTGATGCTGTCGTATTTGTTACTTGACGAAACGTGGATGCTTCGATATTGATACCTTAGGGCTTCGAATTGAACCACAGCCCCAGGCGCATAAAACAATCGCACGTCCCTCCATGGAGACTCTCTTTCCTGGCCATCGCCAGCATCGTTGTGTTGTTGGAGAGACCAGGACAGTTCAAGTTTTGTTCGTAATCTTGTCGGTGCCAATCAGGGGCCTTGACTCGGTGAGCTGAAGGTCTGGGAACAATTATCGATTTGGGTTGGCGGCAAGTTACCATGCTGCCCAACCCTGCACGTCGCTCACAACCACCACGGCTGGGTTCGTCAGGTTGCAGCAGGATCAAGATTTGCGCTGTGTGCCATTCCCATCTGGAGCGGCGAAGGATGGTAACTACTAAGTAAGGAGTGAGTAACTAACCGAACACGGAGAGATGACGCCTCCAAAAGGGGTCAGGGAGTGGTTGACAATGGTCGACAGGACATGATATTCCTGTTTGTTTTCAACGAGATGCTCTGCAAAATGACTGCTCTGCTTCGCCGTCGGTGTGCGGGAAGAACACGTGCAGGAATAGGGGGCGGCTAGCTAATGGATTTTCTGTGATCTGTGCCTCTGTCACCTGCATTGTGAGGTGGGAAAGAGTGGATGAAGGGCCCCGGTTTACATGGGGCGCGCAGATGCAGTCTCATAGACGATGATGGTACCTTTCTCCCCAGTTCCCTTATCTTTTGATGGATAACAATCATGTCCAGTAGAATGGCCTACACAGTAGGGATAAGGAAACAAAACTGGTAGTACCTGAAGAATAAAACAGACGCGCGATGCATGAGAATGAAGAGCATTCAGAGATCAAAATAGACCAGGTTAGGTCTCTGTACACTTGAAGGCGGCTTTTGGGTTCCGTTCCTGGCCGCCACGAAGTTCCCACTTTACCAAACACATCTGCCAAGATGCGCTAGTTGACGCCTCCGACCAGGATAGAGGGTCGAGGCTTGGAGAGCATCCCCGCTTCCAGAGCATCATCGGACGACGCGTTGCTCGGGAACTCCTTGGAAATGCTGAGCGTTGCCATGACCTTCTCGTGCTGCACTAATGAAACTTCGTCTACGGATAGTGTCGCTGTGGCTCATCGAGATCAAACGCTGATGGTTGTTCCTGGACAGCGGTCCGTCGATTTTTGTTTCTTCGTCTCCTAGTCCCTGTTGCCGCCCATGCTGGTCATCATCAGTCTGGCCCCGGGTTGGGGTGGGGGGGGGGTGTACGCTGGGCCGTGACCGTCAGCAAAGGGTTAGCTAGCTTGAGATGAATAAATTTGAGAAAGAACCCGAGCGCCGGAGACCGGGAAGCTTTGGGAATCAATTTACGCGGTATTAGGTGGCCAAGCACACAGATCCGGGTTCCGCATGCACGCGCGGGCTCCCCACGCCAACCGGGGTAATTTTTGCTCTTGATTATCGGGCAAGGGCCAAAGGGGACCTTTCGGATTGACAAGCAGGCAGCGTGGTGCAGGAAGCTGTCGAAGCCCAAAGTGGATGTTGAATCGAGAGGGCAACGCACCGGGGTGACCCTTATTATTCTTTCGCGGTGTCGCTTTTTGGAAGCTGCTTTCTCCCAGTTCCTTGAGATCTCGATCTTTTGCCGCGAGGCACCGCTCCAACTATCGGCAGCGCTCCGCTCTTTAATTACCTAATGTTGTTCTGTTTCTTCGATCTCCGCTTGCATCACGATTAATTGACGCTCGTTTCTCGAGAAACGGTCGACTCGCACGATTCTCGTCCTTCTTCCCCCGAAAATCCGGTTGCCCCAACCCTCGACCGCAACCGCGTCGGCCCCCATCCCGACCGACAATTCCGAGTTGTCCCTTCGCTTTGATTGGAAAGTTTGCAGTCATTATGTCTTGCGTCTGCAAGCTTTTCCTTGGAGTCTGATCTAGGAATTTTCTTTCGACTCTGATTTCCACCCTCATTGAGGGAGCTGCCAATAGGCTCGCACAGCTCACGCCTGCTGCTGCGGGTACCTGCAGGAACACCGTAGGGCTGTGTTCCGGAACGACACCGTACCACACGGGTTCCTGCTGATCGCTTTGCCGATCTGTCCTAGTCACCAGAACCACTCAATGCCAACTTGAACCGAAGTTGTCACGCCCATCATGAGTGCCACGACGCAGTTGCAGTCGACTCTTCCTGGCCAATCACCCCGCGCCTTGATCCCAGACGGACGATCAGCAGGAGCCAGAGCCTCACTCCCGCCAGGAGGATCAGATGTCGAGCCAGATCTGCGAAGGAAACCCGAGGAACCTCCAGCTCCCCAGCATCCCATACCTTTTATGCAAGATGCGTTCGCTGAGTCTTTGGTCGAAGCCACCCAAGGCGGCGCCACACCCAAGCCAAAGTTGCGAACCGGTGATGCAAAAGCTCGCCGAATGGAACTGTTAGACCGGGAGAAGTCAGACCCACCTCCTGTCGCCACTTGGCGGTATCGCCCTGGCCAGGTGAACCACGAACTCCGGAGGCTAATGGCCCAAATCTCATTCGGTGTGTATCTGCTCCTCAATGGCATGGCCAACAGCCAAGTCCTCGTTGTCTCCATCTTACAGGGACACATCGACGAGGTGGATGAGTTCTTGGAGACGACGTTGGAAGATATCGGCCTGGCCACTACCGACCTCAAGGATAGGACTGAGCATCTGAAGCTGCCCATGGAGAACATGTCGGTATTTGAGCAGATGCTAGAGGATGGCAAGTTTCGGAACCAGATCTTGGACGGAAACCAGAAGATTGAGCACATTATTGCGCGAACTCAGATCGCACTGCAGCAGACAGTGCAGGACCTAGCTGAGGGTGTAAGCGCGACGAGAGAGTTCAGCCTCTACCTAGCTGAGCAGGAACATGGCGCTTGGCGTCGAGATCGTCCGGATATGATCGATATCTTTGATGCCATGAAGGGAAACACCGACGGCTGGTTCAATGCCTTTATCGACCTGCAAGCGAAGGCTAGCGAACTCAACGGGCTGATTGTCAGACTGAATGGGATGGTAGCAGAGATGGAGCGCAAAGCGAGCGAGGCTAGCCGCAGGATCCAAGTGAGTTCTCCCCTCATATCTGGTATGTTAGTGTCTCTGACTTCCCCTGCAGTTTAGTGTGATAGAACCGTTCGTAACCCAGCCTACACATCTTGGCCATACACCCCGTGTGTCGGATGCCTCGTCAAGTATGACACCGCCCGTGTCTCCTCTACCAAAAATATCCAGCTCGCCGCCTCGTTTATCCCTCCGGCTAAGTACGGTCAATCCAATTCAGAGTATGGACTCGCCCTTTTTTGACATTCAGCTACCCCGGGCTTCCATAATCGTAACTAAACCAGACCCAAGTCTGGAGAAGGAAGTATCAGCGCTGGATATTCGAGACCAGAAGTCGAAAACGATGCTGCACGTGGGGGCAGTGGAGGCGGAGGCAGAAGAACACCAAGCGATGGAGAAAGCGCAAACGTTCCTTACCAATGTTGAAGAAGAACCGATCGTGCCACGGTCGCCACCCGCTCGGAACCCGCGCCGACTCTCGGAGAGACCGAGGCCACGAGTTGAAGAACCCACAAACGACGATTCGTCGGCTGGCGAAAAGTCAGTTGACGAGCAGTTGGTTGACGAGCATTTGGTCGACGAGAAGCAAGTTGATGAGCCGGTGGTTAATGAAACCGATACCTTATATATCCTGCAACCAAGGACGTATACCCCGCTACCACCTTCTCCTCTACCATCTCCTCGGGTAAAAGATACGGATCCTCGCCGAGGATATCAACCCAAGCGGGACGAGCCGAACAAGCCGAGATTGTCGGTCGCCGTCAGAGTGTCCACACAAATTGCAGATGCGCCATTGTCGCCGAGATTCCAGCAGCAGTTGAGAACGCAGCCGTCCAAGCCAAAGCTTGTCGCGATTTCGAAATCGGTCCGTCGGCCAAATCCTAAACCCGACGCAAGACCTGAAGCGGCGCCCGAGGTAGTACGACCTGAGCCTCCACCGGAGTCGCAACCTCTAGTACCGTCGGTGCGTCGGGCAGAGACACACCCGGAGCCACAGCGACCACCCCCTCCCCGTCCGCATGAACAGCCGCAACCCCAGCCGCAGACGTTACCTCAACCTCAACAGGAACCACAGCCGCAGACAGATCTAGAGGTTCAACCAAGGCAGCGGACGTCTCTAAGACAACGAGTCTCGCTAAAAACCACACCACCCGAGTCGATTCAAGTCCCACCGCCAAATGGTCTGGCCATGCATCGTCCAATGTATTACCAATCTCCCCGTGCCTGCCAGGCGCCCGATTCTGCTTATGGGTCAGACATGGAACGGCCGCCGGTTAACTCGGTAGCCTCTATCAACTCCTCACTCGCGGAGTTTCCGGCACCGCCTGTTCGTTCCATCCTGGTTCCTTCACCGCACTCAGATCAGCAATTCTTCCGTCCCGTGCAGGCAAGCCCATACTCTCCATTGCAGCAAAGGCCTCACACTTCGGGAACAGTCGGGCCACCACAATACATCCCATCCCGCGACATCCCTTCAGCGATGGGTATGAGCATGTTGAGCAACGTGACGACAATGACGCAGGAGTCCGGGAGTTCGCGGACTCTGAAGAAGAAACGGAGTGCTTTCGGGTGGCTCAAGAAGGCGTTTTCCCTCGACGAGGAGGAGCGTGCGGCGTTCGAGGCCAAGAAGAGCCAGCAGACGAGAAACCCGTACTATGAGGACCGAACGCCCAAATTCTTGGATGGGAAGCGCATCCAACCACGGCAGACGCAGACCTTCCACCAGGGACATTGAAATAAGCTCCTGCTGGACAAAAAGGCAAAAGTTGCCGGTACCGAAAAGTGTGTCCGGGGAGCCTTGTGGCTGTGGAGGGATGTGGAGGCGACGCGGCGGCCCGCGCCGGCTGTTGTTTTGAAACATTCATGCATGCAAATTATGCAGATGCGTTCCGTTCCGTTGCTTTGGGAAGCGAGAAACTTGCTTTTTGATACCCAGCATCGACTCGAGCGTGCTACAAGGGAAAGGGAGCAGCTATTTGCTTTTTGTGTTTCTATTGCTGTTTTATTACCGGACATTTTCTCATTTCATGCATTCTTGGGGTTTGGGTTCGGGGATGGGTACGCTGGGCAACTGGGAGGAGAGGAAGCAGGGATAGCTATCGGAATCGTTTGACTCTATGAATGCGAGAAAGAGTGTAGTTCAGCAAGCATTACCATGACAGATGTTTGAATGCGAAGGTGCAATATCGGAAAGACTCTTCGGTCCTCGTGGGGTGAGCCAGAGTTGCCAAGGAACTCGTTGTGAATGACAAGCCGTTACGGAGTGGAAGGTAGCGGCTCGACTGCTTTCAATGGACTTTATAGATCAAGGCCAATTTTTTTTTTAAAAAAAAGTCGGAATGATACCTTCAACCACATACCTAGCGGTTTCAAGAAAGGCGGGTTGACAAACCTTGAGTGCTTCGGCCCCACGAGCTGACTGAACTCGGCAGTTCTACAGATTCTGAATTCAGAGTTCACACAAGGGAGCACAATGCTTGGCAAAACGTATGCCGGAGTCGTGCGTAAGACAGCGGGGCAGCGCCCCACTCCCTCAAAATTTGCACTCATGGTGTTTCGTTTCCCTCTCCCTGCATCTTCCACATCTGCAGCCGCTATGGCTCACGTTAAAGACCACTTGTCTGATCTCGACCGGCATGTACAACTGCTTGAAGGCAAGGTCAACAAGCTGCGTGCTTCTCTCAAGCACTGGCAGCAATGGTATTTCGACTACTCAGCCCTCAAAGAAGAAGTCGACCAGCTTCCCCTCGATCCCCCTCCCCGAAAAGAACTTGCTCGCATTCGTCGCGATTTCAGCAGCGAGCTCATCACACAAAAGGAGATCAACGAGATCTTTGGCAAGAATGATCTCAAGGACACAAAGCAAATCCTCACCGTCATCTCACGCCGCCTCGATTACGGCGAGCAAAATGTCCAGTCCCTGACGAAAATGCTCCAGGCTGAGGAGAATCGGCTCTCGGCTGCGACGGTAATAGCCCACCCTGACGGCGGAACAGATGAAGAGACGGGCCTACCTCTCACAGACATCATAGAGGAGCTGGATGGGGAGGGGAATGTTGTCAGTTTCCGTCTTCAGACCGGTTCGGATGCTGGCTCCCAGATCGCCGCCGCGCTCGAGAAAGCTGGAGTCGACAATCTCACAGAAACCGGTACCCCCACCAGAACTCCCAAGGACCATGCATTTCTGGCAGCCACGAGTGGGGGTGGAGGCAAAGAAGAAGAAGCTGCTACACCCTCCAAGGCGGTGGGACCACCCTCAAACGCCAAACCCGAGGAAGTGCCAGCAGGTGCTCAGACCTCGAAAAAGAGTGTGTCATTTGCCAATGACACCAAGACCGGTGATAAGCCCTCCAAGCCACCTATCTTTAATAGAGCACAACGAGTAGAAGACTTAATGCGGATTGCGCGGGAGTCGGAGGCTACGGACTTCTCAAAAGCGGTCATTCCAGAAAATGAATCTCCTGAAGACAGGGAACTCCGCCAGCAGATGCTTGATTACTGCGGCTCTGAGATGGGCCCGGTGGTGGCAGAGCTGCAGATCGAGGAAGGCGAGACTTGGGATGAGGATGATGACTGGGACATGTCCGATGAGGGGCCTGAGGATTACCGTGACGAAGATGAGGATGAACTCGGACGGTCTAAGCACAGTGTTATCACCGTTGATTACATCAAGCGCATGCAAAAGCTTGAGAAACGCCTTCAGTCCCAATCTGCATTCGCCAGCTCGCGCCAACAGGCTGATTCAACAGTCGCCGAAGGGGTGGAACGGGGACATGTGGTTCGAGAACAAGAGCCCGAACCGGCAATCACACCATACAAGGCTCCTTGTGAAGCGAAATCTGTCAGATTCGCCTCTGCCCTGAATATTGCTGCAAAAAAGAACATCAAGCCACGACCGTCCGCTAACTCTAAACCCACGAAAGAGGCTCAACCCGTCAAAGATATCGTCGATAAGTCTCTTGTATCTGATGCCGAGGATCTGGAAGACGAACAGCCGAAGCGAGTGTCGAGATTCAAAAGAGAACGCGTGGCCGTGTCGACGAAATCAGGACCTGCCACTAATTTCCCCCCTGGACCTCTTCAACTCCGCCCTTCGTTCCTCGGTGACCCTGCTGGCCCTGTGACTGAACGTTCCGAGCCTGCACCGCCCGAGGGCCAGACCTTAGCCGCTGCGATTGTGGAACGGAACGTCTCATCCAGTCCAGCTGAGCCGAACGACATGGACGATGTCTTGCTTTACCAAGCCGCTGCTGTTGAGTACAACCGTCTCCGGAACAGGATGATCCAGCAACAAGGTGGCTTCCTCAAGGAGGAAGAATCACCCGTTATCCCACTTGACGAGGACGAGGGTAGCGCTCCTCGAGTCAGCCGGTTCAAAGCCGCCCGGCTGTCAAAGAACTAGGTCTGTATTTCGCACCGCGATGGTTAGTATCGTTGCTCAGAGGATAGTCCATGACAATCAAGCTGGACAAACCATCTCAGCTTCATTCCTTTGCGTGTGTGACATCCTGATCCCTATCCGCCTTCCAGGTTCCCCTCTTGTCCTCAGTATTCGGTTCCTGACCTATACAGAGTACGATCCGGCCTCCTGACCGAAACCTGGCAAGCTATAACTGTTTGAAAATTCTAGGTCAAACCCTGGAACGCCAATTATCTGACAATTGATGGTTTGCAGCTTGTCCATCTGCATTCGCATTACTGGGCAGTTCCAAGATTGAATCTGGTGGGCTCTCTGACGCCATGACCCTTGGCAAATTTACTCCGTGGTCTCGGCGATTCGTTTCACCCCTCACATCCTCGCCTAGGAGAGTCGGTCTATGATACATAGACTCGAACCTCGAATTGAACCACGATCGTTTTGGTCCGTGATGTTGCTGCTTTGGGTTTACATTATTTGGTGTTGTACTGTAGTCAAGAATGATAAGACTGAGAAACCACTTTGTTTGAACAGCGAAGGGAATAAAAGATTGATTTGGGGCATATGTCTCCAGTCAAGGTCATAAATCCCAAATTTTTTTATCACAGACAATGCGAATTCAACACAGAAAACTCAATAGAACAGACGAAAAGTCTGTACGCATCTAGTATACTAGAGTTCGAAATCTCTATGAATCCCCCGCATTTTGCAGTGGCAAAACGCTGTGGTTGGGGAATGCCAAGCCTTGGTGTTACCTCGACCACTCTCGGACAGCCCATGGGCTAGGCAGTATGTTTTCCGTAATATCAAAGACTTGAGTTTAGGCTTTGACGAGAAAGTTTAGTGCCGGACTACTCTGCGTACCTTACAGATTAGCGGCAACTATCAGCAGGTCTCACAAACAACCTTGGGGCGAATCTATAAGTGCATTACTCCTCAAACTAGTGTTAAGGGCCGCTCCTTGGTGAGAAAATCTAAAGGCTTGATACAGAAATTTTCAGCCTCGAATTTAGAACCAGGACCTGAATATTTCTGCTCAACACCTCAACCAACGCCCCGTGGGGCTGTTTAAATATCGCATACCCCTCGTCAGTTTGCCCATCAAGTCCTATGTCAACACTGTGATATCAGGGGTCAGATCTTACGGCGCAACTAGCGGGAAGCATGGCTGGAGAAGGTAGCTCCGAAACCCAAAAGTATGGCAGCGAAGGAAGCAATTGTGGGGCGTGAATGAGCTCCTAGGATTTCTATCGATGTGTTTGAGAGGATCCAAATTTGATATACCTTGGTGGTGATGGCGATACCAGGAAGCATTTGGAAGATCCATTGGGCTGTGCTGGATGATCCAAACCCATCCAATGACCATGCGAACACGGCTGGAGACGGGAGCTTCGAGCCAGGTATGATTCCTAAGGACGACGTAGCTCGAGATGGCGAAGGCTAACGGCAGCACGGTGACTAGGAGGAGCATGGGGTATGATGAGAACCTGAATAATGAGGGCGACCTATATTTTCGAGGCGGGTTTGCCGAGTGATCGCTCTTCTTGTTCTTCACGTTTTAATTTTCGTTCAGCATTATGTTCTTGATCTGAGTATTTCTCTCCTAAACCCGAGAAATTGAGGTGTGGAAAGTGTCTCTACAGGCGGGCCTGGATCTCCGAGACACAAGACACCCCCGAAATGGCACAGATGTATTGTAACTTCTCATTAAACGATCTACTCACCAGGGAATTGAAGTTCTGGGTGAGACGCCTTGAAGCGATTCAGTATGTCAAGTTTCTTCTGATCGTCGCTCGACGGGAGACCCAGCTCCTTCTGGCGCTGGTCATACATCATCTTCTCCACCATGCCACGCGTCTCCCCGTCCAGGTCTGACAGCTTGCTGTTCTCGGGCACAATCTTGGTTACGTCAATCTTGGGCGCCGTCGTCACCACGTGTGCCCACCACTCCATCTTGTTCACCTTGTCCAGGTGGATCTCCACCGTCTTAGTTCCGTCCGGCGCAGCTGTCAGTGTCCATGTGCTCTCGTCGGTGTGAATCGCGTGGGGGAGGTCGCCCTATTTGCCATCATCAGCTCCAGGTTCCTTTCCTAAGGTATTGTAGAGATAAGAGAGAGCAACTTACCTTGATAATTGGTTCCTGCCCCTTGATCCCGGCGCTCAGAGATGTCTTCCTGATATCCACTACTAGATCGCGGCCCTTGAGGTTCCCGGGGACGGTTAGGCTAATGTCGACGTCGCCGATGGTTTGCGTCCACTTGTAAGGGAGGGCGTCTTGCTCGGCTTGCTCTTTGGCACGCGCAGCGGCCTCTTCGGCGGGAGTCCGCTCGGGAGCTGGGAGGGTTAGCTTATGGTTTGGTGGTTGGTGTGTATTAGTCGTGATCTGGTCCCGGGAGCTCATCTTATTCATACGGGGAGACGAGGAGAGGTCTGCAATGACGTACCGTTTTCAGCCATCTTGGACTGCCTGTGTCGTGGCAGTGCTGGTTGGCGAGTATTGAAGAAAAACAGCGTTGAAAGCTCCAAAATACACAGACCCAAGCCTGTGGAAGTTGATGGAACAAGACGCCGAGGTTGATCAACGAGAGCTCATGGTGGGGCATTTCTAGCGCGGGCTCTGGCTGCCTGGCACACCACCCCGCATTTTGGACCTTGCGTCAGAGTCTGGAAGCTGTGGGGCGTGTCAGCCTCGTCCAGACTTGATCGCCAGTTATTTGGATTGGGGTAAGCTCCTTTTGTTCAACACCTCGCGGCTTAGCGCGGCTTTGGAGCGATCTGATTTCTCGTTGCAACAGCGCAGCAGTGACCATTCCGGTGGCGTTGGAACCCTTTCTGGGCTTTACGTGAGAATCAAGAGTTGACAATCCAATAGCCCTTTGCACTTTGACACAACGCTTGCAAACCAACTCCGCGATCTCAACTTAGCTTGACCGGCCGATCCAACTTTTCTCATCCTCGACTTCCTCACCATGTCTCGGAAAGCGCCCTACGGCGCGCGGCAAACCGGCGCCACCGGCGGATCGTCGTCGCTCCCGCTCAGCACTGACGACATGTGCCCCGTTTGCAAGACGATCCGATATCTGAACAAGGACATGGAATTCCTCATCAACCCTGAGTGTTACCACTCCATGTGCAGCAATTGCGTGAACCGACTCTTCAATGACGGACCAAATCAGTGTCCTTACGCGGGCTGCCACAGGACACTGCGAAGGAAGGGCTTCCGATCTGCCTTCTTCGGGGATCTGGCTGTCGAGCGTGAGGTGGATATCCGCCGGCGTGTTGCCGCCGTCTTCAACCAGGCCGAGGACGATTTCGAAACGCTGCACGACTACAATAACTATCTACAGATGGTGGAGGACCTAACCTTTGACCTTGTGTCTGGCACCGACGCAAAGCGCCGCGAGGCCGAAGCTCAACTGCAACAGTGGGAGGCGGAGCATAAAGCCGACATTGAACGCAACCGGAAGGCGGGGCGCGATGCCGACGAGCAGGCGCGGCGGCGTTTGGCAGCGGAGAAGGAGGCGGCTCGTCAGCGGCGGCTCGATGCCATCCGCGAAGCCGAGGACGAGAAGCGCGAGCGCGCCCTCAATCGTGAAGCCGAGCTCGACCACCTCGCCCAAGGCCCCGAAGGCGCTGCCCGTGTCCAGCTCAAGCGCCGTGGTCGTACGGGCGTTGATGGTGCCATCACTGCGGCCACGGCCGCCGCCGAGGTCGGGCGCCTCTCCATCCGCGGTCTCAAGGAGAAGAAGAAACCCCCTGCGCCCGAAGGGCCATACGACCCCTTTGGCGGCCAGGATTTTGTACCGAGCCGCTACCACCTCAGTGATGACCTTATGCACCCGCAGATCAAGACTCTGGCTGTCGGCCGCGAATATAGCACGGGCGGGTACAGCTTTGCCGACTTTACCGCTCGGGCCATGTTTGAGGCGTTCGCCGGGCTGGGTGTGTTTATCGAGGACGAGAAGGAGGTCGGTATTGGCCTGTCAGCAGGCATGGTGGCGACGATTGGGGCGGGCATTGCGGCCGTGGGGGACAAGATGGAGTTAGATTAGGAATCCCGTCTAGGTTCTTTAACTTGTTTAATGATGCATAGCACTGGCGTTTTGGGTCTGAATGGACTAAAAAGGCTGTTTGATTCTGAAAACACAAGGTATAGATCAATAAGTGGAATAAATGGGAAGGGACATCCGTCATAGACAGGAGGGTCGCTACAGGAAAACTGGCGCGTTGGAAGATTACATAGCGGAAAAGATGGACATTGGTAACTTGGGTGATGGGTACGAGAACTTATAGGAGAGGGATTAATGGATAATATCCTACACTTCTAGTGTAACTGCGTTCTGCCAGCCATTTTTAGAGCACACCGATCATGCCCTTAGCCCTGAGTTTGGGAGGAAGTTCAATGCCTCTGTATTCCTCGCCGTCAATGAATCTGGGTATCAGGGACACCACACTCTTGTGTCATTGGCGACTCAGCATTGTACCTAGAGGCGAATGGCTATACTCGGGGTTAAAGACGTTAAGCAGTGTAGCCAGGGCTTGGATGTGACGTTCTCTGCAAGTTGCCGCGGATCTTTACGCAGCTTGGGGAGGTGAAGAGATCAAACATACCCAGCTGCCAGCCATTTGACCCCCACGACCCTAGCGAACAGCTTTATTTGATATCGGCTTAAAGGATGCCATTATAAACTACTTTGCATGTCTCCCCAGGAGTTCTTGCCAACCCCGACTTCACCAGTGAAAAGAGACAATGGATGAATGCTGCCCCCGAGCCTCCTGTCATTTCTAATCCCACCCCCACCATCCCGAGGTCCAATTTTTTGACCTCCTCGATCTCTCCATCCCGTCTCTATCTCACACTCTCCTATCGTACTATCAAATCATATCATCAACCCGCGCGAAGAGGGAGAAAAGGTGAAAAATAACATGAAAATTCGAGCTGCAGCCCGTCCAAACCTCTCATGATTCCTGCCTCGGGAGAAAACGCCATCGCTACATGAAATGCCCTTGAGCATCGGCAGACCAGACCAGACCATACCGCGTACCAAGCCCATAAGAGAATGGAGTAAAAGAGGGGCGTAATCAAGTAAGGATAAAAGAATGGGATGCAAAACTTGAGTGTATGAAGCAGATTGGATATAATCAAAAGGTTTTGGTGATGAGTTTCTCCTTCTCGAAGACATTACTGCTGCCAAGGCGTTTGGGTTGCGGGTCTTGGAAAGACAGGTATGGTCTCGATCTGGTCGAGGCCGCCGCCAATCTGTTGCTGGTTGTGCTGCCAGCCTAGCCCAGTGGCATGGTTGACAAATGCACCTTGCCGGAACGGGTTTGTACCTGTCGGCTGAGTGATGAGGCCTTGTGCTTGCTGAGGGAGTGGTGCAGTTTGCGGTGGCGGAGCGGGTGCAAAATTCCTGGCAAAGGGGTTTGTGCCTGTGGGAGCAGGTTGGAGAGCAGCTGCTGGAGCCACACCCGGGCCCTGCACTGGCGTTTGTGGCTGTTGTTGAGGCGGCAAATTGACTGGAGGTTGCGACTGAAATGGTGAGTTTGAGCTGGGGGCTGCAAAGGGCTGAGTGGCTTGCGGAGATGATCGTGCAAAAGGGTTAGTAGACTGAATGGTGTTGGACCGTTGAGGAACAGGTACTGGGGCAGTCGGACTAGCGGCAGCAAATTGGGAACCAGTCTGCTGCGCAAGCAGGGACTGTCGGAAGGGGTTGGTAGTTTGTTGGGGGGCTTGAAGACCTCCTTGCAATGCTGGGGCAACGCCGGTCTGAAAACTTGCAACCGAGTCCTGCGGTATCGGAGACAAAGAGCTGGGTTGGAAGGCTGGCTGAGGGGAGAACCCCCCAAAGCCGGCGCCTGTGAATGCCGGTTGCACTGGTGCTGCTGGCTGTTGCTGAGGGACAAACCCACCAACAGTTTGTTGGGCCGGTTGAGCAAAGGATGTCTGCTGGAATCCTGTTGCTTGAGGCATAAACCCGTTCGCCGGCATACCTGTAGGTTGGCCCTGGAAAGGGGCAGGTCCCCAGGGCGACATACCCATCTGTACTTGGGGTTGCGGCTGCGGTGGTACTTGTACGGCCATGGTTGTCTGGTTTTGCTCGATAGACTCGAAAAAGTCGATCAAGTCAGCATCTGGGCCTTTGTTGGGCTGTGCTGGCTTCGACGCTTGAGAGGAGCCATTCGTGTTCGAGAAAGCCTTGGCTGTGTCACTCTTGGTTGCTGTCTCGGACCTTGACGACTTGGACGCTCCCACAGGACCTCCCTTTGACTTCTTCGCTTCCAGCTCGGCCAGGTACTGTCGCCTGTGGATTTCAAAATCGGGATCTTTGAGATACTCCTCTAGCTGGCGGCCCAGGTTAACTGGTGCGTGTTTCAGCTTAGGAACTTCGACCCTTGTGTGATGCTCGAACTGTCTGGCAATGCTGAGGTATTGCACGACAAAGTCCGTCTGGCGGGTGAATGTTCGATAGATGTCCATGGCCCTCTCAGCATCCGTCTTAGACATTTCGAAAAAGTGGCCTGCATAGGTATGTTAACAGGAGTCGGCCCTGTCCGCATAGAGACAAAGTCTCACCCAGAATGTTGATCATTGCCTGATTGAGAGCTTGGAACAGTGCAAGAAGATCCAGAACCAGTAGCCTGAAGACTGTCACGGTGATCTCGTTCTCGGGCTCGTTTTCCATAACCTGTCCGTGTAAGTGCCTTTGCTCTCCGCGGCGACTGCGCAACACTCACATCGCATTTCAACAGGGCCGTCAGCTGATGCTGGACGACTTCCGTCTCCCGCAGCAAGCCCTTATCAACCGACAGTTTCTCTAGGCGCGAGTCCTTGCCCCGTACCCAGTCGACCTTGGATTCCTTGTAGGCACGAGCTCGCTCCGAGAGATAGTTGGAGTAGTGTCGTATATTCCGTCCTTGAGTTTGGGCTGGGGCGTCCTGGAGTCAGTCTCCTGATAGCAGACCGAGGCGTATACGTATATACTCACCGTCGGAAAAGACGCTCACTGCCAACATGTTCCGGTGCTTAGCCAGGTAGGCCAAGGTGACGTCGGGCGACCCCTCACGAATCATGAGGTGCACTGTGATCAAGCTCTTGAAGACGACGGTCCATGTTGAATCTCGTAGTCGGTATTGTAGGGCGCGAAAGACCTCTCCGACACCAGCTTCGCCTGAGTGCGTGGCAACGAGGATGTGTTCGATGTATTTTGTCTTTGGGGGTGCAGCCTGCGGGGATAACGTCTCTGGTCAACACTGTGCGGGGGTCTGCGCGAAAAGAAACAACCCACCTTGATCTTGGTCGCACCCTTCACCGACTTCTCGAATGAGCTCGCCATGGATCTGGGCTGCCGGTCAGGCCCGGCGAGCAGACTCTGATTCCGCTTCGGCTTCGGCTGCCGCTGCGGCTACGGCGACTTACGGTGCACCGTGTGCGGAATCGGAATCAGATCTCTGAAAACTCGCGCTGCGGTAGAGATAGCCGAGGAGAATGCGCGTAGGATTGCTCAGCGAGGGCTAAGATGGGAAAGATGGAACGGGAGTTGTTGAACAGGAGTCTGGCGGTTGGGTCGGGGTGCAATCGGGCAGCAGTGGTCTAACCTGGCTGGCGGACTGCTGTGCGGTGCGTCGTTGGACAAGCGATCACCTCCGATCAACCATCCAAATTCAGTGGTCCGGAGTCAAGCAAAGGCGATTTCAGCCGCCCCCCCCTACCCATTTACGGCTGCGAGCCACATCCAGTGGGCGGTGCACGGGTCTCGGCAAACCTGGAACATGGATCAAAGAGAAATGCAAGAGTTCAAGAGGGCATTTGCCCGGCAATCGATCTTTCAGAACATATTCCCGCGTCATTGTGTAACATTTTGCATTGATAACAAAGTGCACGTAGAGGTTGAGCGGCACATACCGCATTTGCATTTGCAGTGTTGCCCCAAATGTTTTCCGCGAGCGCACCAACCAATTATATCATTGCTCTCGCTAAATGGCAGACACCATTCGCTTTCTAATTCCGACAATGCGGGCCTTATTGACCTAAGTTTCATGGTCTCTTCGAGCTACCTAGACACCCCGTTGGCTTCTCCACGCTGCGGACAGCTCCAAGGAAAGACTGAGAATAATGAAGGGCAACTAACAACGATATGGGAATGCAAACCTCGCTTCGGTGGGGGTCTTTAGGATGTAACAGTTTGTGTGGTGTGAACCTACACTTGAAGGACTAAAGGGAGACAAGAGAGGGGAAATACAGAGAGTCCTTCCAATTTAAATAGAATCAGAGTGCCGTGATCGCGTCCGATGAGTAACAAGGTCGGTGTGCCGAACGCTCATTTCATAATTCCAACCTCTTTTCCAAACGAACCACTTAAGCCCCGAGGGGAGAGTTCGGAAGGTCTAGAAAAAGGAAGCTTCATCATATAAACACGCTGGCTTTCATCATCTGCGAATTCTTGTTAGCTGGAGAACAGAACGGGCACTGGTCGCAGTGTTGAAGTGGTGGTACTCACTTTGTATTGAATTGGAAGGGATAAATAAGAAAGAGAAAAATTTCCAAATTCTTGCTGCAAGCGCGGTTTTTGATGTTGCTGGTGTAGCCCCACTTGTTTTTTGGCAGCTGGCCAGCTGGGGTGGGCCCAGCCCAGCCCAGCCGCCTGGGGACCCAAGCTCCAGGCCCAGCCAGAAATCTAAGCTTGACAGTCGCGATGAGAGGCGAGGGGTCAACGATTCTGCGCCTGTCGTAGCTCTGCAATAATGGCTCAGATACGCGTCTCTGTGAGACGGATCTGCAGCTTGACAAGGCTCAAAGGCGCTGGCCCGAGCCGTCAATCGCTCCTACCACCATGTAGCTCATCTTCAGTGCGCCTTCACAGTTCTGCATCGATTCAGTCTACACCTTCATCGAAACCCAAGTCTAAATCCACATGCACACGCACGTCTACCAGTTTGGCATCGGGACTAGGTCAAAAATGGGACGAGTACAGTATGCGCAAGATTGATTGGCATTGCATAATTTTTAAGCTGATTCGATGTAGGTCGATTTCCGCAAGCCTCAAATCCCAGTGACTTCAACGAGGGCGGCAAGGTCACTGTCCACGGTTTTCTTGCCCGACGTCGCGTTCTGCACTCAAGACTGGTTTTTGCTGATATTGAGGTCAGCAATGGTCCGGTCATACAAATTACTTCTCAAGTTGACGAGAGTGGGATTTTGGGGCATGGCAGCCATGCTGCTCTAAGAGCCATACCGCTCCACAGTCCAGTTTCGGTAACTGGTATAATTTCCAAACTCTCGCCTCAGCCTGATGCCGACAACAACGCCGTCGGGGGGGCAGTCTCAGCTGGCTTATTTCCCCAAGGCGTATCCCGAATCGATATGAACCTTGACAGCATCCAGCCCCTAAACGAATTTCCAGGGAAGATTATCGTATCAAAGGAGGCTCAGTTTCCTCCTTCTTCCCGTCATCTGCAGATTCGATTTTCCGAGGAATTACGTTCACGCCTCGCAGTTCGCCACCGTATGAGTCTTGAGGTCAGAAAGACACTCGACAACCTTGGCTTTACCGAGGTCGAGACGCCTCTCCTTTTCAAGTCTACCCCTGAAGGCGCGAGGGAGTTCTTGGTCCCTACGAGGCGACCTAACCTGGCGTATGCTTTGCCACAGAGTCCACAGCAGTACAAGCAGATTTTGATGGCATCGGGAATCCATCGATATTACCAGGTTGCTCGTTGCTTTCGAGACGAAGACCTGCGGGCGGATAGACAGCCAGAATTTACGCAGGTACAACCATGTCAAGTTCTTATGCGGTGTCCATCGGCTTACCAGAATAGCTTGATCTCGAGATGTCGTTTGCCACAGGAGAGAATGTTATGCGGACGGTTGAATCACTGATAGTGGAACTACTGGCTGGTCTTGACAACCATTTCTATCTAGTGAAAACCCGGGACTCGGCGTACCCGGCGCCAAAGAGTGGCATAACTAGGAAGAATGGCGAGTCTCTGGGCAGGTCTCCATCTTGGCAGGTCCCAAACATGCCTTTCCAACGGCTTTCCTACCAAGAGGCCATGTCTAGGTTTGGGTCTGACAAACCTGACCTGAGGATCCCATACGAGGTAAGTTAGTCAATCTCAAAGCACGAGCAAGAGTTAACAAGATAGATTCGGCGCGTGGATCATGTTCTGCCATCAACGTTCAAGTCCATGATTAGCGACTTGGAGGACCCTATCGTTGAAGCTTTCAGGTTTCGTCCGAGTCCCTGTGAAAGCGATAGCTCCGAGGGTATACCAAGCTTTGTGCACGACCTCATGGAGGGTATGCCCGCGCCCTTGGCACGAAACGGCGACGGCGCTCCAGTTGCTTTGATATTTGATAGCATGAAGCCTATGAGTGGGCTCTCATCTCTGGGATACAAGGGTCTAGAGGGTATCACGGGTGGCCAAGAGGGACTGGAAGATTTCCAAAACCTGGAGGATGGCGATGTCCTCATTTTTCAAGCGCGGCAAAACCAGCCATTCTCAGGTGGCTCGACTGCCATTGGTACTCTCCGAAATCTTGTGTACCACCAGGCTGTGTCCAAAGGCCTTTTACCACGCAGCTTCGACTTCAAATTCCTATGGGTGAATGACTTTCCCATGTTTACACTGAACAACGAGACAGATCCAGGGCAAGGCGGCCAAGCGGGGTTCTCAGCTACACACCACCCATTTACAGCGCCGCTCACGGAAGAGGATGCTCAGCTACTTGCTCGTGATCCCTTGAAGGCCAAGGCGGATCACTATGATCTCGTTGTCAACGGAGTCGAGCTCGGCGGCGGCAGTCGGCGTATTCACGTTGCAGACATGCAAGAATACGTGATGCGGGAAGTTCTCAAAATGACGGACAAGGGTATCGCGCAGTTTTCCCACCTTCTGGAAGCTCTTCGGGCAGGCTGCCCACCTCATGCCGGATTCGCGATCGGCTTTGATCGTCTAGTGGCAGTGTTGACGTACACTGACTCGGTTCGTGATGTTATCGCGTTTCCGAAGTCAATGAAGGGCGAGGACCTCTGTGTCAAGAGTCCGGGGAAGATCACTCAAGAAGAACTGGCGACGTATCATTTGGCTTTTGCAGTCAAGGGGGGCTGATCTTTTATACTTCCGTTTTGCATTTCTATTTATCTCAGGAAGATCCCTCCCGATTCGTGTGTTTCTATCAAGGGGTTAGAACCGGCTACCTAGACTAGACGCCTTGGATGTGTTGTATTGTACCTGTACTTGTATTTAGTGATGAAGACACATGTTCTCCTGCAACCCCTCCGGGGGGGGGGGGGGGGTTTTTCCCGTTTTCAAAGGCTCTTTTGCTCTGCCAGACACTTTCTATCTCTCTTGGAGGGCTTAAACAATTGCCACCGCCACAGCCAACACCACCACGCCCATACCCACCACCTTGGCGTTTTCGCCCCCCGCCGCCGCCCCATTCACCTGCCCCTGATTCGGTGCGGGCGTCAGCCTGCCCACCCCGGCCGTCCCCTTGGGCTGCTCCGCAGCCTCCGTCACCTCAAGCTTCCCCTCATACCCTGTCGTAGGCGTAGGCGTAGGAGTCGCATACTCAACCCGATAACTACTCGCCACGCTATGGGCGCTCTCCACTACCGTCTGCCAGTCTTTGTAATTGTCCGCATGGTACTGCGAGGCAACGGATGAGCCGTAGGCCTCCCAGGAGGCGGCGACGTCTTGCCAGTTGGTGTTGGCATTGCTTTGGGAGTTCCCAGAGGGCAGGTCACCGGGCACACTGGCGGAGATACCTGAGGGAGGAGCAGGGACAGGAGGGATAGGAGGGCCAAGAGGCGGAGGCGGAGGTGGAGGGTAGTAGGCTCCCCAGACAGTGTCACCGTCGCCGCCTTGGGCTTGTGGTCCACCGTTGTATTGGCTGGGACTCCGGCTGTTTCCGAGTTGGGATACCGGGTTGTTGTTGTTCTCGTCGATGGGCCCAGGGCTCACGTTTTTGTCGTCGTCGTCGTGTTTGTGGTGGTCATGGTCATGGTCATGGTCATAATCGACGCGCTTGTTCCTGTTGTGGTTATTGCATTTGCCATTCTTGCAGCCACCACCACCACCGTACTTGGCCTTCCACTTTGCGGCGGCCTGGAGTCCTTTGGCTTTGCCCTTGTCACGCTGTGCTTGCCAGGCTGGGATGGCCGTAACCTCGGGGGTGGTCTTGGTAGCTCCCACAGATTTGAAGCCAATGCCGTACTTGGCCCGGAAGGCGGAGGCCGCGGCCTTGGCCTTGGAGAGATAGTAATCCCGGTCAGATTCCCAGCCGCGCGGAGCCATGTCGTCGGGGCTGAGAGTGGTGGTGGTGGTGGCGGCGGCGATGACGCTAGCGTGGGCGATGAGGGTGGAGATTTTGGTGGGATGCATTTTTTTCTTTCCCTCTTCCAATATTGAAGAAAAATTGCCGATAGTGGATTTAAAAATAAAAAACTTCTTGATGTGATGAGATGAAGATGAGAAAAAGGTATATTGTGTGAAGCGAAATGGGTGTTATATCAACAAAAACAACAAAAACAACCGTGTTGTCGATGAAAGGGTCATAAAACAAACATGCTCACGTCGGCTCAATTGGTACGGGGAGTGATGGCACCGAGTGTGTGTATTGAGCAGGTTGATTGTTCTTTGGACGCCGCCGACACTTTTTCGGGTGATCATTCGCTGCGACAGCCCAGTGGAGAAAGCAAGACAACGGATCATGGACTGCTTTTTGAGAGCATCACATAAGTTGATCGAAGGCGCTGTGTTGATTCATGCGTGGGTGTACTGCTGACAATACTGCTCATGTGGATCGGGTCAGAATGACTTTGGCGAGTTGGTGAGAGCATGTGTTTACTTTACCCCTGACTCAAAACCATACCAAGAAAATTAAGAGCCTCTAATCTCAGTTCACCCCAGAATTTGGTTTGACATGGGACAGACAAATTGGGTTTATACTAGTATCAACCTGTGTGTGCATCAGTCAGTACTCGAGGTCCGAAGGGGTTGGTAATGTGTCTCCACCTCTCCTCAACACCCCCCCCCCC
>Ga0247760_1001047_pt1 | contig 27709 bp, 36 predicted proteins | sample UWRJL171409R4_FD_179936 | JGI IMG/M metagenome (GOLD analysis project Ga0247760, IMG submission 179936) | Plant litter microbial communities from Arlington Agricultural Research Station in Wisconsin, United States - UWRJ-L171-409R-4 | ecosystem: Environmental > Terrestrial > Plant litter >... | reverse complement strand
CCCACACCGCCCCGCGCAGCAACCTGCGCTTCTGTCTCAGGCAGTATTCTCTCTCGCCACCCCACCCTCTCCATCCCTCTCATCGCATCCATCCCAGCCGCCAACCCCTCTGCCGCGGCCTCCCCCCTTTTTGTGCCTGCGTAACACCCCTGAGCGAGCATGAAGACATACACCAGCTCCTGAATGCTCTGCACATCAAAGAGAACCAACGAACTAAGTAATCTGTGCTCGCGCATTCGCTTCACGATGGTGATGGCACTGAGCGCGGAAGAGAGACACGAGTGGGAGAGCTCTTCGTAGTGATGTTTCTTTGAGAGAGGGAGGGACGAGGAACTACTTCGTATGGCGGTGTCGAGGAGGAAGGGGCGCTGGATGTGGATGAAGGTGGTCCAGTACCGGAGGTGCAGGACGGCAATAGCGCGTCGATGCGAGGGGGCGGTTCCGGTGCCCCAGGAGAGGTGGGACGGGAGATGGGAGAACCAGGCGTGGAGGTCGGAGAGACAGGTGGTGACGGCAGAGAAAGGAACGACTCTCCGGGAGGAGAGGGCGGGGGCGACGTAGAGGGTGTGGGAGATCTTCTTCTTGAGTTTGATCAGCGAGACGCAGCAGGCTTGGTAGCCGTGGGGGGTGCCAGGGCCGGGGTCGAGGATGGACTCAGAGGCGGGAGGGGTTTGGATGCCCGCGATGTTGTCGATGATGGCGCACGGGTAGCCGAGCTGGATGGCGACCTCCTGGTCGAGCAGGTAGATGGTCCACCAGAGGCGGTGGACGCGGGCACGCGACACCGAGTCGATGTGGTTGGGGGAGATGTTGCGGTGCAGGCCGAGGGTGTAGGCCATGCGGACCGTCATACCGGTGATGAGGTAGGCGGTGACGGTGAAGCAGGTCGAGTGTAACGCCAGCGACATGAGGCTGAGGGCGCGCACGGCGTCGGTGGTAGCTTCGTCGCAGACTTGGACGCCGAAGGACTTGGCCATGGCGAGGTATTCGGAGGAGGATTTGGTGGCGAATGCGTGGAGCGACTCCATTGACGCGGACTCTTCTTTGACGGCGCAGATGGCAAAGATGCTGTACAGGCTGCAGAGCCAGCTCGGGGTGCTGGTGCGCCCATGGTCGGCGTAGGTTTTGTCGACCAGGGTGTAGAACTGCTCGGGCGAGTAGAACCAGTAGATGGACTGGATCTCCTCGAAGAAGCGCATCGCGTAGCGCTGGCACACGTCGCGGTGCGGGAGGTAGATGTGGTCGGGTCCATGTCGGGCTCGGTCGCCGTCCGATGCTGGGGATGTTGTCTTATCGGAGCCGTGGCTGTGGATGCTTTCTGGCGGCTCAGGTGGCAGTTTGGATCGGATGAGGGGTCTCATGATGGTGGGATCGTTGCCGCGACGCGCTCGGGAAAATGTCGACGACTGTGCCACAGCGTGGGCGAAGCGCACCGACGAGTCGGCGCCAACGTATGCTAGTCATCATCAGCACGAGGAAGGCAGGTACGACGGAAGGGCGGGACGGGTAACGAGGGAAGGAGCGAAGTGACTCACTGTAGCCGCCCCTTGAGTTGATGACCATGCACCCCAACTCCTCATTCAGGACCTCGCTTTCCTCGGTTTCGACGGCCGGCTCGGCCGAAGTGGACGCAATATCGCTGATTTCTCCGTCTTGCTCCAGCTCCGCGATCATCGCCTTCATCGTCTTCAAGTCCAGCGTTGCATTCGGCACGAAATGCCCCAGCAGACGGATGCAGCACTGGTATTCCTCCTCGGAAACGCGGTAGTACGGTCGCCTCTGTTGCCGCACGCTGGTCGAACATGGCCCGCCCGACGACGCGCAGTACTGGCACGGCCCCGTGCCCGTCCGGACGCATTTGGTTTTTCTGTTCTTGCAGGCATCGCAGCTCTGCCGTGCGCGTAGTAACCTCGATCCGGTCATGACTTCATTCTCGTTAGTCTTGCGCTGCGTAAGGACGAAGTTTGCGAGAAGCCAAGCCGTCGGGATTTTGGGGAAGAGAGTAGGGTGGAAGGATCGAATCCACAATCGACCCGAGATGTTGCTCAAGCCTGCTCTTCAACTTGTCTATCCCCACCATCTCAGTCCTTGTCGGGTTCGCCGGTACGCTAGCATCCCGAAACCCACCGTAATCAACCGTCCAAGCCTGCCGTTCCCGGGATTCCCCGCACGTCAACCCCGCGATAGCAGAGAGGCGCCGGAGGAAGGGGAGCTTTTGACTCGGACCGGGAGCGGACGAATGAAGATATCTCCTCGCCGCCACTCTCCGCCCCGCCACCAACACCACGTCTTCAAGGTCGAGATGCAAGAGGCTCTGGTAAATGGATTGAAGTCCATGCTCAATTTCACAAATTCTCACTCGCTATCTCATCTGGTGGTATTTACCCCATGCGCTGCCATATCCTTCTCGTTACTTAAACCAATTTCCTCTCCTTGAAGACCATCTTCAACGCCGGGATCTCAATGATAAAATGATCCTTCGCCTCCTCCATGAACGCCTTGCCGTCCTCGTCTGGTGCGAGCTCGACATCGAATCTGGTCAAAACCTTGACCACGAAATTCCTAATTTCCACTAGGCTCACCGCCCGCCCGATGCACCCCCAGGGGCCAAGGCCAAACGATGCGAATGCATCTTTGTGCTTGATGAGGTCGGGTTGGCTGTACCACCGCTCGGGGATGAACTCGGTTGCGCGCTCGTAGCAGGCTTCGGAGCGGCCCATTGTGCGGAGAGGGATGACAACAGTGGTTCCGCCCGGGATGTAGGTGTCCTTGATGGTGATTCCCTCTGCGGGGGTGACTCGCGGGTAGCCTGACGGGATTGGGGGGTTCATTCTCAGCGCTTCGTGGATGACTCCATTGAGGTGCACTGCCTTCGCGACGTCCTTGGGGTTGAGATGGTCCAGGCCTGACGCAGCAAGCAGAGGCTCAAACTCTGCTCGGAGCTTGGCGACCTCCTCGGGGAGCTTTGCTAGGTAGTAGAAGATGAACGTGATAGTTGAGGCGGTCGTGTCGGAGCCGCCAACGATGGTCAACCGACTATCGCCCTTCAGCCACTGATAATCCGCGTCTTTCTTCTCTGAGGAGTCATAAGCAGCTAGCAGATAAGACAGAATATCTTGCTGCTTGCTTCCACGGGCCTTGCGAGCCTCGATCTGCGCCATGATAAACTTGATGAAGGTCTTCGGCCCGCCCGCGAGAAATGGGATTCTGTGCAGAAGCGGTGTGCTCCACGGGATAGACTGCAACTGGGCGATATCACCCATGCCTGCCATGACCAAGTCCGGAATCCAGCGGTTCTCTGGCTTTTCGAGCATGTGGAAGCTTTCGCCGAGCCCGACTTCGCCCATAGCGTCGTAGGCAAAGTACTTGAACCATTCGGTGGCGTTGAAGGCGGAGCCGTTCAGGCGGGCGATTTCCTCACAGAAGAGGTTGGACAGGGGGGTGATGCGCTCCTCGTAGGCGAGCAGAGCGGCCGGGGAGAATGCCTTGTTGAAGACCTTGCGGCGAAGCTCGTGGGCCTTGATATCGCGGGTCGAGTGCAAGTTGACCAGCGGCAGGGAGGAGTCGTACCAGGGGGACTTGAAGCAGCGAGACTTGGAGCCCAGGATAAGTTGGACCGCCTCAGGCACATTGACGGAGAGGTTAGAGGGGCCAGTGCGGACAATGTCGCCGTATTGATCGTGGAGGGTTGTCATGAGGCGGTAGTTGTCGCTCTTTTCGACGAGGAGCGAGCTGTGATACAAGTTGCTGAATCGGGCGAGGAAGGGGCCTTCGAATTTCCGCAGGGGGTGGAAGACCCCGCGGTACACCAACATGCTGCCATAGAGCCCGGCGCCGTATGAAAGGGTAATAATGGCTGTCTTGAGGGCACTTTCGAGGAGCGTGAAATCGAGGTAGTGCCAGAGCGCGAAGGTCGAAAGCGGTAGGAGGGATATGTAGAAGATGGCGATGCTCATGCCGCTGTTGTGATGCTCTCCATGGATAAAGTACGCGAGATGGGTAAAGAGGCCAGCGCCGGCCGCGAGGGCGGACTGGGCGCCGGTGGTGGCCAGTACTGGGAGGATGGACTGTGACATGTCGGCGGTGGCTGATTGCTGACTGAGACAACGATGTTCAAGTCGAAGTGTGTCCGGAGTCGCTATGTCTTATGAAGAGGACGATCGCAGCCACTTGCATGGTTACGATGCCAAATGCTACGCCCTGCTCGCCGACCCCCGGCAAATGGCCGTGCCTTTCCCGCAAAAGCCGACATCTCCGAATCGACGATACTGTCCGAACGTGGAAACCGGATTGGAGTTCGCTGCCGGCTGGTCAGCGGCTGACATCGTAATCGATGCTGCCATGTGGTTCCCCGTGAATTTGGTTCACCATGTCTCCGACAGCGAAAAGTCGGGGTAGTTGGAGACCGAAGCGGATGTGGGGAGTTGCGCCGTCGGAACGATGAATGCGATGATGTTTTGGTGGGTGCCACCCACCTTATGGGGTGCCCAGGCTTTAAACTCGAGGCGCATTAGCGCATCTGGCGCAATCCTTCAGCGTGGGGCGCCCCGGAATGACGAAATCGAGGTAGGAGCGTGCTCGTTAGGCCGGATCTGCCAAGAGTGGAGATGGAGGAAGTTGCCTGTGGGCGGTGCATCAACTGCAACGAACATTACGAAGAATTGGCTGGATCTTGGGTGGCGGGGTGGCGACTGGCCTTGTCAACAGTTGTTTCTCTGCTCAACAGCCTTTTGTGTTGGTGCCTCAGGTTCCCGCTACACTTGACCGCTGTGCCGTGAAACCAAGTCTCAGGCACCCACTAGACAGCCTCGGAACAATCGAAATGTGGGGATAGTATGCCTAGGCTACATCAACTTGAACGCTGTGCGTTGAGTGCGGAATGGAGCTAGGCAGACCAGAAACAATTCCAGGGAGCCAGACCTTAGCAAGTACCTACTCTAGGATGATATTTTCGACTTCAGTAACCCGAGACTAAAGTATGAGGTGTATGGTAGGACGTATTGCGCGATAGTCCAACATATCCCGGATTTTGCAGGATAGTGTGGTTTAGGTGCCTCAGTACCGACTTACAGTCCAAAATTGCGGCCATAGAAGGATGCCTGTATTGTCGTGCTCAAACTTCGGTATTCAAGTTGATGAGGAGTGCGCGGGAACAGATGGGGCATAGATCAGATGAAGACTGGGTCACTTATACCCAACAAAAGTTGTTTCCCTTTCACTATGCGTTACTTAAGTTGAGAGCTAGGCTACGCGTATCGTATGATCAGGACTGGCATAGAACGACAGCCCGCTGGAAATACACAACAGTTGCTACGCGCATACTGTTGGCCCCAGTTCAGGCTTGAGAAACAGGTACAGGGGTAGGTTCCTTGATTATGGCACCCTAAAAGGCACGAACCTGGGTCCTAATTAAACTATCTACTAAATAACGAGAGCAACCCAAGCGACGCACGCCACTGCCGCTTCATAGCTCAACAAGCAGCGTTCCATCGCATCAGAGCCACTCTCCCAAGGCTTATCTCCCCCGTCTAGACTCTGTTGGGGCCCTCGACATGCATGAGCCCGCCCTTCTCGTTCTCCCCATACAAGTCCTTCTTGGCCTCTTGGCGAGCAACCTCGCCGTTTTGGCACACGTATTTGGGAAAGTCAAAGGTTTTGACTCGCTTGTCGAACATCTCCTCGATCTCCTCCAGCGAGCGTCCCTGGACTTCAGGAACGAAGAAGTAGATGAATGCAATGACGAGGAACGAGCTGGCGAACCAGATGTATCCGTACTTGCCCTTCCAGTTCATCTCCGCGGGGTTGATGAAGTAAGGTGCCGTGAAGGTGGTGAGCCATCCCTGCGGGTTGTTAGTTCTTGATGTTGGAAACTTGGGAGTTGCGAGGAGAACTTACAAAGACATAGCCGAAACCGGTGCTGAGACCGGAGGTGTAAGCTCGCAGGTTCTGCGCCGGGAGTTCGCCCGAAACCAGGTAGACAGTGGGGACAACGCTGAAGTTGAACCAGAACTGAAACCAAGACACGAGGAAGATGATGACGATGGACATTGCCTCGCGGCTAACACCGGGCACCGTGAAGAGGATACCAAGGGCCAACATGGAGAGAGCGCACATGGTGCTACCCATCAGGAGCAGGGTGCGACGGCCCCACCTGTCGAGGGTGTAATATGCAAGGAGCAGACCGATGACACCGATGAATTGGGTGAGGACGATCCACTTGAACGGATCAATGACGCCAACCATCTTGAAGAAGTAAGTGCCGAACGCAAGGATGAACATAGCGCCAATGCCGGGATTGATGCAGCCAATGCCGACGCAAAGGAGGGTACGGCGCAGATTGGTGCCGCGGAAGAGGTCGAGAGCCAGCCAGATTGACTGGGACTCGAGATCATGCAGGGCGTTGAGCCGCATCTCCTCAAACTCGGATTGGAGCGCAAGCTTGTTGTAGGCGCCGTTTCGAATCCACGTAAGTGCCTTCAGGGCCTCCTGGTCTCTTCCATTCAAGAGGAGCCAGCGAGGTGACTCCGGCATGAGGAAGATGGTGGCGAGGACGACGACGGGCATGAGATACAGAACGTAAAGGGGGATCTGGTAGCACAACTTGCTCGCGATGGCGTTGGTGGCGTTTGCGATCAACTGCTCTCTGTCAGCTGTTGAACAACCAGGTAAAGTTGGGTAGGGTACTCACAAGTCCAACGGCAGAGCCACCAGTGATCCAGGTGGTCATGAATCCGTACGAGATACCTCTGAGCTTCGAGGGCGCAAGCTCAGCGACGTAAATCATGGTGAACGTAATCACAAGACCATTGCCAAAGCCCATCATCAGTCTCGAGAAGTAAAGTAGCCCCAAAGACGTGGTGATGGCCATGATCGTAATGGAAGCAAGCAGCAAGATAAGCCCAAACACGATGCATATTCTTCTGCCACAGTACGAGCCAAGTGGCCCAGCGGCAAAGCAGGAGATGAAAGCACCAAGAAGCATGAACGAGCTGATGATCTGCTGGGGAACTGCGGCGATGTTCTGCAAACGAGTTAGAGACCCGTTGGGTGCGAAGGAGCGGACAACTTACCCATCCACTGGGGACTCGGGGGTCCTCGTAGCCAAACACCTGCAGGAACCCAACCATGGCCTGGAAGGAACCGACAATGCTCTTGTCAAAGCCATACTCAAGTAGACCACAGGCGACGAGGAGTGTCACCCAGACGAACCTGAGATGGGCTCTGAGGGAGTCGTTCCTCTCGCCGCGGTATTCGGCGCTTGGGGCGATATCCGATGCATTGTCTGAGGCTGAGGGAGCAGCAGGCTCCGAAGAGACCTGTTGCTTCACTTTCTCCGACATCCACAAAGATAATCGGGACAATTCTTGTAGAAGGTGGAGACCGGAGGTAGTCGGTAGCAAGCGAAGTGGAAGAGAAGTGGTTTGAGGTATCCAGGAAACCACCGAGATCGAATGTTTCGTGATTCCTAAGCAGCGATCTTCTGGCATTATATATGGCGAGCCCTGGCGACCCGGGAAACCATACTCGACGCTGGCAGGATTTCTTGCGTTTTTGCGACCCGTATACAGTCTAGACCGACGCGTTGGAGATGCAGAGTCTGGGGAATGAAAACTAGCCTCTCTTGCAAGTCCTTTCCCCACGGGGTTGGTTCTTGAACCCTGGCAGACTGTCCCCTCGTAGCATGGAGGGGTGTCCCCCCTCCCATGTGCCCATAGTCAACCTGGGGGATTTTGACCAGGATGCACGCGTCTGGGACGCAACACTGCTGGGGGTTCCCCATGGGGTTGCAACGCGATTCGATCTGGGACTAGCTCTCGCAACACTCCCTTGGAGCCCATACAGTCGGTATTGGCGCCGGGATTTGCAGTCAACACCCAAACTCAAATGGTGTCGCAGTGATTGGGCCATCCAAAATACGACGCATCTCGTAGCGTTCTTGGCGCAGGCAGTGTGCATTCCAGCGACGCTTGATGATCGCACCGACATGTCTTGCTGTGTAGTTCGGGCCCAAATAGGTAAGACGCATCCATGGGGGCGTTGGGCTAGCGGGGAGTTGTCGCAAACATCGTTCCGAGAATCGTTGTTGGGCCCCGAAAACGTGGTGGGGCACTAGTTGTGTTGCAACGCTGCCAACGCCGCCTGTTTGGCACATGATGGTCTCCGCATGCTGGACGCTAGTCCGCGATTCTGGCCACTGGCAATCGTTTCCCCACAACCCTAACCCCGCGGGTCCACGCCGCGACCGGCTTCCCTCTCCTGACATCCGAAACCCCTTTTCGGGTGTGATACTCGGGTGAGATGTGAGCGACGGTGAGAGTCATGATATATACCCCATCAGACTTCTCACTATACTGCTGAACGGGCTACAATCCAGTCACATTCCTCTCAAACCACTCACATCATCATCATCCTCTTCACACCGCAGTCATGGCGGCCTTAGCTTTTCCCGAATTCACACTCTCGCATGTCGACCGCGAGAACGAGCTCGTGAACGTCATCCTGAAGCGCTGGGCAGACGCTCTCTCTGGGCAACCCACAATTGAGGTGCTCCCGCCCGGAATCGATGTCGACACATGGAAGGTCATCCTCTCAAAGTTCCTGGAGATTCTCGGAGAGAAGAGCGTGATCGTTGGGGATGAGCACAAGTTGAACTATCTCGACATCTTCAGTCTCGACGAGAATGAGCACGAAGTCCGCGGAAGCCCTTGTGCCCTGCGGCCAACAACCGTCGAGCAGATCCAAGCGATTCTGAGGGTGGCAAACGAGTACAAGATTCCGGTCTGGACGGTTAGCCGAGGAAAGAATCTCGGATATGGCGCAAATGCTGGCAGAATTAGGGTAGACAATGAGCCCCCAACTCGGACGCAGAGGTCTCACAATGCTGACAATTTCTCAGGGGTCTGTGATTGTCGACCTTTCAGACATGGACAAGGTAATCGAGCTTAACGACAAGTACCGCTATTATACCGTCGAGCCTGGTGTGTCGTTCTTCAAGCTGTATGAGGCCATCAAGGAGCAGAAGAAGAACATTTGGGGTTCTGTCCCCGCCCTTGGTTGGGGGTCTGTTATCGGCAACTCTCTTGATCGCGGTTGGGGCTACACACCCTATGGAGATCACTCAAACCAAATCTGTGGTCTCGAGGTCGTTCTTGCCGATGGTACCATTGTTCGCACCGGGATGGGCGCGATGAACGAGTCGAAGCTGTGGCCCCTTTTCCGCGGCGGGTACGGGCCAACATACGAGTCGATGTTCTCGCAGTCCAACTTCGGCATCGTCACCAAGATGACTCTGTGGGCGACGCCCGCCCCGCTTGGGTTCATGTCTTGCCATGTCGCCGTACCGAAGGAGACCGACCTCACCCCCATGGTCGATATCTTCCGTGAGCTCCTGCAGTACGACATGATCCAGAACCACCCCGTCGTTGGCAACATTCTTCGCGAGCTTGGCAAACGGGGAACCCGAGCGAAATGGTACCAGGGTAAGGGGGCCATCCCCGACTGGCGGTTGGAGGAGCTGGCGAATGAGTTGGGTCTTTCCTGGTGGGACGCGAACTGGTGAGTGACTGACTTTGGCGCGGCCGAAGCAAAGATCGTAGCTAACGTTTTGATAGGGGACTGTATGGCACTAAGGAGCAGATTGAGATGAACTTCAGGCGCTGTGAGGAGGCCTTCAAGGCCATCCCTGGCGCGAAGATTCGCGGCAACGCTTACTACCCGGACGAGTCCAAGGGGGAGAAGTACCTCGACGCTGCCAGGATCCCCTACGAAGACGCCTGGCTGCAGAACGGTGTTCCCACCATGGGGCCAATCGTCTCGATCCAGTATCGCGGGCTTGACGGCGGCCATATTTCGTTCTCTCCGATCGTGCCAGCAGATGGAAAGGCAGCAGAGGATTGGTATATCGAGGCCAAGAAGGTCTGCACAGAGTCTGGATTCGACTTCATGGCCGGAATCCACGTGTACGCGCGTCACGTCGCGCACTTGATCATGATCTACTTCGACCGCACCGACCAGGAGGACAAGACAGCGGCGAACGCCTTGTTTGTTGCGCTCGTCAAGAAGGCGAGGGAGTGCGGATACGGCGAATACCGGGCCCATATTGACCACATGGACCTGGTGGCCGACCAGTACGACTTTGGCGCAAACGACGAGGGTGCAAACGGCGTGCCTGCGCTGATGCGCATGAACCAGAAGATCAAGGACGCGCTGGATCCGAACGGAATTCTGTCGCCTGGTAAACAGGGCATCTGGCCCGCGAGGTTCAGAGGCGAGGGTGCCAAGGGCAGAGGGTCGGAAATCCGGGGGTAGAAGGCGGAGAGCGGGAAGGAAGAGCCTACCAGCAACGGCGTCTCCAACGGCGTCCCCAACGGTGTCACCATCCAGACGAACGGGGTTTCCAGCAATGAGGTTGTCACCAATGGAACAACCTCTGCATGACTGTAACGAGTTTAAGTATGTAGTCTTTGCGTTGAGAAAGAATCTAGCGTTTTACTTTTGCTCGATTTGATCGGATGACAAGACGGGGCTTGTGACGTGTGCTGACAGTGGTCGAGAAAATTTGGCTGTGATGTTGTTGCGGGGAGGAAGGAGCATAGCGATTTTCCGCGCGCCTTGCATCTCAACCCGACTCTGGTACGGAAAAGCGACGTGGAGCTCCCAGCGTCCATCTCCCCCACAATTAGATATCGTTTGTCCCGTCCTCAATCGCTGCGCTCTAGAGACTTCCACCAACCTCACGATGAGTGCTCCTCGTCACCTTGGCTCCCTGCATTGTCCGAATTGTCTCTGGAAACTGCCGACTCCAATCCTTCGTCGCCGGACTCAGATGTTAGCAGCTGCAACTGCAAGCGGTCACGGCAGCCCAGGCCATCAATCGCTGACCACGGCAAATCGCGGGGAAGCGACAGAATTTCGTCATCCTCAAACAAATCTTCAAGGAACTCCGACCGCGCGGGACTCGCGAAGAGGACCTTGAGGGTAGCTCTGGTTCGCTTGCGGTAAATGGCAACGAGTCTCTCGACGAGTTCCCTCATTTGATCTCGACGCTCTGTTGGGTGAGTAAAGAACTTGATGCCGTCAACCACAAGAACCACAATCACTTTGTTGCTCAGGCTCGATAGAACCCGCTCGAGGGACGCGCAGATGCTCGCAATATCCAGTGGTCGTGTTCCGGTCTGACACTTCCTCAATACATCACCCGGAACACTGGCGCCCACGTGGTCAACAAGCTGGAGCAACAGACTCATGGCCACCTCTGCGGGATTTCCATTCGGATCGCGGTGTGCGTCGCGGTGTTGCCCACAGAAGAACGTAAGGGGAACCAGCGTCGCCGATCCGACCTCCCCAATAGGCGCTGTAGCCCTCTCGACGTCTAGCAGCCGGTGGACGATCTGTGCGCTCACCACCGACATCTCTGACCGCGGGTGTGATTTGGTTCGTCCATTGACCAGAAGCAAGGACGACTCGTCCATGGTCAGCCATGCCTGTATGCGGGGGTTCGTCTGAAGAGCGACCACACGGGTCCCGTTGAGGTCTGACCGCCCACGGCGATCTCGTTTTAAGACTCCTAATACGGTAGCACAGTCGCAAGGTATGAGCTCAGGCTCATACAAGAATCGCTCTAGTATCTCCGCTGCCTTTGTTCCCGCGTTTGGTAGTAGCTTTGCTTGCCTTGTTGGCTCGGATGGGTCCAGTCGCCTATCCACTGTTGGAGGGTCAATGTAAGAATCTCCTCTTCGATCATAGTCAAAAATAGCTCAAGGCCCTTTCTTGTGGCCAGAACCATCGAGCGCGAGGGCCACTTACAAGTACTGACAATGACATGAAGAAACGAGTCCAGGCTTTCGAGTATCTTGCTCCGCGACAGCCTATCCTCGAGGTCCTCAGTGCGATTGAGAATCATTTGCACGTTTCGATCGATCCTGACTTGGGCGAACGAATTTTGGTACTGAAGCTGCAACGCCTCGTTTTGACTTTGCATCGACAGCCTCAGGGCGCGGCGCTCCCATCTCTGCGCCCTTAGCTTGACCTCGGCGATTTTCTCCCTAAGCTTCTCGGAGAACCCCTTCGGATCAACCAAGACCTTCATCTTGGTCACTGCAGCCTCATTATCAGCAAGATTGAATCGATGATACCGCAAAGAGTAAATTGTGGACGCACCAAAAGTGTTCTTGACGAACCAGCCAAGGAGGTGTTCCAAAAGCTTGAACACCGAGATGTAAAGCAAGGCCGTGCGTCGATGAAGGTCCTCGTCGTCACCGCAAACGAACAAGTTCAAAGGGGTCGAGTGGTCAGTCAGAATATAGGGAAGGTCCTCAAGGGTCCGATAAACCTCGTCTCTGTAAAGAGCGGTCTGTTGCAAGCCAGTGAAAATGACTGTGAGGCCACCACACAGGATCGACGAAAATCCGAACGCATCATTCGGTATTAAGGAGACGAAAGTATTACCACAACCGGCCTGTTGACAAAGCATCCGGAAGGCTCGACGCAGCTTGCCGACAGAACCCGAGAAGTCTTTGTCGCGAGCTGCCACAGTTTCCATCGCAGAGCATGCAGACTGCAGCTCGACGTCTAAATCCGCCCAGTTATGGCGTGCATCCACGCTTAGCGCTGGAAGTTTCAGTTTTTGTCGATACTTGTTCGCCATCGCCAAGAGACTGTCGCGAGCGGGAACACAACTCTGGTAAACCACATCGTAATTGCTAGGTTCGGAGTCAGCTTGGCTGCATAAGAGTAGGCCCGAGACTGAGACATACATTTCATTCTGCACGGGCAGAGTGTTCGGCACTAAATTCGAAATCCATCCTCCTTCATTCAACTGGACTTCGTCTGACTCTCGAGGAACTACCCTGAATGACCGCGGCGATCGAGTCAGCAAGGGGCCGCTTGCTGTTTGTGGCAGGGCATCGCCGTTGTCGATATCGGTATTCTTCATGTTGAGTTATCTCACATCATCGTTCTGAGTTTACAGATTCAGCGGGTCGCCAGCTCCGTCGCCTCAGGTGTGGGCTCTTATTGTTGCAACCAACCCGACTGCGCCCCTTCCTGCCAGTTGGCCTCCTTGACCCCGGCCCCTTTTACTGATTACCCCTCCCGCTTCCCGCACCGCAGTTGTCACGTGTGCTACAGGGGCAACGTGTTGTGAAGTTTTAGCCAACCAGGGTTGCAGGACTAAGATTTGGAGGGATGTGATTGGCTAACGTCAGGTGGCTATGCATTGTCAGCGGTTGTCGCGAGTTCCCCTCCACTGCGAATTTCGTATGCAACTGCTGCCCCCCCCAAAAGTTCATCCCAGAGACTTACAGATAAACCGACTTCAGTAAGGCCTCAGACACCCGGGGATAAACATCTCTCCGCCTTCTGCACATTTCGCAAGTCTCAACATGCCAGCGGACACAGCTCAGGATACGGCTTCGGGCGCTGCGGAGTCTCCAGCGCTTGGAGGAACCACTTCGCCCACAATCCAAGATCAGCCCCAGGCCGTCATGGAGGTGCCAGTTGACGACACAGAAGCGAAGACAGACCAGCAGAAGAGTGAAGACGAGGGTCAAGAACCTCTCATTCCACCCCCTTCAGCGAGAGACTGTCTGGAGCTGACTGAGAACATTCTCAGTCTTCTTCGCAAGTTGCGACCACTGGAGAAGCATGTTCTGCCACAATACCTAATCCCTCAAATGCGGGACATCCACTTCAATGCGTTGAATCTGGAGGAATATCTGAGAAAGTCACTACAAAACAAAGATCACAGCGATAGCGACAACGATAGCGTCAGCTCAAACGATAGGCAAGTCAGAATACCTTCCGTGTTATTGGGCCTACTTCAAAGCGCCAAGTCAAACCCCAAGCCTGTTTCTCGGCTAACGAGTATTACACACAGTACATCGAGTGTCGTTTCTCGAAGGCCACCGCCGCCTGAACTCGTCGGCCGCGATATAAACCCCTGCCGTGTCCATAGGGCCACCATGGAGGAGTGGAAAAGAACTTCCCCCATGTTAAGTACACGTCACCGCTTGTCTCCGATGATCGAGGCCTTTTATCATAGATTACATACAACCAACCTAGCTCCCTCGATGTCGACAGATCTGCCAGACAGCCCAAGCCAACCACGAGTTAGCACTCAGGCGCCGAGCGGGAGCAAAAACTTGCAACGTGTACTTATATGGTCGTCTGTGATCCATATCGAGCTTGAGAAGCTGTTTTCGGGAGCTCAGTTTGTGCCGTTACCCGTCGCGTAAGTATTAACTCCAGAGCCTCTCAAACCTGCTTCTCTTGTCTGGGTAAGCATACTGACATTGCTCCGCAGAATCGCGCCTCCATTCAAAGTAAGACACGATTATAAAGCCGAGGCCATATGATGGGGAGAGACTAACGGACTGCGTAGTTGCTTTTGCAGTTCCTCCCACAGCTCCGGAGTCGTTTGGCTGAGGTCCAAATAGAAGTAGAAGACGAAAGAAAGAAGGCCATCAACTTGCAAACTTCGGCCACAGAAGGATGCAATACCCCCGACACCAGCAGAAGCAAGAGCCACGAAGCAAAAACTAGCAACACCAAAGAGAAGATAAAGAATGACGCGATGCAGGTCGAACAAAGCATACTCAGCAAAAACGATAACGAAGGCGATAACCAAGAGAAAAAAGGTACCGCTAGCCCGACAACACACTACCCGACAATCCGTGAGCGAGAGCTGAAAAGGACCGCGTCGCATTTGAAGCTGTTCCTAGATTTTGTCGATGAGGACCCCGACCTGCGCGATATTCTTCAATTACGCGCCCAGATCGCCTTGGGCACTCTGGAAGAGATTGCATTCGAGGATCTTTGGCATCTCTTCCAACCCGGGGAACTAATCTTGTTTACTCGTGGACCCAATCACCAGTTACTTCGGGTATGCGCTGTAACTGGAGGTGCAATCCAGCTGCGAAACCACACCAGGGAGGAGCAGGAACATTTAGACCGCCTCCGCGAACAAATGACGAGGAGGAGACCCACAGGTGACGCCGGACTAGAGGACATCTTACGAGAGGAAGCATCCGGACTCGGAGTGTGGACGCCGTTGACTATTGACTGTTACGTGATGGCCTTCGATGGCACAGAGATTGGACCACTGGATCACTGCAAGAGGATCAAGCACTATTCCGGCAAAAGGTCCATTCAAGACCTAGATGTGCATCCGATTCGGTTCCATCCTCGCAGCGAGGAGCTCTTGAAGCAAATGGAAGAGCGGGGCCGAAAGGTGTTGAACTCATACGGGCACAAAAGGTACCGAGGCGGCACTATCAACGCCAGCGGCACCGACAGACTCGAGGATATCAGAAGCGACGTCTTCATCGACATGAAAACATATTTCACCTCATCCCCGTGGCAAACACCGTCAACGATGCCGATGCCACCCCCTGGTCCACCAGGATACAATCCACCCACCAACCGACTGGATCTTGGTCATCTGCTCAAGACAAAGACAAACCCAACCGAGACGAGCGAGCGCCTTTCAAGGGCCCAGGTGTATCTCGCTGGACATGAGGTCGACACAAAGCTTTCAGAGGACTTCATGGCTTCCAACCGAGCATTGCTGCAGGCCAGGAAGATTGCGATTGACGAAGTATCACCCCTGCAGCTGCAGCTGCTTCAGTACCCCGTGGTCGGTTACGCTTTCAGGTATAGAAAATGGTGTAAGTACCCCGTCCTCGGAGGATTTGCTCCGTAAATGCTATTGTGTGAGAGAACTTGGGACTAACAACTGATTTCAGTTTTTCTGGATATTGATCTTGTAGAGGACGTCGATCTCGAGCGCGAAGCTCGAGACTCGGGCTTTAATGAGCTGGTCATCCCGCAGCGGTACCGCGATCTCCTCGTAGCCCTTGTTGACAACCATATTTCTGGTAGTAGACAGGCCCAAACTGCCCCACAGACAACCTCAGAGGACGAGCTTGATGGGAATCAGATTGACTTGGTGAAAGGAAAGGGCCAAGGCGTGATAATTCTGCTCCATGGCCCTCCTGGGTCTGGAAAAACAAGCACAGCTGAAACCATCGCTGCGTACACCAAAAGGCCGCTCTACCACCTGACTTTTGGTGATATTGGCACGACTTCTGACCAGGTAGAGCGGAATCTGGTTGCGCATGCCAAGAGGGCAAACAAATGGGGCTGCGTGTTGCTTCTCGATGAGGCCGATGTCTTTCTACGACAGAGGGACTGGGATAACTTGCAACACAATGCGCTTGTATCAGGTAAGTCGGGACCACCTCAGTTGTGCCGACTCCAAAGCTAACAAACATCCAGTCTTCCTGAGAGAGTTGGAGTACTACTCTGGCATCCTGTTCCTCACGACGAACCGGCCTGGCGTCCTAGACGAAGCCTTCAAGTCACGAATCCACATCACCCTGCAGTACCCCAATGTAAATCTCGACTCGACTCGGACCATGTGGACCAACATTTTCAATCGCCTCGAACGCGACAACGAAAGCAACGACGTCAAGGTAGCATATAGCCGTGACGAACTGCTCGATTTCGCAGAGCGCCACTACCGGCGATACGAAGCAGAGGGCGCTACCTGGAACGGCCGACAGATCCGCAACGCCTTCCGTACCGCGCTTGCAATCGGCCACCACGACAGGCTCCGCATGCTCCGCGACGAGGGTGTTACCCAGACGCAAGCGGCCAAGAGCGGAAAGAAGAAATGGATGCGTGTGCGCCTCACTAAGGGGAACTTTCAGAAGATTGCCAAGACATCCCATGAGTTTGAGCAGTACATTAGTTCTCTGAGGGGCAAGGACAGCGACAATATCCGCGATGCAGAGGTCCGTGATGATCTCTTCTCTGCCCTGGGCGAGGCCATGCAGCTGGCACGAAAGGATTACGGGGCGGCTGCGAGGAACAAGAAAGGGGAAAACTCTCAGAGCGGGAAAGCAGGGTCGTCAAGGGGCACTGCGAATGCAGTTGGAAGGGCGAGAAAGGAGAAAGCAGTGGTAGCGGAACGGGTTGAAGAGGAAGACGAGGAGGAAGAAGACGATGAGGAAGAGGAGGATGTTTCGGACGACGACTGAGACGATGCTACTTTCGAGCTACTCCCATCACAATGTCCCTTTCCCGGTTCGTCACCGCGCACTGACATCAAAATCTCAACGGAGTCGTACCAACAAACCCGAAGCAGGTTGGCAGAAGACTCATCCTCCTACAAACTTTCCGGCGGTCTGTTCCACTTCCTCGAGCTTGCCATTCATGGTCCGGAAAGCCGGGTGCTCGCCCATCGTCAATATGTAACCTGGTTACGGCCTTTGGCGCCATGGTGGAGTTTCGAAGACGGCCGCGAAGCCGCCAAGCCTCATTTGATCGCGGGATCCCCGTCCGCGTCTTGAAACGAACCAGTGTTCCGATGGGATGTCCATTCTACCTACTTAACTTAGGTGCCCTGAAGAATCACGTAACACGACAAAATTATACGGGAGTCTGTCTTTCTCGACGATGCGATGTCTCTCGGAATAGCTGTTATACGACCCTAAAATCGACGCCTACCCGTGCTCATTGTCACGTGACTCTTCGTCACGTTTGATCAGTCCAGATCAGCCCCGGCTCAACTTCGGCTAATATCTGCCCATTGAACTGCACAGCCTTCCGAGAAGATGCAGTTTTAGCCGAAGGGCCCAGAATTGGGACATTCGCACCCGCAATAGCCACCACCCAGAGCGTCATGGAAAATTCATCCAGCCTTCCGCGGGAATGCTTTTATCTATTGCTAGTCGTTGATACTGGGGTATTCAAGAGGTGCCTTTGCTAATTTCGTAAATTGAGACCTTTCAGTGCTCGTCAAATGACTGTACTTAGAAGACATTCTAGTGCCATGGTAGCCTAAATGATTTCTAGGAGCACCCTCGCATTCCTTTTCCATATTTCTTTGCTGCTATTTGGGTTGGCAGGAATTACGTATCTTTGCTGCCACCCAGGCCCTTATAAACTCTCCCCTACCTCCTCCCCATCTTCAAATACACCTCTTGTCTCTTCTAATCTCATATTCTATACTATATTAACAAGCTTGAATTCTCGCAGTATGAACCCCAGTGTCACAGGCTTCGTCTGCTCCTAGATAAGTGGAGACCTTGGCAAGCCCATGTCACAAGGGACTGTGGCCTCACACAGTGGCTTGGAACCAAATTGAATTGAGGTCTGATGAACAATGCAATAATCTTCTATGGCCTCAAGGTCGTTGCCCTTCACTCTCTGGCTCTGCCAGAGAGTCCTACACAGCTGTGTAGCTTAATTTTGTACCCTTGACTAAAGTTGCTGCTTGGAGATTCCGGTGCGTTCCTCGGTTTACGCTGATTATACGCTCATACTGGACGGAGGCTCTGAAAAAGAAGGTACCTCGAGCAACAATGCAAGGAAGGGTAAGTACGCCTGATCAAGGTGGTCACAATGGTGGCAGCGAGCAAGAACTGGCAAAGGTGTAAGATTTCAACCTGGCCTGAGCCGAGAGGTGGGCGAGGGCCGTGGTCTAAATATAGTGCGGTGATGTGCTAGGGTTTGTGAGGTGCTAGGGTTATGCGTGTGTGGGGTGTGTGTGTGGGGTGCGTGTGTGTGGGGTATTTCCTTACAAATAACTTCTCAAGTCCAAGGTGGTCCTAGGTACGTAACTGAAAAGCAAGTGGGTGGTTATAAGGGGATAAACAGGTAGAAGAAAATATCCTATAAGTAGCTTGAAAATAATCTTCGATAGCAGTTAAAGGCAGTTATACTGCTACGGAAGTCCAGCAGAGATATCTGTGGTCGAAAATTATAGGGAGTTTATATTGTATTTCATAATTACAACTTATCCCATCCTAGTCTTTAGACAACAACAGCCCATTTATATACATGGTATGTATCACGGGCCAAGGACTCGCTGCAAGCAGTAAGGTGATTGTATCATAGCGTGGTGTTGTGGTCCAAGCTCGCGCCAAGGTCTCCACTCATGTAGGAGCAGGCGACAGTATGCGGGAAATTGTGTGAGAGAGAATGCTACTAGGAGGCAAGAAACTTAGAATGGTGGGATGGTCCATGTTGGAGGTTCAGAATGGAACGGGATTAAGTGGTTATCGGGCCTGCAAACTTCTGCCCATATCCGCACTTTGAAAAAGAAGGCAGCCGTTGGTGATTGGGGACTATAATGAGATAACTGGAGTTTCAGACCGGGTCAGACTCTTAGCACCCTTTGCATTCTTGGCAGTTATCAGCGTAACTCTCGTTTGGCTCCGCAATACGAGACATATGGCGACCTATGATCTACAAGATGACGAAAAATAAATGCAAATTGTCACCAAACGTCGGTCGTTGCCCACGTGGGATATCTAAAAGGTGTGGGAAAGGGAGCATGCGGGATCTCGGGCTCGAGGTGTGGACTAGCAGAAGTGCAGGGTGAATTTGTTTGAATTGAGAGAAGGGAGTCTGTAGACGCAGTTACCAAGCAGGATAGTATACGTCATACAGCCTGGAGCTCATGTTCTTCTGTGTGTTTGCGCCTAAAGCGCTTCGAAATCGAATCCCAACTGCTGACTCTTTGAGAGCTGGGTGTAGGGGGGTAGTGCGGAGGTGGGATGGTAGAGCTTCCTGGCTCCGACCCTGGGAGCTCAAACGCGGTCGTTTTGCTGGTCAAGGCACGCATCGCGGCGCCGACGGAATATCTAATCCCAACTACGAGAACATCGAAAGCCGGGCCCACATAGGTGCTCCATGCTGGTTTGATCGCGTCCGACCACCTTAATATGAGGAAGTAGGCAGTGACATGCGTCAACAGTAAGCCGACGAATAAAAACCCGAATGTTAACACGCTCAGGCTAAAAGGGAGACCTTGCATGTTGAACGCTGCCATAGCCTGAGTGAGCGGCGCAAATATGATGGTAAGCACCGCCAATATATGGACGTTGATCGTAGCATCGTGGCTCTCCAACCCGATCGTCTTGTTTATCTAAAACCAGAGCAACCGTCAGTAACGCGGGAGTTAACATATTTTGGTAGTCTGCTACGAAAAATAAATGGGCCCCGCCTAAAAATGGTTAGCCTAAAATCAGGCTCGCTTTACCCCCGGCTCAGCTTCGGCTCACTATTACTTACCCCACTATGAAAATTGGCAAGTTTACGCGACACAGGGACCGATTTTAGGCCTCACCTCCGAAGATAAGAGGTCCCAGAATAGGACCCCCTATCCTAACAAAACAAACGCAGCCTTTAAAATAGAACCAAGAAATAGATTCAAGGGTAATGTGTCACGACCCCACGGTCATGACAATGGGCCCAGGCTGCCTGGGGCAGCCATGGGCGGCCAATCGTTTGAAGCATAGTGGGGACAGGCATACGACTGATCAAAAGGGACCCAAGGTCCCGAGGTCCCGAGGAGGTTTAGTCCGGGATACCGGGACCACGGGACACTACCCTACAGTACGCAGATAGCTTCTATAAAGATAGGCAGTACCCAGCACCTAAATGAGGAACCACTCTTATTCCTTACGTAAGTAATATTATGTTCCTGTCAATAATCTTACAAGCCCCCTACTTAAGCTCTTTGTAGAACATCCTGTTAAGACAGTAAACGATACTGTCTAGGCCTTACGTAACCTTCGTTCCCCTACTGTTAATATCCCCGCGGCGTACTGCCTTGTAGTCTGATCCTATTACACCTTGAGTCACTGCTGGGGCTCGGCCTTGGCGCCACCCCTCCAAACAACAAAAGCCAACATCGGCGCCAACCTCTACAACATCCCTCTCACCTCTCTGCCCCGCCTCTTCCTCGACGCAATCAACCTCACTTCCCGTCTCGGCCACCAATACCTCTGGATCGATTCCCTCTGCATCATCCAAGACTCCGCCGAGGACTGGAACCGCGAATCCTCCCTCATGGCCTCTATCTACGCAAACTCAACCCTCACCATAGCAGCTATACTTGCCTCCTCATCCTCCTCCGCCCTCTACTCCATGCAAACCTCAACATCCATCTCTTTCGGCCCATTTACGCTTTACGCCTGTCCCGCTATCAGGCATATCCACCGGAACCCAGACCCAGAGTCCTTCCCCCTCCTCACCCGCGCCTGGGTCTACCAAGAACGTCTCCTCTCGTCCTGCGTGGTGCATTTTGGACCCGACGAGCTCTCATGGGAATGTAACCACAGCACACGCTGCCAGTGCGGTTACTTTGACCGAGAAGATCCATGAACCACATTCTTGGCTGATCCCAGGTGGGGGGTGAGTATCAAGAGGGACCATACAGTCTCCCATGTTCTCAAGGCTATGGGTGTCGAGGATGGTAAGGAGACAGTACATGCGCGTTGGCGCAAGATTATCACGGAGTATTCACCGTTAGCTTTGTCTCACCCGAATGATCGTATCCCCGCGTTATTAGGACTCGCGAAACAGATGCAATTCATTACCGGGGGTAGATATTTAGCAGGGCTGTGGGAGGAGAGTTTCGTCAGGGACTTGCTGTGGGTTGCTGTGGCAAACCCGGGTGCGAGGACCAAGGGTGTGGCGCTTAGTTGGTCTTGGGCTTCGCAGAAGGCAGGAGTGCGGTACACAAACGGGCAGCGGAAGCAGATTGGTGGTTTGGGGACTTATAGCCCTGCTGAGCTGGGGAATTGGGGAGATGTGGAATCCGAATTGCTCGGCGCGAGTTGCGAGCTTGTTGCGGCGGAGTGTGCGGCACTGGGTGCGGATGATACGGGGAGGGTGGAGCTTGGGTGGGTCAAGCTTAGGGGCTATGCTGTGGATTTGGAGCCTTTAAGTGAATCGTTGTTCAAAGAGGAGGATAGATGGACTGTGCAGGTGAACGGTATCAAGTCCCGGGACGTGTTTTGGGATGCGGCGCCTGAGGGGCTTGAAGAGGGTGGTGAGCTTGAGAAGCAGCGATTTTGTTTGTTGAGGTAGGATGTATACCTGCCATTGGGGAGGGACCACCGTATGATGAGTGGTCGCTATTATTGGTATGTTCCGAGACTAAGATTATAGCCAAGACTAACACAAGACAGCGCCAAGTTAACGAGAATGTGTTCGAAAGATGCGGGATTGTTGGTCGTTCCAGGCGACATCAAGGTAGTGATTCTGCCGGGGGCTGGAAGGAGTATTGAGAGCATACGCACGACACCAGTGCTTGGTTCAAAAGTGTCAGGGTTCCCATCGTTGTTACTATCATCTAAGCGTCTTTAATAGAATAGCTATTCGGGATTTGTCTTTTGCAATAGGCAAGCCTTTGCTCGTTTCCGCACTGTGGACAGCTGCCCGAGCGCATAGGCAACCCGCAAGAGCTTCTTCCTATTCTTCATGCCATATAACCTGGTGAGAACCTAATGTCAGTCAGATCTTGATCGACCCTGAGTGCGGAGGGAAAGATCTCCGAGTGTGTGGTGGCGGGCAAGATGTAAAGGTGTTCTACGTCTCGCCGATGCGGAGAATGTTTCGAATCCGTTCGGTTGAGGAAGCATACACCGTGAATGTTTGCGTTTCGACGTTTCTGTTTAGTATCTTATGGTATGCGATTTTTTTTCAATCTTATGGGACTTACAATCCGCCTTGGACAAAGGTGTTTGGGTAAAAGCAACTTTTGGAATTTATATTTGGGGCTATGTTCATAGATTTTTAATTTGGGAAAGCCCTTCACTGCTCTGACATTGTAAATCCATACAATAACTTGAGTAGAGAGACGAGAATTTTGACATCTTGTTCGCGTCCCTCTGGGCTCCTGGGACGTGTATTGCGCCATCTGCGGTTCAACCACAAGCTATTTTGGGTCCTTCCTTCTGACATTATCACCGGCAGAAAGCAACCCACAAAGCCGAGACGGCCTTCAACCTCATGCCCCCAAAACGCTGGTCGGCCACTCCTCGACCCTAAACCATGTCAGAAACACGACAGCGATTCAGTGGAGTTATTGGGTTTGCAAATTTTGGTTGTTCTTGTTCCTCGTGCGGCCTTCTGGCTTGTGGCCAGAAGGCCTCTATTTATCGTTGTGGATTGTGGCGAGCCATTACGTGGCTGTGGCCACCTCTGACAAATCCACGGTTTCTGGTCACTTCCAGAACCACCCACTTTCTGACAAACCATGCCCTAGCCTGTGCCTCGGGAACATTCGGGGTCCCTGGCACGGCCCGCCGGGAACTTTTGGCCGCAGACTGCTGGGTGCTATGGACAAAGCGATTGACCGTTGTTCCGTGGCCCGGCCCGTTGAATGCATCTAGAAACATGCGCTTCTCTATCGAAATGTGGCTGCCGTCGACCGCGTGTAGATACGACAGCGCCAGAGCCGTTGGGAAGTTTGCCAGATGCATCCCGTACACTCCGGAGGCGGGGTGGAGAAGTACAGCGACGGCCTCGGCAATCCTCCGGCAGTATGGCCTTGGGTCTGTCTGGGACAGGAGCTCTGGATCCGGGCCGGATGCGATGCGCAGAGTGCTGTACAGGAGGATGCAGATGGACCAGTACAAACATATCAGGTAGCACGCTGCGAGGAGTTGCATTGATGGCGGCAGTGCGCCGTTGATCCGGTATTCCGGATCGGGAACACCGACCTCGGTCCGCCAGCGAGCCAGCGCGTCTTCATGAGCCCGACACTTGCGGGTCAGCTGATGGCGCAGCTCGATTTGACGTGCCGCATCCGTGCAGTCGAGCATCTCGTCCAGCTCCTCGAGCAAGGTGGGCATCTCGACAAAGATGTCAATCAGGAGATCCTTGGGCGACTTGGGAATCTCTCGCCACGGTGTCGTCTTCCACGCCTCATCGCTGAGGATGATTCGTTTGCGTAATCGAATGGCGCCCGTCGTCTAGAGGTCAAGTATTAGGCGGTGACGAATCTTTGCACACGCGAGAGAAGCCATCTTACTAGGTGGAATCGACCATCAACGAAGAACTGGTGCCAGTATCCAGAAACATAACTCTCGGGAGGCTCCGACGTGATGATGGCGAGCTCACCGTAGATGTGTTTCTCCCAGTTCAGACCTTGCGCTTTTGAATCACGCTCGTCGTGGCCGTAGAGTATCTAGAAACCGTGTGAGCATGGGCCGATGCACGGGTGGGATATGGGCGGCTTGAGGGAGTTGGCGATAGGGGAGGGGAGAGAGGGATGGGGGGGGAGAGAGGGATGGAAGGAAAGAGAGGGATGGGAGGGAGAGAGGGAAGTGCACCTCATGAAGGCTATACAGCCTAGAAGAGAGAGAGAGAGCGAGATGGTCGACCCCGCTTGGGCGGGCGAGGGCGGACGACATGTCGCTCAGAGAACTAACAAAGTACCTCAGGCTCTCGTCCCTTTCCCGCTGCTGGTTCCACTCGTGGCCGGCGATTCTCAGGCACATGGCAAGCAGGATCTTCCGGATGATGGGGGACTTTTGGGCAAGGGTTGGCAGGGCGTTGGTCCAGCCGCCCCTGGTGTACCCCATAACGTCCGAGGAGATATGCCTGCCGTGAGGGAGATATGCATCCCAGAAAACGGCGAGATATCTCTTCTCGTAAGCTGATGAGACGAGACCGGCGGTATGCGTGAGGGCAGTGGCGTGTCGATCGCTGTTGGCGTACCGGTCATGCTGCTGCTGTTGTGTTACATGGACGAAGACTCGTTCCTGGTTGTACCCGTCGCATACCAAGCCCAACTTCTGGCATTGGCCGCAGGCCGGGCGTTTCATATCGCACTGGCAGTGGGGCGAGGTTATTTCAAAGTCGCCGACCTGCAACGCTGACGGGGGGACCTACTCCTCCTTTCCTGCGGATACGGCAAGTACCGCAGCTCTTGGCTCTTCCTTTGACGCCAACCATGTCGGGGGCGATGGATGCACAGCCTCGCATTCGGCAGCGCCAGGTCAGATTAGCTCTTGTGCGGATGCTGCTCCTCTGCAGCACGGCTGGTGGACAGTAGGGCTGGGAAATCGCAACGGCTTTTATCTGAACCTGGGCTGTCGCGCGCAAACGCAGCAGGCACCGACATTAGGGGGTAAGAGGGGCGGCGCAGGGCGACGAATAAGGAAGCACGCACACATGGGACGATCCCGTTCGGTGCCAGGCAAGTGGGTGACAAAAAAAGAGGTCCACACAACCAGATCCTACAAAATATTCCAACACCACCAAAAACTATCACGGGCTCTGGATCAAGATTTCTATGGCAAATATACACAAAAAACAACCCTCAGGCCCCTGACATCTTTCCTTCCAGCTCAATCGTATTCTTCAAGATCTCTGGGATTTCATCAACCCAATTATTAATGGATTTTTGATCCAGTTCGTGCCAGCCATCTTGTACGGCCTCCACCAAATCTTCATGGGTCAAACACATTCGGCTTTTCACCGTCGACTTTGGTTTTCGCCAACACTTCTCAATCGGAGGCCAATCCGGGCTTCCAGGGCAGTTAAAATAGTGTTTCAAGCCCGTTTTCTCCTTCTATTTCTTCACAATATTCTGGCCCTTTGGTCCATAGCCGGAATCTCCATCTTCCTCCAAAATGAACGAATCTCTCAATCCATTAGAGACTTCTTCCATCCACGGCTTAACGATTCCCTGGAGGATATTATCGTGATAGAATTGTTAAGTTATCTTCCCGTTAGAATTAGTTGGTATCTGATATTCGAACAGATTTTCCATCTTAAAATCGTATCCAACCACTCCCTAGAAATGGGCTGTGTGTTTATCCTCCTCTTTCTCAGGCCTTTCCACAATACATTCAGGGCAATACCGTTCACCGGGTTTTCTCAGTATCCAAACACGCCCAGATACCCTAGAGGATATATAGAATTCGTCAGAGAAATAAATATCTCGCCAATCTTCTGGACGGGGTCGAAACTCTAGAGATTTCCTTGCCTCCTTAACCCTCCGTTCAGCCAGTTCCTTGTTAACGAAAGACCTCTGGTAAGTAACATACCGGTGCTAATCTCTCTGCCCTAGAGCTTGTTGAATTATACGGGTTGAGACTTCCTTTTCGATACCAGATTCTTAGAGAAGCCCTTGGTATGAGAGCATTCTACCCTCAATTCCATGGTCCCAGAGGGTTTTCTCCATTTTGTCAACATCTTCCTCTATCAAGATCTTCTTCCGGCCACGCGTTTCGTTAATAAAGGGGCTATTGTGGAAGGAACGGCTATGATCTTTTAGGATCTTCTGGCCACGAGTGTGGCTAACTCCATTGGCACGGAAGATATCCTCTTTGAAGAAGGAAACCCCGTATGTGCGTTTTTGGAAGAGGGCGAAATTGTAGGCTCCTTGGACCCTGGCTTTCTTCGGCGTTTTATGGTGCTGATAGCCCATTATAGTGACTTTGGCTTCAAAATGGTATCTTAATTGCTCAGAAACAGTGGAGGAATTGGTGGTTACGATGGTTATGTTGCAAACCGGATGTATTGATGAATTTGATGACGTAGTATAACGATTATTTTGTAGGAGGCCGAGGATCTTTGCTCTTTTTTGGTGGGCTGACGTGTTGTGTGGACCTCTTTTTTTGTCACCCACTTGCCTAGGTACTATTAATATCTTATAAAATTGTAAGTGTAATATATTACATTATTACACCTTTTAGCGTATATTTTAAATAAACGTGCCGCGTACTTTTAATAAATTTACAAGCGGTAATGTTAAACTTACTACCAAGCTATTTAAAATGTACGGTAGGGAGATCAAAGCTATTAATATGCTAGTCAGGTCGCAGAATAAGCCCGTTATCCCCAGCTTCGGCTTTAGCAAAACGTCTTTCCACATTTTTATCGTTATAACTTTGTACCGGCTTAAAAGTAACCGCTTTATCACTAACTAGTAAAACACCTAGACGTACACTAAAAAAGGACTTTGTTAGGTGCAGTACATAACGATAAAGGATGTGCTAGTTCGTCACTTTCCTGCGCTAAAGGGGACTTTAAACAAGAGCAAAAATACGTTTACACCGTAGGTAAAGCTGAGCGAATCGGTCAACTAAATATCATGGGGTTAAGACGAATGATCCTGAGAAGTAATAGCGGAATTGGATTACATTGACTTTGAAACCTTGGGAACCTTGATGCACATATTTTACTACATCTACGACCCAAGAAGTAATTAGGTGGAAGGTGTGTTGACATGAGACCCTGATGAAACCTCTCAGGTAGAGGTCATGAGGATGGCCCGCCTCGTATACGTATTGACTCCCTCCTTGGCCAGATCTTCGTCGTCGACGCGGTCCAGCGTCCAGCTCGGCGGGAACATGTTTTTGAGCCACAACATGCTCGCGGCCAGGACGCGCATCGTCAGCTCTTCAATCTCGTCGTACCAGAACCAGCTGGTGCCCATGCCGGCGGCCGCCAGCACCAGCGCCACGAAGCTCGGCACCAGCGCGGCCGGGTCCGGCCACCGCGTCACGACGACATAGATGGCCGCAGCCGCGGCGCCGAGCCAGAGACCACCCATCACCAGCAGCAGAAAGGCGCAGCTGAGAAAGACGAGGGCCAAGGCGGCGCTGACAACGGTGAGGAAGAAGAAGACGAACTTGGCGATGGCGCGGTTGCCGACCGAGTTGAGGCGGTGAGCGGCCGACCACGGGCGCGACGAGGTGAAGCGGTTGAGCATGGTGACGCGGCAGTGCATGGCGAAGACGCGCACCGAGGGCGAGCGCATTGTGCCGCGGACGAGGTAGACGGCGAGCGCGGTGGCCAGGACGCTGACGCCCCAGGTCCACAGCGCGGGCGGGTCCGCCGTCAGTTCGCGCACCTGCATCGAGAAGATGGAGGTCACGAACGAGAGCGGCACAAAGAG
>Ga0247760_1001045_pt1 | contig 27742 bp, 29 predicted proteins | sample UWRJL171409R4_FD_179936 | JGI IMG/M metagenome (GOLD analysis project Ga0247760, IMG submission 179936) | Plant litter microbial communities from Arlington Agricultural Research Station in Wisconsin, United States - UWRJ-L171-409R-4 | ecosystem: Environmental > Terrestrial > Plant litter >... | reverse complement strand
CGCTTCTGAGATTCCAGGTTGTTGGGGCGGTATTAATCCAGGCTACCAGCTCGTTCTACGATACCTTCGTCAGCATCACCCGCGGCATCTTCACGACGCGGTCCCGCCCTGATCATACACGCAAGCGCAAGATCATCTCGCACACCTTCTCGGCCAAGTCAATCCACCAATTTGAACCCTACATCCACGCCAACCTCGAGCTCTTTGTTCGCCAATGGGATAAACTCATCGCCCAGTCCCCTGCCGGTCGTGGCGCCAACCTCGACTGCCTCAACTGGTTCAACTACCTCGCCTTCGACGTGATCGGTGACCTTGCCTTTGGTGCCCCCTTTGGAATGCTCGCATCTGGCGCCGACATGGCTGAGATCCGCGAAACGCCCACCAGCAAGCCCATCTACGCTCCCGCCATTGAGATTCTCAACCGACGCGGCGAAGTCTCCGCGACACTCGGCTGTCTCCCACAACTCAAACCCTACGCCAAGTACTTTTTCTTCGACTCCTTCTTCACCCAGGGCCTCCAAGCCGTCGACAACCTCGCTGGTATTGCCATTGCCCGTGTCAAATCACGTCTTGACAACCCCCCCGCCACAGACCGGAAGGACCTCCTGCAGCGATTAATGGAAGGGCGCGACGAAAAGGGCAACCCCCTAGGCAGACAGGAACTCACCGCGGAAGCGCTAACCCAACTCATCGCTGGAAGCGACACGACCTCCAACTCTTCCTGCGCACTTCTCTACCACGTCCTCCGCACGCCGGGGGTTCTCACCAAACTCCGCGCCGAACTCGACGCCGCCATCCCATCGGATATTGCTGTCCCAGCGTTCGAAATGGTCCGCGACCTACCCTACCTCCAATGTGTAATCAACGAAGCTCTCCGCCACCACTCCACTTCTGGAATTGGCCTGCCGAGACAAGTACCCGATGACTCCCCCGGGGTTTGGATAAAAGGGTATTGTTTTCCTGCAGGAACAGTGCTCAGCGTACCGACGTATACGATTCATCATTCGAAAGAGATTTGGGGCGAAGATGCGGATGAATTCCGTCCCGAACGATGGGAGACTGTCACGCCGAAACAAAAGAATGCATTTATGCCATTTAGCTATGGCCCGCGCGCTTGTGTCGGAAGAAATGTCGCCGAGATGGAACTTAAGTTGATTGCGGCGGCCTGGGTTAGGAGATATGAGATCGAGCTGAGGCAGGATGAGTTGGAGACGAAGGAGGGGTTTTTGCGGAAGCCGGTGAAGTTGGATGTGAATATTCGGAGGCGCTAACTTCTCTCTCTCTCTTTGGGGCACCCCGGGAGGAGCTACTATCTAGTTAAGGCAGTTGAATGAATCCAGTGTTTTCTTGTTCAGGTTACCGACTGTGGTGATGTGAGTGTCGTTTGTATATTCCCCTTTTTAAATGCACCCCTGCACAGCACCATGTATCTGGTGACACTGTTTCGTCCACGTCTGTGGCCCGCTCAAAACAAATGTTCGTATCGCCTCCAACCTGATACGTATAAGATACACTTAAGCTTCCACGAGCTTCTCAACACACGGCTCGGAACATGAGCTGAGGTTGAAGAAAAGGATTCACTAGACATGCATTCTCTGCATCTTCCCCGCACGGCGTGACTCACCCACTGGCCTAACATCAAAATCAACCAGAGAGATATCTTTCAAGTGGTAGCAAATCTCACAGTCACAATATCCCTACCCAATCTACCACGTCCAGCTGCAAAAGAACACCATGGCCACCCCAAACAAAGAAATACTGCAGAAATATCCCATGTACCGCTACATGACCGCCTACCCCATCGCGTGCGAGGATATTGGGAAATACACCTTGGGCGGGTTCCACCCTATGAATTTAGGGGACCTACTTTGTGATGGGAGATATCTCATTCATCAGAAACTTGGATGGGGAGGATATTCTACCGTGTGGATTGCTCGGGATCTTTATGAACATGCAGTGCACAGATGGGTGGCTGTTAAGATTAAGATTGCTTCTGTTTCTTCTACTGAGGAAGATGTGGATAGTGACGAGGACGAGGAGGTGCGGATCCATCGACATCTTGATAGGTTATTGGAGGGTGAAGATGATCGGGGGACGAGATATTTACCGCGACTGCTCAACTGGTTTACGATCAAAGGACCCAACGGAACGCATAATTGTCTGGTTACGGAACTGCTCGGCCCAAGTCTCAGTTGTGTTCTCGAAAGTTATGAGTATAATGACAAGGTATTCCGACCGGATACTATACTCGGGGCCTCTCGGAGGCTGTTGAAGGGGATTTATGAGGCGCATAGGGCCGGGTATGTCCATGGCGGTATGTCTACTACCTCTCTACCTGTTTTACCTGTCTATCAAATTTTGCGCCATGTACTCTCCTCCCTCGTTATGTGCTGCTTGCCACTAGGAGCCCCCATATAAGAACTACACTAACATTAGTTTTTTTTTCTTCAGACATCGCTTACTCCAACGTCCTCTTCACCTGTCACGACGCTCTTGATGGGGATGATGAATGGCTCTTCTCCACCATGATGAACGGTGATCCTCACATTCTGCCCTACGACTGTCCGGAAATTCCCTGGACACCGAATTTCCCCCGCCATATTGTTGAGGCGCCAATCTGGCCTTCTTGGGAGGATGATCCTAGTGAGCAGCTTAGGGTTGTTGATTGGGGTAGTGCTTTTCCTATCTCTTCAGAATTGGATGATACCAGATCTGAACTTGAACCGGAACCGGACTCTGCGTCTTCCGAAATTAGATTCAGATTCAAGCATAGGCACGGTGAACATCCCGACATGATCGCGCCCGAACGATATCTATTGCAGCCCAAACCCGACACAAAACATGACTGGGCAAAGCAAGATCTCTGGAAAATAGGCTGCATCATCTACGCGCTCTTTTACCAAGCCATCCCGTTTCGCTATGGCCGGAACCCTGGTCCGAAAAAAATCTTGGATATCATGGCACGCAAACTCAGGCCGCTTCCGGAAAAGGAAAAATGGAAGGGCAGGATGGAGGAGTTGTTGCGGGAGGAAGGGGGGACAGAACATGACGTGGATCGAATCAGTACATGTAAGCCTCACTCTCTCCTCCTCACAGACACACATGCACAATCGTACACACGCAAATAGATACACACACAAACACACACACACACACACACACACACACAAAAGATACAGACAGATGGATGGAGCTAACTCTATGCCCTTGTGGTGATACATGTAGGCAATGGACCAGACCAAAAAAGCGAGTTGATCCGCGACACGTTTGCCTCTCGTCGTCAGGTTATCGTTACGGCTTTTGAAGAAAAGCAATCTGGTGTCCACAAGACTGATTTGACTTTCGGTACTATTAGGCTATGGCCCTCTGATAGTTTCTCCTCTGGCTCTGACTCTAGTTCCTCCTCTGGTTCTGACTCGAGTTCTGACTCCGATTCTGGCTCTGACGGTCACGCGCTGGATTGTCTCCTTCCGATCATGCTTGGTATTTTACAGTATGACCCTGATGAGAGAATGTCAGCCAAGGAAGCTATTTCCATTATAGATCAGGCGTGGACACCACCAGATGACTGGGATAGCTGGACGGACGAGGCCATTCAGAATAACACTGAGGAGTTTGAGGCTGCGTAGAATAGAGAATGAAATAGAGGACCGGCGGTCGGTGTAATGACAAACATAACCTCCGCCTCTAACAGTCTTAATACATTCCCTTCTCAGTATCCTTACTGTTCGAACCCTCCCCCCCTCCTCCTGACAACACCCTACGCACGCAGCGTAAACACCGCCACCGACTTTTCTGAAGGAACCCTCGCCGACCGCCACGACCACGACCTCGGTGCCTGTGGATCCGTCAAGTGCACATCATAGTTGGCTAGGATATATCCCAACACCACCTTACACGCCACAGACGCGTAAAACCGACCGGGACTGGGCACGAAAAATCGTCAGCACAAAAAGCGTCACCCACATCCCAGGCCAGGCCAGACCTCATGGAAAGAAATACATACCAGAGGTGTCGACCCGTTCCAAACATCATAAATCCGGGCTCCACATCCGTCAGTCGCGACGGTGTGGACTGGCGTGCACCTCCACATGCATTCTCAACATGTAAGGCATCCAACACTTCCTGCGGCGCAAAGCGGAACCCACTAAACTGTTCTGGAAAAGGACAATACTTAGAACTCCCCATGACGGCGGCGGGAGGGGTCACGGCCCAGTCACCGCGTTGGAGAGTAGTTCCGTCGGAAAAGGAAAAGGGGCGGATGGCTTCGCGACGGCTGGATACTACAGACCATGATTGTCAGTTTCAAAGTACCTGCAAGTAGTGTAGTAGAGTGAGGTGAGGTAGAGTAGAGTAGGTTGCTTTGATGTCTTTCACAGGGAAGGTGAGGTAAGGCAACATACAGGACTCGATGGGAGTCAACCGCGCCGACTCCTTAATGAAGCTATCGAGCAGAGGCAGCCCCTGCGCGGTTTGTGCGAACCGGGAGTGCTGGGTGGAAATCTCCTCACGAAGGGCTGGTACGTATTCGGGATGGAGACAGAGGTCCTGAATGGCAAACGCGAGGGTAATGGCCGTTGGGTGAACCGCAGCATACCAGATGGACATGACTTCATGGACAAGACCAAATGCCGTGCGGGGTGCTTTGGTAGAGGATGACTCAAGAATCCACTGGAGACAATCGCGCTGTAATTAAAATTTTCGTCAGTCTGCTCAGGGCCATCGCTCACAGTGGGCGAGGGCGTGTACATGTTTTGGAACCTCGTGTCCCTGCGCTGCCAGTTCTCTCTCCCGGATGCGTTGGTTCGCAACTGGCAGTAATGTTTGGAAGACAACGGTTTGCGCTGCATTCCGACGGCGGACCAAAGCCCCAACGAGGCTATCATTGTTCAATGTTAGTCACTTGCGTACCCGCCGGCATTTTCTGCCACTCACGGCTCCAGCCACTTTGGCGACAATCGAACAATCTCCGCCGACACGGTGAGTTCTTCGGTATACCTGTGAGCTGCCTCCAAAAATGCTTCATCCTTGGCTTCAGTCCGTCAGTGGAGTCCTTCATGTTCCCTGGCTCTGTCGTACAAACACCCACCTAGTTCACTACCGAAAATGACCCTTCCAGTGATGTGGACAATTAGATCAAGTGAAAGCTGATACACCGGAGAGCGTGCAGCTGAGCTTTGTGCAGCCCCAGCCCCTGAGACTTCATGTTTGTTAGTGCAAGATATGTCGGTGAGCCCTTGCTGGCTTGTTAACGAACCTCCAAAGGAACGACTCGCAAATAGTTTCTCGAAATGCTGCTGCGTTGTAGCATCCAGCTCGGGGACAAGACCGGCCAGGCTATTGGTAAGCAGCGTTCTCACCGCGCGAATGAATCCTGGGCCTTCGAGCGGACGGTCGACGAGACCGAGGCGGTTTATGGTGTAACGCGGTTGCAGTGCCTATCATTTCTAGGTAAACGACATGCTCAAGAGACAGAGAGAGTATGTTGGCTCAGTGAGGAAAAGGTAGGTGGGCACGTACCTGTACGCTTGCAGCGTAGAGCGAAAGTGGCCCGTTGGGAGTGCTGGCGGCATCCATCTCGGAAACATGTTTTGCCGACGAAACAAACACCTGACGCCGGTCTGGACAAGAGACTTCAAAGGGATCTCCATTTGACTGTGCCGCATGTCATGTGTCAGTCGGCGGAAAGTATGGGATTACATCACGGGGTGGGGTGATACAGACCTGTTTGTAACCATCATTGATCATGTCGGGGCCGTTGAGGAGAAAAACCCAGGCATTGTATCTATTGCGAATGGGGGCCAGGACATGGTTGCTGAGACGGCGAATGCCCGACTAGGGTTTCTGTTAGCTGATTTCGAAAACTCATCGAAAATGTTATGAGACATGAAATCTTACCTTTCTGGTCGCTCTGATACTATACACAGATAGCAGAGCAAAGGAGACAAGACAGACGAGGGCAGCAGATCCCACGCTTGGAATCAGCGTCAGCCATGAGGGATTGATGTCCTGATCAAGCTCCAATGAACCATTAAGGGGCCATGGCGACGGAAAATCCGCCTGTGCCATGATAACTTTCCAGGATGGTGGTAAGAGGGACTAATCGATGGAATCTGGAGTGACGGAGGAGGCGGTGATCGAATCGCCGAGTGGAAGCATCGTCCCAATCTCATTCTTGGGAGTGACAGCATACATGTACAGGCATCGTTCGGGTCGAGAGGCAGGTAACATTGGCGTTGAGCTTGTACTTCTGTTCTGACTAAGGCGGATCTTGTTCAAGACATCCATCTAGCCTCAGATACCGTCATGCAGCTACCTTAGTCCGCGCGCAAAAAACCTTTCCGCGAGTGCATATGTAGGCACATCAGTAAGCGGCCTTCAAATCAACAAATATCTTGTTGATAACAAAAGCTTGTCAATACCAGATACCGTAAGATCATACAAACCGGTAATCAAATCGTGGCAGTCTTAGCGAGGGACATGGACTTCTGGAAGCTGATTGGACGACCGATGAGGTGTTGACAAAACTTCCTGGTGGTCGGCGACGTTGATCGGCGGGTAGTACCGCAGTTTTCCTCCTGAAATGTGGGCCCCAAGTCAGTTGGCCAGACTGGGTTATAAGAGTTGATACGTAAAGCGGAAGTGACTGTGATTGGTGTCGGTTGATGGTGTCTTGCATCTGCTGCGCGTCAGTTGTTCCCCGGAGCTATCCCCATGAACGACAATTTGTTATCTCCCAGCTCCAACAGGGGTCGGACTGTTCGCTAACACTAGCGCAGAAAGGAAACCTGAAGAGTATCATCATACGATTCTGGTCTGTTAATGCGGACTGGGTAACTTTGGAGAGAATCTAATCCCAGGTGGCTTCCTTTCGATGCACGACCGAGCAAGGGACAATTTGCGCCAGGTTGAAATTCAGCATCCCCGACTGGAGCCCAGAGAAAAGTCCAAAGGACTCGATCTTTGAGTTTTCCTCGGTAGATGGGCCCGATGGGATAAAATAAGGTAAACGGCAGCATTGGGATTGAGAATGCCGTTGCACGGCCCGTGATCAGGGACTGGACAAGTCTGGTTGCACGCGGAAGATAGGAATTTCGATAACCATCACCGACGAAAGTGGAGTTCGAGGAATCCCGCTAGGAAGGAATTTGCATCGTCGTGCCGAGTGCTCCTTCCAGCTGGGATTCTGATGCAAAATACAGTTCAGTCGAGGGTTTGAGACCGAAGCCATGGGAACCAGGCTCTACAGATAGCGGTATTGTGGTGATTGATAGAATAACTAGGATTCAGCTCATTCTACCGTAAGCACAATGCTAGTATGATAATGAGATATCCTGAGGGAACTTATACTTTGCTTTCCCTTAACTAAACTAAGCAGCCCCACTTGGTAGTCTTGGTGCTGCATAGACTGAGCTACAATTTACTAGTCTAGGGGCTTCGGGTCATTACATCCTGAGCCTGGTTTCGCACTGTTATAGGTATGTTCCCAACCAAGTCGATTCCGTGAGTGACGTATGCCCCCCCATTAGGGACGCCCCGTGCTCCAGCAGAGGGCCAAGCTATTATTACACCCAAGGACCTCCTAGAATGAGATCGACGTCCCTGACTTAGTTTCGAACAATATTCACTGGATCAACGAGAAGCGCCACGCATGGGTACTACTGCGGGACTAGGCACGAGCTGGCGGGAGGGTTGATGATTGCTAAACTCAAGGCCAGGCCCGGCACCCGTAAACGAGCACGCAGGCCAACCAGAAAAGAAGACTACGTACAAATACAGCTTAGTGCGAATGGCGAAGCAAAACGCAGTCGCTCTTTCACTGAGCCCCAGATGGTCCCGAAATGACCGCGCAACGTACGCCCCAGTCAGTATTACGGAATAACGTATGTACCTAGTTATGACGCTTCCAACCCTGTTGTGATATTTTTTTTTCAGTAGAATACCTAAATGCTACCAACCTTTAAACTGGCTTGAAATCATAAAAGACTTTGAGGAAAATGTGGTGTTTATATGTATATCCACATAGATAGATTCCTAAAAAGAACTGACTCCGATGTGCCTGAAGTATCCTGTTGCACAGGGTGCATTGCGATGCTGCTTTTGTGCTGCGGGAGGGTATGTCCGTGCTCCTGACATTCCGGCCTTGCCGGGCCAAGCCAATAATCGAGGAACAAGCCCTGCCCCAGAGGTTGCGCGCCTGCAGTTCTCCGGCTTTCAAAGCGGTGAGGGGAGATGCCTGACACGAGGCTCTGGTTGTTCTAGCCAACCACATCAACAACCCCGCCCTCACTCCCATGTCGCACACTGATACAGGGGTCCGAAAACGCCTGGTGCAGTTGCAGGATCCTCCTGCAGGCTCCGCCACCACGTGGGTTCCAATAGTGCGCCATGTGCGCCATGTGCACCCATTCCAAAATCTCACATTTCTTCATCCTCACGTTTCACCCACAGAAACAGGCCTCACTCCCGTCGCAGACAGTGAAATTCTCCAGTGGCGCCGCTCACTGAATGGATCCCCTCAGCGCTGCCGGGGCAGCAGTTGCGTTCATGACGGTTGCCGTCCAATCGGCCAAGGTCATCTTTGACATCATCTCCAGCATCAAGGACTCTCCACAGCGTCTCCGAGATGTTGGCCGCGATATTGAGCAGCTAAGGAGCATCCTCGGTCAGCTACTTCGATGTCGGACCCTTATCAAGAATGAAGACACTACAGCCCTTCTTCGAAGATGTTCAGAGGACATGTCACTTTACGCCCACCGCATGGGAAAGCTCAAGATATCACCTTCGGAACGGCAGACCGGAAAGTTATAGAAGAAACTCGTGACCATCTTCAGTGAGAGGGAGCTGCAAGCCTTGAAAGCCAACATTCACTGTCATGTCTCTTCTCTTGGTCTACAGCTAAGTGTCTTGCAAGTGTAAATATCTCAACTTTGCAACGTGCAAACGTTTCTTCTTTGATTGACACCAAAAGGAAACAGGGAATTGGTATGGGAATCTCGAATCTGTTTGCAGGCCTTGACATCGGCAACAGTTTTGCCCCAGCCGCCTCACTATAATACAGGTCCGCTGCAAAGACCTGGTTCAAGTTGTCAATGCACCGAACGGACGGCATCGCGCCGACGCGATGCTAGCAACAATGCAGCAACTGGCACCAGATCGCACCAGGAAACCCTTGAAGGGCTGATTCAGCTCCCGTTGCTACTCAACGCTGAGAACCTTGTAATTCGGTCCTCCGAGGCGCGAGCTGTCGCTGACGGTCTTGAGCGGCTCCTGTGTCACGCTTTGGAGTGTGTGTCGAACAGACCGGCACAGAAGCCGCTGCGCGCCCCGACAGACCTGGTTCGGGTATCTCAAATGTACTCGTTCCTCAGCAGTATTGAGTCGGATTTAACGTTGGTGAAAGCCTTGATAACGTCGTCAAGACAGATCATCATAAACCAGCTGGGGCCTAGACAGCAGTTTCCTCGAATGGGGGGGGATATCGTTGAGCAGCAACGAAAACGAAAACGGATCACCATGGATGATGGGCTCTTAATCCTCACATGCTTGAAAAGAAACAGGTTACCGGTGACGTCTATCGCGGAGACCTCGGCATACACACACTTCGAAGCGGCTGGCCAAGAGTTTTTGGGAACTGTCACATTTTTCCCGGCTAACCCTCTATCCAGCCTGATGATGATTGCGCATGTTCATCAGCGAGAAGTTCGCGGCGGCGGCACGTACTGCGAGACTCCACGGCTTTGTATCAACAGACTGCTACCCAGCGACGCTCCTGTCTTCAACTTTGCGCGGGAGGGAAGGATAGCCGATCTTCAGAACTTAATATCGCAAGGCAAGGCTACCCTTCGCGACCGCGATACGAACGGCATGTCTCTATTGCACCACTCCGTCGGTCACCCACCAATGTGCCGCTTTCTTGTTGAAAATGGCGCCGATGTGAATGAGATTGCAGGCAAAAATGATGGGGCGGAGTCTTTGCCACTCTTGGCGGCCACAACGAGAGCTACAACATCGAGGAGGGGCTCGGCCGAGTTTGAAGCTGCAAAAGAGTGCATCAAAATCCTACTTGGTTCAGGCGCAGACCCCACGATATCTCTGAAATCATGGGACAGCCCTTTTCACACGGCATGCACTCCCGAGAGTCTCGATATCTTCGACGTCTTCCTGGAACTGGGCAGCGCGTTCGCCCACATTAACCTCGCCGACTCCCGCGGACATACGCCGTTACTTCGCATGTGTTCGTGGTATTCGACTTACACCAGACACGCTTTCTCCTACCTTATTGACCACGGAGCCGACATGGCCGCCCGGGACAAAACCGGGGCGACTTGCCTTCACTTGGCCATTGAGAACGCTAAAAGACCGCTGAGAAAGTTGGAGTTCGAGGCTCTGGAATATCTGATCCGCCACGGGGCTGATGTTTATGCCACAACGACCGAGGGTATCTCCGTTTCCGAGGTTGCTTACACCACAAGCTCCACCGATGTTGTGTACAAGCTCGGAAGCTATCGCGGCGATTTATGGGACGCCGTCCTTGCTAGCACGGGGTATCCTGTTTCGTCTTTCCGCCGTGATTGGCCACGCGAGAAGTTCACGGCCCGTTACACTCGCGACGACTTTGAGGAGCTGTGGAAGGGGCGAGAAAACCTCTGTCCGTACTTTGGCGAGAATGCGAGCTCTGAAGTATTAGAAGACAAAAGGATTTGCCAAGTGGATGATGACGCTCAAACAACTATTGCAAAACGACGGTCGTTCAACAACTCAATCAGGCAGAGGACCGATATCTCTGTCACCGTCGACTCAATGGAGAAGGTTACATTGAGCAACAACGACAAGAACAACAATGGCGAACAACTAGGTGAAGAAAACACACAATACGACCAATACGGAAGCAGCTATGTGGCATCCTATTCACTTTTCGCCGACGTACCAAACCACCAAGCGCAGGTCCCTTTGCTCTGGGATCCTTCTTTGGTGCATCACTTGATGCCCAATCCGTGGCACGACATCATCCCCCAAGACGAACAAGGTGGTGGTGGTGGTGGTGGTGGTGGTGGTTCAGTTGATGTGACTGGTGGCTTTGACCAAGAATTTGGGAGATTTACATCTGGGCTCAATGTTTGGGATGATGATGGTGTCATGGTTGAGAATCAAGACTCGGAGAGTAAGAAGCGAGCTGGGTCTGATCTTGGAAAGTCCGGTTGGAGTGATCTAGAAATAGAAAATGTATGGAGGGAATGAACAAGGCTGGTCGAGCCCCGAATCACCCCAGTTCTTGGTTCATTGACTGTGCGGTGGGCGTAGGGATTATTACCCTCCTAGCCCAGGGAAGAATCAGGGGAAGCTCAGGAACAACTCAACCACAGCTCACCCCCAACTCACCCCTGCTCAGGGCGACGAACGAAAAAAGGAAATTTCAAGTGGCCAGATTCGTCGCAGGTTACCGGGCTGGATTATCTCGCTCGCCCTCGTGTGTCGCAACAACCTATGTTCCGACCCTCAAATTCTGACGTGTCAAGTTCGCCAAGCAAACGAGGTGCCAATTATTCGGAGTTGCAACTTCCATCGCTGACCCCTGGGTTATTTCAGCAGGTGTCTTTCTGGTTGCATGCGGAAGATAGGGATTCCGATAAGCATCACCGACGGAAGTGGAGTTCGAGGAATTCCGTTGGGAAGGAATTTGCATCGTCGTGCCGATTGTTCCAGCTGGGATTCTGTTTCTGGTTATCAGCTGTGTTCAATTCTCAAGCAGCGACAGCGCGCGTCACAGCGCTATGCCCAAGCCCGGCGTCAAGTCTCTTTACCAAAATTCATGTTTGAGCGGATGCGTAGTCTGCCCAGAGATGAAAAATCCAGGGTCTCCACCTTTGATTCCTAGTATCGTTCGCTTCTCTGGTGTGCAAACATGCGAAGCTGCCGGAGCGTCTCGCTCGTCCAGGTGCGCCGAGATGCACCGACCTCTTCGACCCTCGAATCCTGACCGTGTGTCAAATTTGCCAAGCAGGCGAGATGCCAATTATTAGCAGTCGCAGCTTCCATCGCTGACCCTTTGCTATGTTAGCAGGTGTCTTTCTGTCCCCAATTCCGATCCCCACAGCTGCAGCGTACTACGATGACCCCGACGGGATGGAGCGCGGTCTCTTCCTTTTCCCATTAAGAATCGTATTGCTTGCTGCATTTCCGATGCCAGAAACAGCCAGTTGTACATCGCAATGGACTTGAGCGAGGCAAAGGCACCAATAAAACCCAGTCCCAGTCCCAACCGAGGGGTGCGATTCTGGGCCATCATCGGCACATTATGTTTGCTTTCCTTCGTGTCGACCATCGACGTCGCCGTAATCACAACATCGCTACCGAGCATCACCAAATCACTGGGTAGCCAGAAGCAGCAATATGTCTGGCTCGCAAACTCGTTCCCCCTGGCATCTACCGTCTTCCAGCCGCTTTATGGACAGCTGGCTGATGTGTTTGGCCGTCGGAACCCTCTCATAATCTCCATTGTCCTCTTCACCCTGGGAAGCGGCCTCGCCGGCGGGGCGAATGACGTGTCGATGCACATTGCCGGAAGAGTGGTCCAGGGAATCGGCGCGGGAGCCCTTTACGTATACTGCGAGATTGTGTGCTGCGATTTGGTGCCGCTGCGTGAGCGAGGGAAATATCTTGGATTCATTTTCTCCTTTGCCGGGGTTGCTGCCGCCCTCGGTCCTGTTGTTGGCGGCGCGCTAACCGAATCCAACTGGCGATGGATCTTCTACCTCAACATCCCCATCTGCGCTGCTGCCTTGGTCGCCGTTCTGGTCTTTATGCGCGTCAAGTCCGGCCAGGCTTCTTCCCAGAGACCTAGCGTGTACAACAAGTTGAGTCAGGTAGACTGGATCGGCAACCTCATCTTCACAACCAGCATGACAGCTCTCCTCTACGGAGCGGTTACCGGCGGTATCGAACATCCCTGGTCGGATTACCGAGTCGTGCTTCCCATCGTCTTTGGCTGTCTCGGCTGGGTGGCCTTTCACGTTCACCAGCGATACGTGCGCAACCCGAGCGTGCCGCCACGCCTGTTTGGGAACCGCACTTCCGCAATCTGCTTCTTCCTGACCTTTTCAGCGTCAGTGCTCGTCCAGATCCCCGCATATTTCCTGGCTATATACTTCCAGGCTGTTCAAACCATGACGGTTCTCCAATCCGGAATCAACTTCCTCCCTATGGCTATTGGAACCCTGGCTTTTGGAGTCGTGGGCGGAGTAATCCTCTCCAAGTTTGGCGCATACCGTCCATTTCACGCTCTAGCATTTGGTCTGTCCAGCTTGGGCTTCGCCTTGTTCACCTTGCTTGACGCGAATTCTGGCCCTGTAACATGGGTTTGCGTCCAGCTTCTCGTCGCCGCCGAATCGGGGATTCTCCTCGCCACCATCCTCCCCGCGATTATGGCCGCACTTTCCGAGTCGGACGTCGCTGCCGCCACGGCGGTTTATTTGTTTGTGAGGTGTTTTGGGTATATATGGGGCATTACCATACCGTCTGTCATCTTTAACGATTTGGTCAACAAAAACCTCGACAAAATCTCGGATCCAGCCATGAGGTTGAACCTGATCGACGGAGGCGCGTACGGCTTTGCCAGCCGGGTGCATAGCTTGAAGGATATATTGTCTAGGGAAGCGCTTGCGGAGATTAAGAGTGTTTACTTCGCGAGCTTGAAACCGCTTTGGTGGGTGGCATTTTCACTTAGCTGTGTAACCTACGTGTCAGTCTGGTTTGAAAGGCAGTTGGAGCTTAGACAGGAGCTGGAGACGGATTATGGGCTGGATGATGACGAATGACGGCCGATTATGGGTGACGTCTTTGTTCTTTATTACTGAAATTGGGCAGGGAACAAAAGGTGAGGGATCTTTATTGTTGGTAAGGTATAACGTGGCTGCTTAGTGTTCAGACAGACATGTTGTATTTCATTGCTGGTATGGTTCTTTCATGTTCTGCTCATCCTGCACGGTCCATACCTGGTAGCAGCGGTAGATTGGAGTCTGGTTGATTGGGTAGAACTAAAGAGCCGGCCTTTGGAGAGAGTCTGAAAGACGCTTTCACTGATCAGGGAGTATTGCCCCAAGCACGTGCTGCCTGGAGTCAATCTTCATCTCCAGACACGGACACAGACACAGACACACACACACACACACACACACACACACACACACACACACAGTATTTGCATATGATCTCTGTTTGGAATTCATGCTTCAGATGGCGTCATCTATCCTCCTTTAAACCCTTCCCTGTTCGAACTCTCCGATATCCAACGGTTAGGTAGGCCGTCAAAACAACTTCCACCCGCCAGGGACGCCCTTCTGAAAAACTCCATCCGGATCATATTTCCCGCTCACCGCCTGTAGCTTCTTCTTGTTCTCCTCTCCGTACGAAGCAATAGGGTCTTGGAATGTGTCGCTGTAGTTCATAAATGTGTATGGCACCGCTGTGCCCTTTTTCTCTGCCATTTTTTGGATCGCTTCAATCGTACTGCGCATGAACCCCATGATTGTTTCATCGTCGGTCTTGTTCTTCCAGAAGCCTAGCAGTGCGATATTCACGAGCGGTCCATCTTCCGGGTTGAGACCTAGCGAGTTGCCGCCTAGTTCGATTGATTTCTTGAGACACGAGACCGGGTAGGGCTGCAGAGTGTATGAGTTGATGAGTCCTTCGATTGGCTTGACGGGTTCGAGAGCGGCGGTGTAGATATCTACTCCGGCTTTGAGCGTTTCGGCATCGACTTTGACGGTCGTGGTCATGTAGATGGCTCTGAATGTGACAAAGGCGTTTGTTAGTCTTTTATCAGGATTGGGTTGAATTTGATTCGATTTGATTTTGAGGAGAGCCGGCTTACCTCACACCATCAGAGCCGCTGGCTGCTTGCTCTTCTGCTGCTTCCTTGATAGACATCATGCGCATCGTATTGAGAGCGTCGAGCTGTGGCTGCATAGCGACAAACGGTTCCAAGGCGGCTGGTTTCTCAACTTCCTTCGTGTAGTATGTCTGGTTCATGCACATGTTTTGGCCAAACGCTGCGGCATAGCCAAGGCTGAGCATCAGGTGTGTCTCCTCGTCGGGGTTCTCTTTTCGTACTTCGGCAACCAGCGCTTCGATTTGACCCGGGAAGCTGTTTGCGAAATAATACACAGCGCCACCCCAGAAACGACCTTGTGGAAACGTGCGAAAGTCGAACCGAGTCACGACGCCAAAGTTATTGCCGCCGCCTCGCAAGGCAATCCACAGATCCGAGTTATCGTTGGCGTTGGCGTTGACCACTGCTCCCGACGTGAGGACAACCTCGTAGTTGACGACATTGTCGCAGACAAAACCCTCTCTCGAGGAAAAGAACGAATGGCCTCCCGTCAAGGCTAGACCGCCGATCCCTCCCCTGGAGGAACGTACGCCCGTCACGCCGAGGCCTGTTCCATCGAGTTTTTTGTACACAGCGCCCCAGCGCGCGCCGGCGCCGATAGAAACGATCTTGTTGCTGTTCTTGTCGTTGTGGAGTTCAATGTCCGAAATAAGCCCTAGGTCAAGCGTGATTCCCCCGCCGTCAATATTGGCGCATCCCCGCGCAGGCTGTTGGCCACCTCCGCGAATGGCGAATTGGACTTCACCGCAGTCGACGAACGGCTTGATTGTCCTGAGGAATTTGGAGACTTCGTCAACAGAGCGAGGTCGCAAAATAGCCGCGGGGTGGAGATCACTTTCGAGACCGGAGAGGTACGAATTATTCAGCTGCGTGTACTCATCAGAACCAGGGGTGTGGATCTGCGTTGTGGGCAGCGCTGCGGTGAGGGCGTTGATGACGGATTGAGCGGCCATGGTAATGGTGGGGCAGATGGCGTAGAATGGGATTCGTCACCAAGTTGGGATACGGCTAAGTTTACCAAATTCCGGGGAACGCCTGGAACGAATAGAGCGAGGAACATTGCCATTGCAACGCCTCCTGTCTCGCATTTTAAACATCCTCTTTTCCTGCGCTGAGTAATGTGCCTTCTCGGTCTTGTAAGCTTGAACACCTCATTAGGATCCGAGAACCATCTGCAGGGCAACCTCGTTGGTGCGTGTATGCAGAGATCTCGAGGGATCCGCTGTGCGGTCGTCGGGATTCGAATGTGGGGATCTCGCCATGTCATGTGGGGCAACGTCTCCAAGCGCGAACGCGACCCCCAGCGAGCCATCGTGGATCGCAGCGGTATGATTAGTCAGCACAAGACGGTAAAATCAACCACCACGCCTGTCCAAGGCAAAAAATTCTCGGGTGGGCAATGTGGATGGCTTGCAGACGAGTGATGGTTTCTCATGACTTCTTGGGGAGTATAGGATTGTCTATGATCTTCTCTTCAATTGACGATACGTTACACTGCAAAAGTCCAGCGTCAATCTCGAGTCTGAATGTCTTCATGTTTAAGTAATGATTGATGACGGGCGAGTACGGCAGTCAAATCTGGCAAAAAGAGCAATCCCTGGCGGCCTGACGTAGAAAATCACCACCTCATATCGTTATGAAACTCACCCAATGGCTCGGAGTCTCCCACCTCGATGACAAGTGTTGGCCAGGCACCTTTATCGCCACGTTCAGCTTCTGGACCACCGGTAGAGTCGCCCTCTCCACCATCTCCTCCAGGATGGCCTTGTTCTGCTCGATATTCCCGAGCCCAATCAACGGTGAACTACCTCGCCAAACTCAGGCCGCAAACGTGGGGAGAGCGCCCAATGGTGAGTGGGTCCCGGTGTTGCTATTGTTCAATGGCCGTGAATAGGCCAGCTTGCTGCTGGAGTGTGGACCATCCACTGAGGTCCCACCCATCTGCCTATCTCCCAAGCAGTAATTTTTTTCTTCCACCCCTCCAACTTCCTCCTCGCAACTCTTCCACGAAAGCTTTCTGCGACCTCACCACGACGGCGCTTCCTTGTTGCGTGGATCTCGGATCGTCAACTGTAAGTAATCGTTTTCCTTCTTTTTTTATCAAGGTATTGTAGAGATTACCCGGGCGCTGTATTCCTTGGAGCGATCGTATCTATCTTCGTCGAGATCTGGGCAAATACGATTCTTCAGATCGTCCCTTCCTGATTTGGCGTCATCTGCAATCAGCGTCGCGAAAAGCCCCACATCAATGGTTTTGGCGGTTCCTATTGCTTCAAATTCACTTCCCCACTAAAGTCAGCGGGCTTGATTCCCAATTCACTTTGCTGGCCTTCAAGCAGACGCTCCTCTGCTCAGGCTATTTAACCTCTCCTCCATTTCTCTCGCCCACCTTCTTCTCCCTTTCACCAAACAACCTCGACTTTGGTGACCTCCAGCTCACCATCTCCCTCTCACCAGCTCACCACACTCCTCCGCCCGACAGTCGAGAAAGTAAGTATTCCAGTTCTTTTCTTCTATAGCGCGCTTTCACGACCACCTGGATTCGTCAGATCTTGGTTCCATTTGCTATGCAGCGCAGGGCCTTCTTCCCATGGCCTGATAGCTGGCAATTCACCAGATCGCCAGTTGGCTGCCCCGCCAAAATTCACTCTGAATTCACTCGAACTGGTAGCCCCACTCCAGCTTTTGCTACAGGCCTGGGCTCTGCGAAATTCACAGGCGCGCCAGACCAGCTTCCATTTCCCACGTATAAATATCTCCTTCCTTCACCCTTCCATTTCAATTTTTTCTTCTTCTCTTCACCTTCACCACCAACCTCCATTCCAACAACTCTCAACCACCACATCTCAACCACACCACATCTTCGCTCTCCAGTTCGTCTTCCTTTTCTAGTTTATCGCGCGCGCTATTTGCGATCACCAGAAAATGCCTCTACGCAACTTAACGCTAACATATTCGCCACAGTCAACACTCAATTTCCAAATGTCGCCTCCCGATCCCTTCCGCGGTCACCCCCTCGCTGCCACTGGCGGCAACAACGGCGCCTTGGTGCCTTCCAGTAAGTTCACGTCGATACCTCGCGCCCAGTCCTGAATACCGAACTGACTTGTCAATTAGAGCGCCAGCGCGCAGACTCTGTGAGTTAAACGTCACCATTGCAACAGGCTACCGGCGCTTCCAGCCTTGCGTTGATGCTGACCACGCCCTTCATTCAGAGCGCAAACCCGGCCGGCACCAATAAGCTCGGCACCGTCGCCCCGCTGAGGCGCGCCAACATCGGCTCGAATGCCAACAGTTTGGTGAGTCCAGTTCAGTTTTCTGTGAGGGGTGTCTTTTCGGATCGAGACTCGGAGTCACAATCGCTACCAGTGGAGGGCCAAATCCCCGGATGGGTCAATTCCCATTCCCATTCCCACGCCCGGAGGGTTAGTCCTTGCATTCCCTCAGCGCTGAACCTTGTTTCTGCTACTGGTATACCAGAAGCAACTCCCGAAACGAATCGGTGCAACGGGTCAAGTAGCTCGCTCCGAGAAACCAGATATGTCCTTATCACCTCAGATTTGGAGGGCAACTCAGCGTTCATCTTGGTATGCGTGTTGGGGCCCAGCGTTGAACAAGGTTCAGCCTTTGTTTGACGCTGGGTGCTCTTGAGTCTGAGGTTCGGGTCCGCGTTACCGGATCACCAGTCACACAACGGCTGGTGTGCAGGTTGTATCCCTGAAGGGGCACAGGACATGTGGGAGAGCTGTGCCGGTTCGCGGAAGTTTCGACACACGACGAAGAGGTAGAAGCACCGTTACCAAGACCATTTGCGGGTGGACGGTCACTCATGAAGGCATACATGATTGCCGAGGTGTCTACCGATGATGGCACAACTCTGTTGTTGCCTAGGTGCCACTGATGAAGGCATTCATGGTTGCCGAGGTGTACCGTGCCACCGATGATGACACGACACAACAGTTGTCTAGGTGCCACTGACAGCGAATGGATATGGGGGACTTGATGGCAGATTTGGATTTCATTTCTCTAGAGAGTTGTGCGGACTCACTCAGCGAAGCCAATTCTTTGCTGACTCGGACTTTTTCACTCTTTAGGTCACAGTCAACCAGTCCGATCGCCAGATTGTCAATTCCGGCCCGAATGCCAACACTTCGGTGAGTTCAGATTCTTTCTGCCTGGATTGCGGTCGGGGGCAACAACAGGAAAAAGTCCTTGCGTAGGATGAGCGCAACTCGCAGTCACAATCGCTATCAGTGGAGGGCCAAATCCCAAGGATGGGCCAATTCCCATCCCCACGCCCGGAGGCTAGTCCTTGCGTGTACTCAGCCCTGAATCCCGTTTCTGCTTCTGGTCAACCAGAAGCAAAACCCAACTTCCTGGTGGGGAACTGCAGCCTTTGGCCAACCGGAGGCATTAAGGGGTCCCGAAACGAATCAGGGCACGGGTAAAGTAGCTCGCTGCGAGAAGCCTGATATGTCTCATTAATACCGCATTGGATTGCAAGTGACCTCTATGAGGCGCGAACATTCCATTGGGGTTCGGGTCCGCGTTACCGGATCACCAGTCAACCGACCTCGGCTAGCTGGTGTGCAGGTTGAATCCCAGAGGGGGCACAGGACACGTTACGTGGGTGAGCGGTTATGCACCGTAACCATGAACACTCCCTAGGTGGCCACCCATGATGGCAGTCATTGCCTAGGTGCCACTCATGACGGGACTGGAGAGTGGGAGACTTGAAGGCAGCCCTTGTTGTTGTCGGACTTCCAAGGTCATAACAGGTCCCTCACGGGGAACTCACTCAGCCAAGCCATGACTTGCTGACTCGATTGTCACATTTAAGGCTACCTCACTTATCCAGGTTGACGACAAGTTCCTCGACCGCATCGCGACCTTGACTAGACGAGCGCTTTAAAGGCTCGATCGAGTCCGTTGCCACACAGGCTGCAGAGAAGACGGCTACGAAGAAGATCAAGGAGGCATTCACTTTGGAGCAACGTCGCATTGCCTTGAATCTAAATGGCCCTTACTGCTCGCAGTGCGACCGCCACTTGGATAAATTTCGCGAGCTCTTGGAAACCAGAATCAAGTCGTGCGAGATGGGAATCTGGTCGAAGGTGGAGGAAAAAGTCAAGAAATCGATTGGCACACACAGCGGGGGCAACAAGACAGAGCAACAGCCCCAATCCATCATGATGGTGCGGATCAAGGGCACTGAGACCCGGCTGAGCAAGGTGGGCATTTCATCCTTTCCATGATTTAGCAGGGCTAATTACCTATTCTCTGGCAGATCAACCCCTTAATCACGAAGTTGGAGAAAAAGAACAATGAGTTGCAAGATGAGAACAACACCCTGCGCGTAGATATAACGGCCCTGCAGTTCGACAACGAGGCCTTGTCCAGGGAACTTACGACCCTGCGCAACGAGATGGAGGAGGTCAAGGCCTTTCTTAGGAGCCTTGGTGGTTTGTAAAGATGGCGTTGGAGATTATGCTTAGAGGTGTTTATATCCTGTTGATGACACGTTAGATACCGTGGGTTAGGCGTTGGTGGAGTGTAGGCGATGCATTGGAACCGGTGTTTGGCGTCCTGCCCGCCCGATCTTCAGGGCAAATGCAAAATAGCAAAGGGGTGGACATGGGAATTGAGATACATAAAGGTCGATATTACCTGCGCATGTTTTGGGAAGAGCTAACCTCCATGCACACCCAAGCGGCCTGCATCCAAACCTCCACTTTTTGCCTGTAAAAAACCGAAATCTCAATTTACGTCGTTGGTGGAAAATTGAACCCCCCAGCAGGCCGGGGCATCACCACTGGCAACCTTACTACTAATTGCCAGCGACCCTGATTGATTGTCAGCGACCCCGATTGCCAGTGACCTTGATTGCCCACATGCACCTCCATTCATCTCACCTTGACAGGGTGCGACGCGTTACCTTCCTTTTGGCTGGTAAAACCAGTAGATTTGTCTGCACATGGTTTTTATCGCCTTGCTTACCCGCTACTTGGGGATCATGGAAAATACAAAAGGGGCTGGTATGGGGGGGTTAAGAGGCCTAAAGGTCGATTTTATATAACATGTTGGGAAATGGGGATATGCTTCCGTGAGAAGAATGAGGCATTGACACCACGTTGACCACGCATCAGATATACGTCGGATGAGGGCATTGACAATACGTCGGACACCCGTTAGGTACGATAGCTGGAAGCATTTATGGGTTGTAAACGATGTATTGGAACTAATCTTTGGCGCCTCGCTTTCCATTTATTTGGGGATCATTGAAAACAGCAACGTGACTGACATGGAAATTTAGATTGGGACACATATAAATTATTAAAGGACCCGAGGGCCGAGTTTGAACGCATGGCGTGGGAATGGAAATGGGTGTTACCGTGGGGGATGAGACATTGGCCGCCTGTTTCAGGCTCCATCCAGTCCCCGTTCTCGAAGAAGGGACGGAGTGTGCTGTGGCCGAGAAAGTGAGACTATATCAACTCGTACAAGAAGAAGCATTGTGACAATCTGGAGCTGTCTATGTTCCCTAATCCCTTGCGTGAATACGCTCGCTCAGCGCCCTCCGCCACCGACACCACCGAGGACACCTCCCAAGAGCCCACCGACACCCTGCGTCACACCTCCAACGACCGACCCAACACCGCCGAGGAGATCACCCTGCCCGATCCTCTCGACTCCATCACCGAGACCCCCGGTGATACCCGTGACGGCACCTCCTACACCGCGACCAAGTCCCCCAACAACACCTCCGACCGGTCCACCAACCGCGTCACCGACACCACCGAGTGTACCGCCAACAGTATTGCCCTGGGTGTGTCACATCATGTCAGCCAGTCGCTCTCAACCATTGCCAGATCCTCGCCTCGCGCTAATAGGTATCGAGTAACAAGTCAGACGATGGAGACAAAAGGAAAGGAACACCACTGGACGGCGTAAAGCCATGTTTGTCATGTTTGTTGAGGGGAGCGGGAACAAAGAAAGAACAGGAAAAAGACAAAGAAACTCAAAACTTACCAAACCTCTCCCCACGCCTCCAACCGTTTTCCCTAATCCACCTGTCGCTCCGCCCACCGCGCCAAGGACATCGCCTCTCCCCACCGCTGCCGTTGTATCCCCCACTGTACGCCCGACGCCACCAACCGCTTGGCCTAGCGTGTCCTGCACGCCGGAAGTGACGCCTCCCACAGTTCGGTTCACCAATCCGCCTGCCCCTTCTCCAGTATTTCTCCGCTGGTATTGCTGCCGGGCAGGAGCAGTCGCCGCACCACCGGACATACGCAGTATCTCGCGCTCACGCTCTTTCTGGCGCTCACGCTGTACGAACTCGGTCGTGGGAATGCGCGCATCAGGGGCATACTTCTTCGGCTTCTTGGCTGGCTCGACGGCGGCGGGGGCAGCTTGTGGAACGACAACAGGGTTGGCGGGGACATAAGAATGTGTGGGCGTCGTTGCTTTGGTGGCTTGGGCTGTGCTGCGGGTGGTGGTGGTGGTGCGTGGCGCTGTCGTCGTGGGGGTCTTTGTTGTAGTGGGTTGGGCGGCGGAAATGGCGCGATTGGAAGATGCGCTGGGAACAACAACCGTCTTGGGAGTCGCCTTTGGCTGGGATGGCGTCAGGTACGTAAGCTTATTCGCGGCGGCAAGCTCGGCTGACTTGCGGATTGCGCGCTTGGTGTGGGCAGTGACAGTGGCGGGGCGAAGGTTGGGCTGGGCCGACGACGAGGTTGCGGGAGTCACGGGTGTTGCGGGAGCGAACTTCTTGGCTGGGGTTACTGCGGTCGCTGGTGTGCGTGAAACAGCGTGTGACGTTCTGGTGGTGTTGTTGGATTCTGGTTTTGCTGTCTTTTTCGTGGCCGGTGGCCGGGATGTTTCGACATGTTTGGACTTTGAGGTCGACGACTTCTTCACTGTCTCGGCGGATTTGGGGACGGCTTTCTTAACTTCTTTGGTAGGTGCCGAGGCTGTTTTCGAGGCCGCTTCTGTGGCCGACTTGGTCTTGGACGAGGACGATGGCTTTGTCTTGGTGCCGCTGCTGACCTTTGTCTTGGAAGACGCTGTAGACCCAGGTCAGTTCATTTTTCACACATAGAGTGTTCAACCTGCTGACATGGAACAGCAGCATGATGCTGTTTGGCTGTGGTTGTAGTTGGCATTTTTGGTGGAGATTTTGGACAGAGGGGGTTGAAACTACAGTTCTTGGATGGATGGATGGATCATCAAATGCAATGCACGGTGGTCGGTGGTAAGGGCAATGCCAGAGAAACCATGGCTCGGGTCCAGTTCATCAGATATACGTAGTTTGGGAGTTCCTGTGCGAGATGACGTCAAGAAGGTCTCCCCGCACATTTCGTGACACAGAACCCAGTCTTTGGGCTGGGACAAGGAAATGTGTGGGAGGCGATTGCAATGTCGGTCACTTGATTCGCTGGAGCTGGAATGCGGGAAGGAGCGAAAGACATCATCGGCCAGATTCGCCACTCGACCCTCCACCCTCCACGACATCCTGGAATCTCGATGGCCCGCATTATTTGATGAAGGTTTGCAGATGGCGGTAAAAGCTCCAAATTGCCGGCTCACGACTAGTACATATACCAGAAAAGTAAACAAACCCCTGCCCCTTTTGTAATGCCTTTTGAAATGTCTTTTGAAATGTCACGGTCAGTGGTTCATTGCTGTGACGGAGCCCACAATACTCCGCCTACCCCATGAATTCAGAAGGCTCCTTAAATCCAGCAGACTGAATTGTCTTGTGTGTTCCTTATTGGAGACGGCAAGCGATCTGGCGGATGCCCTCATAACGTTCTACCCAGTCAATGCTGATTGCAGATGTCTTTTTTTGTTTTTTTTCCCCTGTAGATGCCGAAGCTCTTCGGCTTGGCAAGACAATTCTGCGCCTAGCCCGAGGAAAAAGAAATTCTTTGCATTCCTCCTTTGCATATTGCTGCTCACCGTCAAATGTTTTGACACGATCCGTGTGAGGCCCCACCACTTCCCCGATCGCGCCGGCGCGAGTCCAGGGATGGCGATGACGCAGTGCACAGCACCCCTCAACCCCATTTCTTCTTATAAAAGACTCGGATTTACGCTTCCTCGCTATCTTTCTTTGATTCCTCCCCAGTTGTAGCGTGTCTTCTCCTATCTCCCGCAACCATTACGATGGCATCACAACTGGCTGTCAAAAAGAGGGTCCTCATCGTGGGAGCGGGCGCAGCAGGTTCGAATGACCAATCCCCATGATTTGACCGAAAAGTTGCTCACCACCACAGGGATGTCATGCGCACACCATCTGGCCCAGCACCCTGAGATATTCGACGTCACAGTCATCGAGGCGACAGACCACTGCGGAGGTCAAGCATTCTCAATCCCAATCGACGAGGAGAAGCACGGCACCTCATGGCTGAACCAGGGCGTCCAAGGCGGCAGCTACATCTTTCACCACACCATGACCATGTTCGCGCGCCAGGGCCACGTTGCAAATCCCGTCAAACTGCAGGTATCGTTTGGAAAAGGCGATCAGTTCTGGTCCAATGTCTACCCCACCAAGCTGCTCGAGCGCCACCAATCTGAAATTCGCCGTTTTGTATGGATGCTGAAGATTGTCCGCTGGTTCGAACTGTTCTTTGCGATCCTGCCCATAAAAATTCTCATGAAGCTGTTTTGGTTCAGTCACGAATTTGCAAACACGGTGACTCTGCCCATGGTGGCCTTGTTTCTCGGAACTGGAAACTACACTCCAGAGGTGCCATCCATCATCCTCGAGCGACTTTGCACGAGCCATACCTACGGAATGTGGTATCCTCCGGACAAGAAGAGCATCGCCAGTAACCTGCCTCCCATGGTTGTCTTCCCCAACTTTGGCAGGTTCTACGAGGACTGGCACAAGGACCTTGTCAAGAAAGGAGTTCGCATTCGGCTGTCAACCGAGGTTACCGAGGTTCTTAGCCGCGATAAAACGGGAGTTAAAGTCAAGGTCAATCCCTCTCACTCCTGCACACCTGAAGACGCCATGAGCGATTCATTTGCGAACCCAGATGCCGAAGAAACTGTGGAACATTATGACGAGATTGTCCTCTGCTGTTTGTGAGCAATTTTCCTGACGGGCGTGCGAACCAGACTAATAACATGTGTGCCAGAGCTGATACAGCGAAGCGGCTCCTCGGTGGAGATATATCCTGGAGCGAACACCGCATTCTCGGGGCAGCAAAGTTCAGCAATGACATTACCGTCACACATGGTGACAGCACATATATGAAGAAGCATTACGAAAATTTCTTCAATGAATCTCAAGCTGTCACTGAGCTCGGTGGCAGTGATCAGACCACCCGGGTTGAGGCGGCAAGGATGAGCTTTCGGCCAATGTACTACATCAAACCATACCCAGCCGATTTGACAAAGTTGGAGATGAGCTTCGACTGTACCAATTACCAGGCACAGTTCCCACCCGATGTGCCGTTCGACCGTCACGTCTTCCAGACAATATTCCTAAACAAAGAACGGGATGGCCACCTGTGGACAATTGACAAAATTGACCCCGACACGGTTATCCGCCGCGACTGGTGGCACCAACTGTGCCATTCATGGACCCATTATCTGTTCGTCGTTGTCCCCCTGTTTTGGCTGCAAGGTCGGCGACACACGCGTTTTGCTGGCTCCTGGACTGTCATCAATGCGCACGAGGTGGCTATCATGAGCGGTATGGCCGCAGCTGTCGACTTAGGCGCCAGCTATCCAGAGGACCTCGAGAGAGACAGATTCGCCCTCTTGAGCTTCCGCTTGTATTACCTCCTCATATATCACAAGTGGTACCGCAGGAAGGCTTCCACAACCGGACACGGCGAGAGTTGGGCCGCCGGATTGTATGGAAGTGTGTACAAAGGGCCTGGTGTTGTTGAGACGGAGAGGCAGATGTGGCGAGAAGAGCGACGAGATGGCCTGCATGGAGAATCGTCAGCTTTGCGGTCGGCCTGTTGAGCGCGGCCCCAAAGGCTCTGGTGCGCGCATCTTCTGGAGCCTTGATTTTTCATCCTCGTGTCAGCACTGTGGGGGACAGTTTTGACTTTGGCGCCGCATGTTGGGTCTAACTTTTGACCCTCGAAACTCCTTCTTTTCTCTTGATTCTCTCCCGACCCGCCCGCGTATAGAGATACTGGTTTCCTCCTAGTTCTTGCCCCACACCAATCACCCATCTCTTCATCTATCTGCTTTGTACTCTCGAAGTTCGGGGCTCCTTGAACCACCATCGTTCCGCGCGGCTGGGAAGCACAACCCCGATGACCTTTTAAGTGGCAATTATGAATTCCTCAACTCAAAGTACGCGGGGCCTCACCGACCTGCCTGCCGAGATCATCATCATAATTGTCGAACTCCTCGTGGGAAAAGGCGCCAATGCTAACATGAGAGCATACGGGGATGGAAGAAGCACTGTCCACCGTATCCTCGACTACATACAGCGCGGTTCTTGCATTCTCTGTCGAGACCGCGGCAAGATTGCCAACCTGAGTGAGAGGCGAAAAAGTGAACGAGAACTCCTCGAGACCTTGCTCGTAACCCCGAAAAATCTCCATACCCGCCCAGGCTATGACCTGGAGGATGAATTCGGTAGAACGCCACTCGATTTGCTCTATTACCCGGGCGACGCACGTGCAGAGTACTTGTCGCAATTCACAGCTCAGAGGGTCCTCCCATACTGGGAAAAGGGAAGGGAAACATTGGATGATCTCAGGCACTTTAGGGGTTGTCCGCAGAAGCTCGTTCGATTCGCAGATTTTGGCCTCGCCGTCATGTCAAGGCAAGAGCACAGCCAAGCTGTAGCACACCTATTTAGTTAGAGAAGGCAATTGAGAAGGCAAAAAATGGCTAGACTGAGCGTGGCCCATCCATAGTCGACATAATCTTCATCAGGTTCGAGAGTGTCGACCCCCCGGCTGAGTTTAGGGAGCTTTCAGGCTGCAAACATTGTGAACACTGGATATCACTAAAAAAAAATGGCGGATGACCAATTGCTGAGTTTATTTGACTCTCACGTTTTAAACTATGTTATCTCGTCAATAACAGAGCTTGAGGCGCCTCGGCACGTGCCCTCTAGCCCGGGGCGTGGAGGGTGGTGCGCTACCGGCCAGGCAAGGCTGACATGAGCCAGTTGGAGTTTGATGGCTACCACTTTCAAGCTTGATGCCAGCGAGGACTTCCTGTCGAAAGGTTTTTCTTTTTTGTTTCTCGTTTGGGATGGGTGATCACTCGGTTTAGGTTTGTAGAGACCGTGCGATGGCAGGTGTGTTTAGAGTAATTCTTGTGCATGATCATGATAGATGGATATTTTTCTCTTTTGTCATATGCAGAGTCTCGCAATAAATCCAGAAAAAATACCCACTCCAAATGCCCTCCGAAATACCCAAGTAGATGAAACCAAAAATGGAATGTCGTCAAACCCCTTATGTAAGCTACCTACCTACTATACAAACCAGACAGCCGGCATCCGTATTTCACTGCACCCCATAGAATAGAATACTTGTTCCCGTCTTTCAAGAATTCCAAAAATTCCAAGCCGATTTTAGGCGCCGGCACGGTAGTAGGTGCCCTGCGTGGTCTTATGTTGGGTACTTATATACCCTCACCGCTATACCTTGTTATTTTTCCGTCCCTTGCTCATCTGTGTCCATCTGTGTCCCTCTGCCTCTGCGTCTCTGTAGGTAGATCCACATTTCACATTCCACATTCTACATTCCATGTTCGAGTCCACGTCCGAGCCTGCGTCCGACTGGACTGGAGTCTATTCTATTTGGCCGACTGGTGGGAAAAGCATTATGTTGGACTTCCGGAACATGAAGACCTGACCTTGTA
>Ga0247760_1001044_pt1 | contig 27749 bp, 33 predicted proteins | sample UWRJL171409R4_FD_179936 | JGI IMG/M metagenome (GOLD analysis project Ga0247760, IMG submission 179936) | Plant litter microbial communities from Arlington Agricultural Research Station in Wisconsin, United States - UWRJ-L171-409R-4 | ecosystem: Environmental > Terrestrial > Plant litter >... | reverse complement strand
CCTCCCCCACGGACCCGCCCCACCACCGACCCCCATCGCACCTTCAACCCCTCCTGTTCAAGCACTTCTCCCAATTCTACCCGTGCGACTCAACCCGCGACCTCCCCTACCAGCGCGACAACGGCCACCGCCGCCCCACCGCGCCCACGCGCAAAGGCATTGTCTCCTCCGACTTCAAGGTCCTACCCTTTGACTGGCCCGTGATGAAGGAGAACATACTCCCCATCGCAGACATCTGTAATGGCGGGACCCGCCACTACGCGTTCACGCACAAGGGCGCCAGCTGGCGGCGCATGTTGGTCGCGCAGCCGCAGCTGGTGCGAGTCGCGCGGATAGGGGATTTTGAGCAGGTAGATATCTCGGAGGAGAGCGACTCGGACGTTGGCTCTTAGCAGCAGAACGGAGTGGAGTGTAGGATTCCGAAACAGGGTGTTGAGGGGGTGCAGAAGAGGATGGTGCTGCTTCCGGAGGGGCTGAAGATGGGGATCTGTTAGATGAGATGTGGTGCGTGGAGTTTGGGCGGGAGTATCCGTATTGGGATGTGGTGGCGTAGTGTGCGTGGCGGGTGCTGAAGGACATTAGGAGGGTGGAGTGGAGGTATATGGACTATAACATTTGGGAGGGCCATTGGGTCATGCCCAAGACGGAGGTGTGTCCAGGTGGGTGGATGGGGCGGATTTTGTCATTGGTGGGCTTGTGCCGAGGTCAAGCGATTATCATGAGGATGGGCCTTGTGAGAGTTGCATGGGTGGGGAGGGGAAGCTGACGAAGAGGTGTAAGCAGCATTTGCTGATGCAGCAGAGGTATCGGTGTCAGGAGTTGAGATCGAAGGGGGTACTGTCGCTTGCTCCGAGCTATTGAGGTGGTGGGATGGATTTTCCTGTCTTGCGCGCGAGTGAGTATTTAGGGAATGGCGTCGTCCACAAACCCAACCATATTAGTAGTGTACCTCCCAAACGAAACCCTCCTTGTCTCCACCGCTGAGACAACCAGCAAAGGCAAAAAGGGTGAAGCCGTTGTACCATTTCCGCGTCGATACAAGGGATGATGGTCGACTTGCAGCCGTGCCGGACGGAATAGTACCCATACAGATGCCAACACAAAAGATGAACGATGCTGCCAGGTAGATGGTCACCAGCATCGCCATGGCGGAAAGCTAAGACATGGATAAGGCAATATGCCCCGATCAGCAGTATTATAACGTATAACAAATCCGCCTTGGGTCAAGACAGAGGACCGGCCTCGAACAATTGCGGCAGTCTTTGGTCTTCTGATTTTATCTAGCCGGAAACAGAGTCTTTTTCACTGTGTGAGAACCAATCCTGGGATGAAAAGGACAGTCTGGCGTCCGTTGTTGGCTTCTGCTGGAGCGGGACGACAACTCTGGCGGGGTTGGTCGTTTGGGCGGTGGCTTATGGGTTTGGTTTAGTGGCATATTTCGCCAAGACACCCTGGTTATGGCGCTGTTCACTGCCCAAAATTACTATTCTTTTCCAGGTCGTCATCAGTCTCCGGACGGCTTGCGCCGGCAACGCCACCTCTCGCCGGGGCTAACGGACCGCCATCGGGTTTCTGACAACGTGTCTATCTGTTGGGCATGTGCCTCCAAGACCCTGAAAGGTTATTGGGAACACAGAGTTGCTTATCATTCATGGTAAAAGCGCACTCATCGGTCTGCCCATCAGCGACAAGATGATAGGCCACTCGGCGTATTTTGGGCTGTCGGTATGGACAGGCATGACGCACGGCTGCGCCGTTCGTGCCCAGGGGTAGGATCCGAGATATAGTGAGGGGCCAATCATTTGTAAAAGGCTCGCAGCCCGAATCTACCGTAGGGTAACACATGACCAGCACCGGCGCTGAATTGCTCAGCGGTCAGGCTGACGTTCGGATCCCCGACAAAGAGGTGTCAAGTGAGTTTGCGGGTGAGGGTGGTGATCGCTCCGCAATCCAATCAGCGGCCGTGGTTGATTTCAGCAATCGGCAAATGCCGGAAGCTTAATTCTGCTGTGCCTGATTCCCTATAGGCCAGTCGAAGATTCTCGGTGAGACATGAACGAACCAGCTTGGGAAAGCTTTTCGAGCCTCTAGGTGTAGTATGATTGCCTCTTTACGTTCGGCTACCTCTCAGGTTGTGATACAAGGCATTTTCTCAACCATGTCCATCCACTCACGCGTTTCCGGCGTGATGTTTCGTGAGCCAAAAATAGGCACAGCCAACCACGTCTGGCTTGCCACGGTTTACGGTACCGGGGGCGCAATTTCCCCCGCTAGGACGGCGGGGCTGAGAGCGCCCCGACCTTATTCCCCGCCGAGCAGCAAATCATTTCCTCCACGTATCATTTCCATGGGGAGTTTACGTACAAAGTTGCAATCTCAGCCGCTGCTGACAACGTCAAGTGTGGCTCTTAAGCCCTTTACCCCTGGCTAGACGTTCATGTGCTCAATACTGTGCAACGTAAATAGGTGCATAATCATGGGTATATAACACGCCACCTTTCCCTCTTTTCTGCTCGACTTGCCATGATTCACCGCAGCATCCAAGCCGTCACCTAGCCATTAAAACAACCAAAACCTTGAATTTAATTCTAGCCATAGCGCAAGGAAGACGACTGAACAACAACAACCATGCTCGTCTCCACCCTCCTCACGACGCTCGTGGGCGCTGCCGCCGTCGCTGCCGCCACACCGGCCTATGTCTTTTGCGGGGGCATCGCGGGCATTCAATGCAAGGGCTATGTTGAAAAGTGCTACGACGACCCCCGCGACAAGTGCGACCCTACGACCGGCGGGTCCGACTGCGGCGGTATCTGCCTCGCCCCCGAAGATATTGTGACCTGCGGCGGCATCACTGGCAAGCTCTGCCCCGATGGGACAAAGTGCTACGATCTCCCCGACGATGGTTGCGACCCCCGTAAAGGCGGTGCCGATTGTATCGGCTTCTGCATCTGATGTGGTGTCAAGAACTCATGTTGAAGGGGGCTCGGCGTCTGGGATGGTGGCGCGGGTGTTTGCTGGACTTTTCTTTGTGCTTTTCACAAGCTAGGCAGAGGATAAAGTTGAGAGGCATGCAGATAGCAGAGCGGTGGGGGCCGGCAAGTATAAGGCAGGTTTTTTCGGAGGAGAGAGACTAGTGCTTCCCCTATCTACCTAGAGCGCCAGTGCGTGGTATGGAACATCAGAATGTGTGTGAATGTAAATTTTCACTCTTTTTTAGCGTCATCTAGTGAACTTCTCGATGATTACTAGTAGTGAGAAGGGCCTGCTGTTTTCTACGGTGCAAATCGTAAACGTAGGCGGTGTTGGTGTCGGGATACACGCCCCTCCGCACGACGTCCTCGTCATGCAAGTCATTGACGGCGTGCAGGTACTCCCTGTTCCACCGGGCGAGTTGTTTCCCACAGCACAAGGTGTCTGGGTGATCAGCGTGGGTGTGTTACGATGCAGGCTCCGCCGCAGGGGACGCCCGACGTGCATGTCATGGTCGGGGTGAGGTTCTCCCGGATGAGCAAGGGAAATTACTGCCAACAGTGCAGATTGTCCGGGTTGGTGTCTGTGCCGAGATACACTATAACCCTAACCCTAAATTGGCGTCCATGTGTTGCCGGGGGACACAGCGCATTGTTATTGTTACCGACCGTGCAGAGGGGTTACCGGCGGGAGGGATGGCGGGGTGAAGCACACGCCGTAGCTCGGCCTCAAGTCGATCGTGATGTAGCCTCCTATTCGTCATCATGTCGTGTCTTCTGCGACATTCAAACTATCGAAGCCTTACGGACAGCTGACGTCTATTTCTGCATTGTCGGTCCTTGGAACAAGGACTTGGGACTACTCGGTACGTAATTCATAATTGGGATCAATTCTAGTGAGGACTGGCGCTAATGTGCCAACCGAATGTCACAATTTCAATGGTCTATATGGCCAACGAAGTCCGACACCGGACTCCTATCTCCAAAACTCCAAAAAACCCCCTTGACTGGAGGTTGATCCAGTCTTGGGTGCACCAGAGACCTACGGAGGATACGGAGATCACTGTCAACCTGTCAAAGGCAACATCAGCATTGTGTCCCCCTTGCCACAGCCATGAATGCCTTTTTCCCAAGCCGGATTTGGGACATCGAAGATGCCGAGCTCGGAGTGGTTCGTTTGAAGGGCCGAGGGAAGGTTGGCTTCCAGCCCCAAGACAAATATCCGCCATATTGGACTCTGTCTCACGGCCGAGGCGACCCCCGATAGAATATTGCAACCACGCAATGATAAAATTGAACGCTTCCGCCAGGGGATCTCACTTGAACAGCTTTTGCCTACTTTCCGTGATGCAGCACTTCTCTTCCACCGTTTGGGAAACAGGTACCTCTGGATCGACTACTTGTGTATCTTTCAGGATTCGCTGGCAGACTGGCAGGCAGGTAGCGGCCGGCAGCACGGTCAACGTTTATCGGCACTCCTTTATAACATATTGGCGGCCAGAGCACCAGATGAGCTATCAAGCACCGGGTTTTTCGACCAGCAGAGACTCTCTACGAATCTATTGTACCTATCCACGATAGAGTGCAATGGTCGTGCTCGTCCAATTTTGCCGCCTATTTCACAGTTGTGAGCCGTCACTTAGGGGTCAGCTTAACGTGATAGGTCGAAGAGGCCCGTTTTCTACCTCCACCCCCGGTTTAACATAGCCGTATTCAGAAAAAGAAGAAAGAGCTACTGTTACTGGTGCAGTGGACGGGGCCTGCCTTGGAGCTGCGCCGCAGTCACTGCACTGACTCATTGGCCGGAGAGGCAGGAGGCTGTGCTGCCGCGGGCAAATGGGGCTTGAGAGCAAGTGAGGGGTAACCTGACTCTTCCCACTCGCTCAATTCTTTCATTGTTGCTTCCAAAGCATTTGCCTAAGCCTGTCCTGAAATCGCACGGAAATATGTGCTATCAACTGATACAACTGTACTCGGCATGCAAATGCCTTTATTACCATGGTGCACTCGACAGATGTGCGTCCTACGGCCGGCCCGGTCACACGGTTCAGAGGCGAACCGTTTATGTGGGATACACCTGCCCTGAGCATCTTGAGAATGCTGGGCAAGATGCGCCCGGCGAACAGCTCGAGAGGTCTCACTCTGGCGACCGACAATCCGTAGAAGATGTCAGTGCCGGTCGCCAAGAAGCTGGAAGCGCTGGTGGTGCAACGGTCGCGACAACGAAAACAACAAGGCCCGATTCTGAGCAGAATCAGAAAGCCCGCATAGCAAGAATAAGCAAGCCGAAGGTGAAGAGAGGCTGTAATAACTGCAAGTATGTCAACATTTGAACAGCATTGCGTCTCGTTTTCTACTAACATGCACGACTCGCTTCAACTAAAGACAGCGGAGAATCAAGTGCGACGAAAAGAGACCGGCCTGCGCCAACTGTGTTCGGAGCAAAAGGGTCTGTTCAGGCTACCCACCCCCTGCCCGTAGCGCAAGGCCTTTTGAGGAGATCCGGATCGCCCCCAAGTCCATCATGGCGGTGAGCGTTCCATCGCCGGGCCGTGAACCCACCCAACTGCCCCCAAGGCTCGTCAAAAAAGGACGAATCATTCAAATGCGCTCAGCACTGCCCCTAAAATCCCCCAGCTTGTCATTATATGTGCCGAACGTAGGGGTAACCGTCAACTCAAGGCTCGGCATGCCGGGGTGGCATCGGGATCGAATTAACTCTGTAGTTTTATCCGCTGCTAGCAGGCCAGCAACGCTAGACATCCCCAAGTCAAGTCGTTTAATCACAGGGACAAGCGGGCCCCCGCTCCTAGGCCCTGTGAGACACGACACGAGCTCTGAGTTGTCTCCTGCATCCCAATCTCCGCAGATCGATACAGACACCGATACCAATACCGAAGATGACGTATTCTCGAGTAGCGAGGTGTCAATGGTCTCCTCGAACTCGACAATGTCATTCAACGCTAGCTCAATTGGGGCCTTGATTATCATCCTCATCGACGATGGCAACCTCCAGTACCTGTGGCCCCAGATTGTTCAGATTGCCGGAGGTACGGGGTCGAGACAGGTCATCCAAGAGCTCATAAGCCAGTACGGAGACAATCTCTACCATGAAGCCACGTCCGCGTTGGAATCCAACACAGGCCATTTTGTCAAGCGCCATGCCACGAGTATTGCGAGAAAGATCACTTCTGATTGTATACGCAGGAGTTATTCTTTCTTTACTATCAACACCAGTGACTCCTGGCAGGAAAGGGGGAGGTTGTTGAGGAAGAATCCCTCCCGACCACTGATCTCGAGTACTTTAGCCCTGACATTCGACTTGTTGAAGCATTTCTCTTTGAGTCGGAAGCATATCTCGCCCTTCAAGCGAGCGTGCAATCGTATGTGCGAGACAACAGCACTTCAGTCTCAACCGACGGCCGGCTCGCCAATCCCCTGCGGCTCGGGCTGCAGCTGGCCGTGGCAAAATTGGGATATGCCAAACCGCCTCAGCCAGCTCCAGGAATGACAAGACTCAAGTTTACATGTGTAAGTCAGCCTCTCCCTAGTCAAGTGTTATCCGACATAGCCCGGGTCAATAACACTTCATTTCAAGAATCAATGCTCGCTACCCATCTACGATGATTACCGAGAACTGCGTGCCGGTGGCATTGACCGTCTGCGGTCGTTACTAGACGCGTATTCTCGGAGGCGGTTCACAACAAGTCTTCTATTCTGCGAGACATCATGTCAGGAATTGCATCTCTGTTCCGCAGAAGCTCTCACAAAGACACCACCACGTCCGGTACAAGCCTACCGGTCCACAAGCACGACAACAACGGCGACCCCTACCGGTGCGCGGACACTAGTACCGGTGCCAACAACACCCCGGCGAGCATCTCCACCGTTGTTAGTTTCGCCCGACCCCAGCACCACTTCCTCCTCCTCTGCCTGCCCTTCATGCGCTGGGGCACCAAGCTGTTCCAATCTGAAGTCTGCCGCGTCAACTCGGACCGTGACTTCTTCCGCCTGCTCGGAGAGCGCTACCACACCGCCAGGGCGGCCCGAAAGAGAGGCCCGTTCTCGTGGCTACTCCGCCCGCGGTCCATCGAATTCGTCAAGGTGAGACCAATGTTTTGATTCATGCCTCGAGCCTGCGCCGAAATTGGGATTCTATTGAGTACCTATACTTAACCTGTACCTACCGCCAGTTCGAAGTCTTCACCAGCACCATCGCCTCAGTTCAGTCCTCAACGACATGATCCTGCCAAGGTTAAGCACAGCTCAGAAGGAGCTGCTCCAGGATAGAGAGCTCCTCGGTCCGTTTCTGCTAGATACCAAGACGCTTAGATGTAAGAAGACGCAGGTCGCCATCCGGCTGTTATATCCCTGTAGTCAACGAGAATGGGACGCGTTTATGGATGAAGAAGACTGCAGGGAGCATTACCGAGAGGGCATAAATACGTTTCTAAGATCGTTACTTATGGAGTATTTAGCCGCAGTCAGGAAGGTTGTGCGAGAAGTTACGGATTTGCAGGTTGGGCAAAGCGCCCAACGCGAACTTCTTGGGCAGAGATGGAGGCAGATCGAGGTGACTGTTTCCCAGGTGATTAAACGTCTATGAAGCAGAGACCGAGAGCCCCGCGATGTCCAGCTCTCGCTGCCACAGGCATAAATCGTACAGAGATTGGTTTGAAGACAGAGCTATAGTGCAAGCATGCCCGGCGGCCTGTACTAGAATCTCCATAGGTACACGATATGTCACTTTGTCTGAGGGCAAGAATCACCTTCCATTCTGTATCATGATATATCTGAGTTCTGACATAACGCATAGTCCTCCAAAGATGCGCTGAACTCCTACCGCTTCCCTGAAAAGATGCACTATTGCTACTGCCTAGAAATAGTTAATGTCCGTCAGCTTCTGCCTTCAATCGCACATTTCCCGTTTACTATACCTCTGGCCATCAGCCTGTCCGGTACCACAAGGCCTAGCCACGTAGCTTTTCCACCTAAGAGTGTGGGCGTTACGCCGCTCCTGAGCGCTGAGTGTGAGGGAATGAGGGTCTGTAGTCGCTGCGAACCGCCGGGGTGAAGGTAATACAGTAGGTCAAGTCTTGTGGGCCGTAGCCAAGGATTGGATTTGTTGAACTCTAGCCCTCTCTGGATCTCATAAGGGTCCAGGAGCCACCATTTATCTTCATGCAGATAAAGGAGTTTCTCATCCGTTTCTAGCAATACATTTCCACTCTGTTTTCCTTACCTTCCTCTGTCCTTTGCTTTCAGCCCTCCTCTGGTCTGCTTCGGGTAACTCTCTTTCGCTGCGTCTTTTTTACGTTCCTTACTCGCCCTGCTCCTTTCGCCCCTTCCTCATGTACCCTCAGGCATCCCTAATTAATTGCTTTATCAATGTGATTCTTCGGGGTTCCAGTCTTTCCTGACTTCTGCTGTCCTATCGGCTTATGTTTCTACCCCTTTTCCACCCTGTGATTCCGGCCTCTGACACCGAGTCTGCCCATTTTTTTTTTATTCCACAAAAAGGCGCAACACGACAGTGCTCCCGCCCAGTGCAGCCAGTTGCTGCGTGCTGAGGCTTCTCTAGTCCTCCGCTTCCCATAAAATGTGGTAGTTAGGCAATAGGCCAACGATTTCAAGGGCAGTATGTCGTCGGAGCTCATGCCGAGCATAGCGAACACCTTATCCCGGGGATCGGTGGCCTCGTGGCCATGGTACATGTCGAGTAGTCCTCCAGGGGGGAGATGCCCAGAGAAATTCGGCCTGTATGGTCCATTTTGTATTGGGGACGGAAAATTGACGGCTTCATCAGGTAGGTCACTGAGAACACCTGATTTCGAACGGCTGGAAGAGTTTCCAAGCATAAGGAAAATGCGTATCCGTCCATCTCCATGTTACCACATATAATGCGCAAATTCTGAGCTGCGGCCACTTCCCGAAGCACCTGTAATTGCCGCGAAGATTTGTCAGCTCATCTTCTCGTAGATCGGAGCCGAAAAATATTGCATGGTTCCTTACCCAGTGCGTCGGAACCACTTTTTGTTAAGCAGCGCACGAACAGTTTCCTCCTTGTCGCTAGCGAGAGGTGAAGACTTTTCGCCCGCTTCACGTATCGCTTGGAATGCCTTGTGGTCAAGAGCTTCGGCTTCCCCAGGCCAGACAATTAAACGGTTTGCCTTCGAGTAGATCTCGGTCATAGACCGGACTTGGTGTCCACGCTCTTCCACGTCGCCCTGGTTAATGCAGACAGCATCTACCCACATGACCCGCCCGAAGAAGCTATCTCGGAGCTGTAGCAATGCGCCATGGAGGTTCGCTGTGATATCTAAACGGCGTCCGCCGATGGAAATCCAATTTGGACGTTCAGAAATCGAATTTGGCTTTTCCGATTCGTATCAACAGTACGACAAGGCCTCTTACAGACAGGCTCTGTTGCCCATGCTCTGGATAGGATAGTCGATGAGCTGGCATTTCAAAGGGACATTGCGCTCTCTATCCGGTAAGAGATGAAGCAGGCGAATGTTACCGTCCGGCAGCTTTGGATAAACGAACTTGGTGCCGGGAGCGTCGATATTGGCGGAAGTCGTAGAATACCCCCCCGTTGGTTCCAACGCCGTCGACTCCGGTGCCAGCCCTACGGGAACGAATGGAAGCGGAGCTGGCGATAGCGTGTCTGATATGTGGCTATCACGCGGCCGTTGCGGCCATGGCAATTCTGGGCGTCGTTGGCCTGGTATCGGTGGCGAGTGGCGGGGCACCACGATGCCACGAACGGCTCGCAGTCTAACTCTGTTTCCTTGCGCCGCAAACGGGTGCCTCCCTGCTTATTCGGCCCTGTCAGTTCTGCGAGAGACGTGCTTGCATGGGAGCCGCAACCTCAACATACCTGTTGGATGTGTAGTGCCGAATCTGTGAGGTGTGAGGTGGGTTGCCGCATTGCAGGAGATGCTCGGTCGCAGCTCGAACATGTACTGGTATAATACTGTGCGGCACCTAATTGCTGCTAGTATTGTATATATCATCCCAAATTTCGGGCTGGGGAACTATGTACCATCCCAGATTCCGAGCTGGGATATTATGTACCATCCCCAAATTCGAGCTGGGGTATTTCGTACCGTCCCAAGCCATGTACCGGTATATTCTGGGCCAAAATTCGGGACCGTAACCCAGGATTTGGGCCTATTGTCGCCACTTAGCAGTTTCCAACCGCACCAACACTATATACCAGTGAATTCCCGCACTCCAAATTCTGGGACAGAAATTTCCAGCTCGCCCGAGTTTGTGACCCATTTGGTTTGGAGGTATATACATACGTAAAACTCTGCACTTTATACCTAGAGCTTACTATACAATATTTTAAGCACTCCAATCTCTTTGCTGCCTGGCAGAACCCATCCTAAAGAGTGCTCACGTTGTGTGCTGCCAATTCCCCAGAGCTCCACACCTGCTCACGGGGGCTCACTGGGCGAGCCCTGTGAGCACCATGAGCCGTGGAAACTTGGCGCAAGGTATACCCAGGTGGCTATGAGTATAAGTGCAACTGATGAAAGCAATCCAGTAAGTGACCTAGTTCCTCACGCAAGTAATAAAGTTCACTATCTATTATTTTTATTAAAGCTCTTGACTAAAGCAACCTGGCTAGTGAACAAACCAACTCTCTGAGGGCTTGCACGACCTCCGGTTTCACATCACACCCCCGCCGGCGTACTGCCTTGCATCTTGGACCCCAGGTTATAGTATTATGCTATACAGGGCTGTGCAGTAAGCTGCACAGCACTGTTGTGCTGTATATAGTGGGCCACCTATGTCCCAAAAAACTGGGACCTCGCGAAAAGTTGCCATTTCAAGCGTAGAGTACTACCTATTCGTCTAAACCATATTTGGAGATATCTCTGATTGTTTCCTGAGTAGTGCCTGAGCAGCGCCTGAGCAAGATGGCTAGGGGTGGTATGGGTGACAGGGGCTGGTGAGGGCAACTTTAGGGTAAAACAACAAAGTGAGCTACATCTATAAAACGGACGAGGAAGATTACGATTTCGGGGAGTTTGATACGGAGGAGGACGCCAGATACTCTTCGCATCAGCCACTCCTGAAGCTCCTCGAGAAGGATAGTGACAACTTGATTCGCCGCGACCACTGCGAGAGGTTTCACAGTCCGCTTTGGGCAAACCCTTAGCTGTGGGCGGGTTCGATGTCCTAATTACGGTTCCATTGGTTAGAGCGGCCTCCAATGGTCACGTCGCGGTTTACTTGAACAAGTAGACTTTAACGTCGACAATTTCAAGTCTTCGGTCATTGGGAAAATGCCTCGGACGCAGCTCAGATATCACGAAGAGGTCACAGTCAAGGCCGTTGACGGCGAATTCCGTATCAAGCAGCAGCTTATCATCGCCACTAGCAAGTTTAGTGCTGGCTCGACACCCACGACTCATGATCTCGCTGTTCTTGACGGGCTTCTTGACATGGCAATAAAGAGTGGTTGGTCACGTCCCGAGGCACTCAGCATCGCCTTGAAACCCAGGGATTTTCTCTTCAAGACCATGTGCAGACCGACAGACGCATCTGTCGTCTGCCACAGTCTCCAACATGCCCGGTCGGCCACAAAAACTTCCACAGTTGCTATCGGGATGATAGTTGGACGTGCAGGATAGATTTATACTGTCCTGCTTTGGTGATTCTGTATAATTTCGAGGCTTTCTCATATCACATCCCTGGCTCACCTCCAGTCCCTGATCATATGCATGCGGACTTCATCCGTTCGTATAAGTCTTTTCAAGGATTTCCTGCGTCTTCTTTCCCAACACAGGCCAAATCAGCCGTTCATGACTCACGCGTCTCAGCCCCGTCGATCAAATAACTACCAAACGCCTTGGTGGGAACCTTCCTTTCAAACAAGATATCCAACTCCTCGTATGTCCTTCCTTTGGTTTCTGGCACGCGCAAGTACGCCCAAACAAGACAAAGCCCGGCCAATCCGCCAAAAAAGAACCCCAGTTTGCCCTGCATATTTGCCTGATCAGGGTTAATCATGTAGGGGATGGCCACCGTCATGACACACCCCAAGGCTCCCTGAGAGGCTGTCGCAAGCGCGATACTCTTCGATCTTACGCGCGTAGCGCTCGCCTTGGAGATGATGACGAAACAGACCGGGCCTATCGAAAGGTCGTAGAAGAAGTTCCAGATCAGCATGAGAGAGGACTGAGCCCAGATGACGCTCGTTGGCCTCCCTGGAACGCAGTCCAGGATGCCGATAACGAGCTGTAGCAACACGAGCAAGGCGAGACCCGAGTTGTATATCGTGCGCCGACCGAAACGAATGATACGCGGCCACGAGGCCAGTGTCCCAACGAAACCGACAGCTACGGGAGGTTAGCAGATAGGAAGTTGAAGGGACAGAAATGCACTTACTAAGAAACCTAATGCCTATTGAGAAGGCATCCTCGGTGGCAAGGCCGGCGAGCCGAAAGAAATAAGTACCGTAGTTGATTAAATAGATCCCGCTGAGCACCTGAGTGCAGTAAACACCGACGGATATCTCCGTTCGCCGAAGATTGACCCCCCTGAACCGCCCCAGTATGTACTACCCATCTCGAGCTCCCTCTTGAGGCGATTAGTTTTGGTAATGACTGTAAGAGTCTGTTTGACGTTGACTTTGCCCGAGGCCAGCCTTCGTAACACAGCTTCGGCCTCGTCCATCTTTCCTTGGCGTACCAGCCACCAGGGGCTCTCGGGAGCCCAGAGCAGGCCAGGGATGATGATGGCGCACCAGAACCACTGCAGCGCAAACGGGATGGAGTAAGCCCAGTGATCGTTCAGCTTGCTCGTGCGGCGCAAATTCCGTTTGCAAGGAGCTGGCCCATGACGAAACAGAGGTTGACATAGCTTGTAACAATGCCACGGATCGCCATGGGGCAGACCTCAGACCAGTAGGCGGGTGCGATGACTGCGTAACATCCCAACACAAGACCACCAAGCAGCTCGCCGACAAGGAGAACTTCCAGGGACCGCGCGAAGAACTGGATAAATATGAACGCTACCATCAATATCACGCAAGTCCCAAACGTCCATCTCCTCCCATATCGTTCCATAGGGTAACCGCCAAGAAGGGCGCCAACAACTTGCCCAACAGGATTTCCCATCGATAGTCCTGTCTGCCATGGCGCATTGATGATGTACTGCATCTGCTAGACGGGTACCCTAGGGTAGAAACGTGACACGGAGGTCGGAGACGGCTTACAATTCCATCAAACAGGTATCCAAAGTCTTTCTGAAACTGAGGCGTAGCGTAAAGGTTTCCAAGAAGCTGTAGGTCGACTGCCAGCATGATAACGCCCAACGAAACGAATGCGGACCAGCCAATGGCAGCTAGGTATAGCTAGCACGCCTGCAAGAAAGTGAGATTATGTTCTAACTATGTGCCTTCCTCGGCGCCATCCACGATGAAGGCGCCGGGCTTGGTATCGTCCGGTCCCGCGACTGGTGGGGAATCGTCTGTCTTTCCCATGATGGAAGTGGCTCTGGAGGCGCTCACGGATAGAGGTGATGCAGCGCCCCTGTGGCACTCGACCCTATCGCTATCAGGCTGCAGGAGAGGGGTTCGCTCGGAGCAGGACGAGCTGCCCGGGGCGTGTGGAGCGGCCATCGTCTGGGTATTTATTGTGATCCGACGGCGTTACCCCGCCGGCACGTTGTAGCGGCGTGCCAGTCGTCTGGCTATCGACCTCTGCGCTGACACGGACCTGGCGACTGGGAGCTGCCGATCCTCGAGGGATTCCTCCCGCGTCCCTCGTTCCCCTTTATCTGCCGGTGCGTCTGGTTGCAACGGCAATACCGCGGTGTAACCCAGTCGCGGGCACTGTGAGTGGTTGGAGAGGATGGAGTGGGCCGATTCAGGCTGTCATCTGCACAGAGGACACCAGATTCGAGCACCAGCAGTGAGAAATCGGCGGCTCTCCTGCACACCTTCCCTTCTTATCCTGTCTGCGGCCTAGACCGGCGGAATAGAGCGCTCAGCTCTAGGATGTGATGTTGGTTGTCGAAATGCCAGCGAGGCCGTTCCCCGCTTTCGGCAAGGGCAAGGGTTCCTGTCGTCAGGGGGGTGGGGCGCCTGCTCCTCAATTTATGGAGCCCAATTCATTCCAGTCAGTCGTCGGATTTGCCCTCACGGCCGGATATTCGTGGAAAAGGTCCAACAAGCCAGAGTTAGGGTAAGCCAGCCCTATATCTACACAGAAAGAGAATACCTACCTTAGTTTATATACAGTATATATAATTGTCTCTTGCTGCCTCGCATGCGGACCGCTAAGGTCAGTTTTACGGGCGGATGATGGCAACGGAAACGAGACAGATTGGCCACTCTAATCTTCAGAGGATTCATGGCCGCATCGCCCATCGACTCCTCTTGCGGGCCCGACGCCCCTCCTCCAACCAGTGCCCACATGCAATCGTCATGTTGTAAATCGACGTCCACATTAATTTCCTCAATCTCCACACTTGGGTTTCCGCTCGCCACAAGTTCTTCTCGTCGCCACGGATGCTTGACATAACGCTATTGCGCTAGCCGCTACGCCGAAAGATTCCCTGACCGCAATTTTGGTGCAAGAAGCGTTGAGTAGTGTACAGATAAAGCCAAGTTAGCCGCCCTCCCCTAGATGCTCCCAGCCTTCGTTTCCCCGTTAGCGCTGCCGTTAGACGATGGACTAGAGTTGGTTGACGCCGAGCTGTTGCTCGGGGTATCGGAGCCAGTGCTCACGGCGCGGTAGCCATCGGCAGCCGGCTTCGGGGTTCTCCGAGTCGGGCTTTCCTGACGCCGTCTCTCTTCTTCCTGGCTAGACGGCAGCACCGGATCCTGAGGCCACATCATCCACCTGATGATATTACGCGCCACACTCTTATCCCAGGTGGTCGAACCCCTGCCGATGAAAATAGACCCTCGGTACGTGAAGTGGACCTTGGGGCGACGAGGCTGTAGAGACGCAGGCGGTCTGGCTAACGCGCGCATAACAGCCCTGATAGCCGATCTTGCACATCGAGCTTCCATCCATCAAAATGTTCTCGGGCGTTCCAGGCATACTGTTTGTTCATCTGACAGCAGAGCAAGACTGGCTAGTATCTCACTCTACAAGATACATGGGTGCGGGGCGTGTTCTCCCTTGTTCCTGTCCGACATGATGGCGGTCCAATGGCCAAGTCGAGCCAGCGTAACGTATTCCCCGCCCCATTGTTTCCGAATCCCTAGTCGCTCGATCACCCACTCGCCCATGACCAAACCAAAAGACTTGGGTTGAAGCTGGCTGAGATAGCCTTCCAGCGGGTCCCAGGCAAAACTAGGAAAACAAAGATAAGTGCATGTACGCGTCGCGGAAGAAGAGCGAAAAGGAACAAACACACTATCGGTAGTCACCAAGACGCGGCCAGCACCGTTCCTCCACGAAGCCCTTGGCAGAGAGCCAGAACGTGGTAAATGCATCGGCCCACATCCCACTGTCCATGTTATCTGCCTGTATTCCACAAGCGTACTTCGGGGCTCGGAGAGCTCTGTATTGGAGAAGGGCATCGTCAAGCCCAGGAAACGGAAGCGTCGGTGTTGCCATGGGCTGGCTCGAGCATTGGAGGAGGGAGCTCATCGCCGCGACGTCATTAAAGGGATAACTACCGCGTGTCACAATCTTTGTGTCCCCCCCTTTTTTTTTCCTCCTTTCTCTTCCCTTCCCCCCAGAGTGCAATAGAACCCAGTTTACGATCCAAGTTCAATCTCGATTCCCGTTTTCTCATTTACTAGGGTAGGTAAACCGTACTATCTTAAACCCTTGAGTTAAGGTAACTCGTACCGTTCTCTATAGGTTTGTTTCGTCTGTTCCGGATAACGACTATCTAGACACAGGTAGTACAGGCTGGCTCCGTGGATCCGCACAGCCGTCGCCACATCCCAGGTCTTAATTTTGCCGTGGTCTGACCCGGACGCAATGAGCTTGGATCTGGGGAGAATGGAATAGAATTAACGGAATAGAGTTCTGTTAGGACTAGGCGCTTTCCTACATCCCTGCCGGTCCAGCGCTAGCCGCTTTCATGCTCTCCCCTAGTAGCTTCGTTATTGCCTCATGTCCAATCTTGGTAGCTATGTCCAGCGCAGTCTCCCCTTGGTTGTTCAGAGGTCCAACTGCAGCCCCATGTTCCAGCAGCAGATTGACCACCGACTCGTAGCCCAGGCCAGCAGCCATATGTAATGCAGTATTCGAAAAAGTATTCTTCGCCAACACGTCGGCTCCATTTTCCAGCAAGAGCTTAACAGTCTCTGCTTTATTTTGTCCCGCCTTTCTTGCCCAGATCGCGTGATGTAGTGGTGTATCCTCTCCAATGTTGACGTTCGCTCCGTTCTTCGCTAGCAGACGCACCATTTCAGCATGCCCACGAGAAGCAGCAACAGATATCGCGGACATCTGACTAACGTTCATCCCATCGATCTCAGCACCCTTCTCGAGCAAGCATGCGGATAGGGCTACATGGCCCTCATTGGCTGCTATGTGTAGTGCTGTCTCCTTAAGCCGGTTCTTCGCTGCAATATTAGCCCCGTTATCGAGGAGTAGTCGAATTGTTGTCTCGTCTCCCTCCTTGGCCGCAGCAAAGAGCTGCGAAGTGGCTAGCCAGGCTTCAGAATTTGGCTGCCCGTCGAGGTGATCAAGCAGCAGCAACACGATGTCTTGGTGGCCGTTCCAGGCTGCCAATCTCAGCGGCGTCTCCCCCTTATCGTTTGACATGGTAGCATTCGCTCCGTTCTCCAATAGCAGTTGTACGGTCCTAAGATGGCCGTTCTTAGCTGCTTCATGCAGTGCCGTCTGCCCTCCTTCAGCCTTCGCTTCAACGTCAGCTCCATTTTCGAGAAGGATTTGCACGACGGTCTCGCGTCCCCACTCGGCGGAATTGTGCAGCGCCGTCACTCCCCATTCGTTCCGAGCGGTAACGTCAGCCCCTTTCTCCAGTAGCAGGCGCACCACTGTCTTGACTCCCCGCCACGAAGCTTGGTGGAGCGCCGTTTCTCCGTTGTCGTCCCTCAAAGAGACGTCCGCACCATTCTCTAGCAACAGCCTAACGACGTCATCCCGGTCTTCCCGAGAGCACGCAGCACCCCAGAGCACTGATCGACCGAAATTGCCAAGGGAGTTGACTTGGAGTCCCTTTTCTAGGAGCAACCGTGTTACTTCCACACTCCCGCACTGGGCCGCAAGAAAGAGTGCCGAATTCTCTCCATTGCATTTTACCGAGATATTTGCGCCTCTTTCAATCAATAGCTTTACCGCCGCTTCTTTTCCATGCCAGACAGCCTTGCCTAGCGGGGTGAAGCCGGCGATGCCCTTCGCCTCTAAGTCCGCCCCTTCCCTCAGAAGTAGTGCGATTGCCGCCTGGTGACCTTTTCCTGCTGCCCAGTGGAGTGCTGTCTCATTGTTCGAGGTCGCGGCATCGATATCGGCACCTTTTTTGAGCAGAATTTCGAGCACTTCTTCATGCCCCGCCCCTGCCGCCCTATGCAGAGCCGTCGCCCCCGAGGAGCCATTGCCAGGTATGTCCGTTGCCGCGTTGATACAAGCGCCCGCATCGAGTAATAACTGCACTACTGCCGCGTGTCCTCTTTCTGCAGCCATATGCAGTGCCGTCCAGTCATCCTCATCCTTGGCTGCCACGTCGTCGCCCGCCTCTAGTAATGTTACGGCCAGTTCTTCTAAGCCGAAAAATGACGCCAAACAAAGCCCAGACATCAGAATCGGGAAACATTCGTGGTCATATTCCTGTTCGGCCACAACCTGAACGGAAGCCGCCACTGCTGTCCGCTGCCGTACAAACTTGATGATTTGGGCTTTTGTAGTTGGCTCGAGTCGGCCGTGGGCATGATCTCCCCAGTGTCGAGCCGCGTAACGGAAGAGTGGGTAGAGCACATCAATATCCCACTCTGGGCACTGCTCCCTCGCGTAAGAGTGGAAGGTATACCACAAGCCGCGTTGCTCGGCCCTCTCGGCCAGAAACTGTTCAAACTCGTCGCGTTCAAATGACAGGTACACGAGACAAGTCTCTGCGACGGTTTTTTCGTGGCGCAAAAATGTTTCGACATCCTGCCTCTCGAATCTCCGTTTGAAGTACTCCTTGGTAGTGTAGTGGACAAACGCTATGGTATTGCTGTCGTGGTGGAGAGCCACGATGCCGGCACATACCGAGATTATGACCTCTTCATCAGGCACAAAGTCCTCGTTCAACTTTGTAGCCTCCGGGTCGACTTCAGCTGCCAGCTTGGTAGCCAGGGCGTGGCGGAGTTCTTGGAGCGTCAGAGGTCGGATAGCGTAGTAGAGCCAGGTTAAGGTATCTTGGGCCAGCGCGACCTCTTCCTCGTCTTGAGTTTGTATTCTCGTAATGACGTCGTCGTATGCTTTGTCTAATTCTTTTAACCCTTCAGGGAGGTTCTTTAACGTCCATTCAAGCGTTCCAAGAATGCTCCTCGTGGCTAATAAGTCGATGTGCATCCGAGCAAGCAAGAACCTGGTAAGAATCAGCACCAACATGGGACGAGAGTATTCCAAGAGAACCTACATTCCCTCGGCCTTGCGTGCGACAGTCTCGACAATATTTTGTCTCAGGGCAGGCTTCTTTCTGATGTGGCGACTCAAGTTCTCCGAACCGTTGATGCGCGCTTCGAGATAGCCCTCGATGGCCTGTTTGCTGGCATGGATCTCCAAGCGTGGATCCGTCGCAAACTTCAGCTCGATTGCTGGTAAATCTCTGGAAGTGACCAGAAGCTGGACTTTGTGCGGCAGTCCTTTGAGTTGGTCGAGAAGCTTGTCTCGGACGTCATCAATCTCGCGATGGGGACACTCGTCGAGCCCATCGACAACGATATAGACTTTGGAAAAGCCACCGACAACCATTTGAAGGAACATGGAATATTCTGCAAAGCTCAGATGAATGCCTTTTGGGCTGTAGCGATTGTAAAGCTCGGTCAGCTTGTTAGTGACATGTAAGCTTTGCACATAAAGCTGGTGCAAGATGCTCGCAATGAAGTTGGTAACTGTGAGTAGCGCGTTGCTGTAGTCACAATATATGTACGCGGTTCCGATGCCAGGCTGTTGAAATTTCGTCTCGAGGTGGTTGATAACGAACGATCTGAGGCATATAGGAGTTAGGTGAGCGATCGCAATGCACGTGGTGACTACCTACGATAGAACAGTCTTTCCGACACCAGCTAATGTCTGTCAGTCTAGATAAACTAAACGATCATCTGTGAACGGGGTTTCATACGCTGTCCTGGGCACCACAGTATCCTGTCAGTGCTGGAAAGCCAGTTTCTGAAACTTTGGGTGCCCTGCAGCCATTCCCATGTCCCATCTTGCCGGCTGTCCAATTCGAAAATGTCACGTTGTCTTCTCTCAAATGTGTCGAGCAATGGAGAAAGCCACTTGTAAAGCCCCTGGAGGTATTCAGCTGCAAACGATGATGTGCCAAATCAACAATTGTTTCTTGAGACCGAAATCTTGAGTGGTAGTACTTACCACCATAGACGGACTCTAGCGTGTCGATTTTGGCGTCAAGGTTTGCCAAAGATGTTCGAATGTTTCGGATTCCTGAATTCGTTTTATCCACTCCAGCCGACAGAGCTGTGAGCTGTCCAGAAACGACGTCAAATCTGTGGAGGGAGATATTGCTAAGACGCTTTTAATACTCTGGAAAGTCTCGTCACTGCGACTTTGAAGGGACATGAAAGATGCTCACATGTCAAGGACCGTCAGAGCCAAATGTAGGTTGTCTCGCAGATCTCCAACAATCTCCTGCAGCTTGACCAAGGTACTTTTCTTGAAGGGATATAAAATCCTCCAAGCTTGAGACCGAAAACTCTCGCCAACGACATCGGCCAACTGGTGACGTTGGATCTTATGGAGCTTTTTCTGCAAGTTGGTGATTCCGTCTTGGCAGAGGGCAATACTGTCTTGGACCTTGGCGAGAATCCCTGTTTGGAGGTCTCTGTTCTCGAGCGTTGACTTGATGAGCAGGAAGACTTTGGTGAGATCCTCTATAGAGGTGTAGGTTGTCATAACTTCACTCTCGGCGTCTTTCCAGGTCCCGTAGTAGTTCAGCAAGCCTTGGCAAAGCTGGATCCCTAGAGACACAAGCCCGGCTGTACCAGACGCAATTCCAAGTGCTTCTGCCATATTGAGGGAGGTAAGGGGAGTTGAGCTAGCTGGTTTGTCCAAGGAGACGAATAGAAAATATGCATGAATTGCTCTCGCGTAAATTTAACCAAACACCATGCGCGACATGGTAGTTTTGGGACTCAATAATGAGTGGCAGGACACTGTTGCAGGGTAGCTTGGCGGACTTTGAGGCGAGGAGAAGTTGAACTGAACTCAAACTCGAAGCTTTCTGCGACAAGAACGAAGGAAAGAAAATGGTGGGGTGTAGGGGTTACCTTGCGGAAGGAAAAGCGGGGTCGATGTCAAGGGCCGTATGCGGAGAGCGGGGTGCAGTCGTGGAAGCCGCTGTATCCGCTATACCATTTACGGCTGTCGCTAAAGCTGCATCCAACATTGACCTCATGTAATTGATTGCACGGTGTCGATCAGCGGCCGGCGATAAGATAAGCCTATCTAAGCGCGCTTGGAGCAAGGCGCCCACTAGAGCGACGGACCCAGCACCTACTAGATGAGCGAGTCTGCGCAGATTACGGAGTCGGGGAAAAAGGGCTTACGGCTTGACATTGGGTCACGTGCAAGGTGTGTTTTGCGGGGCTTTCTATAATTCTAGGAAAGTCAACAACGCCAGGGCGTGGTTGAACAACACCACTCTTGCAGCCACAGCGGCCAACATAGGCCTTGTCTCGTGACCGTGACTACCTTGGCTCTCTGAGCATAGCAAGACGAGCAAGCTACCAAGTTTTGGGGAGTCAATTGGCACCGTGGGTTGCGCTCGCGGTGTTGCCAGCGCGTGCAAGCACCCGCGTTGCCCGGCCCAGAGATCCACGAAGCGAACATCTACCCTACGACCAATACGCCCAGACGAAAGCGGCTGCAGCGCCCTTTTGCTGTGAGCGGAGCAGGGTGTGTGGTTTTGCCTTGTGTTCAGTATCTCAGTTCAAGGGTAAGATTTACCTACTTTCGTGGTGAAGAAGAGAGGAATGGAAACCTAATGGGGGACGTAAACTGGGTTTTATGTGATTTTATGGGGGAAGGAAGATGAATGAAAAGGAGTTAGGTTGGGCGGGGGGCGGTTCCCAGTTTGGGCTACCTATATCCCAAAACCTAGGACCTTGCGAAAAGTTGCTATTCGAACCGCATGGTACTGCCTACTCGTCTAAACCATGTTCAGCGATTTCTCTGATCATTTCCTGAGCAGCGCCTGAGTAGCGCCTGAGTAGCGTCTGAGCAAGGTGGCTAGGGGTGGTGCGGGTGACTGGGGTTGGTGAGGGCAACTTTAGGGTAAAACAACATTGAATGACAGCGCTGGCCCAGATCCCCTCTCACCTGTTGACAAGATTGCAAAGTAAAAAACACTCACACCATGACAATTTTGCCGGCACCAGCTGGATTGGGCTTGTCAGCCAAAAGTGTCCAGAGCATGTGAGCGAGCTGAAAAGAGACTTGCCATCCCCAGGACACCAGACGGTCGAGGTCTGATCGATATTGAGCCATTTTTAGAAGGTTCAAGTATCTTCCCTCGGCGTCTTCATTTCCACCAGACTCACATACAGAACACCGCAAGACGGTGAGTTTTATGCGAAATTTACAAGGGCAGCATTCATCTACTGGGATTACAAGATCCTTTAGGGGAGTAGGCAAAAACTCAACCTTAGGAAAGGGTGGTGCTCTATGATTCATCCAGATCCTTACAACCCGTCCGGCGGAGAGAGAAAGCTATGCAGTGAAGCTCGATGCATGAGCTACCTGCTTGTGGGCCTGCCACACCTTCCGATGTCAAGGAGTGCGACTGGAGCCTCCGACGACTTTGTCGCCTGCCCTATTTCTACTAAGAACCTTGACTCCATTATACGAGCACAGCGCCTTGGGTTGCCCTACGGTTGAAATGAGTTTCAAACTGCTTCATGTATGTTCTCTGGCGAAGCTAGAGAGCATCTTTTTATAGTTGTAAGGGGTGGCAATCTGGGTGGTAACTATGCCCCATACTGAACTTGCCGCGGTAGTCCAGCTCCCATAACCACACCTTTCTTTGTAGGATAAAATCTTACTCATCAAACTGTTTGGCTAGCGTCTACGGGCCCGTATTTAGGGTGTAGGTGATGGAGCAATAGGTTTTCTATGTCTTGTGGTCAACTCTTGGACAATGCTAACCACATTTGACACAAGGGGGAAGAAAGAAAAAGTCAATTCAGGAAGACGCCGTTGCACCCCATTCAAGCGGCCCAGTTGTACCTGAGGCTCCAGAATGACCCTCGCAGCCGCCAAGATTTTAGATAACATCGCATGTCCCACACAAATCTGCTCGGCAAATCACTGTGAGTCTGCCCACCCCACCTACATCGTCTTCCCGGCTCCCATTTCGGCCCTTACCAATGTAGGTAGGCCCTCTTTCGCACTAGTAAGACTATTTCGGGACCGAGGTATACACCTATTGCCACAAAATTCCCAGTGTCTGAGCAGGCTCTAGGGAAAGCCTCGTCGCTGTCCTTAGCCAAACTCGTCGGCGCTCGGATGTTGTCCTCCAATGGCTGGATGCCAGCGTGATCAAACTAATGCATCTGAAATACACCCGCAGCAAGGAAAACTAGATGGGAACATAACTCCTTTTGCTCCACACCTCGGGTAAACGCGATGCCCAACCTCAGAGATATCGTTGGGGCAGAAAGGGGACTTTTATAGCATATCCAAGCATGCCCCTGGCCATCTTCAACTTTCAGCCCCTGTTTGCCGCCCAAATGCAGCTGGACATTAAACAAGGCAAAAGAGGGCTTAGGAACACCAAACTTGGGTGCCTCCACACCCCAAGAACGGGCAATAGATGAAATGGATAGAACGATACGCTGAGGGGAACTGTTGGCCAAGGCCTCCAAAAAAAAAAAACATTACACTCTTCAATGCTATCGAGGCTGACAACACACTTAGATGGGGTAAGAAAAATAATAGCATTCAACCTCTTCTCCCATTTTCTTCGAGAGAGGGGAGGGGAGAGAGGCCGGGGGGCGGGGGGAGGGACCTTCCCTCGCTTATGGCAAAAGTGGCTGAGAACACCTAATAGGGGCGGGTGTCATCACGACCTGCGCCGTAAGCTAGACACCAGCGGGCTGGTCGTGTCTTCCCAGCGTGGGGTCACCGCCGTGTCCAAGGTTGCTGGTTTCGACATTCACCACAGCAGGTCGCAATACCATAGCAACTTGGAAGCTGCCGTCGGATCACGGGAGCAACCCTCCTTCGTCTGTGGGCTGCGTGAAGCCTTGGAGCCCGTGGCCGACCTCCCGTTCCTCGGCTGGATCGGCCACAAGCAGGTCGGAATGGTGGCGGGGTCCGTCGGTTAGGGCCCAACCGCTCCACACGCCCTCCTGGTCGGCAAATCGAGTAGCGATGTCCTCGACTGACGGGCCCGCTAACCGGCTCTCCTCCTTCCACTCTCCCCCGGCAGCCCCGTGGGATTCCTCCTCCTCCTTAGGGCCGTAGGCGTCCCTCAGTTGCTGCGCGTACAGTCCCGCCGCCACGAGCTCCCGCTCGAGTTCACGCACCTCCGCCACGGTCCCCCTATCCGAAAGCAGGAGCTCGACAGCGCGCTGGTACAGCTGCCGCTCCCCAGATTCCGCCCAGTCGCGGCTGGCGATTTCTCGAGGCTCCTCTCCCGTCGTCTCGTTCACAGTGGAGGTGGGTGATCCCTCGTAGACCAAATCGTGCCCCTCCATAAGTGGGATGATCAGGTTGCTCTCGTTGGCAAGCGGCAGATTTTCAAGGAAGCTCACCAGAAGGCCCCGATCCCACCCCTCACGGCTGAGAGTCAGGATGAAGGAATCGAGGAGACGGTCGAGGCGGGAGCGATGGGCCGATGCGTGCACGTTTCCCACCAGCTCGAGAGCGGGGGGGATAGCGGTTTCGGCCGCATCGCCGAATTCTGCCGTGGTCGAGCTTGGGCTCCCTGGCTCCTCATCAGGGGAATGAGCATGCTGAGAGGGGATCGAGGATAAAGCGAGGAGCGCTTTGGCGCTGAGGGTCGGGGCAGACTCCATGATGGCTGTGGGTCGGGCGGGTTGGGTGCTGGGTTCTGATGCCTAGTTTTCGTCAGGGGGTTTTGCTGATTTTCTCTCTCTCCCTCTTGAATTTTGTGTTGAAGACAGACCCACTCCTATCGCCAGGTCGAGACATTGATATAGCAAACATTGTGCCGCCAGCTAGCCAGCCACGAACAAGCAAAACTTGTTCACACCGGGTTGACGCCGAGTATTGCCATGGGCGCTTCGATCCGCGATGTGATGGGCAAACAACTGAACGCGCAGCAAGCAGCTGTGCGATGAAGCCCGGAGCAGCAGAGCTCCGCCGACCGCAGTCTCTCCCCACCATCCGACGCCGCTCGTCGCTCCTTGCTCGGGACGCTCATCCGTTGGCCGCCTACAAATGGGGTGCCTGGGCGACGCACGATGTGATCGGACGGTCGGGGTGGCGTCCTTTGGCAGTATGAAAACTAAGACATTTGGGGAGTACGAGTGAGACAGCTCAAAAAGGTGTGGTCACTGAATTGTCCGCCGCCAATTTTGTTCTGGTCACCGGTTCTGCCACATGATTGCGGGGCTGCGCGACCCCGCCTTGGGTCGGGGTGTACCTTCGCTTTCTTATTCGCTGTGTTGCAACCCCCTATTGGCCATGCAAGCCATGCAAGCCATCGGTGAGTGAGCCCGCGCCCAGCATGTGATTCGACAGCGAGTGAGATCGATGAGATTGTGTGTTTGACGGGTACCCTCGGCGTAGAGCGCTGCGCTATTACTGGCCTTGCACGCCGAGGGCGGAGAGCAGGCTGAGTGGGCCGGACGCGGTTTGCTCTCGCAGAAGAGATCTCACGAATCCTACTGATGCTGAAGTTATCATGGCATTTAGCTTTAGCCTCTCGGGTCAGGGTGCCTGGCGCGGCTGGCGTATCGATTTGCCTTTCTCCTTCGCAATCCACTACCTACCTACCTACCCACGCACCATTCTACATGCTCTCACACGGCTGTTTCGAAACGAGTTAGCACCAGGCGGCAAACTTCTGTGGCGAAAGATCGACAGCAAGCGCTAAAAGTCGTTTTGGAACTAATCGAGGCAAGGTCGCCGGGGAAAGAGGGGCCGGGATATTCTGCCACAATGGTCATGCCCGAAGTCCAAGTAAACGCCTCCCAGTGAGTTTCGTAAAAACCGTGACGTAACTGAACACTGATGCGGCCACGCGCCAGGTTCATGATGCGTAGCATCCCAGCGAGTTCACTGCCTTGCCCGCGATGTGCGTAGAAACCTCCGTTGCCAGAAACATTGGTTGCGTTCAAGAGAAGCCTAGTGAATTATATTCATATAATCTCCTCCACCATTGTTAGCGGTGTTATTCTTGACATCTTCGTCCATGAGGATGCCGCTTTTTTCCTTCTTTTCGCCCTGAGGTCAAGGAGCGGCACCCTCCTGGACCAAGAAGCGAACAGGCGGTATAGTTACTAGGATCCCCTGTAATGTGTTTGAGTCAAGAGAAGAGAAAAGGGGGGTCGCGCACGCTAGCGGGCTCACCCCATCGGCTAGCTGAGGCTGAACCATAGCCGTCCGACGCCGAAACCGGCGTCGCTGCCATCGGTCCGTCCTTGTTTCTAGGGGCGGCGTAGCGCCCGGCTGGATTAAAGCTCAAAATTTTGTCACGAAACGCATTGACGAGGTGCGTTAGCAACGTGAGGGCTGTCTGCTTCATCGATCATCGTTGCATTTTATAAAGCTGCATGCCAAAGTGGATGTGTCGTTGCCGAACTCAACGGGTTACATCGCGCTGTGATACGGGAATTGATCCGGTGCAATAGGGATGATTCTAGTCATCTGTGTCAAGCTAACGTACATCTTCCTGTCCAAGCTCCGGGTACGGTTTGACCGGTGTGACCTGCAAGAGGCTGTCGCTAGCCAAGGACGCCTGTTTTCGATGTTCAACCTTTCAAAATAATATAGAGGAGTTTGCAATGTGTCTAGGATCGCCATCGGTATGAGCGTCGTTGCCGATGTGTCAGATCTTGACTTCTTTTCCTCGAGACCGTGGGCTCGGGCATGGAGCTATCTTTTTGACCCAAGCCTCTACCAAACGAATCCATATTCATTGGATCACCGAAGGGCGCCACAGATGGTGAGACGACCGGCGGCTAGTCTTGGGCAACGGGATTAATCCGACTGGTTCCTTTACTGGGCATACTGAGCAACTCGTCCAATTCCTTGGTTTTTGTCAAAGACGCCCCGCTTACCATCCTGGTGACTTGTCGATGGACGTGCGGCGGAGGAAGAATACCGAATCACCCGGCAGAGGCATTGAGCAGGGGCTTCCTCCTCGCACTCAGTCGGGACGTCGGCCATTCCCACTTTCGATCCAGTCATCCTGTGAGCCTTTCTCAATTGGTTGGACCATGATTTGGCCCGGAACCTCCGGGTGCATTCTAGCTCATCCTGGATTGATCTTTTGGACCTCTTACCATTTTGGGGGGTCGAGCGGCGCAGCAGCATGCTTTCAAGAATCGGCCTCGCCCGAAAACCTACCCATATTTGCTCAGCGCCGTAACTTCGCAATGGCTCGGACTTATGATACCAAGTTTTACATGGTGTATGCCAGGGATATCTCACCACTGAGTCCCGGCAGCTGCATTTCCAGATCCTTGTCTATCCGCCTCCATCCTGGCATAAAATCCTATCTTACTCAGTTACGGCCTCCGACATTATGCCGAAACAAGGGCTCTTTCCTGGAGTTCTAATCTCTTAGGGACTCCGTCATAGCTATGGGAGATATATAAGTTGCAAGCGTGGTGGCGGATTGCAACGGCTTCAGTCTTCCTCAAGCATCACCATTTGCAATCTCTACTCATCTTTCTCGTTATACTCAACTCATTCGCGAACAGGCCACCCCCCTTGAAACGTTGCCTAACATGCGCTTTACCATCGCCCTAGCCTTCTCCTTCGCCAGCACCGCTCTCCATGCCACCGGAGCCGGAGCACTCGCTGTGCGTCAGCAGTGCACCGTCGACTGCGCCTGCTTAGACCAGAATCGGAACAGGTTCTGGGAAGCCACGGAGCGCTGCTGCCGTCCTAATGGCGGCGTGCCGGACACGCCGGTATGGTCCCACCCACTCATCTCCCAGTTTCTCCGCTTTGCTCAGAGCCGGAAAATGGTAAATTGCTAATATGCCTGAGAAAAATCTCTAGCCTGGCGAGTACTGCCGCGGCATTCCCTTTGAAACGGCCGAGACAGGATTTGGCGGCTGCTGCGGTGGCGGTCTGTTTGAATGCCGTCAGCAGATTTGTTCTTAGTGGGCTCGGGGAAAGCTGCAAGTGCCTGAGATCAATCGGTTCAACCAACCAATATCGACATCCGCATTCTTTTTTGTTTTCTTACTGCGAGTAGAGCATCTCGAGTTTCGGGTTAAATAAATACTGGATGGAGCACTCTGTCCAGCTCTCTGACTGTGGCGTGATATCTGTGACAAGCGAGAAGAGAGCCAGCTGTTGAGAGGCTTATTAGCAGGGGACAAAAAATGATGGGTTTCGATAGATTCAGCGTACAGTCAATCTTCACCTGGGATACACTGATATTGCACTTATCGATAGGTACGCAAAA
>Ga0247760_1001043_pt1 | contig 27780 bp, 18 predicted proteins | sample UWRJL171409R4_FD_179936 | JGI IMG/M metagenome (GOLD analysis project Ga0247760, IMG submission 179936) | Plant litter microbial communities from Arlington Agricultural Research Station in Wisconsin, United States - UWRJ-L171-409R-4 | ecosystem: Environmental > Terrestrial > Plant litter >... | reverse complement strand
CCCCCACATCCCCCCCCCCCCCCCCCCCCCGCTTCAAGATAGCACAGAGAGACCAGCGTGGAGTCCAACACAATCTTTGCCGTGTCGGCAAGCACCGGCTGCGTTGTATGGCCATACCAACTAGGCTTCCTGGTTTCGCATACCACCCAAGCCCAGACCCGGACCGGCATCCTATCAGGTCGCAAGAGCATAGCCGCACGGCAGCGATAAGATACGCAGCGATTGGTCTGTCGTCATTTGCATCCCGCGTGGAGACCAGCTGGTTGTGAGGGGGCGGACCCCGAATTGGCTGGTCACCTCTGCGATTGCATCACAAGGAAGCTATCAGTCCCATTGATGCCGCCGTGCAGCTTCCCCTCCACTTGACTACATTGCACCAGTCCATACGACTTGGCAGTTGCATGGTCATGCATCCACCGCGCACTATCTCTGGCACCTGGGAGCTCGAGACTGGCCGGAACTAGGGGCGGCGGGGCCAATTAAGCCCGACTGGTGTCTGCACTCGGTCGCTGCTCTACCATTAGCACATTGCAAGTGGCTCACGGGCTATCGGTTGTTTGCGGTCACATCTGCACAGGTGTTTGAGCAACGAGTCAGGGGCAGAGCTCGCTACTGACGGAGTCGCTGCATACCTCTTGCTTGTCGTATCTTGCTTGGGCATGCTTCTGCCGAGGCAGTCGCGGTGCAGCGCCCTCTGAATCTGGCTTCCAAACGAAGGATCCCACACAGGGAGTCGACCAGGCCGCCTCTCTTTAAACCCGGGTAGTTGGGGATATTGTGCTTTTATTTTCAGATTCTCGTGGCTGCCTGACCGGATGCTAACCAGTTGCTCTCTCAACAGTCTCCCGTGAGCTGAGCGGCGTTGCTGCCCCTTTCCCGCATCACCTGCGTCACATCCGAGCTCGACCGTTACCCAGTCCCGTTTCGACCTTTGGCGATACCTAGCTGGGAACTTGACAAGCAAAGCTTGCCTAGCATGGGCTTGATTGAGGACTTCGATGACCGAAACACACAACTTGAGGCTGAGTCACACCCGTACCATCCCTATGAATACCAAACAGAGGGAAACACCTCGTGGGCTGGTGCCCTCCCGGTGAAACAGTACGTTTGATGTTTCAAATCGATTCTTGGTGATTGCCACTAACTCAGTTGCTTCAGGGGTCTGTACGATCCTGACCTTGAAAAAGATGCCTGCGGTGTGGGCTTTGCTTGGTAACCCCCCCTGCTTTGTGATTAGCTCGCAAGCATCATACTAACAAGCAGCGCAGTCACATTAAGGGCAAGCCTAGCCATAAAATCGTTAGCGATGGTAAGCATCTCTTCCAAGTGCCTTGGGGCCTCAAATCTGACCAACGCAGCACGAAACTTGTTGTGTAACATGACCCATCGTGGTGCCGTGGGGTCGGACGCACGTGATGGTGATGGTGCAGGTGTTATGACCTCCATCCCTCATAAATTCTTCATCAAGAACTTTGAACGGGAGGTTGGAATCAAGCTGCCGCCCCCAGGCCAATATGCTGTGGGAAATCTGTTCTTCAAGCCTGACCCGGAGACTTTGGAGGAGTCGAAGCGGCAATTGGAAGACATTGCCGAGTCCTTAGGCTTGAGGGTTTTGGGATGGCGAGAGCCTCCTGTGGACTCGACACTGCTTGGGCCTGCTGCCGCCTCTAGAGAGCCTACGATTCTGCAGCCCTTTGTTGTCCTGCAGTCTGCGTATGACTCGGGCAATGCCCCTGAGGTCACGGACCCCGAGAAGTTTGATGAGAGGCTGTTTGAGAGGCAGCTTTATGTCCTCCGGAAGCGTGCTACGCATACCATCGGCCTCCAGAACTGGTTCTATCTCTGTTCCCTTTCCAACAAGAACATTGTCTACAAGGGGCAGCTGGCGCCCGTTCAAGTATACCAATATTACCACGACTTGGTGAACGCTGATTACGAGGCTCACTTTGCCCTGGTGCACTCCCGGTTCTCGACCAACACCTTCCCTTCGTGGGATCGTGCTCAGCCTTTGCGATGGGCGGCACACAATGGTAAGAGATAGCGCACCCACGCACCGCCTCCTTGGTCGCTGACCTAAACACTAGGCGAAATCAATACGCTCCGTGGCAATAAGAACTGGATGCGTGCCCGCGAAGGTGTGATGCAGTCTGACATCTTCGGCGACGAACTTGAGATGCTTTACCCCATTGTGGAGGATGGCGGATCCGACTCTGCTGCGTTTGACAACGTGCTCGAGCTTCTTACCATCAATGGTGTCCTTTCTCTCCCAGAAGCCGTCATGCTGATGGTTCCTGAGGCTTGGCAAGGAAACACGCTGATGGACCCCAAGAAAGCAGCATTCTACGAATGGGCTGCCTGTCAGATGGAGCCCTGGGATGGTCCTGCTCTGTTCACTTTTGCTGATGGACGGTTCTGTGGTGCCAACCTCGACCGCAACGGTCTCAGACCCTGCCGATTCTACGTCATGGATGATGACCGCATCATCTGTGCTTCCGAGGTCGGAACCATCGCTGTTGAGCCCGAGAAGGTCATCCAAAAGGGCCGCCTTCAGCCTGGTCGCATGTTGCTTGTCGACACTCAGGCTGGCCGCATCATTGATGACTCGGAGCTGAAGGCTGCCGTCTCTAGCCGCCAGGACTTCCGCGCGTGGCTCGACAAGGAACTGATCACCATGCCCCATGTCCTCGAGAAGGTTTCGAAGCACCAGAGCCTGGAACTCGCTGCTAAGCTTGATGCCTCGAAGCTACATGATGACCCCCTCCTGCACGCGTTCGGTTACACCTTTGAGCAAATTAGCCTGCTACTCGCTCCTATGGCCTCTGATGAGAAGGAGGCGCTCGGCTCCATGGGTAATGATGCCCCCCTGGCCTGTCTTTCACCGGCTCCCAAGCTTCTTTACGAGTATTTCCGCCAGCTCTTCGCCCAGGTCACCAACCCACCCATTGATCCTATCAGAGAGTCGATCGTCATGTCGCTAGAATGCTACGTCGGACCCCAAGGAAACCTACTCGAGATGGATGCCTCGCAGTGCGGAAGGCTTCTTCTGCCGAGCCCTATTTTGTCTATCCCGGAATTCAACGCCTTGAAGAACATGTCGACCATCCACCCTGAGTGGACGGTGAAGATCATTGACATTACCTTCCCCAAAAGCGAAGGCGCTGAGGGTTACATCAGGCACCTCGACTACATCTGCGATCAAGCCACTGCTGCCATTGAGGCGAGGGACCGCGTCATCGTGCTCTCAGACCGCAACACCTCTAAAGATCGGGTTGCCGTGTCAGCCCTGCTTGCTTCGGGCATGGTGCACCACCACCTCGTCAGTAACAAATGGCGTGCCATGGCTGCCATTGTTGTCGAGACTGCCGAAGCGCGTGAGGTCCATCACATGTGCGTACTTTTGGGTTATGGCGCTGATGCGGTCAACCCCTACCTCGCCATGGAATGCATCCTCAAGCTCAACAAAGAAAAGCTCATTAAGAGGAAGCTGTCAGATGATGAGCTGATCGCCAACTACAAGCACTCTTGCGATGGTGGCATCCTCAAGGTCATGAGCAAGATGGGTATATCTACTCTGGCCAGCTACAAGGGTGCTCAGATCTTTGAGGCTCTAGGTGTGGATGATACCGTGGTTGACCGCTGCTTCAGGGGCACAGCCTCTCGCATCAAGGGTGTCACCTTCGAGCTCATCGCCGAAGATGCTTTCCGCTTCCACGAGCGAGGTTTCCCCTCCCGGTACACGGTCAGTACGAGAGGACTTCCCGAATCTGGCGAGTATCACTGGCGTGATGGTGGTGAGGCTCACATCAACGACCCGACCTCGATTGCGAACATTCAAGATGCTGTCAGAACCAAGAATGATAAGTCTTATGAGGCCTACTCGCGCTCCGAGTATGAGCAAATTAAGGCCTGTACCCTTCGTGGGATGCTGGACTTCAAGTTCGAGGAGCGCACGCCTGTTCCCATCGACCAGGTCGAGCCCTGGACCGAGATTGTGCGCCGTTTCTGCACAGGAGCCATGTCGTACGGTTCCATTTCCATGGAGTCTCACTCAACACTTGCCGTTGCCATGAACAGACTTGGCGGCAAGTCCAACACTGGTGAAGGTGGTGAAGATCCGGAGCGTTCGCAGAGACTTCCCAACGGTGATACTATGCGGTCTGCTATCAAGCAGGTCGCGTCAGGCCGTTTCGGCGTCACTTCTGCCTATCTGGCCGACTCAGACGAGCTCCAGATCAAGATGGCGCAGGGCGCTAAGCCTGGTGAGGGCGGTGAGCTCCCTGGACACAAGGTGTCCAAGTCGATCGCCCGTACGCGTCACTCCACGCCGGGTGTCGGACTGATCTCCCCTCCCCCGCACCACGATATCTACTCGATCGAGGATTTGAAGCAACTCATTTACGACCTTAAGTGCTCCAGTCCGCGATCACGTGTCTCTGTGAAGCTCGTTTCTGAGACCGGTGTGGGTATTGTCGCCTCCGGCGTCGCGAAAGCCAAGGCCGACCACATTTTGATCTCCGGCCATGACGGTGGTACTGGTGCTTCCCGCTGGACCGGTATCAAGTACGCCGGTCTCCCTTGGGAGCTCGGCCTTGCCGAGACCCACCAGACTCTGGTGTTAAATGACCTCCGTGGTCGTGTCGTTGTCCAGACCGATGGTCAACTCCGTACTGGCCGAGATGTTGCCATTGCCTGTCTCCTCGGAGCCGAAGAATGGGGGTTTGCCACCACCCCCTTGATCGCCATGGGCTGTATTATGATGCGCAAATGCCACGTATTACTACCGTTTCCCCCTTGATTGAATTCTGCTAACGTTTTGACAGTTGAATACCTGCCCTGTCGGTATTGCCACTCAGGATCCGGAGCTCCGCAAGAAGTTTACCGGCACCCCGGAGCACGTAATCAACTTCTTTTATTACGTTGCTAACGAGCTCCGCGCCATCATGGCCAAGCTTGGTTTCCGGACTGTTAATGAGATGATCGGTCATGTTGAGGTCCTCAAGATCCGTGAGGATTTGCGAACGACCAAAACGGCGAACATCGATCTGTCTCTGATCCTGACTCCGGCCCACAAGCTCCGCCCTGGCGTTGCAACCTTCAACGTCCGCAAGCAGGACCACCGCCTCTACGTCCGCCTTGATAACAAACTCATCTCTGAGGCCGAGTTGACTCTGGACAAGGGCCTACCGTCTCGGATTGAGTGCGACATTGTCAACACCGATCGTGCTATGGGTACCTCGCTCTCTTACCATATTTCCAAGCGCTACGGCGAGGACGGCCTACCCATGGACACTGTTCACGTCAACATCAAGGGCTCGGCTGGCCAATCGTTTGGTGCTTTCCTTGCTCCTGGTGTAACGCTCGAGTTGGAGGGCGACGCCAACGACTATGTCGGGAAGGGCCTGTCAGGTGGCCGGCTTATCATCTACCCGCCCCGTTCGGCCGTTTTCAAGGCCGAGGAGAACATATTGATTGGAAACGTCTGTCTGTACGGCGCTACCAGCGGAACTTGCTTCTTCCGTGGTGTTGCGGCCGAGCGGTTCGCAGTTCGCAACTCTGGCGCAACCGCCGTTGTCGAGGGTGTTGGCGACCACGGCTGCGAGTACATGACGGGCGGCCGTATTCTCGTCCTTGGCAGTACTGGCCGCAACTTTGCGGCCGGGATGTCTGGTGGCATCGCCTACGTTCTTGATATCCACCAAGATTTCATGTCTAAATTGAACATGGAGATGGTCGAGGCTGGCTCGCTCGAGGACAAGGACGAGATTTCCTTTGTCCGCGGCCTCATCGAGGATCATCATCACTACACTGGCTCTGAGCTTGCGGCTCGCATCTTAGTTGACTTCAACCGCGCTCTGCCCCGCTTTATCAAAGTCCTTCCCGTTGACTACAAGCGTGTCCTGCAAGAGGAGGCCGCGAAGGCGGCTGAGGCCAAGCGCGCCGAGTATAACCTTCCAGTCGTTTCCGGCGTCGCCTCTAAGACGGAGCAGAAGGCTACCAAGCTCCAGGATATCGAGGAGACGGTTGGCGACAATGCAGCTGATAAGAAGAAGGCTCTTGTCCTCGACAAGACCAAAGGGTTCATGAAGTACCAGCGCCGTTCCGAAAAGTACCGCAACGCCACGACCCGAACAAAGGATTGGGCGGAGATCTCATCAAGGCTTGATGAGGATGAGCTCAAGTACCAGTCGGCTCGCTGCATGGACTGTGGTGTTCCCTTCTGTCAATCTGATACGGGATGCCCGATTTCTAACATCATTCCCAAGTGGAATGAGCTTGTGTTCCAGTAAGTTTTCTAGCCATTTTTCAGAGATTTTCGAAGCCTAACACATCTGGCCCAACAGGAATCAATGGCGTGATGCTCTCGACAGGCTGCTCATGACGAACAACTTCCCTGAGTTCACTGGACGTGTCTGTCCTGCCCCTTGCGAGGGTGCCTGCGTCCTTGGCATCAACGAAGACCCCGTCGGAATTAAATCTATTGAGTGCGCCATCATTGACAGGGGGTTCGAGAAGGGCTGGATGGTTCCAACTCCGCCTGCGGTACGGACTGGCAAGAAGATCGCGATCATTGGGTCCGGCCCTGCCGGCCTGGCATGCGCCGACCAACTCAACAAGGCTGGCCACGCCGTCACTGTTTACGAGCGGGCAGACCGGCTCGGTGGTCTCCTCATGTATGGCATCCCCAACATGAAGCTCGACAAGCGTATCGTCAAGCGCCGTACCGATTTCATGGCTGCTGAGGGAATCAACTTCAAGACGGGCGTTGCCGTGGGTGAGGATATCCATCTCATGGACCTCAAGGCTGAGAACGACGCTGTTGTGATTGCCACTGGTGCTACCGTTGCTCGTGACCTACCTATCAAGGGCCGCAACCTCGAGGGTATCCACTTTGCCATGGAGTTCCTGCACAAGAACACCAAGTCTCTCCTTGACTCAGAGCTTGCAGACGGAGCGTATATTTCGGCCAAGGGCAAGAATGTTGTTGTGATTGGTGGTGGAGATACTGGAAACGACTGCATCGGCACCTCAGTGCGTCATGGTGCTAAGTCGGTCATCAACTTTGAATTGTTGCCGCAACCTCCTCCGGAACGTGGCCGCGACAATCCTTGGCCTCAATGGCCCCGCATCTACCGCGTCGACTATGGCCACACCGAGGTGCGGCAGCACATGGGCAAGGACCCTCGTGAGTTCTGCATCATGTCGGAGGACTTTGTCGATGATGGCAATGGAAAAGTCAAGGGAATCAATACGGTTCGTGTTGAGTGGACGAAGTCGCCTAGCGGCGGTTGGGACATGAAGAAGGTTGAGGGCTCTCAGCAATTCTTCCCCGCTGATCTTGTCCTCCTTTCCATGGGTTTCCTTGGCCCGGAGGCCCGGGTTCTCGGCGACGAGATCGAGAAGGATGCTCGCAAAAATGTCAAGACACCAGCTGGCAAGTACAGCACCAATGTTGAGGGTATCTTCGCTGCTGGTGATTGCCGGCGCGGGCAGTCTCTCATTGTCTGGTAGGTTTTGTCGGCCCCATCACTCATACCTGTTCCAGATGTGCTGACAGTTTCAATAGGGGTATCAACGAGGGTCGGCAGGCAGCACGTGAGGTTGATCTGTACCTCGAGCACTGCACTAGTCTGCCGGTGACGGGTGGGATTGTGAAACGCACAGCGCAGGAGGTATTCGCAGCAGCAGCAGCAGAGACGTCGGCTTGAAGGATTCGGCATCGCTGGAAGCACAATGGTATATGGCTGGCATGACGTCTTGACATGATTGAGGTTTTATGGTTCATTGATGGGCGAATAATGGCGTGGTGAAATTCTTGACAAATTCTCTCCGGTTTATGTTCTTTGCGCTGTATATAGTTTGACAACCACATAGCTAAAAGCGAGCCCGTTTTTGTTCTCACTCATAGTTCGGATCCGGCTGACGAAGGTACCCCTTTGTTTTTTTTTTATCTGGGCTGGTTGTGATTAATGTTCGGGATCTTGATATGAAATCTCGATGCCCGATTTTCCCTCATAGTTGCCCATATACTCTCTTGATGCGTATAAGGCATCAGAGGCAGGTAACATGAATGCAGCTTGTCTTTGCACCTTATTACTTCGTAGGATCATTAAGAAAACATATTCTCCTTAATTTTAGCAATGGGCATTATCCTAAAGCAGAAAGTTCCATGACGCTGATCTTTCCGCCCTGTGGTGCAGTGCGGAAAGACTGTGCCTCAACTGTACTGCGATGAGACGGGATCATGGATAGGTAAACGTTTGGAGGAAAAGTGAGCACGTGCTCAACTGATTGGCCAATGGCTATCACAGCGCAGTGACCCCCGGGCCTCCCATGGAGCTATGGTGGGGCTATGACGCCCCTTTGCAACTGGACCGTTGCTGAATCATTCGTTCACTGACCACGCTCCAGTCGTCACCTCATTCTCTTGAGAACCATCTGTACCGGTACGTACCGCCTCTACGGAGTAAGGTTCATCATTATTGGGCTCTAAAAAAGCAGCTCTCTCTCTACTCGGTCCCGAAGCCGCGATTGCGCCTGAGCTAGATCCGACCGTGACCATGCGATTTGGAAAGACGCTGCGACAGTCGATCTATTCCCCGTGGAAAGACAAGTACATCGACTATGGAAAATTAAAGACTATACTGCGTGATGATAGGCCGGACGACGAGGACGAGTCCTGGGCCGAGGAAGACGAGAACCGCTTCTGCGACGAGATTTTCAACGTACAGCTCGAGAAAGTCGCCCGATTTCAAGAGGAACAAGTCAAAAAGCTGCGTACCCGCGTTGACGCTGCATTTGAAAAGCTCAAAGGTCTTTCGGCAACCGAGGATGGCAAGCCGAGGCCGCAAGCCGATGTCGAGACGCAACCACTCAAGGATCTCGAGGCCGAGCTCGACAGTATCACAAATGAGGTCAAGGAGTTACAGAAGTACAGCAGCCTAAACTACACTGGCTTTCTCAAGATCGTGAAGAAGCACGACCGGAAACGCGGTGACCGCTACAAAATACGACCCATGATGCAAGTCAGCTTGTCCAAACGGCCGTTCAACTCGGAGCAGGCATATTCCCCCCTGCTGAACAAGCTCTCTCTTATGTATTTTGCCATCCACCAACAGCTACAAGGAGCCAGTGCGAACGAGGCGTACCCCACGGACCCCGACAGCCAGCCTGAGACCCACAACGGAGAGCGGTACACAGCACATAAGTTTTGGGTACATCCGGATAACCTATTGGAGGTCAAGACGTACATTATGCGGCGGCTCCCTGCGTTGGTGTACAGCCAACAGTCAGCAAAAGAGGCCGATGCCAATGAGGACCCAACGATTACGTCTTTGTACTTTGATAACGCCAAGTTTCAGCTCTATTATAAGAAAGTAGAACGCGAGGGCGAGGCGTCGTCCCTACGCCTGCGGTGGTATGGGCAACTTAGCCAGAGGCCCGACATTGTCCTTGAGCAAAAGATTCTGCATGAGAATGGCAGCAGTGAGGAGCGCAAGTTTGGCATAAAGGAGAAATACATCAAGCCCTTTCTCCACGACGAATACCGGATGGAAAAGTCGGTGCAGAAAATGGAGCGGCAAGGCCAGAGCGCGAAGGATGTCGAGCGGTTCCAGTCAACGGCGGCAACCATCCAAGAGTTTGTGCGAGCTAACAAACTCGAACCCCTACTACGGGCCAACTACGTCCGCACAGCGTTCCAGAAGCCCGGCGATGACCGAGTGCGCATTTCCCTCGACACGGATATTGCGTTCATCCGCGAGGATACGCTCGATAAGAGCAGGCCGTGCCGCGATCCCCAGGACTGGCACCGAGCGGACATTGATGACAGTGACATGACTTACCCATTCAGAAACATCAACCAGAGTGAGGTATCGCGGTTTCCCTACGCTGTGTTGGAGATCAAACTCAAGGAGGACACCGGCGGAAAGCGACCTCTCTGGATCCAGGATCTGATGGCATCGCATCTCGTGCACCCCTCACCGCGTTTCTCCAAGTTTGTACATGGTGTGGCCTCCTTGTTTGAGGACTATGTCAATCGTCTGCCCTTCTGGCTCAGCGACCTTGATATCGACATTCGCAAGGATCCCCAAGCTGCCTTCGAGGAGGAAGAAAAGCGGAAGGCTAGGCGCGCCGGCGACGAACAGATTGTGGGCAGCTTCCTTGGCACTAAGCTCGGCTCATTCAAACCGTCCAAGAGCTCGCCCGTGAGCAAATCGTATCTCGCGGACCGGGTGGCAGCGGAGAGTGCAGCTGCAGCGACGCCGCAGTCGGGCACAGGGGCTGCCCAATCTAGGAGTGATGAGGCTGGGGAAGGTGAACAAGAGGAGACGAGTGACGGGAGGCGGGATTATGGTACCCTATCATCCATTTTCCCCGGCTTCTCCCTTTCTAAATACGCCAAAGCAAAGCGGGAGCGAGAGGCAGCGCGGGCGCTACCAGCGGGAGTCGTAGAGCCGAAAGAGTGGATCAAGAATTCAGGGCCGCTTCAGATCGAGCCCAAGGTCTGGCTGGCCAATGAGCGGACCTTCCTCAAATGGCAACATATCACGATTTTGCTGGGCGGGCTGGCCCTTAGTTTGTTCACGGCGGCGGGCGAAGGCACAGTGGCGGAGTGGATGGCCATTAGCTACATCTCGATCGCCATCTTTGCGGGCTGCTGGGGTTATTACACATTGCATTGGCGGCGTAACATGATTGTACAGCGCAGCGGCAAGGATTTTGACAGCATGATCGGACCGTTGATCATCAGTGGTGCCCTGATGTCGGCTCTAATCTTGAATTTTATATTTGCGGCAAGTCTTGCTCTTGGGACAAACAAGGTACAAAAGCTGACAGATGATTTATTTAGTATCGCACCGCCCTTGGCTACGGGGATTCTGGGGAGAGATGGCGTGCGAACGAAACCCTTGCTGTCACCATGGGAGATCTCTGATGGTCTACTGTAACATTCGGTAGTTTAGATAGGGTTTATGTGTATGACATGGGCCTCGTTTGCATGTGAGTATAGGGATAGGGGATCAAGAATGGACTGCTGCCATGATGCACATGTCGTACAGTGAGATGGCCTGGCATCTGCAGGCAATGGGCGGTGGACTGGACAGACAAGACATATTCAAGGGCCTGTATGTCGGTGAGAAGATGCGTGGCGGCCATTGGGTTGGATGTGTGTGTGGCTTGCGTTTACTGCAGAATGCAGTGCAGCAGCAAAGAGCAACTAGCCGAGGCACAAACCAATGGTCAAACCAATGGTCATGCCGCCTCTCCATATGTTTTATGAAAAATTAATGCGTGAAATAAATTCCTTGGATCACGACCCAACGCGCCTCGGGAAGCAGCTTGGCCATTCTTACGATCTCGAGAGGAGTTATTGCAGGTTCAACAAACCTACATTAGCTCTGTGCGGTTCGTCCGAATTTAAAACGCTAGCTGCGCAGCCACAACACACTCAAGTACTTGGTACCTGCCGTGCATCTCGCATCTCATGACACGCGCTTCCGCGCTGCACCTACCTTGACTAGCCTGCTTATATCGCGGCGACACGACTGAAAAAGCAAAAGGCGATAAAGAATACCCGCACATAGCTAGATACAGATAACGACGAATCGAGCGCAGATGTTTGCAATCCTCCAACCGCCGTCCAAGCGCCATTATAATGAGCAACCCGCAACTTGGGAGAAGACTGAGGCAGGGCTCGCGTGACAGATCGCGGGAGCGGGAACGAGAGCGGGAACGAGAGCAGGATCACGACACAGAAAGGACACCCGATAGACAGGGCGAGCCGAAGAAGAAAAGCGGCGGCTTATGGGGCCTGTTCCGGACGGTGAGCTCAGCGACCAAATCCCGGAAACTGGTTTGTTACCCCTGTCCCTGCCTGATTCTCTGTCATGGAAATTAAGTCGCCGGCTACCTAGGAGAAGGATCAGCCGAGGCGCGCAAGCGATGGCGATGGTCTCCAGCACCGCAGAAAGTCACAGGCGCCAGCACCCCGCCGGAATCTCGACAGCGACCGGCGAAGACCACGGCGTCCGGACCCCGATGTCGCCAAGGGCAAGGGTCGCGAGACTGCAAACGGCCGCACCTACGAGACGGGGCCCCTGACCGAGTGGCCACCATCAGGCATGTCCAGCCAGGAGGAACTGTCACTCGGCCCGGCTATGCAGCTGATATCGCGGGGTGTACCGGCTTTCAAGGGCCACAAGCGCCCAATTCCACATGCCTCAGACCATTACTATGCGCTCTTCGCCTCAGCTGCCGGCAACAAAGGTGACGAGACTGACGCTGCCAACCAGCACAATTCAATGATCCAGCTCATGACGCTACGTCTCGTCGGCTCGGGTCCGGCTACGTATCCGTGGGAGACGCTCGAGCAACCGAGCTACTCGTTCTGCTTCGGCCAACGCCCCGGAACCATCACATTGAATCACTGGGTATCCTTGGCAAGCGTGGTTCCTTCCTCCATCTCACTCCGTGATCCGGGAATTCTGCCGCGCGATATCGATCTCGAGCGCATACTAGAGCGGCTGAAGGAGCTTGAGAAGGGGTTGGAGGACGATGATGAGGACCTGATGTACCGAAATCTCTATCGCCGCTTGCTTCGCGATACGGACAAGTACCTCAGCCCACACCGCACCTTGGATAAACAAATCACCGACTTGATAATGGTCCTGTCCCGGTCTGACTGGATCGACTTCACCAACTCTCGTAACCAGGTCGTGACCAAGTTTATATTCGACACAAATCAGCCAAACGTGCCTATGTTCCTCAAGTTCTTCCACCAGCTCCTACTCAGTGCTGAACTCGACCTCCGCATCAACTCCAAACACCACCTCACTGAAGCCAAAGAGAAACTGTTGGCCCAGATCCCACCCACGATCCAATGGAGCATGGCTGTGGCCCGGCGCTGGCGCGATAACCTACGCATTCAAGAGTACGGCTCGTTGCCAGACCAGCTGCAGCTGCGCTTCAAGCTCAAAAACCGCCAGGTCAAGATGCTGAGGCGATTTGCCCAGATGATGAAGTGGCCGAACCTCGCTGCTACCTTGGCCAACCTCAAACAACGAGATTCCGATGGCACACTCGACCTTGTGAGCTCTCATGCCATGGCCTTCTTTTCGGGCCTAGTTCTGCCCGGCCCGACGTTTCCGTTCCTCATGATGAACTCGCTCATCGACATTGACCCCGACAAGGCCACAGATGACCTTGCACTTCTCACTCATATCCACCCGTACTGCGGTTTCCAGTATCGCAGCAGCTATACCTACTGGACTGCCGTTTCCATCGTCGGCAAGGTTCTCGCTCCAACCTGTCGTGCCGTCGCGGGTTGGGTTGGACCCGCCCGTCCTACGTCAGACCTTGGCCGTTCCCAGATCGCCCGGGTACGCGCCAGGCGGCCGCCGACTCAAAATCGTGCCCTCAACCCTGACGACGTCCGCTCGATGAGCGAGCGTTCCGACCCCCTCGGTCCTCCAACCCAAGTTTTTCCTGTCAAGGAATATTCTCTCGTCAACCCATCATACGACCCATACTATCTTGACGCTGCCCACGATCTCGTTCGCATTGAACTTCTCTCTCTTCGCCCCTGTGCTGTCCCCCCCACCACCGACTCGGGTCCGCGCTGGTTTGATGCCACTGTCCAGTTCGCCATCGACGGAGCCTCGTGGCCTTTCCGCCTTGCCTTTGACGTCAGCTTCATCCAGGCTTGGCCTTGTAGCGATGGACCTCATCCTCTTTTCTTTGATTACATCTTCGAATCCGTTCGCGCTGACGAGCTTATTGACCTCAAGAACTGGAACGGCGTCTACGGCGGCCCTCCCGACGGTCGCAACGCCCGATCCCTCTCCCCCGCTAGCGCCGGCGGGAGTGCGGGTGGCAGTGCAAGCGGGAGTGGTCAGCCTGGAAAGGGCGTGGCGAAAGGGTTTTCCAGCACGGGGAACCTTGCCGGGTCGGGTTTCAAGGATAAAGGCAAGGGTAAGAGTTCTCCTTTACCCAGTGCTGGAGACGATGAAAAAGTGTTGGTTATTGAGGCCTTCGGTGTGTCGGATAACGAGGTGCTCGCGCGTGCGTGGTGTGCACACTGGGGGTTAAGTGCGGTTGTGGCAGATGTAGCCAAGACTTGGTGAGTTTCCTTCTTCCGCCCTCCACCGTCAGACAAAGACCACGAACAAACTAACCAAACTTTCGCAGCATGGCATGCACCATCCGCGAGGCCTACGCCGCTACCATCACGGTCGTCATCCTCGTTGACGATGGTCAAGATGTTGCCGACGACTAGTTCTCTCTTCCAACCATACCCACCACAACCAATAATGCAAGGCAATTTAGCTGTCTGGATGAAAGGGAAACCGCGCGAAGGCATCTTACAAAACGAGACGTGTAAATACGGAGACGTCACATCGAGGGAACGCAAAATCGGAGCAATAGCAGCTACTTCTTTCTCACTTCTTTCCCCCTTCCTTTTCACATCTTTGTAACGAAATGACATCGGACAAGGTTTATGCGAGCACGAATTCCTTTATCTCCTTTTCCTTCTCGGGTTCCGTTTTCTTTTTTGATACCCAGACACTGGGCACCAGATTCCTAAGTGGTGGACGCAAGGGGCAAAGATGTATCAGCAAGGCAGAACAGAGGTGGCATACCTCGGCGCAAGGCGGCAAACAGAAGGGCTGGCTAAGCTAGGAAAGAGGCCTTTTTTTTCTTTGGCACGGTTTTTGGTCATTCCCTTGGCGCTGGACCTGAAAGTTGAATACCCTGAATTATACCCAATGGTTCTCTCTCATCAGTGTGATACTCTTTCATAATTGGTGTGTTGTTTAGGTTGTCCTAGTTTCTTGGATACCGACTATATGAAGTTACACGAAGCATCAGGAATTCCTAAGGCCCCTAATCCCCAGAGGTGTCACTTCCAAAGTCTATATCCGCAATATCATTACACACGGGGAAGTAGTACATATGATATGATACACTAGAGGCATCTATGACCTCGGTTGCTCCTCTGACCCTGAGCTTTCAGGCTGGATTGACAGCTGCTCGACCGCATTCTGCAGCCTCTCTAACTCTGCTACCGTCTTCCCTTTGAGCCGAGCCTCGGCGTTCTTGGCCATGACCTCTCCAATCTTTTCCAGCATATGCTCTGTTAGCACCGGCTGGCCCAGAGCACGCCGTTCGGCCCGGAGCTTCCGGTTGAGCTGCTGCACCGGTAGCAGCATACTCTCAGCGCTCTTCTTACGGCCCTGCTTCACAGCCTCCTCAGCTTCTTTATGCGCGACATACTCGGGCGTGTGTCGTGTCCTGAACTTGCTGTACTTGTTGCGCAGCTCGTCAATCACACCCCCTGGAATAGGTGGCCGTAGCAGCGTGGGCACAAAGGTACGCTCCTCAACGTCCATACGCTTGGTATCAATCGCGTGTTCGATACGCTGCATGGGCTCTATCCTAGGCCAAGGAATCTTGACATTCTCTCCAGGGACGAAACGCTCAAAGGTCCGCAACCGAGTCGGTCGGTCCCAGACAATGTTAATGGGCTTGATCTGGCGGATTATAACATCTCGGGTAACGCCTGTTTCCCGGTTCTTCAGGGGGTAAACAAGCCGTACCGAGGACACAGGCACGGGGGCTTGATAAGGCTCAACTTTGTCCATCTCTGGGGGGCGAATAAAATCGGGGATAGTTTGGTTCACCTATTGCAGGACCCGTAAGAATTTCGCCGCAGAACGCTTCAAACATAAAACCTACCACGATGCCTTCTAGTTCAAGTGTCATAGAGTCCTTGTTGATCTTGTTAATGGTGGTGATCTTGCCTTTGTAGGGTCCGTCCAGAATTACGACGCGATCTTTCGGGGCGAGGCACAAATGCTGAGCACCGCCGGCCCAGGCAGCGCGTGCTTCTCTCTGCTCGTCGGTGAGCGCAATTTGGAGGGAGGCGTGGTCGGCCGATATGCTGCCCCAGTAGTTGCCATACTCGTCGACTTTGCTAATGTCGCGGCGGGGAGCGAGGGGCCCAAGTTCCCAATCTTCGTGACGTCGCTTGATGGCAGCATTGAGTTGGCGGCCGGCCTGTCTTCGAAGGCCGACCATCTGCTCACGCGTGTTGGCTCGTTCGTGGGCGAGGTTGGCCTGTTCTCTCCTTTTGGCCCGCCGCGCAACCTGGCGTTCGGCCATACGCACCCGCCGGAGGATCTTATCCATCGTACTTGATCCTATCGCATAGGTCAGGGGTTAGGGGAGTGTCGTGGTCGGCTGTGTATTTTGTCAATGGCTTCACAGGACTTCGAAGCTCGTCGTCTTCATCGCCATTCAAGCGCCAAAGCACAAAAAGTTGCATGAACTTCCCTGTCAGAAAATTTGTCGGCTGTCAGGTGGTCAGGCACCAGCTGGCAGCAAGTCGAACTGACCCCACACGGTCCTTGGCCCCAGCTCCCGCGTGTTGCCCGCTGTGCTGCGGCAAGGCGTCAAATTCCTGCGTGCAACCAAATGGCATGCGACTCGATTGGGGACTGCAGCAGAGATGATGTCCATGGTGGACGCTACTCAAGATATGGACAGCTGGGCGAGTTGGATCCAAACTCGCTTCTTTTGCAAACGTTTTGGGGGTGCGCTTTCTACGCCGTCACCGCGCGTTGCTCGGGACTCATTGTAACGGAACCCATTCAACCCAATTGGGTAGTTAGACTTCCTGGGCCTCGCTCCAAGGCTGACGAGCATGTACCTCTGCACCACTTTTGTACCGGGGAGAACTTTGGTTGCGTGTCACCGACCCGAGTCCTATCCTCTAGGACTTTCCGGCTCACGCGACACCGATGACCCGACTACGGGGGCTACCACCGTCATGAAGCTCTGCAGCAGCAAACTGGGAAGCAAGCAATCCCACCCGAGGGAAATTTTGGGGTTTGAATCTATACCCCGGATCCGGGGTCGCTGCAAGCTCCGGAGCGGAAACAACAGGTGGTTTGATGTGTTACTTGACAATTGCGACGGCAACTGAGACCAGCCATGCAGAATTGGAAGCCGCCACTCCAGAAATATTCAGGATGGGTCCTGACAGCATTCGCCAAAGGTGCGTCTATCACAAGCAGTAGGCATCAGTCTGCGCTCCGAGTCATAGCTAGCACGGGGGGAAGGTCTCTTCAGAGGGACCACAACAGCTTGCAACCCGAAAACCCGCGTCCTTGTTGGAGGCTGAAGACACTCACATGCCGTCAAGGACCTTCATCCAATACGTAGAATAATCATACTGGTGGGATCCTGGTTCGGGCGATCCAGAGGGCCTCCAATCCGGAATTCAACAGTGACGCGCCACCGACCAATTCTCCTCAGGGGGCCCCACAATCTGTCCACCACCTGGCTCGCCAGATCGACAGCGCCCGCGCTGCCTGCCGCCGTCGGCGTCACAGCCCGTAAAACGGTAATTTCAGACAAGGAGCTCCATCCACTCAACGCCTCTAGGCCTCTTTCCGCACAGCTGCCGCACACTCGCAGGAACATCACAGCAAGCCTGCCAGGACTAGGAGTGCATTGGCGGGAAGCAAAAGTAGACAAACAGCTTGGAAGCAGACACGAAAAGGACTGGTTGGGCTTGTTCCCGTCGTCCCAGCCTGGGTTTGTCACTGCATTGTGGCCTAGAACCCAGACCTGACTGCAGCGCTGCGAGGGAAAGGTTGGCACTGACGCTTGCTCAGCCCAGACCACGGAGAAGCGAACAGTGACTTAAGCAAGCCCCCCGTCTCCTGTCCACTCACAGCGCCCGCTGCGCAAGTCACACTCCTGCTGTTCCCGGCCTCCCCCCAACGCATTGTTGCCCTGTCCTGTCTCTGTCGTCAATTGAAGGCCTGACCTTCTTCTACCCTTTTCCACCACACCACTCTCCACTTCAACCTTCCATCTCCCTCTCCCTTTTCCTTCCATCGTCTGCATCTGCGACGCAGCATCACGCAAACTCTCCGACGTTGCGGCAACGCTTTCCGCTCGCCTTTTTATTGAGTTCGCCAGCATCGATTCCAAAATCTGCACCGTCAACGCCCGTCATCATTTCCCCAGAACTCTCCGCCAGCCTTCCGCTTCTCTTGCTTAGCTCCCCTTTTCGGGCACAGCAACCACCATGTCTGCTGAACTCCGTCGGAAGCTCGTCATCGTCGGCGACGGTGCTTGCGGCAAGACCTGTCTCCTGATGTAGGTTCTCCCTTTCTTGCTGCTCCATCATATCTCGATATCATCGCCCGTCGAAGCTGACTCCATCTCCAGTGTTTTTTCTAAGGGTACCTTCCCTGAGGTGAGTAACCAAAGCTGGCCATGTCAACCGACCGCCTTTTTTCTTGCACAGCGCCGAAACACGTTGATCCCCCAATATCCATACCGCATGATCCGCCTGATTACCCTGGTGACGGCTTTCGTCACTCGCACCTTGTACAACAGCAAAGTCGGCGATGAAACGAGCTCCGCCGACAATTCCTCAACGCTTGTCAAGAGTAGTAGAATTGAAGCGATGTACTGACACGGCTTGCTCTTAGGTCTACGTCCCTACCGTCTTTGAGAACTATGTTGCCGATGTCGAGGTCGATGGCAGACACGTCGAACTCGCACTATGGGATACGGCTGGTCAGGAGGACTACGACCGTCTCCGCCCCCTGTCGTATCCCGACTCGCACGTCGTGCTGATTTGCTTTGCCATCGATTCCCCGGATTCATTGGACAACGTTTCCGAGAAGGTCAGCCCTACTTGCACATTCTATCGGTGCCATGCACAGTGCCTGCATCGGATTGGTCGTGATCAATGCTGACAAACGTGTACTATCAGTGGTACGCCGAGGTCCTCCACTTTTGCCGTGACGTCCCCATACTTCTGGTGGGATGCAAGAAAGATCTTCGCTACGACCAGAAGACCATTGAGGAGCTCCGGAAGACGAGCCAGAAGCCTGTTTCCCCCGAGGAGGTGCGTATCTTTTCGGTTCTCAGATTAGTGTACGACTACTTACTGACGAGGTGGATGACAGGGCGAGGCTCTCAAGAAGAAGATCAACGCGCACAAGTACCTGGAGTGCTCGGCCAAGACCAACGAAGGTGTGCGCGAGGTGTTTGAGAATGCTACACGGGCTGCTCTGCTCAAGAAGTCTAAGCAAAAACGGGGACTTTGCAAGAGCTCTGTCTCGTAAAGGAGTAAGCTCCCGTTCTACCACTGGCATTGCCTCTGGCATGTCAATAAACTCAAAACCACTTGTAATCCAGCTACGGTGTCAATCTGTGCTCTTCCTCGTATCTTCCGGGTGTGAGAGAGAGCAGGATAAACGGTGAAAGAAGGGGGAGGAAAGACGAGTGTACGGGAAAGCGTTCGGGAAACTGGGGGGACCACGTTGCCACACAATACAGAGCGGCGAATGCGAACTATTCCAGAGCAGGGTGGTCGCGTTTGCATTGGTCTTTTTTCGGTCGGGATTTGATCGCCATCGTCTGTTCGTTTTTCTCGTTTTATCTTTGCGCGCCTGTGTGAACCGGGGGCCTTCTCAGTCATATTACACTAAATCCATATCTTCTCTTTCCTCTCTTTATTTCCCACTGGTGTCTTTGGTTGGCGATGATGGGCTTGACATGGATTTAGGCACGTAGAGAAGGGTAATAGATGGGTCGTTCCCTCATTGATGCATTTCCCTCTGCGATACCACTTGGATGAGGGAGCCAAGGTCGTCCCACCCAGCTGCTTGTCACCGTGAATAAGCCAAGAAGGAGTCCGGCTATTGGTACCACTCATAGGGCTGACTGGCAGTCGCCCCCAACCAATATGAAGCTCGATGAAGCAGTTGCAAGTTCTGAGCTAGTGCCGGCTCCCTCTTGCGCTCCTATCCACATGGATGTGCCCTGAGACTATGGGCGGGTTTGGTGTCCGATGAGACTCGATATTCGTACATGTCCACGAACTCTGACATGCTCTTGAGTAGCGTTATTATGCCTGATCACCGAGGTGCTAGGCCGATGAGCTTACCAGCCAAACCAGCGTCATAGCAGCAAACCCGAGGAGCTAACAAGTGGTGCAGTTGTTTAGAATCATGAAGAAGAAAAGAAGAGGGGATACCGGCTGCAGGTTATTCCCAGCGTTGGTCGTAAAGAAGAGAGGGTATCTCGACGTGGGCCTGATTCGAACAGACGCTCCCGAAGGAACAAGATTCCGAGTCTTGCGCATTAGACCACTCTGACACCACGTCCTTGATGTTCAGAGCTGGCAAGGATAGGTAAGAGGCTAGCTGTGCCCCGAGATTCTAAGCCTTCACCAACGTAGACCGCAATGAAGCTACCTAGCATAGCAAGATCGATCACAAAGCTACATAGTATAGGCAGGTGGTTCTCAAGTCGTTCCGCCTTTCTCAGCACTACAGCGGCGGACAAAACGTCGCAGTTATATCGAATCGCCAGGGACAGTATGGAACGGAGAATACAGACTGATCAGCGACATCATATAACTCAACAAGGACGGGCACTGGGCAAGTCAAATATCAAGACCAAACGGTTTGCATTGTACCCATCAATATCGTCTTCAGTCGACATCAGATTCCCGACAGAACTCGGGTTCCCTTATACAGATGTATGATCGAGCGGATGCAGGACCAACAACCCAACGTCGCTCTCAGCTACTTTGCTCAACCTGCCAACCCTATCTCATCCTAGTTGACCCTGCGGGGGTTTTTTTGTTTTTGTTTTTTTACCCCCATTCAGCAAGGGAGTCTGGGCTAGTTGGGGCAACTCTGTTTTCGTGACAGTCAGCGTTCTCCACCCCACTGTAATACTGTCATATAGAGACGAAGGAAACGCAGGCTGATACCAGAGCCAGAAGCAGCAGCAGCACCAAGGTTGGGTCCAGACCCAGAATCAGAGCCAGGACAGAGAAGAATGATATGATTCTAGAGACACAAAGTGGGAGCGCAAGGCAAACTTACAGCGCCGCATGAACCGCAGTTCTTGGAGCTTCCGTCCGACGAAGCTCCGCACTTGGGGCAAGCTGTGCCGTGCATGGTGGCTGTTATGTGTTCTTGGGGTCTGGAAGGGAAAGGGAGAAAGGCAGTTGTTTTGCTTGACCAAGATTAAATCCTTTGGTGGACTGAAGGGGTGGTGAGGGTAGAAGAATGAGGTGGAGGGGAAGGGACTTGAAGCGCTCTCTGGGAAGCGAGGGGGAGGTCTATATAGATAAGCAACAGTTCGGAAGCCAGCCAGCCCACTCACACCATCACTCCATTCCCCTCCTCCTCTTCTTCCTCCTCTCTTGACCAAACTAGTTTACCCTCGCAGGGCGAGTCGAGACATTGGTTGGACGAGAGGTTAAATGGTCCCACGGAACGGGAGTGGGAGTGGGCGAAAAGTGGAGGGTGGGAGCCGCCTGCGCTGCCTACTTGCTGCAAGAAGGGTGGCAGCTGAGCTCTGCCTGGCCTGATGAAGGAAACCAAGCACCTCTCTCTGCGTCTCTCTCTCGGAAAGCGGGGGGTTCGCTACGACTACCCACGCGGCGCTTCACGGTATTCAACACCACCACCACCACACCACCGTCAACCAACCACTCGTACTCCAAAAAGGTTTATGGCGGGTAACCAAATTTAAATTAAGACCCACCAAGTTTAGCTTGATGCTTCTGCCTCGACCCGTCCCTCCCCCAGTGCCACACCCTCCCAGGAAGCGCGGGAACGGGACGCAGTCGCGGGGTAGTCATCCGCGGGGCATCCTCTCGGATCTCCCGTCGTTCTCTCACTCATCTGCCTCAGGGAGCCAGTACCCAACTGATCTCCCAAACACACTCGTCCTCAAGCTGGACGGGGGCAGTTACACAAAAACATGGCATTTTGACTGATTTAATCCATCGCAAACCGCCTCTGGGACGTAGTGGTAAGCGGCACATCCGACATCGGTACCTACACTAGGTCAGGCGGCCTCTACTTTCCCTTTCTCTGCCGAAGGTGCCCACCACTAGCTACCCAAACTGTCAAATTGTCCAACTACCTTGGCTCGGACAGCTAAGAAGACCGCAGACAAGAGGATGCGGGGGATGCCTGCCTTTATCGACTACACACAACGCTGCTATCTGTTTGACTTATCTCTTGTATCTTGTAATCGTCAGGACAGCTGAATCTAGAGAGCACACTGGGCTCCAAAGCTTGACAAATATGTTTAATTGGAAGGTGAACCTCCAAAATTACACGGAAAAGAAAGACGCAGATAACCAAAAGCAGAGCCTGGTCGTGCAATGCTATTTCTGTCTCTATCTCACCTGTGTTCATGTATCGTGATGTGATCCGGGAACGACATGCTTCACCCAGTGCCTCAGTTGTGAGCCAGGACATTCAACAACCACGAACTGAGCCATGCAGATTGGCAAAGCACACGTTTTGAACCCTCGTAGTCAAAAGTCAAACGAGAGAGGTAAAATCTCCGGTTTTCTTTTTGGTTACCCCTTTTTTTATCAAATGCCAAAGGGAATAAAGCACTCAACACCAACCAACCCGACAAAGCAGACACGAAAACGCCAGTTTCCCCTTATCCTCTGATGGGTTTCTTCTACACAACTTGTAGCGCCGGAATGAACATCTTTCTAATGCAAGGGAGGACAAGAACAAAATAGTCGAGTCGTAAGATTACATGCACTGTGCCGTGCCTCCTTCACCTATAGAGAACACGAGTCAGCCACTCTCGATTTATTGTGCTGAAAATTGCGTTTGCTTGACAGCAAAGTAAAAGGGTGAACTTACCTCTTATAATCTTCCCCATCGCTTGAAGCATACTTATGCCCATAACCACACATCCAAACGCCGCTACGGCCCATGCAACATACGTCTTCCACGACCTCGTCGTCAGCTTGATATAGCATAACGGTGGTAAGATGTACGCCATGGCTGCCGCGCTCGTCGCACCAACCAGCTCAAAGACGGTACCCAAATCGCATGTAAGACAGCTCAGAATCATGGCGCTGACAACGAGGCTTGTAGTGAAAAGCAGGTGTAGGTTCATGTTGAAAGGTTCGCCGGGGAAGTAGTAGTTGAACATGACTTCACGGCAGACAAAGGCCTCGAGAGGGAGGGTTGTCAGCATGTTGAGGCCGAAGCAGAGGCGCGCAACGTTGACCATGGTGTTGTCCGATGGCAGGTTGTTGAGGACGTTGCCTGCTGTCTTATCACCGAACGTGAGGAAGCCAGCGGTCGCGACGAGCATGCATGCTAGCATCGATATGCCCGTTGAGTAATGTGTGACTTTGGAGAAGCGGTCGAGGGTGGGTGTTTCAAGCGAGCCGTAGATGAGCAGCGAGTTGTGGTGGCATACGAATGCTTGGAACCTGTAGGTTAGCCTATTCCTGAATTTATCTCAGGAAACTTACCAAAAGAAATAACACCAATGGCCTGGAACACGCCATCATTGATGACCAGCAGGTTCCACGTATTCAACTGCCCCCTCGACTCCTGTGGTGCCAATATGCCTTGCACCACCACCGTTACCACAATCACCCCCATGCTCACCAACGCCATAGTGCTGGCCTTGGCCAGCTTCGCGATATCCCGGTACAGCGCCAACGGGTAGCTGACGCCGAGTGTGAACACCACAATCACGACCCTCCTATCCGCCAGTAAACCCAGCACAGGCATCTGCCTCAATCCAGGCCAAACCGCCTGCAGAACATGGGGAATCGAATCCCCCACAATGACACCAAACGCCACCATGCCCCCAAATGCAAACGCCCACTGCGCCACCGATATCGCTATTAACCCTGTCTTGCCAAAACACTTCTCTACCGTCCCTTGGAAGCTGCTCGCCCCGCTCAGCTTGCTATTCACCACAATCAGACAAATGGTCCAATCCACCAGCACCGTCAGTACCACTAAGAGCACAAGCCCTGCCAAAAGTCCCGCCTGACGAAATGCATACGGCTGCCCGATTATACCCGCGCCAATGATGCTATTCGCCATGTTCATAAACGCCATGCGTAGCCCGCTCTTGGGCCGCAGTCTCTCGGCCTCGGCCCATGCATGCACGTCCCCACCGGGAAACTCCCAGTTGGAGGCATCGTTGGCCAGCGCAACCGAAGGGGCTTCGATGCCCGTGAGGAGGGGCACGCGCTGGTGGCCACGGTTGCGGTCAGACCCCGTCGAGGAAGAGAGGGGATCCTCCTCATCCATGTCAAAGGACTCGCGCGCATGGTGATGGTGTTCAGCTCCAGCGTCTACCGCAGCCGAGCCGTTGGGGGGGTTATTGACAATGGTCGGCCGGAGGTCGAAACGCACGCGATTGGGTGTGCGGGGAGTGCGAGGCGTGTGTGAAGCGCTGGGTGGGAGGGCGTCTGCTTCTACGTCGGACGTGACATTGCTACTGTGGCTTGAAGGCAAGGCTGAGGCGCGGAGGGGAGAGCGGGACGCGGCAGTGGGACGAGGGCCAGCGTGGACTATGACGGCGTCGTCGGATTCGTCGTCGTCGTCGTAGGGTTCCGCGGTAGGAATCGAGAGCAGTCCGGTGGTTTCATGGTGGGAGGGCCCGGAGTCCGGGGAGGTAGACAGAATCGGAAGAGAGTTGGCAGAAGCACCGCCGTGCGATCTGGCCCTGGCCATCGTGGATGGGTTTCTTCCTCAACGCACCATTTTCCGTAACCACCGCGCCCCTTCGAATTGGCGAAGTTGCTTCGCTGCGCAGACTTCGTGGACTCGGGAATGACGAAAGAAGAGGAACCACAGGTGATCAAAGCAATTTGTGACTCTATTGGCTGCAGGGGCAAGAAAATAAACGTAGAGATGTGTGGTGGTGCAGTGTTGAGTCAACGCAGAATTTCTCTTGCACCGTGTCCGCAGCAAAAGATGGCACTTTCCGGTCCCAAGCAATTGGTCGAACCCCTGTCATGTGACGAATGCCAAGCGGAGACAGCCGTGAGAATTCGGAAAAATGAAGGTTGGTGAGAATCTATGTCCACCATCTGCCCAGAGCCAAGGATTGAAGAGAACTTTTTATAAACCATAAAACAACCAACGCAAGAGAGCTGCCAATGTTCGGTGCACCAAGGATCGACAACTTTCCCGCAACTAAGTCGATGCGCACCTGCTTCATTCCCCTCAGATGAAGTCGCCGCAACCTCGAAGTGCTCTCTATATTACATGTTCCTACATACAGCGAAGCACGGGGGCATAACAAAAAGGTCCCCAACAATGCAAATCCCAAGGCTCATTGAGCCTGGGTAGCGATAGTGTTTACGCCCTTTCCCTCCTTGAGTTTGGGTATCCGTTGAGTTAATCCAACTCGGCCAGTTGCTGGCTTTCCAGATGCAAGTATGAATGAAAAAAAGATATTTCGACCAGCAAGTGCGCCTGCCGTCGATATTAAGATGGCTACGGCTTCCATGATGCGCGCCGCAAACCAACGGTACAACATATGAGTACCATAGGCAGCTACCGAGGTACACGGTCCCAGAGTGCCACAGACATCCACCATAAGGTTCTTCGCCGCCATGTTGATACTAGGCTCAGATAACCAAGGCCATCACAGCAACAATACATAGTATTGTGACAGGAGTGCTGCTGTTGATTTGACCTCCAAACGATGCCTGAGCCGCTGTGGACGTTGGGTTTGCTGTGGTCTCGGCTGCAGCACTCCCCCCCGGAGTATTGTCCGGTCCTGGCGAGATGGGACTCGTCGTTGGTTGACCACTGCCCTCAATCGTCTGCGATGGGCTGTTCTTCGGAACATCGGGGAGCGGTGCTTTGGAGGCGAAGCCGATGCGCTTCTCGCTGCCGTCAAAAACGGTGTAGACGTTCTTGAGGAAGGCATCTCCCATGAGGAACGAACCCTTGACCACTTCGTGACCGTAAATGTTGCTGTAGCATAGACCGTCGCGTTTCGAGATCCAGTCCTTGGACGATATCGTGTACTGGATTCCAGAAAAGGTGAGAGCAATGGGTTTGTCCGTGTTGCACGGCACTGTGTAAGATACCTTGTCTGAAGAAGCCGCGCCAGGAACGTTCTTGTGAAGAGTAGCAACATCTGACTCAGGGCCAAACATGTGTGACGTACCCGTGTCAATATAGGCCAATCGTCCGGTAATACCGACCGACTTGCCGTTGAAACTGATATCATCCATTGGAATGGCCCAGTCGCCATTCGCTTTGGGAGACACCGCTGTATAAGCGATTTCGCCCATGTACTTTGCCTGGTCGACACCGCCGAATGTGATTTGACCATTGTTAATCCCGTCGGAGCTCCGGCCGAGGTTGACGCTGAACACCCGAGTGTTGATGGCCTTTTTCTCCGCCAACAATCCCATGAAGCTGTCCGTGACACCAGTGCTCATCGATAGTCCCAGAATACCGTCGAACGGAAAGTGGGTAAAATCGTACGAGGTATCGTTGGCCAACCCAAACATCATTTCCATGGTGACTCCGGCAATCGATAGAGTGTCTCGTGCCAGCTTACCGCTGACCCTCCCGGTCCCGTACGTTATAGAAAATCCCTTCGTGTCCTCCTTGAGTGTTTTCGAGTCGGCTGGCCCAAACGTATCATGGATCAGGCAAGCATCCGACTTGCACGTTGACCCCATAACCCACGTACTTGCCGCGCCGGAATCCAAGAGCAAATACATCGGCTTCCCAGCGGAGCCGAATTTGGCCTGGACAAAGTACGAAAAATCTGCACCATCTTGATAAATCCCAGCGCTCCTCGATGCTGTTGGAGGTAGCGGCACCGTGACGATGTATTTATTCGTTCTCTTGGTTATTGCGAGGGGTGCATGCTTGTGGGTAAGTCGGCTGGCGACCCTCGGCGCGCGTGTTGTCCCCTCGGCGGCATCTTTGTGTGGCTGCGCGGTGTGGTCAGCATCAGATGTAAGTCCTCGCCGCACGGCATCCCTTCCGGTGCTTACATGGTGGGTTCTCCGCACCAGATCAAAGGTTACAACCTCATCCGGCGCAGCTCGGCTTGCAACGCTCCTCTTGCTCGTACCAGCGCAGGTATTGTCCACCTCGCACGGGTTCCATGGGTAAAATGCGCGAGCCAAGGCGACCCATAGCGTGAGCTGCAGGAACACAGCGACTCCCAGCATGTTGACGAGCCGACACCCAAAACCTCACCACTCCCACCTCATCGACTTCGGGAAGTCGATAACGCAACCAGCCTCCGCGTTCCGGCTACCGTCTGGGTATATGCGAACAAGAGCCAACGCGGCAAGCTCGGATCGCAAACTTTGGGAGGGGCGATGGCTCCGGCAACTCCACCATAAATCCCTTGGTGTCCACCAGGTAATTCGGCGCAGATGGCGAGGCGAGGAGGCGGGCCAGAGCTCAAGTTGCCGCCGATTGGTCTTGGACTGGCCAAGAGTGCCGGACTCTCCCACCGCCGTGGGATATTAACGTGATTAGAATTACAGGGGCGGCATTGGGACGTCCACTTTGAGCATGGCCAGGCTGTGTGTTGACAAGGCGACGCGATATGTGGCTGACAGTAATGAAAGGGCAGAAAGAGCGAAAGAGCTGGGACAAGCGTCGACAAGAAAAGGGCCAAGGGCGTACTCGGAATGTGCAGATCGACCGCCGAGGAGGCGGGGTGCTCGTCGAGATATGCAAGAGACGGAAAAGGGGAGGCGTCGGAAGGACTGCAGCAAGTTTCAACAATATGGATCCTGCAATGGCAGCGAAAGGGACTCCCTGGACAGCCCCGTGAAATGCTGGCAAAAAAAAGAAGACCAACAGCCACACCCCGCAAGGAAATGTTGGAAGCCAGACGGACGCGCAAGGAGGAAAAATAGAGGAGGAGGAGGCGGAGAAGGTGTTCAAAAGAGAAGGGATGGAC